>Ga0326728_10016976_pt1 | contig 14704 bp, 13 predicted proteins | sample MB3enrmetagenome_FD_207602 | JGI IMG/M metagenome (GOLD analysis project Ga0326728, IMG submission 207602) | Lab enriched peat soil microbial communities from McLean, Ithaca, NY, United States - MB31MN | ecosystem: Environmental > Terrestrial > Soil > Wetlands > Peat | place: USA: New York...
CGGCACAATCGGCTCCGGCGGGCCGCTTCGACGGCCACTGGATGACAAAGCTCACCTGCCCTCCCAAAGGAAACACCGAGGGCTACACGTGGGAGATCCCCAGCACCGTCCAGAACGGAAGTTTCAAGGGCGAGCGCGGCACCGCCGGCGAAGGCGGCTACCTGCTGATCGAGGGCAAGATCGCCGAAGACGGCAAAGCCAAGCTCGCGGCCAACGGCATCGTCGCCTCCAGAAAATATGCCCGCGGAGTCCTTGCCCACAAGGGCGAGGAATACAGCTACAACATCAAAGCCGAATTCACGGAGACCGAAGGCACAGGCAAGCGCGACGAAGGCCTCGGCATCGTAGGCCGCCCCTGCGCATTCGACTTTGCCAAGCAGAAGGACACGGCTCCGGGAGATGCGCGCTAGGTCTGGTTAGAAGCGGCAGTTAGTCGCCCTTTACAGCAATTACACCAGAGCGTAGGGTGATTGAATCGATGGTGCCGAGAACAGCCAAGTCTCTGCGTGCGGTGATAGCGGGTATTGCAGCCCTCGTTCTTTCCTTTTCGCTGCTGAGGCCCGCAGCAGAAGTATTCGCGATTCTGATTCGCAAACGTTGGCCAGGGTCTTGGTTTTCTGGATTAATCGTTTGGCATTTGGATTTCTTCGCGGCGGGCATAGCGATTGCAATCGCAATTGCAATCGGGCGAGATTCGTTTCAGACCGAAGGTCCGACTGAATCTAAAGCTGATCGCGTTGACAGACTTCTCTACCTATGCGCCTTCGCGGCTGTGTTGATAGGAGTTCTTCAATGGGCTGAGGGCCACCATTTGAGGGCGTTGGTAGCGGCAGTCACGTTCCTCTTGGTCATTCCGTGGCTCGGAAAGAGATGGATCAATAGGTCTGACGGACGATCAACTTGAGTGTGTAGGAGCTAATTTGGCGATAAATCCCCACCGCTCCACCTACTTCCCCCGCGCCAGAAACCTCTCAATAAACCCCGTATCCGTCTTCCCTGCCTTAAATTCTTCATCGGCCAAAATGCGCCGTTGCAGCGGGATCGAGGTGTAAATGCCTTCGACGATAAACATCTCCAGCGCGCGGCCCATGCGGGAGATGGCTTCGTTGCGGTCCTTGCCGCGCACGATCAGCTTGGCAATTAGCGAATCATAATAAGGAGGAATCGTGCCCTCGGCGTAGGCGGCGGTATCGAGGCGAACGCCCGTGCCTCCGGGCGGATGAAAGGCCGTGATCTTCCCTGCCGAGGGCGTGAATTTTTCCGGATGCTCCGCGTTAATGCGGCACTCGATGGCGTGTCCGCGATGCACGACGGGGCCTTGCAGTACATCTTCCAGCTTGGCGCCGGCAGCGATCATGACCTGGCTTTTCACCAGGTCCACGTCGGTGACCATTTCCGTCACCGGGTGCTCCACCTGAATGCGTGTGTTCATCTCGATGAAGTGCAGTTTGCGATCCTGATCCATGAGGAACTCGATGGTTCCGGCGTTGTGGTAGCCAACGGCGCTCAGAGTCTTGCTGAGAATCGAGCCGATTTCCGCGCGCAACTCAGGCGTCATCATCACCGACGGCGATTCTTCAATCAGCTTTTGATGCCGGCGCTGGATGGAGCATTCGCGCTCACCCAGGCTGATGACGTTACCATGCTCGTCGCCAAGGATCTGAAACTCGATGTGGCGCGGGTTCTCGACGTACTTCTCCATGTAAAGATCGCCGTTGCCGAACGCGCCCGCGGCCTCAGATTGGGCCGCCTGGAACAGGCCGGGCAATTCCGCCTCGGTGCGCACGATGCGCATACCGCGCCCGCCGCCGCCGGCGGAAGCTTTCAGGATGACCGGGAAACCGATCTGCCGAGCCCATTCTTGCGCCTCGTCGGATGAGGCGATTACGCCGTCGGAACCGGGCAGGATGGGCACACCGTGCTGCTTCATGGCGGCGCGCGCTTTTTCCTTTTCGCCCATTAGCCGAATCACGCCGGGAGTTGGGCCAATAAACTTGATGTGACAGGCGGCGCAGACTTCGGCGAAACTGGCGTTTTCCGAGAGCAGTCCGTAGCCAGGATGGATGGCGTCGACGTTGGCGATCTCGGCCGCGCTGATGACCGCCGGGACATTCAGATAGCTCAGCCCGACAGGCGGGGGACCGATGCAGATGGCTTCGTCGGCAAAGCGCACGTGGAGAGAATTACGGTCGGCCTCGCTGTAGATCGCCACGGTGCGGATGTCGAGTTCCTTGCACGCGCAGATGATGCGCAGGGCGATCTCACCACGATTGGCGACAAGGATCTTCTTGAACATTGGGGATAAAGGTTTCAGGTGTCAGGTGTCAGGCGTCAGGTGTCAGGAAAACCACTAAGGACAGAGTCAACGTGACTTCCTGAGACCTGATGCCTGACACCTGATGCCTGCCTTACTTCGCCCGAATCGCGAACAATTCCTGGCCGTATTCGATGGGCTGGCCGTTCGTGACCAGCTTCCTAACGAGCTCGCCGGCCACGTCGCACTCGATCTCATTCATCAGTTTCATGGCCTCGACGATGCACAGAACCTGGCCAACTTCCAGTTGGTCTCCCACCTTGACGAACGGCGGCGAGCCTGGTGACGGCGCTTCATAGAACGTTCCAACGATTGGGGAGCGCACCATTTGAAGCTCTTCTTCCGCCGGCGCTGCAGAAGGTGCGACCGCAGGCGCGGGAGCGGGCGCGGTTGGCGCTGCCGGAACCTGCATGGCTACGGCGGGCTGGACGGCTAGGTAGCTTGGACCGGGATAGGCGGCCTGACCGCCTTCGGAGGCGCGCTTGATCTTGACCTTGACGTCGCCGCGCTCAAGTTCGAACTCGGCGATGCCCTTTTCGATAATGAACTCGATGAGTTCTTTCAGCTCTTTTTGATTCATGGATAAGGAAGGTTCCTACCGCATTAAAGACCAAAGTACATAAGAACAGATCTGCCGAACGCCAAACGCCTGTCGCCAATTACAGTACAACCAAGCCTTTGTCTTCCGGCGACAGCACTTCACAGCCCGAGGACGTGACCACGACAATATCCTCGATTCGAACTCCCCATTTGCCCGGAACATAAGCTCCTGGCTCGATGGTGATGACCATTCCCGGATCGAGAGCCTGCGTCTGGCCGGCCGCGACTCTTGGGGCCTCGTGGATCTCAAGTCCCACTCCGTGGCCAGTGGAGTGGGTAAACCATCGTGCTAGCCTCCACTTTCGTAGCACAGAGCGGGCGGCTTCGTCCACTTCCCCGGTCGTAACGCCGGGGCGAACTGCCGCTATTGCGGCTTGTTGCGCTTCGAGCACAGCACCGTAGAAATCCCTGGCTTCCTGCGACGGCTTGCCCACATACACGGTGCGTGTGCGATCAGAGCAATAACCGGCGAGTATAACACCAAAGTCGCAGACCACGAACCCGCGGGACGGAATGCGGGCCAGCGAGGCGCGGCCGTGAATGACGGCTGAACGCTTTCCCGCGGCAATGATGGTGGGAAACGACATGCCTTCCGCACCGTTGCGGCGCGCTTCGAATTCCATGGCAGCGGCAACCTCGACTTCTCGCGCGCCGGGACGAATGGCCTTGCAGGCAATGCCGAACAAGCTCGCGCCCAGCTTTACAGCAGCGCGAATGCGGGCAAGTTCCTCGGCATCCTTGACCATGCGCGCGCGCTCGACCAGCGGAGGCGCAGAGCGCAATCTGGCTTTGCCGCCTTTGCCGCGAAGTGCGGCTGACAGACGATCGCGAGCGCCGACGCTGAGCCATTCAGACTCGATGCCGAGAATGCGCCCGCGAGAACGCTGGCTGGCGAGCCATTCGGCTGCGGCTAGCGCTGGAGCTTTGCTGCCGATGACGATGCGGGCGTTGTTCACTTCTTGACGCGCTTGGGTGCGATAACGTCCGTCGGTAAAAAGGACTGCTTCGCGCTCGCCCGCTTCGCCGTCACCGACGAGCAGAGCGGCTGAGCTACCCGTGAAACCAGTTACATAAAGGATGTTGGGCAGATGAGTGATGAGAAGGTAATCGAGCTTGCTTTTCAGAAGGGCAGACTGCAACTGCCGCATTCGTTGTTTATGGTTCATCCGAGCGTCGTCTGTCGTAAGAGTTTTTGGGTTCATTGAAATCGCAGTGGCCGGGGGTTTTGGCGATCCATGCTCGTGGCAGCGACTGGTCTTAGTAGTCGACGCCTTTCCAGAAATTCTGGTTGGGGACGTATTCGTAGCGCTGCGGATCGCTCTTTACCAGAGCATCCGCGGTGGCGTTCCATTCGGTGCTGTGGGTGCCCTTCACGTTGTCCTGGATGACGGTCTGCTCGAGCAGGTAGTTGCTGAACCCCTGGTTGGTTTTGTCGCGCTCGTCCCACATTTTTTCGACGCTGGCATTGTGAGCGTCTTCGGCGGCGTGGACGCTGGCGGCCTGTTGCGCGGCGCGGCGGCCGATCTCGTGTATCTGGGCAATCGCCGGCGCTGCAATTGCGTTGGCCTGCTGACGCACGACGGCATTGTTCACGTTGAAGCTGGCGAGAATCGCGCCCATGGTTGTCCGTTCCCTGGCTGCCAGCGCCACGGGAACCGCGGTGTGATAGGCCAGATTCATGTAGCTGCCGAAGCGGCCGGGCGGCGAGGTGCAGAATATGGTGTTCATCTCGCGGGAGCCTTTGCCATCTTTCGGATCGATCTCGCCGAGCAAATGGGCGCAGTGGACGGCACCGGAAACAGGTGTCTCGCTGGCAATCTTGATCGAGGCCGCCTGCTGTCCCTGGTGTTCGCGGGACATCTGCACGAGGTCGACGAAAGTCTTGCCCAAGTCTCCGCCGTAAGGATAGTAGAGGGCCTTGGCGTAGGAAGTATTGCGCAGGCCGCCGCGTTGCAGAGTGGCCATCGTCTGTTTTACGGCGGGATTATTCGTGTCGCTCGCGAGATAGGGATAGCCGAGCGCAACGGCTTCACCGTTTGGCCCTTCGGCCATGATGGTGCCTCCGCCGCTCGAAGGCAGTACTTTCCAACCCTGAGGCAACGAGACGGAAGCGGAGCGGTCGGGCAGCGTGTAGGGCTGCAAGGCGGCAGATTGGCCGGCGGACGTGGCCGCGGCGCCGGAATCTCCCATGGGATGCCACACCTTGAACAGCGTAGTGAGCATGGGATTGATGGTGGAACCAAACCGTGCCGCATCATCGGTGAGCAATGCGGCTTCCACGTGATCGGAGGCTTTGGAAGCGATGAGCATGCCGGCCACCTTGGCGTTGCCCTGATTGCGCTTGACCAGCGTGAAGAACGCGGCCACCGAGTTGGTGCCACGCACGTGAAACAGCTTGCCAACCTGCGGCCGGTCGCCATACTGAGTGTGCAGCGAGCGCAACACCGCGCCCATAGCTCCGGCTTCGGTGCTCTGGCCGTCGACCTTTCCATAGAGGATTTTGCCGCCCTTGGGGCCGTCGATAGTTTTCAAGCCTTGCGCCCGTGCCGCGGTTGCGCCAGCCAAGCAAAAGGAAAGAGCTGCAGTGAGGAGCAGTCTGAGTAAATGCACGGGTTGCCTCCGCGGGAGATGCGGTATTCTACCCCGAAATTTCTCTTAGTCGTTAGGGGACATGGGACGGCCCACGAGTATCCCCGCTTGGTAGAAAACAAAAAGGGACAGCCGGTTTGGCTGTCCCTGGTTGTACTGGTTAGTTGGGTTGGTGGTTGTGGGTTGAACTTTTGTCTGAACTCTGTCTTAGCTATGTCTGGACGATACGCGGAGTGATGAAGAAAATCAGCTCCTGCGTATTCGTCGAAACCGAGCGGTGCTTGAACAGGTTGCCAAGGTAAGGAATGTCTCCGAGAACGGGCACCTGGGCAACGTTCAGCGAGTTATTGGTCTGGATGACGCCGCCGATGACAACCGTGCCACCGTCGGTGACCAGGACCTGGGTGGTTGCCTGTTGCGTGATGAGGGCGGGGTTATGCAAGGCGTCGCCTTCACCGAAGTCGGGGACCGTATTCTCGACGTCAACGTTCAGGAAGATGGTTCCTTCCGAGGTGATCTGCGGAGTGACGGTGAGGCGGAGCATGGCATCCACGTAGGTGACCGTGGCTGGAGAGAGGGCGGTAGCCTGCGATTCGATCGGCAAACGCACACCCTGCTTCACGACGGCCTGGATGTTGTTCTGGGTGACGATGCGCGGACGGGAAAGAATCTTAAGCAGACCGCGCGATTCGGCCATGGTGAGCAGGAAGTCGATGCGCATGTTGTTGCTGACGTTGACAATCGAAATACCGCTGGTTGGGCCGGTGGCCGGGAGGTTCGAGAACAGCGGAATCTGCGTGCCACTGCTCGGAGTTCCGGTGACCTGGTAGAGCGGATTATTGACCTGGGGCCCGACGGAGATGGGCGACGCGCCGACTGAGTTTGTGCCGCCGACGGCCGTAGGTCCGTTACCCCAGCCGAAACCGAACTGCGTGCCGATATCGCGGGCAAAACTGCGGGTGGCGGCAACGACGCGGGCTTCGATTTCCACTTCCTGCGTCTTGCGGTCCATCTGCTGAACGATGCGGTCGATCTGCGGCAAAGTGGCCGGAATATCGGAGATGATGAGCGCATTGGTGCGCTCGTCGGCGACGATATCGCCACGCTGGCTGAGGAACTTGCGGACGGTGATCAGAACGTCCTTGGCGTGAGCGTAGCTGAGGAAGCGAGTGATGGTGATCTTGTCAACGGCCAGAGCCTCGGCATCGACCTGGGCGCGGCGGCTTTCGGCCTCGTGCTTCAGGGTGTCGACGGTGGCGATGCGCAGGACGTTGCCATCGAGCTGGCGAGAGAGATCGTTGTTTTTGAGAACGATGTCGAGAGCCTGATCCCAGGGCACGTCGTCGAGCACGATGGTAAGGGTGCCGTGAATGTTGGGATCAAGAACGACATTGAGGCCGCTGATTTCGTGGATGAGGCGGAAGAAGTCCTTCAGGTCAACATCTTTGAGGTTGACGGAGATGGGCTCGCCAGTGTATTTCGCGCCGTTGGTAGCCGCGGGCCGCTGGGCCATCTGTTCTTTTTGTTCGGCAGCCATGTTGACGGCGGGCTGTTTGGGGGCATCGGCTTTGGCGCCATCCTGCATGGCAGCATTGCTGGTAACGGCAACGAGCTCGGCTGCGGTCTTGTCGGCAAAACGGCTGGCGGCTTCCTGAGCTTTGTCAGCGGGAGCCACGGGAGCGGCGGGCTTCACCGAGAATTTGGGCTCGACGAAAGCGACTTCGGTGGGCGCGGTTGCGGCGCTCGATGCAGCGACAGTCGTTGCGGCGACGGTCGTTGCAGCGGCGATGGGCGCCGGAGCCGCGGCGGGCGACGCGACGAGCGGCTTGGGCGCGGCGGTCTTGCGCGCAGACTGCGGGGCTTGCTCCTGGATGCGGAGAACAAAGCTGGCCCCGGAGCCGGCAACGATTTCGTGACGGCAGCTCGAGCTGAGGTCGATGACGACTCGAGTTTTGCCCTGGCCGTCGACTGCGAGACGGACATCCTTGACGCCGTCATGGCCGACCGCGATATGGGTCTGGGCGGTGGCCAGGGCGGTGTTGGGAAGATCGACGACGATTCGCGCCGGGGAATCGAGAGTCGTCACCTGGGGCGAGAGCGTGCCTTTCGCCTTGAATTGGACGAGCAGGCCATCCGGGCTGGGAGCGACGTCGAGCCGCTCCAACTGGGCGCCGACCAGCGCGCCTTTCCCCGTCATGTCGGCCGCCGAGGCCAAAAAGGCAAAGGCCAGAAGCGGAACCATCAGACTTAGCAGTTGCTTTCGCATTTCCCTATCTCCCGATGCGAGGCTCGTTCGCCCCGATGTGTTTCGTCAAAAGTCGACGCTCGCGGCATCAAACCGCCGGAGCGGTAATCTTCTTCACCACTTCTCGTGTAAAGCTCTTGCCCAGGCGATCCTGCAGGGTCTCCTGGAAAACGATCGAATCGTCGGTGATCTTGACCACGTAGCCGTTGAAGACGGGGTCGTTTTCGCGCAGGAAGTACGCTTTGTTCTGCCCGTTGCTTACGACGGCGATAAAACCGTTTTCGGCGCGCACCACGCCGTGCAGACTAATGGCGCCGATCTCAAGACATTTCTTGCCGGTGCTGCAACCCGAGTTGCCGTTGTGGCTGACCACCGGGCTGAGAAAAGGATCGCGCCGGTTGGTCGGGTTGTAAGCTTTCTCGGCCGCCGCGGGATCTTCCGATTCCTGCGCGTCAGCGGGAGAAGTGCTGGAGGCTGAGGTGCCGGGCATGGGAGCAGTGGTCTTTTGCTCGACCAGAGGCGGCTTGGAGCGCGCATCCTTGTGAATGGCGGTGTGGGCCTTTTTCCCGGCCTTGGCCGGACGCGGTTCCATGGGGGATGGTTGGGTGGAAGCGGGACTGGCGGCACTCGCCTTGGCGGGCGCGACAGAGTCGCTGGCGCCGAGGGCGGCAGCGGTAGCGCCGGCCTCAGTGTCGCGCACTGCATTCATGGTATTGCGTGTGTTCTGGATGATGGTGGGATTCTGGGCCCAGCCCAGTCCCACGCCCAGCACACAAACCAATATGGTCGTCGTCAGCTTCATCCTGTCCCCCTACTTCTTGGCCGGAGTGGCGGCCGTGGCGGTCTTGGCAGCCGGACCCGCCGGATCCAGATCGTGGCTGAAATAAGTCGTGGTCAAGCAAGTGGCAACTACGCTCTCCCCGGGCGCGTACTGATAGCTGTGCCTGGCATGGGCGTCGGAAGGCTTTCTTACCGAAGCCACCGACAGACCGCTCACGTTGACAATGCGCTCAACCTTCGTGAGGCGGTCGAAAAACCCGAGCATGGAGTAGTACGAGCCGTCGAGTTCCACCTCGAACGGAACTTCGGTATAGAACTCCTTGGTCGCGTAAGGCCGGGAGGTGTAGCGGCGCATTTCGACACCGGCCTTGCGGGCCTCGCCGTTGACCATGCGCATGAAGTTATCGATTTCTTTTTCGTCGGGAACGATATGCCGTTCGGCTTCGAGTTGCTCTTTCAAGCTGGCAACCTGACGGTCGAGTTCGGCCAGCCGGGGCTGATAGGCTTCCAGTTCGGCATTCTTTTGCAGCAATGCGTTGAGCTTGGTCTGGGCCGCGGCGTTATCCTCGCGCTGCGACTTGAAGACCGTGAAATAAAGCGCGGCGGTGACGACGAGAGCGCCGAGCACCAGACCGCCCACGAGCTTACTTCCGTTAAATTCGCCGAGATTCATCGTCGCTCCGCCTTTTAAGACTTCGCCTTTTCGCAGGTCAGCGTGAACTGGAAGGCCTGCATGTCCCTGACCGCGTCGTCCTGCACGCTTTCCTTCATTTCGATATTTTTGAAATAACCGGTCTTCTGGAGATTGGTGATGAGGTTGGCGACCGCATCGCTGGAAAGGGCGGTGCCATCGATCGCCACGCTAGCGCCCTGGTCCTGCATGCTGTTGATCCAGACGGCTTCGGTGCCGTTGACAGTATCGGCAACCATGGAGAGCAGACTGACGGGGCCACTCTGATTGTTGCGGAGTTGGTCGATGACGTCGACGCGGCGCTTGTAGGCGTCCGCCTGTTTCTGGCGCTCCAGGTATTTGGTCTGGATGATCGCCAGCTGCGCGTTTCTAGCCTGGGCCACCTGCATGTGCTCGGCAATCGATTTTTTTTCGCGGTCGAGTTTGTACCAGTAGAGGCCATTGCCCAGGGCGACGAGAGCGACCGCAACGGCAGCCAGCACCGCCGGCGAGCCCGGGCTGAACTCGAGGCTCGGCATGGTGAAGGCGGGAACGCCCTTCTTTTTGCCTTTCGGTTTGGGAACACCCAGCAGGTTGATTCGGATCATAGTTTTTCAAAGCTCCTCAATGCGAGGCCGACGGCGACCGCCAATTGTCCTGCGTTCTGCTCGACCAGTTGCGCGCCCGGACCTTCCATGGGAGCGACGACTTTCTGGAACGGGTTGAGCAGTTCGACGGGCATGGAGAATTCCTGGCGCAAAGCTTCGACCAGACCGGGGACCCGGGCCGATCCGCCAGCGAGATAGATTTTTTCGATATGCTCGCCCGCGGCGCTGGCGCGGAAGAAGTCAAAAGTCTTCTGGATTTCGAGCAGGATGATTTCGGTGACCTGCTGAAGCACGGGAGTCTTAGCGTCTTCGTGGACACTGCCGACCTTCTTACCCAGCTTGAGGGCCTCGGCATCGTCGAAACTGAGGTCGAGTTCCTTCTGCAGGGAATCGGTGTACTGATGTCCGCCGACGGAGACGTCGCGCGGGAACAGAGGGGTGGTGCCCTTGACGATGTTGATGTTCATCACGCTGGCACCCAGATTGAGCAGGGCGACGACCTGCGTAGGAGCAGGCTCGTAGTTGTACTCGTAGCAGTTCTGCAAAGCGAGAGCATCAATATCCACGATAGCGGGGGTTTTGCCGGCCATCGAGAGTACGTTGGTGTAGTTCAGGATCTTGTCCTTCTTGACGGCGACGAGCAAGACGTCCATGTGCGGACTGGTGGCGTCGTCGGAAAGGATCTGGTAGTCGAGGTTGACATCGGCAAGATCGAAGGGGATGTGCTGGGCGGCTTCCTTCTGAATGGTGTCGGCGAGTTCCTGGTCGCTCATGGAGGGGAGCGAAATCTTCTTGACGATGACAGAGTGTCCGCTGACCGCGGTCGCCACGGACTTGGAGTTGATCTGGGTTTCGTTAAAGAGCTTGGCGATGGAACTGGAGACCTGGCCGGAGTCGACGATCATGGAATCGACGACCAAGTCGGGGGCGATGGGTTCGAGGCCGAGGTGCGCGACTTCGATGCCGGAGCGCGTTTTCCTGAGTTCAACCGCCTTGATGCTGGAAGAACCTACATCCAGGCCTACGATGGTTTTCACCGATACTCCAAACATGTGCCCGCCTCTAGATTCCGCCGGCACTGGCCGGCAGGATTTGTTACTGCTGTCCGGCAGCCTTCGTGGCCGCCTTGGGTTTCCGCTTGGCCTGGGGTTCGGTTTCCGCGGACTTTTCTTCCATCCACTGATCGAGCTTCGATTTCTTGAAGCGCCAGCGGTTGCCGAGTTTGAACGCCGGAATTTTCTGTTCGTTCACGTACTTGTACAGCGTGTCCGGACTGACTCCCAGGTACAGCGAAGCTTGCCGAATGTTCATCACTTCCCGTGCATCGCTCATAGCCTTTCCGTTATCCACCGGGTTACGCTCCCAACGTGCCTATCGTCCCGTCCGCGGAAGAAATGGGGAGAAACAGATCCTTCGCTGCCAGACGCAATCGAGTGAGTTTTCGTGTGCTGAGCATATCTCAACCGGAACGATGGGGGCATCTAGCTGAAATTCCGTGTTTTGCTGGGTTTTTTGGGTTTCTTCTGGAAATTGGAAGAGACAGATTTGCAATCGTCATCTACATATTGGGCTTCGCATCAATGCGGATACAACGGATGGTATGGCATGGGCAAATTCTCCCCTCTGCCGTAAATTGGGGGTAACCAAGGTACCAGAGACGGTACGGAAGTACTTGGACGGCGGCGCAAACCGCTGAAAATGCGCCAGCTTGCGGAAGCCACGCCGGACGGAATTGGGATCGGCGAGCGACAAGGATTCTACCTTGTAGAGCCCCGGGTAGAGCCCCGAGTTGCGAGGTCTGAAGGTGGAACGGATAATCAAGGAATGCTAAAGACGACGAGGTTGCGCTTCGCTCTTCGTGATGTGGCGTTCGTGGCAAGCATGGCCGTGCTCGTCGTTCTCGCAGGAGAGGCGCGGGCGGCCGACAGTACGAACATGGCAACGCTCACACCGGAAGAGCTGACACGGATGCTTGCCGACAAGTCACCCAAAGCTGAGAAGCCTCTGGTGCTTCAGGTTGGCCCGCACATGCTCTATGTGCAGGCGCACATTCCAGGGTCCGAGTATATGGGGCAGGGCAACTCGCCCGAGGGACTGCAGAACCTGGGGCGTCGGGTCAGCACGCTGACGAAAAAGAAGTTGATTGTGATTTATTGCGGCTGCTGTCCGTGGAGTCACTGCCCGAATGTGAATCCGGCATATGATGCGCTCGAAAAGCTGGGGTTCACCAACGTCAAGGTTCTCTACATCGCGAACAATTTCGGCGCGGATTGGGTGGACAAGGGATATCCGGTGGCGAAGGGAGAACAGTAAGCGATGAAGAGAATCGGCATTATTCTCGCGGTCGTAATCGCGATTGCGGCGTGGTTCGCGTTGCACCGGACTGCACCGAAGCAGGCAGGCTCGTCGAAACTTGCGCCGGCGTTCTCGTTGAAGGATACGGCCGGGCATCCGATGCAGCTTTCGGACTACCGCGGGAAGGTCGTGGTTCTGGATTTCTGGGCGACATGGTGCGAGCCCTGCAAGGAGGAAATTCCTCAACTGGTGGACTTGCAGAATCGCTACGGTGCGCAGGGGTTGCAGGTACTGGGGATCTCGATGGACGACAGCGAAGATCCGGTGCGGGAATTTCAGCAGAAATATAAGATGAACTACCCCATTGCCGTGGGCACATCGCAAGTGGCAGATGAATATGGAGGAGTGCTGGGACTGCCGATCACGTTTGTGATCGACAAGCAGGGGCAAATCGTCTCGCGGCATATTGGGGCAACCGCGCCCGCGGTTTTCGAGGAAGAAATCAAGCGCCTGCAGTAAACGAGGCGACTCGGCATCCACACAATTTCGACGGAGGAAGGGTAGTGGGGAGGCTCATGCCTCGCCCCGCCTGTATATATCTTACAGTCATTAGTGACTCGCAACGAATTTAATAACATCCGGCTGATCATAGCGATATGTGATTCTTGTCACTTATATTTTTCGGTCATTTTAGTAGTTTGAAACTTGGGTTGGTTTGAAAGGGGGCTTCGCTTATGAAATTGCTGGTTATTGGTTCTGGAATGATGGGCTCGGCTGCGGCTTACGACATGGCGTGCCAGGCCGATGTGGAGTCGGTCACGCTGGCCGACAACGACGTGAAGCGCGCGAAAGATGTGGCGGCGCGCGTGAATCGCATTACTGGCGAAAAGAAGGTGCGCGCCGTGGGCGTCGATGCCTCGAAGGAAAAAGATGCGGCGCGGCTGATGAAGGGACACGATGGCACGCTTTCGGCGGTTCCGTACTTTTTGAATTTGGGGCTGGCGCAAGCGGCGATTGCGGCGGGATGCCATTTTGCCGATCTTGGCGGAAACAACACGGTGGTGCGGCAGGAACTGGCGCTAGCCAAGCAGGCGGAGAAGAAGAATCTGGGACTGGCGCCGGATAGCGGGCTGTCTCCGGGCATGGCGTCGATACTTGGCGGAGAGTTGGTGCGGCGGCTCGATGGGAGAGCCGATGCGCTGAGGCTTTATGTGGGCGGGCTGCCGGAAAAACCTATGCCGCCGTTTCACTATCAATTGGTGTTTTCGGTGGAGGGGCTGATCAACGAGTATGTGGAGCCGGCGCGGATTTTGCGCAAAGGAAAGATCGTTACGATCGAGCCGCTGACGGACCCCGAAGATTTTCACATCGACGGCTTCCCTCCCCTGGTTGCGTTCCAGACTTCGGGCGGGACTTCGACGATGCCGGAGACATTTGAGGGCCGCGTGGGCGAGTGTTTCGAGAAGACGCTGCGCTATCCGGGACATTATGACCTGCTGTGCGAGTTGAAAGAGCTGGGCATGTTTTCGAAAGAGAAGATTCGCGTCAACGGAGCGGACGTTTCACCGCGCGCGGTGTTGTCGAAAATCTTCGAGGGCAAGTTTGCGGGCAAAGGACCCGATGTGACGATCATGCGGATCGAGGCGCATGAGTCGATCAAGGCGGCAGGGGTTCGAGGGTTGCTGGGCGGCAGGCTTAAGGGGCGGGTGGCGAGCTACACGATGGTGGATCACTACGATGCCAAGACCGACATGAGCTCGATGATGCGGACGACGGCGTTTCCGGCTTCGATTGTGCTGCAGATGATGTGCTCGGGCGCGATCGCAAAGCGCGGCGCGGTGCTGCAGGAACGCGATGTGCCGGCCGAGGCATTCCTGGGAGAAGTGGCGCGGCGCGGGATTAAGATTGAGTATCGGGTGGAGTGAGCTGCGCCGCCTCGGCTTTGAGCTACGAGCTGCGAGCAATGGAATGATGGGATAATTTGCTGGCAACCGATGCCTGCGGCCGGCGGCGCGTAGTTACCTTAGCTGTAACAGCGAGACTTAGGCTTGGGCTAGAATGTGCCCATGATCTGGTTCTGGCGCGCAATGGTGGTGTCGATTAGCGCCGCGGCACTACTACAGCCGTTGCACGCACAGCAGCGATCATCCACTCATCAACTTAAAGTCTTCATTGCGCCTGACAAGGCGTTCCGTTTCTCCTATCCAAGTGATTTTCGCATTTGCAAGGCAAGGGAGATGGAGGAGTGTACTGTGTCCTACATTCCCCCTTGCGAGGAAGACGCCCTGGTTTGTGTTATTACTCCCGCCAACCGGTTCGAGGACACGAACATTGACGAGGTTTCCTTTCAGGTGAGAGAGATTCATAGAGACCAATCGTCGAGCGCCGATGGATGTGCGACACCGTACCCCATGGACGAACCGGCTTCAAAATACCCGGAGTTCAGCGTCTCTGCCGCTCACCCAGTGGAGATGATCCGGGGGCGTGAAATTTCTGCATGGAGTCAACGGCGGAGTTGCTACTGGCCATTGGAACGGTGATGATCTATACCGCCGCTTGCACAAAGGGCGATGCTTCGAGCTGACCATTCGTGAGACTGGAAT
>Ga0326728_10016978_pt1 | contig 14704 bp, 18 predicted proteins | sample MB3enrmetagenome_FD_207602 | JGI IMG/M metagenome (GOLD analysis project Ga0326728, IMG submission 207602) | Lab enriched peat soil microbial communities from McLean, Ithaca, NY, United States - MB31MN | ecosystem: Environmental > Terrestrial > Soil > Wetlands > Peat | place: USA: New York...
GGCCATGGCCCAAGGCAGCATCCATTCCGGCAGCGATGCCACGGCCATTTACAATTTCCCGGATGGCGGCGGCGTCACCAATTTCAACACGTACACCCTGGATTGGGCGACCAACGCAATTCTCTTCTACGTCAACGGACACCTCTACGAAACGCAAACCAACTGGTCCACCTCCACCACGAACGTCTATCCGTTCCCGTTTAACCAGCCGTTCTTCCTCATCATGAACCTGGCCATCGGCGGCAGTTATCTCGGTTTCCCGGACACCAACACGATCAACGCCGGCTCTCGGTTCCCGGGCGAGCTGCTGGTGGATTATGTGCGCATCTATCGCCCCACCGAACCGCTTCACGTCGGCATCCAGAAGACTGGCGCGGACCTGCTGCTCACGTGGACTTCCAACGTGGTTTGCCAGGTGCAAACCAACACCAACTTGCTGTCCCCCGGCAGCAACACCTGGGCTCCGCTGGTCTCCGCCACCAATCCCCTGCGCTTGCCTCCCAACGGCACCAGCGCCCTTTACCGGCTGATTTCGCCCTAGAGTTTCCCTTTGGTGCTGGGCAATTGCCCGGCAGTCCGCGGATCATACTGGCGGGCGGCGTCCACCGCCCGCGCAAACGCCTTGAACAAAGCTTCGACAATATGGTGCGGCTCGTCGCCGTACAGCAGCTCCAAATGCAGATTGCAACGGGCTTCGTTGGTAAACCCCTGGAAGAACTCCCGGGCCAGGCCAAACCGGAACGCGCTGGAGGCATCCTGGTTCCTTTCGGCCAGCGAAACCCGCTTAAGCGAAAACCGGTCCAAGCCGCGCCAGACCAGATGCGGCCGGCCGCTGAAGTCCACCACGCACCGGGCCAGACATTCGTCCATCGGCACGTACGCTTCGCCGGTAAAGGGGTTGCGCGGATGAAAACCATGGCCGTAGCGGCGGATGCCGCGCTTGTCGCCCAGCGCCTCGGCAAAAGCCTGCCCCAGCGCAATGCCGCAGTCCTCCACCGTATGGTGCGCATCCACCGCCAAGTCGCCCTGGCAACGCAGCTTCAGGTCCACCGTGGCGTGCTTGGCAAAAAGCGTCAACATGTGGTCGAAGAACGGAATGCCGGTCCGCACGTCGGACTGCCCCTTGCCGTCCAGGTTCAGCCGAATATCAATCCAGGTCTCCAAGGTGCGTCGCCGAAGGATGGACTGCCTTTTTTTCATCGCGCAAATTTAACCAGACCGCCGAGAAAATGGCCAAGGGAATCGGCGTCAATAGAGTGGCTTGAGCAGCGGATGCAGCTCCTGATCCAGCTTGCTATTGAGTTCGTCGATGCGCGCCTGAATCCGGTCCGGGGTCAGGGATACACGCTCCCCCGCCCGCAACCACTCGATCGCCCTCGTCCAGTGGCCATCCGCCGTGTCCATCGCCGCCAAATGCGTGGTGAGCTGCTCCATCACCAACTGATTGTCCTTCTGTTCCGCCACCAGTTTCAAGGGGCGACTCAACCAGTCGTCCACCAACTCAAGGGCCGGCTGCCGCCCCCGGGGCGTGGCGGGATCCAGTCTGAGCCACAATTCCACGCCGTGTTCCCATACATTCCGGGCCCGGGTGTGATCCTGATAGCTGTCGTAATACAAGCGCCCCAACTCGAAGAAAATTTCATAGCTGTCCGGACAATGCCGGATGCCCTCATGCAGCATGACATCCGCCGCCTTCACGTTTTGCATCCGCTCCCGCAACCAGAAGGCCGTCACCGTGTAAGTCTGCACATTCTCCGGGTCCAAATCGGCCGAGAGCTTTAGCCAGGGCAAAATCTCCCGCACCTCCTGGCTGCCCCCTAAATCGCCACCCGGCCCGCCTTCATCCAAATGGGTGTGCCGGTTCGGAAAAAAGTGACGGCCAAAGGAATCAATCCAGTTGCGTTCCGGGCCCAGAAAGCCGTGCTCATCGCCATGGTTCTTGCTGTCCACCGCGCCGGTATCCTCCGCCATGTGCGCGGTCCTAAAAGCCGCGTTGTCGTCGAAAATGCTCGGGTAATACCCACTGTGATAATATTCGTCGGCCTTGATGTAAAACGTGTTGGCAAACATCTTCCGCTCGTCTCCCAGCAGCACCACGAAAAAATCACCCGTCGCCCGGCTGCCCCGCCAACCCTCAAACTGCGGCGAGAGGCGCGCCGCCGTGCCAAAACAGGCCACCAGCAACGCCACCAACAGCAACCAGTATGGACGCGGCGAGACCATGCTTCAATTCACCGCTTTCCGCCGGAACACCAGACAGGCGCCAATGAGGAATATGAACTGATAGAATACCGCGTACAACAGCGCCAGACCGATGTATTCCCAGGCCACGGGCGGCCAGTTTTGCACCACCAGATCGCGCAAATCGTAAAACTCCAGGTGCGGCAGCACAAAATACAGGCATAAGACCAGCCCGCGGAGCGGCTCGGCAAGTTGCAGCGCCTCCTGGTCCAGATGCCGCCCCACAAATAGAATCCCGCCGATGATCACAAAACAGATCGTGGCATTGGAGGACGGCGCGGCGAAGACCAGCGACCCCAGCAGCGACAAGGCCACCACCATCCCCAGCATGAACCATTGCATGACCCCCGCCTGCAAATAATTCGTCAGGAACCAATGATGCTCCCGGCTGGCGGCCAGGGCGCCAAAAAACAGGTAGAAGCAGAGCAACGCCAGGCCGCAGGCCAGCCAGCACCCCAGGAATTTCCCCAAAATCAGTTCCACCCGCGTCAGCGGCTTGGCCAGCAACGGCAGCAGCGTCCGGTTTTCCCGTTCCGCCGGAATTTGCCGCGCCGTCGTGGTTACCGCCACCACCAACGTGCACACCCAGATCAGGTCCAGACAAACTTCCTTGATGTACCGCACCACATTCGCGTCGTTGTATATGTTGATCGACGCCATGACCAGGCAGATCAGGATCGTCACGATGAACAATACGTAGAAATCCTTCCGCCGATACAATTCCTTGATGACGATGCCGGCAACCGCAATCGTGTTTCTCATGATGCTGGTTCTTTTTGATAGCCAACGATTTCGAGAAAGGCCTTCTCCAGATTGGCGTGGGTCCCCGTGATCTCCGCCACCCGGCCAATGGCTTTCAACTGCCCCTGATGGATGATGGCCACGCGATCGCAAACCGATTCCACTTCGCCCAGTTCATGGGAGGAAAAGAAAACGGTTTTTCCTTCATTCTTCAACCGCTGGATGATCTCCCGGACCTTCATCCGCCCCAAGGGATCCAACCCGCTCGTCGGCTCGTCCAACACCAGGAGGTCCGGATCGTTGATGAGCGCTTGGGCCAGCCCCACGCGCTGCTGCATGCCTTTCGAATAGGACTTGATCGGCCGCCGGGCGGCTGATTCCAGCTCCACCAGCTTCAACAGTTCCGCGATCCGCCGGTCCGCCACGGCCCGCGGCAGGCCGAAAATCTTCGCGTAAAATCGAAGCAGCTCTTCCGCATTCAGAAATTTGTAATAATACGTCAGCTCGGGCAGGTAACCTATCCGCTGCCGCGCGATGGGCTGCCGCACATCGATGCCAAACAGATAGGCGGACCCACTGGTGGGCGGCACAAAACCCAGCAGCACGTTCATCGTGGTGGTCTTGCCCGCTCCGTTGGGCCCCAGGAATCCAAACACTTCGCCCGTGCCCACCTCCAGATCCAGCCCGTGCAAGGCCACTTTCGTGCCTTGGCGAATCTCCCGACTCCGATATTCCACGCGCAGCTTCTCGGTTTTTAGAATTATGCTCATTTACGATGGTGACTCATACGGCGAATTCATCGGGCACTCTTTTTTACAGTTAAAAACGCATCCGAAGCAATCAAATTCAGGGGTTTCAGCAACCCCGCAACCGGGCGGCAGGCCGAGGCAACAAAAAGGCGCAAGGCTGGCCGCCTTGCGCCGTGAGAAAGGCAGTGGAACTGCCGCTAATAGTTATGGGATGGTGTCACGGTGTTGCCAAGGGAACACAAGGCCGAGGGATCAATCCCCACTGCCGAGACCGTATAGGTGCCGCCGGCCGGACAGGTGGGAATCTGACTGTTGCTATTCAGCTTGATGTAGGGCGTCAAGTCATCTGGAAAGTTGACCGCCGCTCCCACATGCTTGTCATTTTCAATGGCGAACTGCTGCATAGCTCCGTCGATTTGCCTCAGGTTGTTAATACAGGCATTGGCCTGTGCATTGGCGCGGGCTTTAACATAATTCGGAATGGCGATCGCCGCTAACAACCCAATGATCGCAACCACAATCATGATCTCCGCCAGCGTGAACCCGCCCAAACTCTTCTTAGTCCGGGTCGTTTTCATGTACTTCCTGCGGCGTGAACCACCGACAAACATTGTTTATTATGATAACGAACTTGTTCACGAATTGTCTGCCGGAACCGCAAGACCAAATAAAGCATTTAAAATGCCAAAGCCAAAGGACCTGGATAGCAAAAAACACCCCGGCAAATTAAGCCGGGGTGTTGTGAATTGGTTTAGAAAATTACGGGAGATAGTGACCCGGAGTCACCGTGTTCGCCAAACTGCAAGTCGGACTGGTACCCACGGCGGGAGCGCTGTAGGTGCCGCCCGCGGGACACGGAGGAATGCTGCTCGAGGCGTTCAGCCGGATGTACGGCGTCAGATCACCAGGGAAGTTAACCGCGTCCGCCGTCTTCTTCTTGTTTTCCAAGGCGAATTCATTCACCGCCGCATCGATCTGCCGGAGGTTGTTGATGCAAGCATTGGCCTGCGAGGTAGCGCGCGCCTTCACGAAGTTCGGAATGGCGATGGCCGCCAAAAGGCCGATAATGGCCACGACGATCATGATCTCCACCAGCGTGAAGCCCGCTTTACGATTGGCTTTGTTCTGTTTCATTGTCTTTGCTTTCTTTGTTTGATTCGTGGCTGAACTCTGCGGCTGGCGGGTTTGCAATAATCTATGAGTACGTGCGCTGTTCACTTGATTGCCTGCCGCAACCACGATGTTGATTTTCTAGCAACATTGGTGCCAATGTCGAGTTTTTTGTGCTCGACCTCAGATTATTACCCAAAAACAAAATAATCCCTCAATTCCTCATATTCCACCCACTTTCCCTGCAAAAATTGCCGGCTTATCTCTGCATCAGGCGATGCTCTCCCCCCTTTGTTCCCTCACCGGACTTGCCAAAGAAAATCCGCAGCCTCAATTTAAGACACCGCGGTGTACAATTGGACAGTTTCTTGTCAGTCAATCCGGAGCCAAACCGTCTTGAGATAAGCCGGCTCGGCCTGACAAATCGGAAAGTCGGGCGGCTGGGGCACATAATGCCGCTGCAAAATCCCCCGGTTCGCACCCTGAATCGCCGATTCCACCGTGGTCAGAAACTTGGGCACGGCCCAGTCATTGGCGTTGGCGCAAGCCAGCAGGACCCCTCCGGATCGCAACAACCGCAGCCCCGCCGTCACCAGCTCCAAATAGTCCTTTTCAACCCGAAAAATACCATATTCCTTTGATTTGGAGAAGGTTGGAGGGTCCAAGACCACCACATCAAAGAGCCGCCCTTTCCGCGCCAAGCGGCGCAGCCAGTCAAAAGCGTCGCCATATATGAAATCGACTGCGGACGGATCGAGCCCGTTCAAAGTAAAGTTGCGCCTCCCCCAATCCAGGTACTTCTTCGATAAATCAAGGCTGGTCACCCGCGCTCCCGCCTTGGCCGCACAAACCGAGAACCCACAAGTATAGGCGAAAGCATTGAGCACCTCGGCTTTGGCCCCCGACCTTCCCGGCAGCGCAAAATCCGCAGCCACATGCCCCCTCAGCAACCGCCGCCGGTTGTCCCTTTGATCCAGGAAAAGCCCGCACGAATAGCCCTCACCGAAACTCAACTCATAGCCAATACCATTTTCCACGATTTCCAAGACGCCCGGCGCCACCTCGCCCCAGACCAATTGCGGCGATAACTCGGGCTTGCTGCCCGTTCGCACCTGCCGCGAGAGGATCTTGTGATAAGCCCCCCGCATCGCCAATCGACCCGCCAAACGTACCAATTCCGCCTGCTGCCGGTCGGTCAGCCCGGCTTCGGACTGGGAAAGCAGATAACTGCCCAATTTATCCACGTACCAGCCAGGCCAGCCGTCCCCGGCCCCATGCACGACCCGAAAGGCATCCGTCACCTCGGGCTCGATCAGCCCCCGGCGCAAGGCCAGACGTGGATCGGCCTCGAAATCAACCGGCGCCTGCAGCCGCACCGGCGCCTGGGTGGCCGGATGCGCCAGGGTAATCTCGGCCGCGTGCAGGAATACCCGCGTGGAGGCGGTGCCCCCGTACAAAGTATCGCCCAGGATCGGGAACCCGTGTTCCGCCGCCTGTACGCGAATCTGGTGGGTGCGCCCGGTCAACGGCACCGCGCTGACCAGCTTGAGCGTCGACCCTGGCGAAACCGGCCCCTGCAACGCAAAGCACGTCTCCGCCTCCGCGCCCCCAGCCCGACTCACATACTTGTCCCCCAGCCGCGCCAGCCGGCTCCGCGCGGTAAACCCCATTCCCGGAACTTCGCGATCGGTCAAAAATACGTACGATTTCCGGATCCGGCGCTGCGTAAACTGCTCCGTGAGCGAACGGTTCGCCAGCGCCGTCTTGCCAAACACCAGCACCCCGCTGGTCTCCTTGTCCAACCGATGAATGATGGCCAGCGAAGCCCACCGGGGCTCGCGGTGTCGCAACCAGTCGTAAATCCCCTCCCCCGCGTACGGCGACGGCGCGTGCGTATTCCATCCCGCCGGCTTGTTGACCGCCAGCAGGTGCTCATCCTCATGGATCACGCAGGAAACCATGCCCCATGAAACCATGTTTCCCCGCCGGAATGAAGCGCGAAGCAGCCGGGTCTGGCGGGCGACCGCTCCCGCCCAAACCTTCGGCGTGACAAGCGCGGCCGGGAAGGCTACACCTTGGCCCATGAACCCACCTCTCCGTCTCAAGGATCAACCCGCCAGTGAGCGGCCCCGCGAACGCCTGGTTGCCCGCGGACCGGACGCCCTCACGCACGCGGAACTGATCGCCATTCTCCTGCGCACGGGCATCAAGGGCGTCAATGTGGTCCAAGTCGGGCAGAACCTCATGCAACGGTTCGGCTCGCTCAACTCCCTGGCGCAGGCCTCCGTGGATGAACTCCGCGCCATGGCGGGTGTGGGCCGGGACAAGGCGGTAACCCTCGTAGCCGCCTTCGCCTTGGCCCGGCGGATGGAACAGGAGCGCTGCGCCGAGTCACCCGTGCTCGACAATCCGGCCACGGTTGTGAGTTTCCTGCGCGAAACCAACCGTTTGCGCCAGGTGGAATCCTTCCAGGCGCTCCTGCTCAACACGCGCAAGCGACTGCTCCGCACCGAGGAAGTCTCCCGCGGCCTGCTGGATACACTGCTGGTGCATCCCCGCGAGGTGTTTCGGGCCGCCATTGCAGCCAATGCCGCCGCCGTGGTCCTGGTGCATAACCACCCCAGTGGCGATCCCACCCCCAGCGACGCGGACATCAAAACCACCCGCGATCTGATCCGTGCCGGGCAACTGCTGAAGATTGAGGTGGTGGATCACATCATCATTGGCCGCACCTCGGAAGCGCGAACCAAGGATTACGCGTCGTTGAGGGAATTGGGCTATTTTTACACCTGAACCCAATCGTGCGCTTGCTTTCAGACCCGCTTCCGCGATGATAACCTCATGTCAGGCACCTATAGACCGAGCGGGCCGGTATCGTTGACTGAAAATCAAATCATCGCCCTGCACGAAAAGTTGCGGCACATGCGCCACGACGTGAACGGCCGGCTGGCAAACATCGTGGCGGCCGCTGAGCTCATACGCTTGCGGCCGGAAACCACCGCCGAACGATTGCAATTGCTGCTGGACCAGCCGCACAAGGCGGCCGAAACCATCGCCGAATTCTCCCGCCAATTCGAGGAAATGTTTGGTCTCAAGCGCGAGTAGAGGCCAGCCGAGCCGATGGAAAAGTCTGAAGCCGAACTGATTGCTGCCGTCCTGCGAGGCGACCAGGCCAGTTTTGAACCGCTGGTGATCAAATACTCACCACGCGTCTTTGCCACGGCCCGCCGCTACGCCCGCCGCGACAGCGAAGTGGAGGATATCGTCCAGGAGGTCTGGCTCAAAGCTTTTGACAAACTGGCCAGCTTCCGCGGCGAGGCCCCCTTTGAACATTGGCTGATGCGTCTGACCGTCCGCACCTGCTACGATTTTCTCCGCGCCCATCAGCGCAACCGGGAATCCTCCTTCAGCGAAATCTCCGAGCCGGAGGAGGACTGGCTGGACCGCTTTGTGACCGAGCCGGGCATGGCCAGCGAAGAGGCGGACGCCGCCCGGACCCTGGTCAATCGCGTCATGGAGAAGCTCTCGCCGGCCCACCGGCTGGTCATACAATTGCTCGAAATTGAAGACCGGTCGGTCAAGGAAATTGCCGATTTGACCGGGTGGTCGGTCCCCTTGGTCAAGGTGCGGGCTTTTCGCGCCCGCGCCGAGATGCGGAAAATTCTGGCGCGGATGACCAAAGACCAGTATCTGTAACCCCGGCCAGAGCCCATCCGTCCAATGGATTGGAGCGTATGAACATCGCCATATTGCAGCAGAAATTGATCGCCGCCGCCCGGCTCCAGCAGCCGGACGACCAAGTGCCGTATACGTTTGAAAAGCGTATCATGGCACTCGTGGTCGACCGCGCGGCCGTTTCAACCCGCCTGCTTTGGGCCCGCGGCTTCTGGCGGGCTGCGGTTTCGTGCGTGGCCCTGGCAGCGGTTTGCGGCGCAGTTTCGCTTTTCATGCCAACGAAAGTGGACAACAGCAACGACTTGTCCCAGGATTTTGAAAACACCCTGCTCGCCTCCGTGGATCAGCCCGATACCTCCCCGTGAACGATTGGAAGGTCATTCCGACGATTGTTTTGACAACCGTCTTGATTTTTGGCGCCGGCGTGTTTGCCGGCGGCATGTTGGTTGATTACGTCAAACAAAACCATCACGCCATGGCAGTCAAGCGGCAGAATTCCCTGCTGCCCGCCACCAACAACCCGGCCACCATCCCACCGCCCCCAGCTCCGCCGGTCACCAACACTTCCGCCACGCCCAAACCGGCCCGGCCCCCGGAAATCCTCAGCAAGGAATTTCTCCAACGCCTCGATGGCGAACTTCATCTGACCAAGGATGAGCATGAGGCGGTGCAGAAGATCATCAACGACGGCCAGAATGAGATGCGCAAAGTGCTTCAGGATGCCCGCTTGGAAATCCGCGAGGCGCTCACCCCCACGCAACGGAGTCAGTTCGACGACCTCTTGAAGCGTCCCTTCCACAAACCGATTTTTGCCACCAATACGCCGCCCAATCTTTTCAGCGACGCCACCAACCTGCCGCCCAACCTATTCGGCCTCCACACCAACACCCCCTGAACTGGTTCACAGCTCCACCAACAGGGCGCCAATCTTCTTCCGCAAGTCCTTGTTGACCGAGCTCGCCGAACGATTGGCGTCGATAATGTCAAAATGGTACGTTTTCTGAAGCTGGCGAAACGCCTCGCCCATCGCGGCCTGGTACTTGAGAAAACTGTCAAACAGGTCCCGGGAAAACCCCAGATCCATGCCGCTCTCCCAATAGTCCAGCGTGGCCGTCTTCGACAGGTTGCGCTGGACCAACTCCTGCGGCTCCACGGACAGGTAAAAAACGGCGTCCGGCTCCGGCGCAATGCCGTAGAGATTCTTGAGCCAGCCTTCATCCATCCCCCGCACCATGTCCCGCGCCATGAGCGTATAGATATAGCGGTCCGCCAAGACGATAAAACCCGATTTTAACGCGGGTAGAATCAGGTTCTCCAATTGGTCGGCAAAATCCGTGGCGTAAAACAACGCCAGCGTCGTCCGGCTCAGCACGTTCCCAGCCTGCGCGCGCTGCAACTCCTCGCTCACCAGCGTGGAGCGCTTCAACCCCACCTGCACGGTGGCGTGTCCGCTCGTTTCCAGCCAATTGACCAATTCGGCGATTTGCGTGGACCGGCCGGACCCATCCGCCCCCTCCACCACAATCAGCCGGCCGCCCAAAGCCTCCGAATCCACCTGGGGAATGCCGTGCCCGTAAAAACGATGCGTGTTGTTGTTCATGCCTCTTTGTCTTCTTCCTTCTCCAGCTCTTCCTTGTCGGGCTCCTGGCGTCGGGAACGGAGTGATGGGGGCAGCGGCAGCAGGCTCCGCCGCTTGAATTTCTTCAAGTCGATCCGGTCGCTGACCAGCTTGCGCACGATGACCTGTTGCTTTTCCACCGGCTGATTCGCGTCAATGATCACAAAATTAAACTCCTTGGTCATGGCCAGATACTGGTCGAGGATGCGGCCTTGGAAGATCTTAAAGCTCTCATACGGATCATTCGACAGCCGCAGATCCATGCCCGCCTCAAAGAACTTCAATTTCGGTCGCCCGTCCAAAATCCGGTTCAGCGAGACGTCGAGGTCCGCCTTGAAAAACATCGTCAGGTCCGGCGCGCAAGCAAAGCTGTAATTGCCCCGCACCCAGTCCGGCGGACATCCCCGGGTGACATCGCGGGCAAACGCCGTGAAAATATAGCGGTCGCACAGCACCACATAGCCCGCGCGCAGGAGCGGCATGAGGTGCCGCTCATAACGGTCGGCAAAATCAGTCGCGTGGATCAGGCTGAAGGTCGTCGGCGTGAGCAACTCCCGTTTCTTGCCCTTGCTCGTCGCCGATTTCACCAGCTCCGAGGAATTCCATTCGCTGAAATACACTTTGATTCCCTCGGCTTCCAGCCAGCGCTTGAGCAAATAGATCTGGGTTGATTTGCCTGAGCCGTCAAGGCCCTCCACCGCCACCAACCGGCCGGGAAATTGCAAGTCTGCGAATGTCTTCATTTATGAACGCGGCGCATCCGCAATTCTTAATTCTTTTCCCGGGCGGTCACAAGCCCTAGTTTCGCCTGGAGCGCGCCCATCCGCGGGCGCTGAGATGTGATTCTGAGCCAGCCGTGACCTAATCGAAAGCCCCGAAACGAACGGCCGCTCCACCACGCTCCGCTTAAATCTTTCGCCGCAACGCTCGAACGTCCCAGCGCCCGAGACGGGCGCGGACCGCCCCGGCCTCGTCTCTTATTTGCCCCGGGTCTGCCGCCGCAGGCTTGACCCCCGCCGCAGAATGGACAACAGTCCCCGGATTGTTCGGCGCGCGCGCACCCAATCCGACGCCCGCCCGGCAACACCAACTATATTTATGTCAGCAGTCATCCAGGATACGTTGGCCATCCTCAAACCAGATTCCTTCTGGCGCGGACTCGCACCCCAGATCGAAACCCGGCTCCGAGGCCTCGGGTTGGAATGGGTGGCCGCGTGCCAACTGGCCGATGGCGAGAATTTGCCGGTGGCCAAATGGAAGGAGTTTTACTTTCCCGCCATCGGTACCCGGCCGCCTTGCCTGGAGGGCACGGCGCGGTACATGGCCCATGGTCCCGTTCAAGCGATCCACCTGCGTGGCCCCAACGCCATCCAAACGGTACGCCAAGCCGTGGGCGCCACCCGCCCCTGGCAGGCGGAAAAAGGGACCATTCGCGGCGATTTCTGGCCCGGCGCCAAGGAGGCCAACGCGCCCTTCCGCCTCAAATTCCAGGAACCCGGCGACGACCAGTTCCTGTTCAACCTGATCCACGCCTCGGATGCGGAGGCCAGCTACGCCCGGGAAATCCAGTTCTTCCCCCCGCTGAACCAAGCCGGGGCACGCTGACCCTCCCGCAGTCCGCGCTGCCACGGGCGACAATCTTGCCTAGCCAGGCTCTTTTGCGCCGGTAACATTTGCCCTTGGGCCGCTGAAACCCTTGTAAAATAAAGCGAATTCATGGCTGGCACGGTCGTTGCTTGACGTCCTGCGTATGGATGTCAGCCTCTATTCCGCCGCTGCGGCAATGAATGCCACGGAACGATGGCAGGATTTGATGGCGGACAATTTGGCGACGGCTTCCGTTCCCGGGGCGCGGCAGCAGGAAATTAGTTTCTCGGCCGTGCAAGCTGGTTTGGCCTCTTCGGCCGACAGTGCCAGCGCCGGGCGATACGTGGTTCCGTTTGCCGGCGCGAGCACCAATTTCAAGCAGGGTGAACTCCAAGCCACCGGCACCAACCTGGACATGGCTTTGGAGGGCTCGGGCTTTTTCACGGTGCAGATGGCCGACGGCTCCAAAGCCTACACCCGCGACGGCCAGTTCAATCTCAACAGCAAAGGCCAACTGAGCACCAAACAAGGAAACCTTGTGATGGGCGATTCAGGCCCCATCTCCTTTGACCTCAGCAACAAAGCCCCCATCACGGTTTCTGCCGACGGCCAGGTAAGCCAGGGCAGCGAAATCAAAGGCAAGTTGGCCATCACCGACTTTGGCAACCAGAAGGCACTCACCGTCAGCGACGGCGGCTACTTCCGGGCCGACGCCGTCACCGCCCAGCCCAAACCCGCCACCAGCACCAACGTGCGCCAGGGCTTTGTGGAAGCCTCCAACACGTCACCCTCGCTGGCCATGGCCAGCCTGTTGTCCTCCATGCGGATGTTTGAATCGAATCAGAAAGTCATGCAAATGCAAAGTGACCGGATGTCGTCGACCATCTCCAGCCTGAGTGGCACCGCCTCCTGATATGAACCGGCCAACCGTCATACACCCATTCACCGATTAGCCTATGCTTCGCGCGCTTTACTCCGCCGCCGCCGGGATGCAATCCCAGCAGATGAATCTGGACGTGATTTCCAACAACCTCGCCAACGCGAACACCACTGGTTACAAGTCCACCAAGCTCCAATTTCAGGATCTGCTTTACCAGAATTCCAAGGAAGCCGGTTCCCAGCAGGGCGGCGGCAACATGTTGCCCACCAGCCTCCAAATCGGCCAGGGCGCCGTGCCCGTGGCCACCGAGCGCTCTTTCTTGCAGGGCGACCTCTCCCAAACTGGCAACACGCTCGATGTCGCCATCGAGGGCTCGGGCTTCTTCGAAGTGCAAATGCCGGATGGCACCCTCGCCTATACCCGCGATGGCTCGTTCAAGACCGACGCCCAGGGACGCATCGTGACCAGCGACGGCTATCCGGTGCAAGGCGGCTTTCAAGCCGAGCCCGCCGGCACCACCGCGGTCACCATCACCTCCAACGGCACGGTCACTTACAAGACTGCCGGCGGCACCAGCACATCCCAGATACAGATCGCCCGCTTCATGAACCCCGGCGGACTCGATGCCGTCGGCCACAATCTCTACCAGGAAACCGCCGCTTCCGGCACCGCCGAGCTGGGCACTCCCGGCGAGAACGGTTTCGGTGAACTCCAGCAGGGGTCGCTCGAATTGTCCAATGTCAGTGTCGTGCAGGAAATGGTGAACCTCATCACCGCGCAGCGGGCGTATGAAGTGAATTCCAAGGCCGTCCAGGCCGCGGATGAGATGATGCAGGAAAGCAACAACCTCGAACGTTGATGAACCTCCGCTTTCCATTCAATGGCCCGCGATGCCTGCCGCTGAGCGCCCGGTCGGCGCAATGGCTCCGCCCATTGCTTCTCTGGACCTGCCTCGGCGGCGGCTGCACAACCACCCTGTGCGCCGAGGAAGCCCCGCCACTTCAACTGCTGGCCGCCGCACCCGTAAGTGGCGACGGCCTTTTTCTGCCCCAGTTATTCTCCTCCGCGCAACCGTTGCCCGTGATCCGGCTTAGCGACGCTCCGCCTTTTGGCCAGAATCTTATTCTCTCACGCGCGCAGATTTGCGGTCTCCTGGCCGCAAACGCGCCGGGCGTCGGGACCAACTTCTCCGGTCCCGACGCCATCAAAATCTTTCGCCGCGCCCGCACGCTCGGCGAGTCGGACGTCCTCGGCATGCTCACCGCCACCCTCCAGCACGATTATATCAAGGACCGCGGCCAACTCGACCTGCGCCTGTCCCAGCCCTGGACCCCCTTGGTGCTGCCCGATGATCCCTTGACACTCGATATCATCGAAGTGCCCTCCGCCGGCGTCACGCCTTACTTTATTGTCCGCTTCACCCTGCGTACGGCCCATGAAACCCTCGGGTCTTGGTCCATCAACGTCAAGGCTTCCGTCTGGCGCGAAGTCTGGGTGGCCAGCGTCCAGCTCAAACGCGGCGAACCGCTAGCCCTCGCCTCCTTGTCCCGCGAACGCCGCGATGTGCTCAGTGTGCGCGAGCCGCTGGCCGATTTTGCCGCGGGCAGCGACGCGTTGGAGATTGCCGAAGCCGTCAGCGTGGGCCAACCCATCCTGGCGCGCATGATCAAAGCCCGCACGGTATTGCATCGCGGCCAACGGGCCGACGCCCTCGTGCAGGACGGTGCCCTGAGTATCCGAGCGCAAGTGGAAGTCTTGGAGGACGGCGCCCCGGGCGAAACGGTCCGCGCCCGGAACCTGGTGACGCATCACGACCTGACGGGCACCGTGCTGAATGAACGGACCATCCTCATTTCATTATGAACACCCTTAAACAAAACAAGCATCTTCTCTGGCCCTGGCTGCTGTTGTTGGCCCTGCCGCTCGGCCTCCAGTCCATGGCCTGGGCGCAATCCCTCTGGCACGATGATGTCTCGCGCTCCCTGATCGCCGACAAACGCGCCACCGGCATCGGCGACATTCTGACCGTGGTGGTCTCCGAAGTTTCTTCGGCCAACAAGAACAACGAAACCAAGACCGAGAAAAGCTCCAGCTGGACCGCCG
>Ga0326728_10016980_pt1 | contig 14701 bp, 15 predicted proteins | sample MB3enrmetagenome_FD_207602 | JGI IMG/M metagenome (GOLD analysis project Ga0326728, IMG submission 207602) | Lab enriched peat soil microbial communities from McLean, Ithaca, NY, United States - MB31MN | ecosystem: Environmental > Terrestrial > Soil > Wetlands > Peat | place: USA: New York...
ACTGGGGAGAGCGGGCCGCGATCGAGGAACGGGCTCGGGCCCGGGGGGTCGCGGACCGGGTGCGTTTCCTCGACCACGTGGCCGACCCGGCACAGTACCGGGGCATCATCCGCCGTGCTCGCGCCCTGGTGCTCCCCTCGGAGTGGGAGGCGTTCGGCCTCGTGCTCCTGGATGCGATGGCCGCCGGGACACCGATCGTGGCCACCGCGGTCGGAGGGGTCCCCGACGTACTGGACGAAGGCCGGGCCGGCCGCCTCGTCCCGTACGACGACTCCCCCGCCCTGGCCGCGGCGTTACGCTCCGTCCTCGAAGACCCCGACACGACCCGACGGCTGGTTCGAACGGCGACCGACCGCGTTCTTGGCTTCGACTGGGCCGAGTCGGTCGCCCGGCACCGGGCGCTCTACCGCGAGGTCCTCGGGACCTGAGGGCGGCGGCGCTCCAGCCGTAAGAGCTCCTCTCCCACGTGGGCGAGCGGCTCGGACGTTGGACCGGGCCTGAGGCGGGCCACCGCGACGAACAGTCGGCCCACCGCGCCGACGATCATCGGGTCGACGCCTCCGTGGCTTCGACCGCGTACTCCCGGACGACCGCGAGCCCGCGACGCAGGTTCTCCCGGGAAGCGGCGAACGAGATCCGCAGGTGGGAGCCGCCGAGCGAGCCGAAGGCGTCGCCCGGGGTCGTGATCACGCCCCGCCGAAGGATGTCGGTCGCGACCTCCTGGGCGGTCCGGTTCCAGGAGAACCGCGGGAACACGTAGAACGCCCCGTCGGGAGGGACGAGGTCGAGTCCCGGCATGCGGGCCAGGAGGCGGGTCACGAGGGTGCGTCGGGCCCGGAACTCCCGGACCATCGCGCGCGTCGCGGCGTCGCCGTTCGTGAGCGCGGCCAGGACGGCGAGCTGGGTGGGCGTCGGGGGGCAGGCCATGATGTGGTAGTGGACCTTGTTGAGCTCGGGCGCGAGCGCGCGGGGCGCCACCAGGAAGCCGATCCGCCAGCCGGTCATGGCGAGGCTCTTCGAGAACGAGTTGACGACGATCGCACGGTCGCTGCGGCCCCAGAACGAGGTCGCGGGCGCGCCGTAGACGATGTCCTCGTAGACCTCGTCCGAGACGATCGAGAGGTCGTGGCGGTCGGCGAACGCCGAGAGACGGTCGACGACCTTGCTCGGAAGCACCGCGCCGGTCGGGTTCGAAGGACTGTTGACGACCAGTGCGCGGGTGCGGGGCGTCACCAGCCTCTCGAGCTCGTCCGGGTCCGGTAGATAACGGCGGTTCGGGGTGAGGCTGTACGGGACGGGCTTCGCCCCCGCGAGGCGGGCGTGGGGCGAGTAGAGCACGAACCCCGGGTTCGGGACCAACACTTCGTCCCCCGGGTCGTAGAGCGTCAGCGCGACCGTCATCAGGCCCTCGGAGCCGCTGGTCGTGACGATGACGTTCTCCCGCGTCGTCGACGCGAACTTGGCGCGGTAGCGTTCTCCGATCTTCTCGCGCAGCGCGAGGATACCGGCGGAAGGTCCGTAGTGGTTCTTCCCGGTCCGGACCGCGTCGCAGAGCGCTTCGACCGCTTCGGGAGGAGGGTCAAAGTCCGGCTCGCCGAGGCCGAGGTTGATGGCGTCCGGGGGCGCCGCCTCGAACATCTTGCGGATGCCCGAAAGCTCGACGAGGCGGGCCCGCTCGGCGACCATCCGCCGTCGACCGGGCCCTGCCTCTTTACCGTTATGCCGTGTGACGGTGCGACTCGCGTCGAGGGCGTTTTGGAGCGCCCGGACACAAGCTCCTTCTATCCGCTTCGCTCCCTTGGGACCGGGTCCAGCGATGACGGTCCGCGTCGTGGTCGGGGCGCAGTTCGGAGACGAGGCGAAGGGCAAGATCACCGACTTTCTCGCGGCGAACGCGCGCTACGTGGTCCGCACCGGTGGAGGCCCGAACGCGGGGCACTCGATCCACCTGCCCGAGGGCACGGTGGTCCTCCATCAGCTCGCCTGCGGCGTCCTGCGCCACGGCGTGGTCGGGATCAGCGGTCCGGGGATGGTGCTCCAGCCGATCACCTTCGAGGAAGAGATGCAGGCGCTCTCCCAGCGGGGCCTCCTGCGCGGCCAGGTCGTGATCTCCGACCGGGCGCATGCGCTCCTCCCGATCCACGAGATCCAGGACGGCTGGGAGGACGACCTACGGGCCCAGCGGAACCCCGCCGCGGGTCTCGGAACGACGCGCCGCGGGATCGGACCGGCGTACGCCGACCGGGTCGGTCGCTGGGGTCTGCGGATGTCCGACCTCACCCGGCCCGCGGTCCTTCGCGAGCGGCTCGAGCTGCTCTACGCGACCAAGACCCAGGTCCCGGGACTGCCGCCGCTGGACGAGCTCGCCGCGCGCCTGACCGAGGTCGGCGGCCGTCTCGCCCCGTTCATCCGACCGACCGAGCCCCTCCTGTGGGACGCGATCGGCCGGGGCGAGAACATCCTGCTCGAGGGCGCGCAGAGCGCCCTTCTCGACGTCGACTTCGGCACCTACCCGTTCGTGACCAGTTCCCACCCGACCAGCGCCGGTGCGCTGGTCGGCAGCGGGATCCCCCCCACCGAGGTCGACGAGGTGATCGGGGTCGCGAAGGCCTACTCCACCCGGGTCGGGGCCGGACCGTTCCCGACGGAGGACACCGGCGAGATGGGCGAGTTCCTGCGCCGGGTCGGCGGGGAGCGCGGGGCGACCACGGGGCGGCAGCGTCGGTGCGGCTGGCTCGACCTCGTCCTTCTGCGCTACGCGGCCCGCCTGAACGGGTTCACCTCCCTCGCGATCACGAAGGTCGACGTGCTCGGCGGCCTCGACGAGATCCCGGTCTGCGTGCAGTACGTCATGCCCGACGGGTCCACCGTTCGGGACGTCCTGCCCTCCCAGGCCGACGACCTCGCGAAAGCGCAGCCCGTCTACGAGAAGTTCCCGTCCTGGCCCGAGTTCCACGAGCGGACGAAAGCGCGGCTCCGCAGCGAGGGGGCGCGCGCGCTCCCGTCGACGCTGCGCCGCTACCTCGACCGCATCACCGAGGAGACCGGTGTGCCGGTCGAGTTCGTCGGCTTCGGTCCGGGGCGGGAGGAGACCGTCCGGCTCGAACCGCGCCTGAGCCCCGGGAGTCGGGCCGGTCTCACGGCTTGGACCGGCTGAACTCGCACCCGTGGCCATCGACCCGTTCCTCTACGTCGCCCTCGCGCTCGGGGTGCTCGCCGGTCGGTTCCTCCCCCACCCCGGCCCGTGGGTCCCCCGGGCGACGATCGCGACCGTCGCCGTCCTGGTCGCCCTGCTGGGCGTCATCCTCTCCGGGGTGGAGCCCTACGCGCTCGTGCTCGCGATCCCGGTCGCTCTCGGGTTCGCCCTCCTCGTCCTCGGGCTGACCGCCGGCATCTACCTTGCGATCGTGCGCGGCCGATCCGGGGGAACAGCTCCCGCGGCGCCCTCGGGGTCGTCGAGCCGAATTCCGTGGCTCAGCTTCGGCCTGCTCGCCGCCCTGGTCGTGGGCTACGTCCTCGGGCGATTTATCACGATTCCCGCCAGCGTGGCGCTGCCGTGGGCCCTCTACGTCCTGCTCGCGCTGGTCGGCTTCGACCTCCACCTGCGCTGGCGCGCGCTCCGCGGGGTCTGGGTGCCGCTCGCCGCGGCGGTCACGGCCGCCTTCGGCGCCGCCGTGGTCTTCTGGGTCGTCTCGGGCACGGCGCTCCCGGTCTCGCTCGCCACGACCCTCGCCTTCGGGTGGTACACTCTCGCCGGACCGCTGGTCGTGGCCCGCGCCGGGGCGGTCCTCGGCCTACTCGCCTTCCTGACCAACTTCTTCCGGGAGAATCTCACGATGGTACTGTCGCCGGTGGCCGGTCGACGCCTGCGGGGCGCCGGGCTCGCCGCCCTCGGGGGCGCGACGGCGATGGACACGACCCTCTACTTCGTCACCCACTTCGGCGACGAGGACGCCGGGAGCCTCGCGCTCGCGACCGGTCTCGTCCTGACGGTGACCGCGAGCCTGGTACTTCCGGCCGTGCTCGCCCTCCCTCTGTAGCACTGCTTAAACGGAGGCGGGGCTCGTCCCAGGGCGTCGGGCTCGTGGTCCAGCGGTTACGACGTCGCTCTCACACAGCGAAGACCGCCGGTTCGAATCCGGCCGAGCCCACGTTCCCCCCGGCGTGATTCCCCGCACGCTCGCGAGAGGGTCCCGCCGATCCGTTCGAGGTTGTTGCTTCGGCCACGGGAGTAGCGCCCCCTCCGGACAAGGTTGAGTGTTACTTTTTGTGAAGACGACATAACCATTATATGCCGAACCGCCTAGGTCCCCCCATGGCGGCCCCGAACGCGGCGCCGGTGGGAGTGGTATCCCAGGACAATCCCTTCACCCTCGACCGCAAGGAGAAGGTGGGCATCGGGATCGTCTACGCGGTCATCATCACGGCTACGGTCGTCGGCCTGATCCTCGTCTTCGTGATCGGCGCGAGGTGGGGGATCTTCATCGGGCTCGGGATCCTGGCGTACACGCTGGGCCTTCGTCACGGGGTCGACGCCGACCACATCTGCGCCATCGACAACACGACGCGGAAGCTGCTGCAGTCGGGAGAGAAACCCTGGTCGGTCGGGACCTGGTTCTCTCTCGGCCACTCCACGATCGTCATGGGGATGCTGGTCGGCCTCGTCGTGGCGGCCCGCTTCGTCATCAGCGCCTACCCCACGTTCGCCGCGGTGGGAGCGATCCTGGGGACGGCCATCTCGGGCGGCTTCCTCTACCTGATCGCGTTCATCAACCTACTGATCTTCTGGGAGGTCTGGTTGATCTTCAAGGAGATGCGGGCAGGGACGATCGACAACAAGCGGCTCGAGGAGACGCTCAACAGCCGCGGGTTCATGAACCGCTACTTCAACTGGCTGTTCAAGATCGTCAACAAGCCCTGGCAGATATACCCGGTCGGAGTCCTCTTCGGCCTCGGGTTCGACACGGCGACCGAGGTCACCCTGATCGCCATCACCGTGACGGTCGGAACTGCGGCGGTCGGCTTCCCCCTGTGGGCCATCCTGATCCTCCCGTTCATGTTCGCGTGCGGGATGGTGCTCACGGACACCTCCGACGGCGTCAGCATGCGCTACGCCTACGGGTGGGCGTTCGCCAAGCCGATCCGCAAGGTGTTCTACAACCTCACCCTGACCCTGATCTCCGTCCTGGTCGCGTTCGTCATCGGAACGATCGAGGTCCTGGGAGTGTTCGCCGCCGAGTTCAACCTCTCGGGCGGCCCCTTCGGCTTCTGGAACACGATGAACTGGATCAACAACGCCTCGGGCCCCGACGGTGTCGAGATCTGGGGATGGATCGGGATAGGAATCGTCTGCCTGTTCGTCGGTTGTTGGGTCGTGGCCATGATAGTCTACAAGGTCAAAGGCTACGAGAAGATCGGATTCACGCTACCGCCCGGGGAAGAGAGCGCCGGCGGAGGAACGGGATTCACCGGGTGAGTCCGGGGCGAGTGCGGCCGAACGAGCCCCACCCTCCCAAATGGTTGGCCCTCAACACATTCCGGTGGAGGGCGCATGGGGTCCGGCCCCGGGCGGCCCCTACGGTGAGGGAGGACCCGGTCGGCGGCCCAGGTCCTGCAGGATCTGTTCGTACTGCTCTCGGGTGATCTCTCCGCGAGCGTAGCGCATCCGAGCGACCATCGCGGGCCGATTGGGTCCGTACCCTCCCGGAGGGTACTGCCGATACCGCCGGCCGTACCGGCTCACGCGCGAGCTCCAGAAGGCGACCCGCACGATGAAGAACACGATGACCAGGATGAAGAAGAAGAACAGCAGGCCACCGAACACGCCGAACCGATACGGGGACGACGGCGCCGCCACTCCGAACGCCGTGGGGTAGACGAGCGCCAGGAGGATCAGGGCGGCGACCGCGGCCAAGACCACTCCGATCACGATCGGGAGCCAGCGGACCCCTGAGGGCCGTGGTCCGTATCCCGCCCCCGGGGGCTGGTAGTAGGGTCCCGGACCGTTCATGGGGATTGGTAGAGAGGACGCGACCTCCCGGGATAAGAAGGATGGTCTCGAAGGTGGCCCGGGGAGGCGCTTCAGCCGACGGCGAGGTCGATGGTCAGACCGCCATGGTAGGCGGTCGACGGGGCTTGGACGGTCACGTTGACGTACTGCACCGGCTGGTCGATGACGGTCAAGCCCACGAGATGGAACGGAGCGCTGACCGAAGCTCCATCGACCGCCCAGCAGATCGTGTCGCACGTGAGGACCAGCGTGGTCGATTGCGAGGAGTGAAGCGTGAACCCTCCGGAGGTCGTGAGCAGCTCGCCCTCGGCGTACCAGGAGACCCCGGTCACCTGGACGGAGACCGGAAGGTTGGCGAACGCGCCCACATCGGCCGCGACGAACCCGAGGAGCACGACCCCGGCGACGGCCAGGATCAGCGCGTTCCGGGAGAAGCGGACGCTCGGCCGTCGAAGGTAGCGTACCGAATCGTACCCTCCGTAGAACGTGGCGACGGAATCGTACATCACGCTCTCCTCTCGCGACCCTCAGTGCGAGATGCCGCTGAAAGGCCGGGCCGGAGAGGTGTGGACCCCGCGAGGTTTCGAGTCACCGAACGTATTCCGATACGGTGTGACTACGCGAGCTCCCCCTACAAGAGCCCATCTTTCCAGGACGGCGCCCGGGCCGCCACCGTACAATCCGTCGGAGTACCATAGTTAGGGTTCAGAATTCCGAGAGCTACCGGAGAATCTCCCGCCCCTACGGTGGCACGGTCGGAAAGGGCTCTTTCGATTCGTTCGGCTCGGGAGGATCTCCCGTCCCGGGCTGTCCCCGGGCGACGTGCTCGATGCGGTCTGCGGCAGCGGGAAGCGATTTAGTAGACGGCCGGTTCGGCGAACCCGTGGGTCAAGGCGTGTCGTCGTTCGACGATCGCCCTGCAGCAAGCGAGCCGTTTTCGGGTGCTTCCGGAGAAATCCCCGGGCGCATGCCGCTCGCGATCCGGAACGCCACGATCTACCCGTCTCCCGACGTGCCCCCCATCGAACGGGGGACGGTCGTCGTCCGCGAGGGACGGATCGTCGCGGTGGGGCCGGAAGAACCCATCCCGGCGGGGGCCGTGGTCGTCCCCGGAGAAGGTCGAGCGGTCACCGCGGGCTTCTGGAACGCCCACGTTCACTTCACGGAGGCCAAGTGGAGGGCGGCAAAGCGGGGTTCGCCGACCGTTCTGAACGGGATGCTTCGGGACATGCTCACGAGCCGTGGGTTCACGACCGTGGTCGACACGGGCTCGGACCCGCGCGTCACGTTCCCCTTGCGTCGGAGGATCGAATCCTGGGAACTGCTGGGTCCTAAGGTCTACACTTCCGGCACCGGTATCTACCCGCCCCGAGGGATCCCCTATTACCTACGGAACGACCTCCCGTTCTGGCTTCGCGGCTTCGTTCCGCAACCTTCCACCCCCGAGGCGGCGGCGAGGACCGCCGAGCGGACCATCGCTCGCGGCGCGGACTTGCTCAAGCTGTTCACGGGCTCGTACGTCGCGCGCGGAAAGGTCACACCGATGCCCGAACCGATCGCCCGGGCAGCCGTCCGCGTCGCGCATGCGCACGGCCGGCTCGTCTACAGCCATCCCTCGAACTTGGAGGGGACACGGGTCGCGATCCGGTCGGGCGTGGACGTGCTGGCGCATCCGCCGGACACCACGGCAGGGATCGACGTGTCGGTCCTCCGAGAGATGGTCGACCGCCGCATGGCGATCGTCCCGACCTTGAAGATGTTCGCCGATACCGTAAGCCGGGATCCGGAGTACCTCGACCCGATCTATCGGGTGGTCCGCGAGTTCCGGGCCTTGGGGGGTCAACTGCTCTTCGGCACGGACGTCGGCTACATGGCCGACTACGCGACCGAGGATGAGTTTCGAGCGCTCGCTCGCGCGGGGGTGGACGCGCGCGGGGTGTTGAGGATGTTGACGACCGCGCCGGCCGAGCGATTTGGTGTCGGCGAGGCTGCGGGTTCGATCGCCGTGGGCCGGGCGGCCGACCTGGTGCTTCTGGACGGGGACCCGATGTCCGACCTCCTCGCCTTCGCACGAGTCTGCGTTACCGTCCGTACGGGGCGGGTGCTCTACTTGCGACCCGAGCCCGAGTCCCGAAACCCGGCCGTCGCCTTGCATCCTTATCGTTAGTTTCGCGCTCGTTTGCTCTGCGGACGGGCAGCCGCGAGAGCAGGAGGATCGGGACCATGGCCGCGACAGGGGGGCGAAGGCCCAATCGGCGGTTCTGGTGGTTCTTCATCATCGTCACGCTCGGGGTCCCGTTGTTCCTGTTCTTCGGTTTCCTGTACGGCCTTCCGCAGTCGATCACGGGCCAGGTCGAGACCCCCGGAACGTACTGCGCCACCGCATGTCCGGCGATCCCGATCGTCCTGAAACCGCTGCCCGATGGGCCGAGCGTGACCGTGCACTGGTCGGACGGCAGCGGGGGCCTGGTGCAGTTCAATGTCCTCGGGCCGGCGCCGGGCTACCCGACCATCTCCCAGTGTTCCGAGAACGGCACGAGCGGCTCGTGCTCGTTCGGGTCGGTCGGGGGCGACTACCGGTTCTGGGCGGGGGACCTTGCCGAGCAGGGCGGTCAGCTCGTGAATTTTACCGTGAGCTATGACGCTCCGCTGCTCTGAGCGGACGAACGAACCTTTCCCCGGGGTATCCTAGCGCGGACGCGACCGGACCCGAGCACACCTTCTGTCGCTCGCCCCACGTCCTCGGATCTCGCAATCGCCGGCGAGGCGGACGATCCCCGATATCCGCGCTGCCCCGTCCCTCGGACGGATAACGTTAGATGTCACCTAATAATTAGTGATGGCCATATATACCCCGGATCTTCTCCCAGCGGCGTGGAGACCCTCCAGCGGCTGACCCATCGCCAGGTCGAGGCCCTTCGGATCATCGCGACCCGGCAGACCGACTCTCGGGGCGCGAGTCTGAAAGCGATCGCCTCCGGGATGCACGTCCAGCCGCCGTCCGCGTTGGCCCACTTGGGACCCCTCGAGGAGCTTGGATTGATCTCGCGCTACCGTGGAAAGAGCCGGCTCACCGACAAGGGGCGGGGCACGCTGCAAGAGTACCAGCGGCACCACCGTGTCGCGGAGACCCTCTTTGGCAGCCTGGGCCTCGCTCCGGCCGAAACCTGCGCGGCCGCCCACGAGATCGACCTGGCGATCTCCCACCGGACGGTCGAAGAGATCTGTCGAGCTCAGCAACACCCGTCCGAGTGTCCCCACGGGGCACCCATCGCTCCTTGCCATTCCTCCGTCAAAGGAGCCTAAGCAAGGACACGAAAGGAGCGAACACTTGCGATGGAGAGAACGTGGAAGATCGTGGCGATCGTGCTTGTGGTGGCGGTCGTGGCCGGCGCGGTAGGGTACGAAGTGGTCTCGAGCTCTTCGCCGTCCACGCCGAACTCGACGGTGATCCAGGTCGTTGCGGCGGAGAATTTCTGGGGAAGCCTGGTCGGTCAGCTGGGGGGCGTGCACGTCAGCGTGTTAAGCATCGTTACCGACCCCAACTCCGACCCGCATGAGTACGAGGCCAACAAGTCCACCGCCATCGCGATCGCCGACGCGCAGTTCGTGATCGTTAACGGAGTCGGGTACGACGATTGGGCTCTCCAACTCATTGCTGCGGATGCGAACCCCAACCAAGTCGTCCTCAATGTCGGCGACCTCAACGGGGTCAGCGTCACAGGGGGCATCGTCACCGGCAACCCTCACATGTGGTACAATCCCGTCTACGTGAACCGCACCGTGGCCGCGATGTACTCGGACCTCGTTTCGATATCCCCAGCCAATACGCAGTACTTCCAGCAGCAGTACGCCGCGCTGAATGTCTCCCTGGGGCAGCTGTACGGAGAGGCCAACTCGATCCGAGCCCACTTTGCGGGCACCGAGGTGGCGTCCACCGAGAGCATCTTCGTCTACCTGGCCAACTACACCGGCCTCGACCTGGTCTCCCCTCCCGCATTCATGGAGGCGGTCGCCGAAGGGAACGACCCGCCCACCCAGAGCGTGGTGGAATTCCAGGACCAGCTCGAGAGCGGGAACGTGAGCGTCCTGGTCTACAATCTGCAGACCGTGACGCCGATCACCACCGAGATGAAGGCTATCGCCCAGGACAACAACGTCACCGTCATCGGGGTGACCGAGACCATCCAGCCGCCTCCGACGACCTTCCAGCTCTGGATGTACTCCGAGTACATCGAGCTGTACAATGCCCTCAACGCTAAGACCCTGGGACAGTGAGCGCGTAGAGCTCCCGCGCGTAGAGTCCCCATGGAACCCCTGGCGAGCTCCGAAATCATCCGAGCGGAGCACCTGGAAGTAGGGTTCGGGGACAAGGTCGTCTGGCAGGATGCGAACCTGGACGTCCGACGGGGCGAATTCGTGGCCGTGATCGGCCCGAACGGAGCGGGGAAGACCACCCTCTTCCGCATGCTTCTCGGTCTTCATCGGCCGCGCGCCGGCACGATCAAGGTCTTTGGCTCCACGCCCCGGCGCGGGAACCGAAAGATCGGCTACGTCCCTCAGCGACACACCGTCGACAACGACACCCACGTTGCGTGCGACGTGCTGGTCCGCCTGGGGTACTCGGGCACACGGTGGGGACCGGGAATCTTCTCCCGCGCCGAAAGGGAGGCCGCCGCCGAGGCCCTCCAAGCGGTGGGTGCCGCGGAGATGGCCAACAAGCCGATCGGCTCGCTCTCCGGTGGCGAGATGCAGCGCGTGTTCCTCGCCGAGGCTCTGGTGGGGAACCCGGAAATGCTGCTGCTGGACGAACCTCTTTCCAATCTTGACCTTCGGCGCAGCCGAGACCTGGTCCAGCTGATCAACGGACTCGTCCGGTCCCGCCACGTGACCACCCTTCTCGTGGCCCACGACATCAATCCGCTCATCCCGTGTCTGGACAAGGTGATCTACATCGCCAACGGCAAGGTCGCCACGGGAACGCCCGGGAAGGTCCTGACGTCAGAGAGTCTCACCGCGCTCTATGGGGTCCAGGTCGAGGTGCTGCGAGATTCCCGGAACAACATCGTGATCGTGGGCGGCGAGGACGTGGGGGGCGAAGACACCCACGGGGACGGGGAGACATGAGCTTCGATTGGAACATCGTCACCGACCTGCGGACGATGTGGCAGTACGCCTTCATGCGCAACGCGTTCGAGGCCGGGACGGTCATCGCGATCGTCGCGGGGATCATCGGCTACTTCGTCGTCCTTCGCCGCGCCGCGTTCGCCACGCACGCGCTCGGTCACACAGGGTTTTCCGGTGCGGCGGCGGCCGTGCTCTTCGGGGTGAACCCGGTGTACGGTCTCCTGCTCTTCACGACCGCCACCGGAGGCGGGATCGCCCTGCTCGGTCCGAAGGCCGACGACAGCGATGTCGCGATCGGGACCGTTCTTGCGTTCGCGCTGGGCATGGGCTTGTTGTTCCTCAGTCTGTACACGGGGTACGCGACCGAAGCCTACTCCATCCTCTTCGGGGAGATCCTCGGGATCAGCGCGAGCGGCGTGGTGTTCACCTACGAGGCGAGCGTGGTGGTCCTGCTGGTCATCGCGTTCATCGCTCGCCCGCTCCTGTTCGCCTCGCTCGATGAGGACGTGGCGGAGGCGAAGGGGTTGCCGATGATGGCGCTCAGCATGGCGTTCATCCTCGTACTGGCGGTCACGATCTCGATCGCGGTCCAGATCATCGGTGTTCTGCTCATCTTCGCGCTGATGGTCACTCCCGGTGCCACCGCGGTCCGCCTCACCAAGACGCCGCTGGCCGCGGTCCTCGTTTCGGTGACGGTGGCGGTGTTCGCCACGTGGGCCGGCCTCTTCGTTTCGTGGTACGAGCCGTACCCCGTGAGCTTCTTCATCGTGAGCATCGTGTTCGCGATCTACGTTATCGTACGGTCGGTGGACGTTCTGCAGAAATCCCGTCTGCTCCGGGTCCCCCACCCCTCCGAAAAGGAGGGGATAGGGACCCTCCAGATCGCCTCCTCCCTCGGGGTCGCGTCGGCGGTCATGCTCTCGGTCGGGGTCGTCCTCCTCCTTCCCAGCATTCTGGCGACCGGCCCGGTCATCGCGTTCACGAGCGCCCTCCTCGATGTCGGCTTCGCGCTCGCGGTCACCGGCGCCGTGGTCGGAATCGCGGCGTATCTCCTCTACTTCTGGGGCTTCCGCAAGGTCACGTCGGTCGAACGGGACCTCAGTTCCCCGACGGTCCTCGTCCTGCTCGGCATCCTGGGCTTCGCGCTGGCGTTCGGGGGGGAAGCGCTCCTCTACGGCGGGCAGGTCTCCGCCTACGGGTCTCCCGCCGGTCCCGCGGCCGCCCTGGCCGCGCTCGGCGGGATCGCCCTGGTATGGGTCGGCCTGACGCTCGGCTTCCTCGGAGCTCTGGGGCTGGCGCTCGGGAACTGGCGCGCGGGCCAGCGGTACCAGGAAGAGACCATCCGCGTCGGAGGGTTCCTATCGTTTCTCCCGGTGCTTTCGATCGCCGGCTACGTCCTCTGCTGCATCGGATACGTCCGGACCGGGAGGAAACTCGCCCGCGGTTGGCAGGCTGTCCCGGTCGGGTCGCGGACCGGCTGAACGTGCCCCGTCGCAGGACCAGCTCCCCGGAGAGGGAGGGGGGATGCCCGGAGCGACGGGGGCCGGCGGCCCAGGATAGCGACGGGCTGCAGGTCACTGTGGGGTCCACGAGCGGATGGCCCGACCGTGCGACGTAGCCGGCCGAGAACCGATAGCTACCTTGGACGGACCCGAAATCCTCAGAAGGGGTTCAGCAGTCCCGGTCGCACCAATCGAGCGAATCCCAGTGGGAGGGCCCGCGCGACGGTCGGCCCGTAGTCGAAGGAGACTCCCCCATCGGGGCCGCGGACACAGACCGTCCTGCTTCCTGCTTCGGATCGACCATCGAACAGGGATTTGCGCCCTATTAGAATCCAGTTTGGAAACGCACCGCCGCGGCCACTACAGACAAATCCTGCGCATTTCTCGTTGCGAAAGATGCCAGTAACGGAGAAGCGCGGACCCGAAAAGGGGCTTCCCGCGGTCCGTACCGGTCGGACCCCCGGCATCCACTCCCGCGGCGACCTCGGACGGAGGGCGACCGAGACGATACGGTCGGCGGGCTCGGTGGAAGCTGATTCTGGTGAGTCCCGCTGCGCGAACCCCCCCGACGAGAAAATCGACGATGTAGGTGTTGTATATACCGGAAATCGCTCAGGACGTCATGGCGACCCCCAACCCGACCACAGTACGCTGCTCGACGTGCGGGACGGAATTCCCGTCCACCGACGCGGCCGAGCTGCAGAACCACGCGGGCCACACGCTGGAACACATCGAACAGGCCTAGGCGCGCGGCGAACGCGCCGGCCGTGCGGGATCCCCGCGCGGGCCGCTCGAGGACGATCCTTAGCTGGTGGCGTACCATCCGATGAGCAGCTCGCGGTTCCGGCAGATTCGTCCCGGGAAGCAGGCCGGAGTTCGGAACCGCCTGGTCAGTTGGTCTTCGGGCGGGTAGTCTGGCCGTAGCGCGGCACGACCCGTGACCACACCCTCCGGGCGCGCCAGGGATACCCCATGGCCCCCACGGATCCCGACGCGAGAGGCTCACCGCACGATGCGCACCTGTTCGGCAAAGGGTCGGCCTCCGGTGCGCTCGGTGCCGCCTCCATCGTCCCCAGATCTCAGTTTCCGATCTCTCAACAGCGTGTCTACGAGCCGCCGTCCAACGCCGCTCTTCCGCCTCACCGGGAGGCTCGTGATGCCCCTACCGAGCGGAAGGAGGCACCCTAGTCGGTTCGGTTCGAGATCAGGAACTCGTTTCCGTCCGGGTCGGCGAACACCGCGCGAACGAACTTCAGGCCCGGGATCTCGTGGGGCTCTACCGTGACGGTGCCGCCGCGCTGCTTGATCTCCGCGCACGCGGCCGCGGGGTCAGGGTGTCGGAAGACTACCCCCGTAACAGTACCGGGCTCCCGTCCTCCCTCGCCTGGCCCCTGGATATGCATCGTCAGAAGGGTCGAGGTCCCCGGCAGGGCGTACACGACCCGGCTCGCCTTCTCGTCGAACCTGACCTCCGGAAGACCGAGGACGTCTCGGTAGAACGCTCTCGCCTTCTCGATGTCTCGCACGTGGATCGTCACGGCGTGGAGGCCGGTGATCACGTCGCTCATGACCTCCCATCGGAAAACGCGTTGTTAAGACCTCCGTTCCCGAACGACGGGTCCGTGGTCGGTCGACTCGCCGGGGCCCGTCCCCCGGGCCACGCTCGAGCGGGACCGACCGAGGCCGGAACGCAGGGTCTCCGACCACCGTAATAACCCAGGATTGGCGTCGCCCCTCTCGTGGGCGCACCCCGGGCGGAGGTCGGTTGGGCGAAAGGGGTCGAACCCGGGGCCCCGCTCCTCGGCGAACCGATCGTGCACTTTCGGAAGTCGCCGGGAAAGGTGGAGGTAGTGCTGAACGACCTCGACTCTCTCTTTGACCGAAGTGCCTCGCCGACCTATCCGCACGCAGGACCAGCCCTGAACGAAACGGTCGCGAAGTTCCTTGTCGACACCGTGCGAACGGATCGACCGAGCCCGAAGGTCGGGGTCATCCTCAGTTTCGTGGGTCCTCCGTTGCCGCCGGAGCAGGAAGCGGGCATCCGGGCCCAGCTCAGCAACTA
>Ga0326728_10016983_pt1 | contig 14699 bp, 15 predicted proteins | sample MB3enrmetagenome_FD_207602 | JGI IMG/M metagenome (GOLD analysis project Ga0326728, IMG submission 207602) | Lab enriched peat soil microbial communities from McLean, Ithaca, NY, United States - MB31MN | ecosystem: Environmental > Terrestrial > Soil > Wetlands > Peat | place: USA: New York...
GAGCCGAGGTCGCCGAGCTCTACGTCTCCGATCCCTCCGCGCGGGCCGACCGCCCCGAGCGCGAGCTGAAGGGCTTTGCCAAAGTCCGTCTCGCTCCCGGCGAAACCCGGCACGTAACACTTAATCTCGACGCGCGCGCCTTCAGCTACTGGGACGCGACGGCTCACAAGTGGATCATCGATCCCGGCAAGTTCATTGTTCGTGTCGGCGACTCCAGCGAAAACACGCCGCTAAGCGCCAGCATCGATCTGCACTAACCGGCGGTCTGCGTACTACATCACTTGACGCGAGAGGAGTTCACTCATGTTCAGACGATGGGCTGGCGGCGCGGATGGCCAAACTGAGTATTGACATTTGTACGTACATGGGCTAAGTTCAATATGAACGAACCGATCAGCCGCTGCGATTGGGATCCGGTCAAGAGTCGCGAGAATCTCCGAAAACATGGCGTGCGCTTCGAGACAGCGTCCCTCATTTTTGAAGATCCATGGATACTCTCGCGCAAGGACATCTCCCACGACGACGCGGAGGAGCGGTACAACGCGCTCGGAGAAATTGCTCCGGGAGTCATTCTGTTTGTAGTGTTTACGTTGCGCCAGCGGGATGAGGATGAAATCATTCGTCTGATCTCCGCACGCGCAGCGTCAGCACATGAGAAGAGGACTTATGAAGAGGCACGCAGCCGCGCGGAAGCAGGATATCGCCGCTATCGCCGCCAAGACCGACGCTACGATTGACTTCTCAGAGATGCCTGAAGTGGTTGACTGGACCGGGGCCGAGGTGGGACGCTTTTACCGGCCGGCGAAACGTCCGGTTACCATCCGGCTGGATGAGGACATTATCGACTGGCTTAAGAGCTACGGGCGCGGTTACCAGACCAAGGCAAACCTTCTCCTGCGCCATGCCATGAAGGCCAGCACGCAGAGCACAAGGCCGCGGCGCGCAGTTCGATGAGCAGAGCTGTGTAGCCGCCACTATCTGTCGACCGGATTAAGGCAAGTCCAAGGCATCATCGATCAGGAGACCCAATGTTGAAGCATAGCTTTCGATTCGGCTCGCTGGCTGCCATCGTTTTCACGGCAGCCTCGCTATCCGGAGCTCAATCCATGCCACATCCGCAATGGGTGGGCACCTGGGCTGCATCTCCCATGCAGGCCGACGGCATCAATCTCCGCCTCTTTTCCAGCGTCACCCTGCGCGAAGTCGTGCACATCTCCGCCGGCGGAGCGCAGATTCGTCTGCGCTTCACGAATGAATTCGGCCTCGATCCCCTCACCGTCGCCGACGCCCACGTCGCGCTCAGCGCCGGCGGCAGCTCCATCCAGCCCGGCAGTGATCGCGCCGTCACCTTTGGCGGAGCCACATCCGTCAATATTCCTCCCGGCGCCGCCATCTTCTCCGATCCTGTGGCCCTTGCCGTTGCGCCGCTCTCCGATGTTGCCGTCAGCTTCTATCTGCCTCCGCAGATCATGCGCGCCGAAACTTACCATGCCTTCGCCGACCAGGACAACTACGTCGCCGACGGCCACGCGCCCGCCGCGCCGGACTTGCCGCAACCCACGACGATTTCTTCCTGGTACTTTTTTGACGGCATCGATGTCGCAGTTGCACCGGGTTCCCGCGCCGTGGTCACTCTCGGAGATTCCATCACCGATGGCGCGCACTCCACGCACAACGCCAATCGCCGCTGGCCCGACGTGCTTGCCGCGCTCCTCGGCCAGGACCCCAATCTCGCCCATATTGCCGTGCTGAATGAGGGCATCGGCGGCAACCGCGTGCTGAACGAAGTCACCGGCCCCAGCGCGATCTCGCGCTTCGACCGCGATGTGCTCGCGCAGAGCGGCGTGCGCTACGTCATCGTGCTCGAAAGCATCAACGACATCGGGCGTCTGGTGCACGTGCAGGTGCCCTGGGACGCCATCACCGCGCCGCAGTTGGAGTGGGGCCTGAAGCAGATCGCCGACCAGGCGCACGAGCACGGCCTCAAAATCTTCGGCGCCACGCTCACGCCCTACGGCGGCGCCGGCTACTACTGCGACGCGGGCGAGCAGGTGCGCGAAGCGGTCAACGACTGGATCCGTACCAGCGGCACATTTGATGGAGTGATCGATTTCGACAAGATCATGCGCGATCCGCAGAATCCCAAGGCCTTCAATCCGCCCTACGACTCGGGCGATCACCTGCATCCCAGCGACGCGGGATACAAGGCCATGGGCGAGGGCATCGACCTCACGCTGTTCGGGAAGTAATCACAACGCCGGTTCGCGGGTGCCCCATCCTAAACGCGCGTTTTGCGTTTAGGGTGGGGTAACTGCGGCTTCCATCGCCTTCAGCGAATCCTCAAGCGCCGCAAACTCGGGCCGTTCGTGAAGCGGCTTCATCCGCGGATCGGCCAGCATCTGTAAGAACCACGGACAGCGATTTTCATTGGCGGTGCACAGCTCCTCGAGCGCCGCATCGGGCTCGCCGAGCACGACGTGCGTGGCCGCGTTCAGCGTAGTCAGCACAAAGCGTTCGCGGCTCAGCCATTGCAGCCGTTCCAGCAGTTCGTGCGATTCCTCAGCGCGGCCGGCGCAGGCCAGCGCATAGGCGTGCGCTGAGACCGAAAGGTCATGGTGCGAGGAGCGCGCCGCCAGCGTCTCCGCCAGTGCGATGGCGCGCGCGGCTTCCCCGTTATAGCCCAGAATCATCGCGGCAAAGAAAAGCGAGATGTCGAACTCCGAAAACGAGTCGATCGTTTTCCGGATTTGCGCCACGCTTGCGTCCCGCTCGCCGGCCAGGTGCAGCGCCCATGCCAGGCCCGCTTGCATCCACGGCGAGTAGGGATCGATCTGAATGGCGGCGCGCAGCAGCTCCATGGCTTCGCCGAACCTGTGCCGGCTGAGCAAAAGCCAGCCGCGGACCCGCGTATTCGTGGCATCGTAAGGCAGTTCCGCGGAGCGCGCCATCATGCGGAGAGCCGAACGCGCATCGCGCTCGAAATGAAATTCCATCCAGCCCAGCGCCGGCAAAAGGGCTTCGGCCTGCTCGTTCAGTTCCGGAATTCCGTCCGCCGCCCGGCGCACGGTAGCGGCCGCGATCCTTGGAGACAGGTAGCCGTAAATGCTCTGCAAGACCGCCAGTTGCGCAAGCTCCACGCGTGCTGCCATCAACGCGGGATGCAACTCGACCGCGCGCAGCAGCCGGCCCATGGCGTCCTGCATCCGGTGCCGCTCCATGCTCTGCCACTCGTAATGGGCGCGCAGATAGAGGTCATGAGCCTCGCGCTGCGCCTTTGATGGCGCGTGCTTCACCGCGGGCGCGGCCTCGGCCCCGGCTTCAATGGGAAACCCCCGCCCGGCGCGCAACCGCGCAGTCACACGGTCTACCAGCTCGCCGGCCAGCTCCACGATCTGTTCGCGCCCCGCGATCACGTCTTCCAACCATAGGGGCGCACCGTCCTCCACGCGGATCATCTCCACCCGCAGCCGGTGCCGTCCCGGCGTGGCAAGGACCTGTCCTGTGAGGAGCAGCTCCGCGCCCAGCATTTTGCCGATCTCCTGTGCGGCCAGACCGCGCCGCGCCAGGGCGCGCGCCGAATCCCGGGCGGCGAGCAATGCCACAGCGGGGCGGGCGCGGCTCAACTGTTCCATGGTTTGTTCTGCGACTGCCAGACCGAGATACTCGGGAACGTCGTATCCGGTGGAGAACGGCAGAATCGCCAGCAGCGGAAGCTCCCTGGTCAGCACATGTCCGTCGGGTTCCGCAATGGCTGCGATGCGGTAGCCGCGCCGGTACACGCTCTCAATGCAATCCGCGGATTGCAGGCGCTCCCTGAGGGATTCCAGACACTCCGTAATCCGATGGCTCGGAACCTGCGCTTCGCCCCACACGGCGCGGCTCAACTCGCTCGCCGAAACCACCTCGCCCGCCCGGGTCAACAGCGCGCGCAACAGGGCCAGTTCCTCCGCAGGAAGCTCGAGCGCTATCTCACCGCGCCACAGCGTCCCATCGGCAGCTAGCCGGAAATCGCCAAACCGATAACCCACCGGCCTGATTCCTGCCGGCCACGGCAAAGTGCGATCCATAGAATCCAACGCAGTTCCGCAAATCCTCGTTGCGCCGCGCGGTTCGCAGGAGCGCCCTCCAGAAGGCGGTTCCTCCGCGATAGGGCCGGCAAGGATTCGCATCGCATCCATCCAGGGCAAGGCAAAGCCTTCACAACAGCAAAGATGATTTCCCGATGAAGATCGGTGAAGCCGCTGCCGAGGAACGGTGCCAGCGCAGGAACTCCCGTTCTACTACGGCGGAATCACTCTCCCCCGTGGAGAATCACCGCAAACCTCGGGCTTCCGATGGCTTTGAATGGCGTCTACGCGGTCGTCAGCTTCTGCATGCGGATGAAGCCTGCGGCCGGCCACATGGCATCTGACCGCATGTTCAGCGGCTGAAGGTACCATCTAAGAGCCCGATGACTTAATTGATACGCCGATTATCTCTCTGCCACTCGATGTGGAGAAAAAGTTCTGCGCGACCATCCGAGCCCGAAGTAATCCCAGGCAGGTTACTGAGATGTGCCTCGTTTCGATCCACAATCCCGGCAACCGCGGGCGCCGGCAGCGCCGCCAGGCCCGCAGTTTTTTCCCCGGCACGGAACGAGCTGAAAGCTGAAAGCTAATAGCTGATAGCTGCTCTTACGCTTTGCCAATCACCCTGGCCAGCGTTGCGCCAATCTCGGCAGGCGACACCACGACGTGAATGCCCGCTGCTTCCATGGCCTTCATCTTGTCGGCGGCCGTTCCCTGGCCTCCGCTGATGATGGCACCGGCATGGCCCATGCGGCGGCCGGGAGGCGCGGTTTGCCCAGCGATAAAGCCCACCACCGGCTTCTTCACGTTTTGTTTCACAAACTCCGCCGCGGCTTCCTCGGCCGAGCCGCCAATCTCGCCAATCATGATGATGGCTTCGGTCTCAGGATCGTCATTCAGCAGTCGCAAGGCATCGATGTGCGTGGTTCCGATAATCGGATCGCCGCCAATGCCGATCGCGGTCGATTGCCCGATGCCGCGCTGCGTGAGTTGGTGCACGGCCTCGTAGGTGAGTGTCCCGGAACGAGACACAATGCCGATCGAACCCTCCTTGTGAATGCGGCCCGGCATGATGCCGATCTTGGCCTTCCCCGGCGAAATCACGCCCGGGCAATTCGGCCCCACCAGCCGCGACTGCGAATTCTTCAGCTTGGCCCACACCTTCACCATGTCCAGAGTCGGAATGCCTTCCGTAATGCAGACGATCAGCGGCATCCCGGCATCTTCGGCCTCGAGAATAGCGTCGGCGGCAAACGGCGGCGGTACAAAGATCATGGTCGCGTTGGCGCCGGTTCTTTCCACGGCCTCGGTCACGGTATTGAACACCGGCCAGCCCTCGTGCATGGTTCCGCCCTTGCCGGGCGTCACGCCGCCGACCACTTTGGTGCCGTACTCCGCGCAAGCCATGGCGTGGAAGGTGCCTTCCTTGCCCGTAATGCCCTGCACGATGAGACGGGTGTTTTTATCCACTAGCACTGCCATCTTTTATGCCCTCGCCGCCGCGGCCACAGCCAGTTCCGCTGCGTCCTTCATCGTTTCTCCCACTTGAAAGTTCAAGCCCGACTCCTTAAGGATTCTCCGTCCTTCTTCAACATTGGTTCCTTCGAGACGAAGAATGATCGGCACTTTCACGTTCAGCTTGCGCGCCGCTGCTACCACGCCGGTGGCCAAACGATCCACGCGCAGAATGCCGCCGAAGATGTTGATGAAGATCGCCTTCACATGCTTGTCCGCAAGCAGAATCTCGAAGGCGTGCTCGATCTGCTCCTGGGTTGCGCCGCCGCCCACGTCCAGGAAATTCGCGGGGCTGCCGCCTGCGTACTGAATAATGTCCATCGTCGCCATGGCGAGGCCCGCGCCGTTCACCATGCACGCGATCGACCCATCGAGCTTGATGTAGTTGAGCGCGTACTTGCTCGCCTCCACTTCCAGCGGATCTTCTTCGGCAATGTCGCGCAGCGCCTTGATGTCGGCATGCCGGAAGAGCGCATTGTCGTCGAAGGTAATTTTGGCGTCGAGCGCGTAGAGCTTGCCGTCGGTGGTGGTGATGAAGGGATTGATCTCGATCAGCGACGCATCGGTCTCGATGAAGGCCTTGTACAGACTCTGGAAGAACGTCACCGCCGGGTTGATCTGGGTGGGTTTCAATCCCAGCGCAAAGGCCAGTTTGCGTGCCTGCCACGCGCCAAATCCCACCGCCGGGTCGATGGTTTCCTTGTAGATGGCCGTGGGATCCTTGGCCGCGACCTCTTCAATCTCCATGCCGCCGGCCTGCGAAGCCATGAACACCAGCCTGCCCGTGGCGCGGTCGAGCACAATGCCCAGATACAGCTCGCGCTCGATGGCCGCAGTCTCCTCGTTGAGCAGCCGCTGCACCTTTTGCCCCTGCGGACCGGTCTGGTGCGTCACCAGCGTCATGCCCAGGATGTTCTTCGCGTGTTCCTCGGCTTGTTCGCGTGTCCTGGCCACCTTCACGCCGCCACCCTTGCCGCGGCCTCCGGCGTGAATCTGCGCCTTCACCACCACACCCGTTGCGCCTTCGGCAAACAGCTTGCGGGTCACGTCGTTAGCTTCTTCCAGCGTGCCCGCCATCTCGCCTTTGGGCACGGGAACGCCGTACTTCGCCAGGATTGCTTTTGCTTGATATTCGTGGATTTTTATCTTAGTGTCCACCCATCCGAAAGAGTCGCATCAACATTGACGATTCTAAACCAACGGCGGTGTCCAACGGTGTCACCCGAAACGACCCCGCGCAATGACACGCGAAACCCCACCATGCTAGAAAGGCCACCATGTTCACAAAGGGCTCCAAGTACTACGCAGACTGGCGCGACAAATCTGGAACTCGCAAGCGCAAGTCCTTCACCAGCAAACGGGCCGCGCTCCAATTCGAGGAACAACAGAAGGAACTCGCCCACCCAAAATCCATGGCGCGGGTAAGAACTTGGCCGCGATACTCCGCGCCAGATTCCTCACCCTCCCACGCGGCTATCAAGCCAAGGCGACAGCCAAAGCCCTCATCGCGGCAGCGGGTAGTGTCCATCCGCACGACCTCACACCGGCGCACGTCATCGAAGTTGACGAGCAAATAAAAACGGGCGGCTACGCGCACGCCACGCGCCGACAAAAAGCCAACTGCCTGAAATCAATCCTGCGATGGCTGTGGGAAGAACACGGCGCGCCGAAGCTCGACGGGCTGGTGACACGACACCCAGGACTCAGGCCGCGAAACGTCACGGCATCCCACGAGGAACGCGAACGCATCATGGCCGCTGCGCCAGACTACATGCGGCTACTGCTCATCCTGTGCTCAGACCTCGCCATCCGCTCAGGCACGGCCGGACGCATCGGACCCGAGCACTACGACGCCGAACGCAGAACCCTCCGCTTCAAAACGAAGTACGGCGCTCACCTCACGCTGCCCGTCACCGACGCGGCGCGCGAACTCATCGAGTCATGCGACATGCACAGCCGAGACTCGTTCGTCCGCCAACTGCAGCGCCGCAACCACACCCACGGTGCGCCGCCCGATCCAGACATTCACGAGCCCGGCCCACTCGACAGACAAACCCGCGACCTACTCAGGGCTGCAGGAATCACCCGCCGCATCACGCCCCACGACCTACGCCGCACCACCGCCGTCGCCATGCTCGAACACACGCACGACGTGCGCGACGTGCAAGCCATCCTTGGCCACCGCTCCCTGCAATCGACAATCTGGTATCTCGACCACGATCTCAGGCCGGTCAGCCGCCAGACCCTCGAAGCCATCAAGCGCCCATTCCTCGTGAGCAGAAAGGAAAAATCAGCATGAGACTCGCACTCATCCCACGCGACCGCTCGGTCAGCATCGACGCCGGCGCCTGCCCGACGCGCGACCGCACCAGCCGCGCAGACAAAGCCCTCGCCGCATGCAAAGACGCATGGAGCGAGGCCTACGCACAAGCGCAGGAAAAAGGCCTGCCAGCAACAAAGGCACTGCGCATGGCCCAGGTCGCCTACAAACTCGCCATGCCGAAAATGGACACGCTGCCAGGCATCCGCGCTGCAATTGCAGCCATCGCGCAGGGCATTCAACTCGAGGTGTTCGACGGGCGCGACGGGTCACAACTGCTTTACGCCGCACAGGTTGCACTCGCAACCCTCAAAGTGAAAGGAGCCAAAAAGCATGGCACCCCCACCCCCCACGCCACGTAGAACGGCCAACGGCGGGCGCACAGCCATCGAGGACGCAACCGCCGAAGTCCAAGGCCCGCTGGTGCGCCAGCCAGCGCCAGCGGCGCGCCTAGCCCGCATCCTGCACCACAGCGCACAAGAACTGTGGGACGTCTGCACGGAGACCGACACCGCGCAAATGCACCAGGAGGCGCGCGCCATCGCCAGCCGCATACTCGCCGCCTGCCCGAGCGATTGACCGCAACGCCCAGCGGCCAACTTGCCCAAGACCCCAACCGGCTGTATGCTTCCACCCATGGACCCGGTAGCAGAAGCGCTAGCTGGCGAACCCCGCAGAACAAAGGGCGCGGTCATGGACGCGCCCGACGCGGCAAGCTGGCTACGCGACCCCACAGCCCACGCCGCCAAACCCCTCACTCACAACAAGCGAATCATCGCGGCACTCGTGGCCGAAATCCAACGCGGCGACGTCTGCACCGAAGAGCAAATCGCAGCCTACAACGCCGCCGCCGACAAAGCCGACGAGGAAGAAGCCGCGCGGGAGCTCCAGACCTGAAACCGTGGTACGATCCAGCAAACGGCGACCATTTGCCGACGTAGACTCTGGACCGGGCGCGGCGCACCTTCACCGCGCCCCCTTTTTTCCAATGACGATCCTCGCCCTACACCAAGCTCTCAGAGGCCACGCACAGCGCCAGATCGACGCAGGACGCGCCAGCGTGAAGCTGCTCGCCCGCCGCACCAGCCTCAAACCCTCCCACGTCTCGAACTTCATCCACGGCCGCAGAGCCCTCAGCGTAGCCGCGCTCTCGCGATTGACGGCCGCCCTCGGCTTCGAACTCGAAGTCATGCCGACCAGCCGCACACGCTGAGAAAGCCCCAATCCAAGCCCCACACTTCGCGCAGGACGCGCCGACGCGAAGGCCGACGACCCCAACCCCGGCAGAATCGCCAGCCATCGGCACCCGTGGGAAACCCACACCTACGAGCGGTGCTCCTCGCCGCAAGCCACGCGCCGCGAAAAAGCCCGCGTCACGTGTCCTGCGCTCGTCGGTCAAATTGGCCCGGCTCCGGGGCGCGGCGGGCTGCGGTCGCTGCGCGGGATGCTCGCGCCCGGTCCACGCCGCGCCATCGTGCGCAGCCAACGCCCGAGGGAAGAAAGAGCAGACCCACGCGCGGCCAACCCCGGCGCGGACCATGCCGCGCCTCACCTACGCCGCCGCCCCCGGTGCGCGTCGCGCCCCGCGTGTGCAGCCCCTCCGCTACGCTCCGGGGCAAAGACGCACACGCGCCCCGCTAGCGCCCTACGCGCAGCCCGCGCACGCGCGGGCACCCAGCGCTCCGGGTGGGCGTGGGCCATGGCCCACACCGGGGGACCGAAAAACAAAAGCAAGAGCAAGAGCACGCTGCGCGCCGGCGCGGCGTCGCCGCGCCCTCGCACGCATCGCGGTTGCTTGCCCTCGTGGACACCATTGTGCCGCGCCGGTCAAGGGTGCTTCGCATGGCTGCGGCCACTTCGCCCTTGACTCGGCGCGAAAAAACAGCCTGACAAGGAGGGCAAGCACATGAAAGCCCAAGGCACGAAAGCCAATCCGTTCCGGTTCCCATGCAGCCACTGCCGCGCGCCGATCGCGCACGCGCACATCGTCGTCAGCATCATCACAGCCGCAGGGCGAAGGGCGCGCCATTTCTGCAGCCGCGCGTGCGCCGGCACGTGGTTCGCGAACGCCCCCTAGCCGCGGGGCGGCTCACGCCGCGCCCACGGTACCAAAGGACACTGGCCATGCGTACCGCAAAAAGCTAGATCCCTTGTGACCGCCAGCACAGCGGAATTGTGCTAGGCTCTGAGTGTCCACGCGGACACCAAACCCCGCGCCAATCGCGGGCGCGAAAAGCGCAAGGTGTCCAGAAATAATCTGGACACCGCAAAAGCCCAATGTCTACGCGGGCCTCAGAGAATTCCCTTGACTTTCGTGGATTTTCAAGGGATAGGGACCTCGAGCAATTCTCAGATTACCACGCAGATTTGCAGGGGAATCTCCGCCATCGAAGCCCCCACCATGGCGCCGGGTGCCTGGTTTTCGCTCGGACTCTTGAATCAATTCTTCGAAGAGTACCAATACCAGTTCGGCGCCATTTTGATAATCTCAATCGGATTACCCAAGAAGGCATCTGCCGGCGGTATTTTTCCATTTGAGGCGTAAACGAATCCCGCGAAGCTGTCTAAAACGCCCTTGAAAGTGAAAAATAGTGTCCAGGAATCCTTTCCGTCGCGCCACACGAAAACAGAGCCACCTTCCGAAAGATACTTGGACCTCTCAGGAAGGCTTATTTCAGCGCCTCTCCCACCGTCTTTCAGAACCGGATAATCAGGTCCGCCGCCGGCGATTTCCTGCGCGACTTCGGCCAACCTTTTTTGATTGACCTGCCAGTTGAATTCCGTCACGGCCGCGGTCGTTAGGGGCGTCATCGTCTTGAAAAATGCATAAACCATGAGCGGGTTTTGTTCCATAAGGTGAGAACCCGACCGGCGAAGCGCTTCCATGACACAGCCCGCAAAGAACTCGGCGCCCGAAGTAGTACTGCGATAAGGGTCAGTTTCGAAATAAGAGGCCGCCTTCACCTGCCCAATATCTTCAAGAGCTTCCTCTTCGACCGACGCTACATCGGCGAGGTCTACTTTCTTAGAACTTGCGACGGACAGAATCACTTTTTCGGAATTGGACCTTCCAATCAGTTTTCCGTCTTTCCAAATGTTTGTAACGGTCGGCGTCAAAAGGATAGGGGTCGCCTTTGCCGCCCTCGTCTGCTCGATGAATTTCAGCAAGCTCTGTTCGAAGTTCGCTGCGCCGGTGGCTGAAGAGTCCTCGTGTCTCCCGAACTGGATGAAGACGAAATCTCCTTCTTGGAGCTCCGCCAGAGTCGACTTCCAAGCATCGCCCGCAAGAAATGACTCGGCGCTCGCGCCGTGCTGGGCCCTGTTGGAGATTCGCACAAGTTCCGGCACGAAATAAGTGCTTAGATGATCGCCCCAGCCCTGGTCCATGTCGGTCTTCGCCGACCCGTCCCCAATAACAAAGAGAGTGCGGATTTTCGGCTGTTCCTCCCCTGCTGGGGCCGGTTGAGCACAACAAAGCTGCGTTGCCAAAAGTGCTGCGGCAGCGAAGAGGCAAAATCTTTGCATGCGCACAAGTCTAGCGCAGCAAGGAGAGGGGATAGTTGAATTCGTCTAACGCGCGGGTGCCCCATCCTAAACGCGTATTGTGCGTTTAGAGTGGGATAGCACGAACGATGGACTTCCTTCTTCTCTTCCGTCGCTTTCCCGCCCCAGGCCCGGCTCTGCCATACTTCTTGCATGTCGTTGGTGAAGGAACTGCTTCGCCCGCTCGCCGAAGATGGCACTGCACTCACGCGCGAGCAGGCAGCCAAAGTGCTCGAAGAGATCCTCGCAGGCAATGTGCCTGACGTGGAAACCGCCGCCATGCTGGCCGTGTTTGCCACGCGCGGCGAGCAGGCGCCCGAGCTCGCCGGCTTTGTCGACGTCATGCGCAGGCACGTCGTGGCACTGCCCTTCTCCGAGGAGGAAAGAGCGGAGCTCGTCGATTGCGTGGGGACGGGCGGCGGCGGACCGCAGACTTTCAACATTTCCTGCGGCGCGGCGCTGGTCGCCTCTGCCGCCGGCGCCAAAGTAGCCAAGCACGGCAACCGCGCCGTCACCTCGCGCTGCGGCGCAGCCGACGTGCTCGAAGCTCTCGGCGTGCCCATCGAGCTCCCGCCCGATCTGGCTGTCGAGTGCCTGCGCGAAACCGGCTTCGTCTTCCTCTTCGCGCCGCTCTATCACCCGGCCATGAAGGCTCTGGGACCTTTGCGCCGCGCCCTCGGCTTCCGGACGATCTTCAACCTGGTGGGCCCGCTCACCAACCCCGCTCATGCGCACACGCAAGTCATTGGGGTGCTCGCTCCCAGCCGCGTTCTTCTCGTCGGCCGCACCCTGGCGATGCTGGGAGCGAAACGCGCCTTCGTCGTCCACGGGACAGACGGCATCGATGAGCTCACCACCACGGGCGAATCCGTGGTGGCGCGTGTCGAAGAAAATGCGGAAGGCAAGCCCGAGCTCAAAGCTGCGCGCATCACGCCGGAAATGGCCGGCCTCGAGCGCACCACCATCGATCAATTCATCGGCGGCGACATCGAAACCAACAAGGCGCTGCTCTACGACGTGCTCACCGGCATTCACGGCGCGCGCCGCGACGTAGTCCTGCTCAACGCCGCCGCCGTGCTGGTAGCCGCGGGCCTCGCCGGCGACCTGAAGCAAGGTGTAGCGATGGGCGCTGAAGCTATCGACTCCGGCCAGGCCGCCGCCACGCTCGAAAAGCTCCGCCAGTTCGGCGCTAAGCACGTAACGAAGCAATCATGAGATTGGGGAGATCCCGCCAGATCGCAGGGATCTCGGGGAATGTACGGACAATGACTGTCGAATCCGCAGCCTCGGCCTTCCAAGTGCACGCCTCCGACAACGTGGCCACGTTGCTCGGCGAGGCCGCGGCAGGCGCGCCGCTCGAGATCATCGGTCCCGCGCAACCACCCAATCTCGCTGCGCGCGAATCCATCGCCATGGGCCACAAGGTCGCGCTCGCCGCCATCCCCGAAGGCGCGCCCGTCGTCAAATTTGGAATCGTCATCGGTATCGCCATGCGCCCCATCGAGCCCGGCGAGTGGGTGCATCTGCACAACTGCCGCAGCCAGCTCGACGAGCGCTCCGGCCACTTCGACGTGCACACCGGCGAGCCGGGAGACAACGCCTATGCCTGACCGCGCCGCCAGCCTCGTCCCTGATCGCAGTCTCGGTCGCACCCCTGATCGCGTTTGGTCCGGCTACCTCCGCCCCGACGGCCGCAAAGGCATCCGCAATCACCTGCTCGTGGTCTACACCGTCGAGTGCGCGAGCTTCGTAGCGCAGGAGATCGCCAAAGACGAGTCCGACACGCACGTCATCGGCTTCCCCGGCTGCTACGACAACGACTACGCCATCCGCCTCATGCTCGCGCTCGCCACGCATCCCAACATCGGCGGCGTGCTCGCAGTCGGTCTCGGCTGCGAATACACGCAGCCGCACCGCATCGCCGAGGCCGTGCGCGCCTCCGGCCGTCCTGCCGAGTCCTTTTTCATTCAGGAGCATGGCGGCACGCGCTCGAGCGTTGCATTCGGTAAAGACCTGCTCGCCTCGCTCCGTGCCCGCGCTGCGGAAAACGCCGTCCAAGTGCCCATGACCTGGGCCGATCTGACCATCGGCGCGGAGTGCGGCGGATCGGATGGAACGTCAGGCCTGGCGGGCAATCCCGTCGTCGGCCGTACATTTGACCGGTTGGTCGATCGCGGCGGCTCGGCCATCTTTGAAGAGGTCGTCGAGATGATCGGCCTCCGCGACCTGATGGTTTCGCGCGCGGCCTCGCCGCAGGCGGCGCAGCAGCTCGGCGCTACTTACGACAAAATGCTCAACTACTGCAAGGCCGTGCGCCAGTACTCCGTCGCGCCCGGCAACTTCGCCGGCGGCCTCACCACCATTGAAGAAAAAAGCATGGGCGCCTTTGCCAAGGGCGGCAGCCAGCCCATCCAGGGCGTCCTCCGCGTCTCCGAGCGCCCGCCGCACCCCGGCCTCTGGCTCCTCGACTCTGTACCCGACGAGCACTTCATGCAATTCGGCTACACCAATCCCAACGACACCGAAGGCATCATGGATCTGATCGCCGCCGGATCGCAGATCGTGCTCTTCATCACCGGCCGCGGCAGCGTCATCGGCAGCGCCGTCGCACCGCTCATCAAGGTCACCGGCAACGCGCGCACGTTTCGGAATATGACTGAAGACATGGACTTCAACGCCAGCCGCGTGCTCTCCGGCGAGCTCACCATGGATGAAGCCGCCGCGGAGCTGATGGACCTGATCGCCGATGTGGCCTCAGGCCAGCCGAGCAAGCCCGAGCGCCTCGGCCACCGCGAGTTCTTCCTCATGTACAAGCACCAGGATGCGCCCTCGCTCGAAGCCGGCTGCCGCGTGTAACGCCACGCGTTACAGCAGCCCCGATCGCCGCATCAGCCGCATTGAAAGCATCCACGAACCCAAAGAAACCGCGAGGGCCAGCACCACCCACCCGGCCTCTTCGAGGGCCGGCACTGCAGCAACCGGAATCTGCGGCGAACTCTTTGCAAACTCGTGCAGGGCAGGCCATGCGAACCGCACCGCCGCCCACGCGCCCCAGCCCAGAACGCCCGCAGCCAGCACCAGGCCCGGCACAGCACGCTTCCATGGGAAGGGAATCGGCGCGGGCACAGCTGCCTCTTCGCGCACCCGCTCCATGGCCGCGGCCACAAAGCCCGACGAGGGAACCAACTCCTCCTCCGCGGCCAGAATGCGGTCCATCGCGTCGATCTCGATTTCTGTGCGCGGCATTCCGGAAT
>Ga0326728_10016985_pt1 | contig 14699 bp, 9 predicted proteins | sample MB3enrmetagenome_FD_207602 | JGI IMG/M metagenome (GOLD analysis project Ga0326728, IMG submission 207602) | Lab enriched peat soil microbial communities from McLean, Ithaca, NY, United States - MB31MN | ecosystem: Environmental > Terrestrial > Soil > Wetlands > Peat | place: USA: New York...
GACCGCGCCGGCGAACGTTCCGGTCGCTCCGCTGGCTGGCGCCGTAAAAGTCACCACCGCGCCGCTGACCGGATTGCCGCCCGCGTCTTTCACCGTCGCTTGCAGCGCCGTCGCAAAAACCGTATTGATCGCGACACTCTGCGGGGTGCCTGCCGTTGCGGTCACGCTGGCCGCTGGTCCCGCCAGGTTGGTCATCGCAAAGCTGGCCGGGGTCGAAACACCCGCCACCGTTGCGGTCACCGTATAGCTTCCGGCCGTACCATTGGCCGTGAATGCCGGCGCCGTCGCTACCCCCTGCGTGTTCGTCGCGGTGCTGACCGCGCCGGCGAACGTTCCGGTCGCTCCGCTGGCTGGCGCCGTAAAAGTCACCACCGCGCCGCTGACCGGATTGCCGCCCGCGTCTTTCACCGTCGCCTGCAACGCCGTGGCAAAGGCGGTGTTGATCGTGGCGCTCTGCGCTGTGCCTGCCGTGGCCGTAATGCTGTTGGGCGAACCCGTCAGGTTGGTCAGCACGAAGCTAACTGCCGTGCTTACTCCCGCCACCGAAGCGGTTGCGTCATACGGTCCTCCCGCTTTGCTGTTGGCCGTCAGCGCTGGCGCTGTGGCTTGGCCCGCCGCGTTCGTGGTCACCTGCACGGTCGTAAGCCCGCCGGAAAAAGTTCCGCTGGGCCCGCTTCCCGGCACGGCAAACGTCACCGCCGCCCCGCTGACCGGGTTGCCGCCCACGTCGATTACCGTCGCCTGCAGTGCCGTCGCAAAGGCCGTGTTGATGGCAGCGCTCTGTGGCGTGCCCCCCGTGGCCGTGATGCCGCTGGCCGCACCGGCCAAGTTGGTCAGCGCGAAACTGGCCGGCGTGCTCACTCCCACCACCGAGGCCGTAACGCTGTACGGCCCTCCCGCCTTGCTATTGGCCGTCAGGGCCGGCGCCGTAACCTGGCCCGCCGCGTTGGTGGTTTCCTGAACGGTCGCGAGCCCACCGGCGAAGGTCCCGCTCGGTCCACTTCCCGGCACGGCAAATGTCACCGTCGCGCCACTGACCGGATTGCCGCCCGCGTCTTTCACCGTCGCCTGCAGCGCCGTCGCAAAAGCGGTATTGATGGCCACACTCTGCGGCGTGCCCGCCGTAGCCGTGACACTTGCCGCTGGTCCCGTCAAGTTGGTCAGCGCGAAACTGGCGGGCGTCGTTACGCCGGCCACGCTTGCCGACACGGTGTAGCTGCCAACGGTGCTATTGGCCGTGAAAGCCACCGCCGTCGCCACCCCCTGCGCATTCGTGGTGGCTGTCGATGAGCTCGCTCCTCCGGCAAACGTTCCGCTGGCTCCGCTGGCCGGGGCCGTGAAGGTCACCGTCACCCCGCTTGCCGCATTGCCGCTCGCATCTTTCACCGTCGCCTGCATTGCCGTGGCAAAGGCTGTGTTGATGGTGACACTTTGCGATGTGCCCGCCGTGGCCGTTATGCTGCTGGGCGCGCCCGCCAGGTTGGTCAGCGCAAAGTTGGCCGGCGTGCTTATCCCCGTCACCGAGGCGGTGACGTTATACGGTCCTCCCGCTTTGCTGTTGGCCGTCAGCACCGGCGCCGTGGCTTTACCCGCCGCGTTGGTGGTTTCTTGAACTGTCGTGAGTCCGCCGGCAAAGGTTCCGCTCGGCCCACTTCCCGGCACGGCAAACGTCACCGTCGTCCCGCTGACCGGGTTGCCACCCGCGTCCTCCACGGTTGCCTGCAACGCCGTCGGAAAGGCCGTATTGATCGCGACACTCTGCGGGGTGCCTGCCGTGGCCGTCACGCCGGCCGGCGGCCCCGCCAAGTTGGTCATCGCAAAGCCGGCCGGGGTTGATACACCCGCTACCGTGGCGGTCACAATGTAGGATCCCGCCGTACCATTCGCCGTGAACGCCGGTGCCGTCGCCACCCCCTGGGCATTCGTCGTTGCAGTTCCAGTGCCTCCGGCAAACGTCCCACCGGCCCCGCTGGCCGGCGCCGTGAAAGTCACCACCGCGCCACTGACCGGATTGCCGCCTGCGTCTTGCACCGTCGCCTGCAACGCCGTGCCGAAAACGGTGTGGATCGTGGCACTCTGCGATGTGCCCGCCGTGGCCGTAACGCGATTGGCCGGACCAACCAGATTGGTCAGCGCAAAAACGGCCGGAGCCGCCACGCCCGCTACCGTTGCCGTCACGGTGTAGGATCCCGCCGTACCATTCGCCGTGAACATCGGCGCCGCCGCCACGCCCTGTGCGTTTGTCGTCGCACTGCCAGTTCCTCCGGCGAACGTGCCGCTCGCCCCGCTGGCCGGCGCCGCGAAGGTTACCACCACTCCGCTAAGCGGATCGCCGCTGGCATCGTTCACGATCACCTGGAACGCAGCGCCAAAAGCGGTGTCGATCGTTGCGCTCTGCGGTGTGCCCGCGGTAACGGCTACGCGGGCGGGAGGGCCCGCTATCCCCGTGCCTGACAAGGCCACGCTGTGCGGATTGCCGGGAGCGTTATCGCTTATGATCAACGTCGCCGCGCGCGTTCCCAACGCCGCGGGAGTGAAAGTCAGATTGATGGTGGTCGTGTTGCCCGGAGTCACCGTAATCGGCAGGGCGGCCGAAGCCAGGGCAAAGTCCGCATTTGTGCCGGTGATCTTCAGGCTGGAAATATCCAGATTGCCCGTTCCGGTATTTGTAATCACCAGCGGCAGCGAACTACTGGTGGTGTTCACCACCTGGTTGCCAAAACTTACGCTACTGGGATTGGCGGAGAAACCCGGAAGGGTCGCCGTAATCAAGACTGTGCTGGGCAGGCTGGCGAGAACTCCGTCAGAGACCACCAACTGGGGGACATAGAAACCCGGCTGGTCAGCCACAAACGTGGGTTTGACCCCGGTGGCGTCACTCAGGGTGGCGGTGCTGAGATTCGGCTTGCTGATCAGTGTCCACTGATAGCTCGTAGGCGGACCCGTTGACTGACTGCCATCCAGTTGCACCGTGCTGCCGGCCGGAACCTGTTGCGGAGTCCCTGCGGCGGCCACCGGTGGAATGGCCTCGGTGGTAATCATCACCGTCGCCAGAGCACTGTTGCCATGACTATCGGTAACGGTCAGCTGCAGCCCATAGGCTCCAGGTTGGTCCGCTGTAAACGTGGGCGCCGCCGTGGAGGCCCCCGTAAGTACCGCAGCGCTGCCGGACGGCAAGAAGGTAAAAGTCCAGGCATAAGTTAACGTATCTCCGTCCGGAGCCTTTGATTGGCTGCCGTCCAGTTGTATCTTCTCGCCGGCATTGACATGTTGGTCGGGGCCGGCATTGGCAATAGGCGGCGTGGGCTGGGTACTGATCTGAACGGTGCCGGTGGCAGTATTCCCATGGCCGTCATTGACCGTGAGTTGCAGGACATAGGCGCCGTCCTTGTCCACAACGAAGGTCGGCGCCACCGCGGTGGCATCCGACAACACGGACTCGCTGCCCGCGGGCACAGAAACAAATGCCCACTGGTAGGTGAGCGTGTCGCCATCCACATCGCTGGAACCGCTGCCATCCAGCTGGACTTTGTCGCCTACGGTGACAAACTGATCAGGCCCCGCTTGCACCGACGGGCTGGCGTTTTGGGTGGAGACGGTAACGGAGGCCAGCGTGCTTACGACGCTGGCCGTGGAACTCGCGTCTTCGCCCGCACCGTTGCTTGTTTGTGCCGCTGTGCTTTGCGTCCCGGCATTACTACTCGCCTGTAGTTGTACGGTGTAATTGCCCGGCTGATCGATCGTGAAGCTCGGGAACACGCTCGTAGGATTCGCCAACTGGGCGGTACTGCCCGCGGGCTCGGATAAGAAAGACCAAGCGAAGTTGAGCAGACAGCCGCCGGTACCGCTCACGCAGGTGGAATGGCTGCCATCGAGCTGCACGGTACCCCCGGGAGAAGCAAACTGGGCGGGCCCGGCGTTGGCCACCGGTCCACTTCCGGAGGGAAGTACCTGGAAAGTAGCGGTAGAGAGATGGCCGCCCGTACTTACTACAATCTGGCGCGGCCCAGCGGCGGCTTGCGTTCCTATCTGCACCTGCACGGTCGCACTGGTCGGGCTATTAACGGTGACCAGTCCGTCTCCGGCTCCCACGGTGATTCCCGGTCCGAAATCCGCAGTAGTGCCGGCGGTGGTGGTTGATCCCTGAACAAAATCCGTCAGGGTTCCCTGGATGCCTACCGTGACGGTGCTTCCCGCCTGCCCGCTGTTGGGAGTAATTGACACGGACGCGCTCCCATCCTGCAGCAAGGACATGCCGGACAGCGCTACCGCGTGTGGACTGCCGCTGGCGTTGTCGGTAATGGTCAGGGTCGCCGCACAACTGCCCGGGGCCGTGGGTGAAAATGTCAGCGTAATCGTGGCGTTGCTGCCGGGTTCCACCGTCATCGGCAGCGTTCCCGCCGTGACCGCGAACTCCGCCGCGTTGGCGCCCGCAATCGCCAAGCTCGAAATCACCAGATTACCCGTGCCCGTATTCGTCACCGTCACGGTCTTCGTGGTGGCGCTCGCCTGATTGCCGAAGCTGATGCTCGATGCGCTGAGGCTGATATCCGCCACGAGGGGCTGGGTGGCCGCCGAATGGGAGGTGACGCCACTGCAGGCAACCAGGCCGCAGATAAGAGCGAGAGTCAATAACCAGCAGACAAGCACAGAAATGCGTTGAGTTTTCATGGCAAAGCTCCAGCCCCCTCTTAAGAAAACCTCACTCATCGATTCGGGCTTATGACTCAAGGTAGTGAGCTCTCCGTCTGCAGCCATACCGGGTGCTGCAGAAGAAATGGTGCGCGCGGCGCACCGTAACATGCCCGTGCTGACTGTGAACTATCAAGGGTGAATTGCAAACTAATCCGGACTGACTCCCAATCTGTTCAGGACAGCCCGGGCTTGTACTTGTCCGTGCTTGCTCGCCCGCTGGTACCAATCGATGGCTGCCGGCTGGCTGGCGGGGACACCCAGTCCTTGCTCGTACAGATAGCCGATCGCAAATTCCGCATCGGGATTTCCCTGCTCTGCCGCCTGGCGAAACCACTTCATCGCCTGGGCATAGTCGTGCGGCATTTTGCCCAGGCCATCCCGGTAAATGTAGCCCAGTTGCAGCTCGGCCTTGACGACACCGGCATCGGCGGCCATCTGGTACCACTTGATCGCCTCCGCGGCATTTCTTTCGACGTCTTCGCCCTTCTGGTAAGCGAGGCCCAGTCGTACCTGGGCGGCGGTATTGCCCTGGTTGGCCGCCTTTTCAAACCAGCTGATGGCCTCCTTGGGGTTGCGGGAAACACCCAGCCCACCGTCCAACATCATTCCCAGCTTGGTTTCCCCGTCGACGTTCCCCTGCTCTGCCGCCCGGCGATACCATTTCACCGCTTCCGGGAAATTGCGGGGAACCTCCCCGCCTATGGCATATTTATTGCCCAGCTGGACCTGCGCATCCGCGTCCCCGGCGTCGGCTTTCTTCCTCAGCTCGGCGAGACTTTGGCCAAAGGCCACGGCGCAACAACCCATCGCAAACATCACCACCACTGCCACCCACGTCCTTCTCATCTTTCTCATCTTTGTCCTCCTCATGTCCGTAATATTCATGCCTCTTGCGGCCCGGGCTGCTCCGGCTATTTCTTCGAAATCTGAGTCGTGGCCTTCTTGGCCGACAGTTGCTGGACCACCAAATCGTGCAGCGTGGCATAGTCAACCCCACCGGAGAAAAAATGCCCCTCGACAAAGAAGCTGGGTGTCCCCTCCAGACCCAGTTGCTTCGCCTGCTCAAAATCCTTCTCCACGGCGGCCGCCTGCGCGCCGGAATCCAGACACTTGTCGAAGCGTGGACCGTCCAGGCTCAAGTCGCGTGCGTCTTTCTTTAATTGCGGGATCTCCAGTTGCCTGCTGGAAAACAGAAGGTCGTGGTATTCCCAGAACTTCCCTTGGGCCCCCGCGCAGCGCGCCGCTTCGGCCGCCTTGCGGGCCTGCGCGTGCATAGGCAGCGGCAGATCCTTGAAGTAAATGGCGAGCTGGTCGCCGAACTCTTCGTGCAGCTTCACGACATGGGGAAATACCTTGACGCAGTACGGACACTCATAATCGGCAAATTCCACCAATTTAACGGGGGCATCGGCACGGCCCAGCCGGGGCGCATCCCCGAGGGCAAAATCGGCCACGGGCGGCGCCAGGGTGATCAGTACGTTGGCCTGGCTGCGGAGCTGCTGCAAGTAGGCGGCCCGCAGCTTCGCGGTACGGCGCTGCCGGATCAGCTCAATGATTTTGCCGCGAACGACTTCATAGGGATCGGTGCTGTTGGTGTCTTCGTAATAGAGCTGGAGCTGGTCTTCGGAAGGATCCTTGATCTTGCTGGTGATCTCCCGGTCCACCAATTGCGCCACCGTAAGATGTTGCTTCGCCGCTTCCATGCTCAGCAAGCGGTTGTCGATGAGATCCTCCAAAGCCTTCTGTTCCGCCATGTAGGTCTGGAAGCGGGCCTGGAGCAGTTTGCTGGCCTGCTCCTTTTCAATGTCCGCGTGCGTAATCTTCACTCCGTTTATCTCGGCCACCACCTCGCCACTCTGATTTTGGCCACTCGCTACCGCACTTAGCACCCAAATGCCCACCAACAGACAACAGACGCGAAAGCTTATTCTGCGGAACATGTGCGCATCGCTCCTTTTGTGAAATCTCGCCGCTTTACGTAGTTGTAATGACTACGAAAAAAGCTCAGAGAAAAGGGTGCACCGCCTCGGATGAGGTGACAATTCCCCTCATGGACTAGTCGCTTTTGCTACCCTCGAAGAAGCAGCCTGAGAAGGCGAGGCTAAGTGGACTAATCCTTAAGGACTAATCCAAAAAACCAAGCGGCTTTCGCCGCCTGGCTCTCCCGTTACGAGTCTGTATCGTGCCTTCCTACGGCGTGCTGGGGCACGAGCACACACCTTTACCGCTACCGAGGTACTGGATGAATCTGCAGGTGTAGGATAGGAACTTCACGTTATCCATGGTCAGCGGGGCATCCTGGAACGGTCTCTCCGTGGTGAACAGGGTCCCGGGAGTCGTCTGGTCCAAATGCGTCGCCCACGCCCGCAGGTCCGGCGCGATGTTGTCGTAATAATCGATCGCAGTCGGGTCACACGTTGCAATTTCCGCACTGGAAACCAGCTCGATCTCGCCCGAGCCGGGGGAGACGCTGGTCACCGTATTTCCCGTCAAGTTCTTGTTGACCGACAACGTCAGAAGGCCATCCGGAGTAATCGGACACGCGCAACACTCCGCCATTTGCTGATCGGCCGCAAATACGTAAAGATTCGCACACATCACTCCCAGGACCGAGGGCGCGGTTGTGGTTAAGGAAACGCCCTGCACCCCGGGGTTGGTAATATCTACGATCTGGTCAAAGCCCGTGGGATTGTTTCGATTCGTGAAGTAGCTGACTTGATTGACATCTGACAACGACTGTGCCATCGCCATGGTGCAAAACACCACGGCAAACACCATTGCAAGAACAAATTTCTTCGGCATTGAGGATCCCCCCTTTCGAGTCTCCGCAACTGCTTCTCAGGAAAAACAGCAGCAATGATCACAATGCGCTGCAACGGAGGCCCTGCCAACCCTCCTAATTTCGTAGGCGATTTCACTACCACAAATAGCGCAGCCAAAAATGACGGGCCTTTTGCCTGGCCGAGCCGGCCGCGGCGGTTTCCGGAAAGCTGCGCTTGGAAGGTGCAAGGCGGGAAAATACGTTCGAATCCGGAGCGACTTCGTAATTTGTATTAAGCAGAAACGCTTCCGTGCTGTCCTCGCCGCCAGAGGCAAAAAATCCAGGCGACTATCGCCGCCTGGAGCATTTCCAGTTCCCGGCCTGAGCCATTGCGGCACTTCCGCCGGGAACTATTTTTCAAGCGCTCGTCCGGTCCGAGACCTTATTCCACCACGCTTCCGCACGAGCAAATGCCCTTGCCGCTGCCGAGGTACTGCACGAACCGGCAGGTATAGGGCAGAAATTCCGCTTCGTCAGAGCACAGCGGCGCCTTTTTGAACTCAGTTTCGGTCGTGAACAGGGTTCCAGGGGTCGTCTGGACCAAATGCGTTCCCCAAGCCCGCAGATCCGGCTCAATGTAGCCAGAACCGGAAGTGATCGAATCGGAGTTGAGAGTCCCGGTCAAAAGATTACCCGCGATTGCCGTGGGATCGCAGGTCCCCGAATGTGCGCTGGAGATCAGCTTGACCACGCCCGAACCCGGAGAAACGCTGGTCAGCGGATTTCCCGTCAAGTTATTGTTAAGGGACAACGTCAGGAGACCATCCGCCGTAATCGGGCAAGAGCAGCACTCGGACATCTGCTGATCGGCCGCGAATACGTAAATATTTGCACACAAAACGCCTTCCGTGGCGCTCATGGGCGAACCCTGTAAACCCGGGTTCGTGATATTCACGATCTGGTCAAAGCCTGTCGGATTATTTCGGTTCGCAAAGTAGTTGACTTGATAGACGTCCTGTGACTGCGCCACCGCAGCCATGGAGGACACCATGCTGGCTACCATGGTCAGCACCACCACCAGAATAAGTTTCTTTACCATCGAGGATCCTCCTAACTTCTTGTTGTCGTGGCTGCCCTTGCAAACACGAGCAGCCCCCTCACAATGCGCCGATACGGAGGTCCTTCCAAGGCTCCTGATATCGTAGGCCGATTCACTACCAAAAACGGAGCAGCCCAGGATACCTAGGCCTTTGGTGATACCAGCGTCCGTGACACAAAAAACAGGCGGCTTCCGCCGCCTGCATATTCACTCACCATTCTGTCTTTCGCCATTTACACCCCGGGCAACCGCGTTGCTTGTGCCGGGGCAGATTCCCGACGCGCCCGTCTGCTTAAACAATTACTTGTTTGCGCAGACACCCTTGCCGCTGCCCAAATACTGCACGAACCGGCAGGTATAGGGCAAAAAGGTCGCTTCGTCGCTGCTCAGCGGAGCCCACTGGAACTCGGTTTCCGTCGTGAACAGGGTTCCGGGGGTCGTCTGGACCAGATGAGTTCCCCATGCCCGCAGATCCGGTTCGATCTGGGAGCCGTCGTTTACGGAGATGGCCGTGGGATCGCAGGTTCCCGGATCGGAACTGGAAACCAGCTTGATCACGCCTGAGTTGGGGGAAACGCTGGTCAGCGGATTTCCCGTCAGCCCATTGTTGACAGACAACGTCAGCAGACCATCCGCCGTGATCGGGAACGAGCAGCACTCGGTCAGTTGCTGATCGGCCGCGAATACGTACAGGTTCGCGCACAGCGCGCCCTGGTTGCTGTCCATGGGAGAGCCCTGCACACCGGGGTTGGTGATATTCACGATCTGGTCAAAGCCGGTCGCATTGTTTCGATTGTTGAAATAGTTGACTTGATAGACGTCCGGTACTGTCTCAGTCTGGGCCATCGCAGCAATTGAAAACACCATGCTGACTGCCATGGTCACTACCACCACCAGAACAAGTTTCTTTACCATCGAGGATCCTCCTTGTTTAGTTACCGCCGCTGCTTGAACGAATTGAGCGGCCTATTTACAATGCACTGCGCCGGAGGTCATGCCAAGTCTCCCAATGTCGTAGGCCACTCACCTACCCCAAAAGTAGCAACCCAAGATACCTAGGCGTTTGGTGATAGCGATTCCCGTTGTACACAAAAAAAACAGGCGGCTTTCGCCGCCTGAAGATTGGCTCACCGTTCTCTTTTCTTGAGCCGCTTATGGCCCGGGCAGCCCGCCTTGCTCCGGCCGCGGCTTATTTCTGAAGCGCCCGTCTGCTTAGACAATTACTTGTTTGCGCAGACACCCTTGCCGCTGCCCAGATATTGCACAAACCGGCAGGTATAAGGCAGGAAGGTCGCTTCGTCCTGGCTCAGCGGAGCCCACAGAAACTCGGTTTCCGTTGTGAACAGGGTTCCGGGGGTCGTCTGGACCAGATGAGTTCCCCACGCCCGCAGATCCGGCTCGATCTGGGCGCCGTCTTCTACGGAGATCGCCGTGGGATCGCAGGTGCCCGGATCGGAACTGGAAACCAGCTTGATCACGCCTGAGTTGGGGGAAACGCTGGTCAGCGGATTTCCCGTCAGCCCGTTGTTGACGGACAATGTCAGAAGACCATCCGCCGTGATCGGGAACGAGCAGCACTCGGACATCTGCTGATCGGCCGCGAATACGTACAGGTTCGCGCACAGCGCACCCTCTTTGCTGCTCATGGGGGAACCCTGCACACCGGGGTTGATGATATCCACGACCTGGTCAAAGCCGGTCGCATTGTTCCGATTATTGAAATAGTTGACTTGATACACATCCGATACTGGATCGGACTGGGCCATCGCAGCAATGGAGAACACCATGCTGACTGCCATGGTCACTACCACTACGAGAATGACTTTCTTTACCATCTGAGGATCCTCCTTATTTTTGTCACCGCCACTGCTTCATAGAATTGAGCAGCGTCTTTACAATCCTCCGGACCGGAAGCTATGCCAAGACTCTTGATGACGTAGGCCTTTTCACTACCCCAGGCGGAGCAGACAAAGAGGCCTAAACTTATTGACTTAGTCTTGCTGGCTAGCCCAAAAGATTAGTAGACGAACTGGAACCCGTACAGATGGCTCTCGTTGCCGCCATTGCGCGGTTCGCTCCAGCGCACATTCGCAAGTACGGGGATCGGCACGGGCAGTTCGGGCACCATGATCTCGCACACCACCACGGTCGCGCCGTTCAGGCTCTCGCTGGTAAGTATGCAGAGTCCGCCGCGGCTGAGATTCTGGAGCCGGCCGCGAACCGTCCGCAATGGCTCTTCGGGAGAAAAAGCCAAGGCTAACTTCCGCATGTCAATATCGAGGACGAAGGGGAACCGGGGGTGTGCTCGGCGCTCTGGATTGTCACTACGCATCGTAGGCAAGCGTGCCACATGGAGAGACTAACGTCTATTCCTCAAAGGGATTAGATTGTAAGTGTGGTAATCAACGGGGAGGACGAATCGTCCGGCCCACGATGCCGGCCCGGCTGTTGGTTCCCATCTTTACCATCACCAGGCGCAGGAATGCACTCACTGTGCTGGGACTGACTTTCATGCGCACAGCAATATCCTTGGTGGTGAGTCCCTGTACGAGGAATTCCACCGACTCCCGTTCCCGGGGCGTAAGGTCGTACTCCTTGGAGATCTGCGCCAGGTCGACGAAGCGGTGAACCGGCCGCTGCAACAGAAGGAGCACGGTCGCACCGGAAGAATCCGGACTCTCTCCCAGACGAAACGCCGTACACGTGTACTGCCGTTTGCCCGAACGGAACTCGTGCACAAACGGCGAGTCGTGTTTGCCATTGCGAGTGATGAGACTGGTGCGCACTTTGTCGGCCAGGAAAGCATCGACCCGTTGAATGCGCTCAGGATCGGTGGGGAAGGATAGCACGCGCACCGCTTCGCGGTTGCTTGCCCGCGGCTTGAACGACGAGTCCAGTAGGATCAAACCTACATCTAATTCCCGCATTGCATTCCGCCTACCCTCAGCTTCCGTGCTCCCCAGGGCACCGAAAGTCGAAGCTAAGCATTACTAACCAAACTGCGGCTTTTCGACAAGTAGCCTCATGTACGCGCCCAGCCGTACTAAGCAAAAGGACTAAGCCGAAAAGGGCATTCCCCAGCCATCCCAAGTGTGATTAAGTAGATCAGAGTAGAGTGTTCGTTGAAGCCGCTCCACCGGGGTCCGCCCTGAACTACGCACCGCAATCGGTCCCGGGGCCCGAGCTTCTGGAAAGGAGGTTGCATGCGAATCGTCACGCGAACGTTGCTGGCCTGCTTCTGGCTGTTGTGTTTCACGCTGGCGCTCCGCGCCGGAGAGTTGCAACCGTTCCTCCAGGACGATATGGTCCCACGGGTAAAGGTGGCCGGTACCGCCGGACCCGACAAAGTGCAGTCGCCGGGAGTGGCGACCTCGGCTCCGCCCGAGGTACTTTATAAACACGGGCAGTTGACCATTCAGGCGAATCACTGTTCGCTATTCAAAATTCTTGAGGCCGTACACATTCAGACCGGGGCCAGGATAGAAGCGCCTGCCGTGACGACAGATGCCCGGGTAGTGGCTCACATCGGTCCGGGCGATCCGTTGGATGTATTGGCGGATCTGCTTGATCGCAGCGGGGTCGATTACATCATTGTGGGCGGAAGCACCATGACCGTCCGGCAGATCATACTTATGCCGCTACCGGCTCCCGCGGCGGCAACCAGCGCAGAGCCGGTCCCCGCGCAACCGCCGGCGGTGGCTTCGGATGCCCCTGTCGCTCCGGACTTACCGCCTGCGGAAGAGAAACAACTGCCAGAGGCAAATACGAAGGAAGTTGCGAACGAGGAGAAGACTGCCGGCCCGGTCACTTCCGCGGAGGACAAGGTGACAAATGCCGCGGCGCAGGACTCAGCTTCCGCGCCGGCATCGGATGCGGCTGCAGCACCCGCAAACGAGGTGGCAAAAACTCCGGGAGATAATGCGGCCACCGTGCCCGCGGATGCGGTGGGCAAAGCTACACCAACCGGCGATGCGGCCGTGGCATCCGCGGATGCGGCGGCCACCGTGCCGGGGGACGATGCGGCCGCAATCGCGGCGGTCCCGAACCCCGCGGATTCAACGGGTAATGCTCCCGTCCAGGTGGCAGACCAGGATGCGTCCCCTCCGCCGCCTCCTGCTCCGCCTGACACTTTGCCTATTATTTTGCCGGGCGTGATGACCGTTGACTCGCCGCCGGAAACCGCTTCGTCCGGCTCGGCCGGGAACGAAATCGTAGTACATGCCGGACAGCCGGCTGCGGTAGCCTCCAGCCCCGCGGCCACTTCAACTGGGACCAATTCAAGCTCATTGGGGACCAATGCAAACCAGGTGGCATCGAACGCTGGCGAGTCGGTAAGTGTTCCCGGGATTCCTCCGGCGATACTGAATGAGATATGCCAGTACTTCGGCGGCTCCTGCGAGCAAGTGGAGCAAAGCATAAGAAACGCGCCGGCGCCACAGCCAGTACAAGTCTGTCAGAATATCGTAATCAACACTCTTACTCAGGGCGCCCGTTGTGCGAATTGACCCGGCGAAACATGGGTCCTCTCAGCTCTTCTGATCGGCCTCCTGCCTGCTTGACAACAGCGGTTCCGCACACGCCGGGTCGTCATTCTTCACCACATTCACACGGCTGCTGACCTCGTATTTCCGCATCAGTTCCGCATCGAACGGCTGCAATAAATCGCAAATAGCGCCCGGTTTCTGGAAGCCGGGATCGAGCCACAGGTCATAGGCATCGTCCGGCAAAATGACGGGCATGCGGTCGTGAACGCCGGCGAGTAGCGCGTTGGGCGTGGTGGTAAGGATGGAGCAGCTCTCGATCGTCTGCCCCTCCGGGTTGCGCCAGAATTCCCAAATGCCGGCAAAAGCGAAAATTGCTTCGTCAGCCATGGTGAAGCAGAACGGGGTTTTGGTCTTGCCGTGCTTCTTCCATTCGTAAAACCCGTCGGCCGGAATCAGGCAGCGGCGCTTCTTGACCGCCTCCCGGAATGCGGGTTTCGTAGCCACGGTTTCCGCCCGGGCGTTAATCATCTTGTAGCCGATGCTGGCATCCTTCGCCCAGGACGGTATCAGGCCCCACCGCATGCGGGAGCCGAGCCGCTTCGGTTGATCCGGGTCTTGCCGGATGACCGGAACATTCTGACCGGGAGCAATGTTATACCGGGGCGTCCAGTCATTGTCCCAGTCAACGTCGAATCGTTCGGCAAGCATTTCCTTGTGCCGGGATAGGCGGTAGCGGCCGCACATAAGCAGAAGTATATGCGAAATGCATTCTGCACTTGTCCACATCCGCCGGCACGAACTTGCCCAACAAAAACGGATGTGAGGGTCGCCGGCTGGTTTGGGCTCCGGTGGCCGGACAGGAGCTCGGGATTTCTGCTGTCGATTCCCCGGTCCGCACGTCCAACCAGTAGCACAAAAAAATGGACGGGACAGAAAATCCGGGTGCGCCATCTGCCCTGGGAAGGGAGTAAGTCGTATGAAGAAACTGGGATTGCTGATCGCGCTGGCCGCGGGGACGCTGCCGTTGGCCGTGCCGGCATTTTCGCAGAACAAGATTCAACAGGGTCAGGGGCAGGCTATAGTGACAGTTCTTTCCAAGCACGGAGGGGAGGCGGCGGGCGTTACCCAGCAGGAGCTGGAAATCTCCGTGGACGGAAAGCAGGCTAGCATCACGAAATGGATTCCGCTCCAGGGACCTGACAACACCGTGGAACTGGTGCTCCTGATCGACGATTCAGCCAGCCGCAGTCTGGGAGGTCAGTTCGGCGACATCTCGCACTTTGTCCAAAGCTTGCCAACGAATGTGAAGGCAACTGTCGCTTATATGATGAATGGAGAAGCCTTGCTGGCTGGTCCGCTGTCCGTGGACCACGCGCAGGTTGTGCGCGAACTGCATCTGCCCGGCGGCTTGCCCGGCACCAGTGCCAGTCCCTATTTCTGCCTCTCCGATCTGGCGCAGCATTGGCCTTCGCAGGATCAGGCAGCCCGGCGCGAAGTGGTGATGATCACCGATGGCATCGACAGTTACTATCACCCCTTCGATCTTCGCGATCCCTATGTCGAGGATGCCATCAGCGATTCCGCCCGCGCGAGGATGGTGGTCTTTGCCATTGCCTGGACGGACCAGGGCTTTGCCGGCCGCTCCTTCTATCGAGCCACT
>Ga0326728_10016986_pt1 | contig 14699 bp, 13 predicted proteins | sample MB3enrmetagenome_FD_207602 | JGI IMG/M metagenome (GOLD analysis project Ga0326728, IMG submission 207602) | Lab enriched peat soil microbial communities from McLean, Ithaca, NY, United States - MB31MN | ecosystem: Environmental > Terrestrial > Soil > Wetlands > Peat | place: USA: New York...
ATCCAGTTGAAGAACTTGATCCCGGTCGGCACGGCAATCAAGTAGGACATCAAGCTGAAGAACGGAAGAAGCACGACACCGGTGGTGAACATGTGGTGCGCCCACACGCTGGTTGACAAGGCTGCGATGGATATCGTCGCGAACACCATGCCGCGGTATCCGAAGATCGGCTTGCGCGAGAACACCGCGATCACGTCGGTCACGATCCCGAAGAACGGCAATGCGAGGATGTAGACCTCTGGATGACCGAAGAACCAGAAGAGGTCTTGCCAGAGAACTGGGACCCCACCGCCTGAGACTTCGAAAATGTGAGCGCCGAGGTGCCGGTCACACCAGAGCAGCACAAGCGCACTCGTGAACACCGGGAACGCGATCAAGATCAGAATGCCGGTCACGAGCATGTTCCACGTGAAGATCGGCATCCTGAACATCGTCATGCCCGGGGCGCGCAGGTAGTAGATCGTGGTGACCAGGTTGACACCAGTGAAGATGGCCGAGAATCCGGTGAGCAAGAGGGCCACGATCCACAGATCCGGTCCCGCGCCCGGGGTGTTGATCGAGTTTGAGAGCGGGGCGTAGGCCACCCAGCCGAAGTCGGCTGCTGATCCGGTTGTCAGAAAGCCCAGCATCATCAACGAACCGCCACCCAGGTACAGCCAGTACGACAGCGCGTTGAGCCTCGGGAAGGCCATGTCCGGGGCGCCGATTTGCAACGGGATGATGTAGTTCGCGAGCCCGCCGAACGACACGGGCCCGACGAACAGGTAGATCATCAAGCTGCCGTGCATGGTGAACATCTCGTTGTAGGTGTGCTGCGACAACAAGGTGCTGTCCGGACTTGCGAGCTGAGCGCGGATGAGCAGCGCCATGAGACCGCCCATGAGGAAGAAGACGAGTGCCGTGATCGTGTAGCTCTTGCCGATCACCTTGTGGTCTGTCGAGGTAATCCACTTGAGAAGCCCCGACGGTCCGGGCTCGTGCTCGCGCTGGGGGATTTCGCCGGAAACTGCTGGCCGCTCGGCAAGAAGTGTCATGCAGCCGCGCCCGAGGAGGACCTGGCGTTCAGCCAAGTTTGGAATGCAGCCGGCTTGACGACGCGCACGCTGAAAAGCATCTCGGCATGGTAAAGACCGCAGTACTGCGAGCAATGGCCAGGAAAGACGCCCGTATGGACCGGAGTGAAGTCGAAGTAGTTCGTGACCCCGGGCAGGGCGTAGCGGCCGAAGTTGAATGCAGGAACGTAGAAGCCGTGCACGACGTCAGCCGACACAAGCATGATCTGCGTGGTCTCGCCGACAGGCAGGACGAACTGCGGATACTCCGGGGACGTCGGGTTGCCTGCGAGCACAGGAGGTCTGGCCTGCGCGGTCTCCACGAGCGCTATCTGCTTGCCCGCCGAGTTTACATAGCTAAAGCTCCATCCCCATTGGAATCCCGTGACCTTGATCTTGACGGCCGGATGGGGAGCCAGAGCGTCGATCTTGTTCTCGGTGGTCACCGTATAGAAGAAGATGACGGCAACAATGAGCAGTGGCACAGCCGTGTAGATGATCTCGACCGGCATGTTGCTGTGAAACTGCCTGGGCATCTTGTCCGGGTCACGACGGCGATAGGCGATCACCGCCCACAGGATCAGGCCCCAAACGATCACCGCGACGATGAGACCGGCGATGGTCATCCACGACCAAAGCTTGAACTCCGCCTGGCCCTGGGCTGTGGCGCCGCGGAAAGCTCCAAAGGTGGGCAAGGTGCAGCCCCCGAGGCCGAGCGCGAGTGTGCTGAGCAGCAAAAACCGCGCGAACCGCTTTAGATTGCCGACCCCCGGAATCCCCACTGGCCGAGACTCTAGCCAAATAATCCGAGCGCCAATCAGGCACCCGCTCAAGCACGGTAGTGGCGCGGTCCGGGCTGGGCTGCGTCGCAGCCCCGCCCCGGACAGGCGTGCGCGCGCGTCGACGGAGCGGCCGCCGGTTCAGCCTCCAAAATCGACAGTCGCTCGAAGCCGGCCCCGGCGTCAGCTGGAGGGCACGGACGAGCCATGACGCTGAAGAACAAGCTAAGACGCGTCCGGCGGTGCCTTTGCCGCGCGAGCGGCACGCCCTAGGCGACGAGCGTGGCCCGTGACCCGACCCAGGCTGCGTGCCGCGATCAGTGGGGCGTCGGAGCCTCGAACCTTGGCGACTGCTGTTCCAACGACGCGGCCTGCCACCACGGCAGCGGCCGAAACCGCGTCGGAACCGCCGGCTGGCGTCGCGGCATCCGCAACACTCGCGGACGTCACCCGCGACCGTCTGGGCTGGCGCGCGCGGGGAACGATTTCGGTCGTCAACGACATGCGGACCAGCAACACCGCTATCGCTTCGCTGAGGACGATCGGGATTATCTGGAGGTTGTGCAGGTACAACAGCGGCGAGGCGGCGAACCCAGCCGCGAGAACCAGGTCGAGGTAAACGTGCAGTCGCCTCGGAATGATCCTCAGGGCCGCGAGCGGCCCCTTACTCACAAGGGCAAACGCCCCGATGACGGCACCGGCGACGACCAGGACGACTGCCGGGCGACCACCCAGGTGCAAGCCCACGACGACCAGAGCAGCAGCAAGGGCATACTCGGCAAGCTGGTGCCCACCAAAAGGAACCTGCCGACGCGACGACCCAGTCGACGCCATCACCTAAGGAGAATTCGAAGAGCGGCTCAGTTGGATTGGACCGGGCCAGACGTCTTGTCGTCGCCCTTGGAGGTGGACTGGTCGCCCTTGTCCTTGTCCGGGTCGCCCTCCTCCATGCCCTTCTTGAACTCGTGGGACGCGCTGCCGAGCCCGCGAGCGAGCTTGGGAAGCCGTGTCCCTCCAAAGAGGAGCACGACGACGACAACTGCGATCACGATCAAGCCGTCGGCACCAAACATGTCGGCAAGCATCCCGGTGATCACCTGCTTTCCTTTCTTAGAATTGCAACCAGGTTAGACGCATCGGGGCGCCTGCGTGCAGGCGAGGCTCCCGATCCTCCACGCAGCTGGTCGCGACACAGAAGAACGGCCTCAACATCCGACCTGGCCAGGTGTCCGAGCCGGTATCTGGCGAGTTCCGCAGTTCAGGAGTCGCTAGGAAGAAGGGGCGGTCTCGTCGTTGACCCGCGATCCGACGGCACGGTCACTGCGGCGAGGGCGCCACTCGCTTATTGGACTTACGGTGGCCGACGGACGCCCCGAGTGAAAACGAAGGCTGACCACTCAAAGTCGTCCGTGCGGCCACCGAAACCGTCATACCGCGTCCCAGGGCGTTGCTTCCTCTGGCGCCTCGTCGTGGTCGTCCACCCGGCCGGCATGCCGGGTGGCACCGCACAGTCTTCCGGTGCGACGCACGAGCTGGTGGCGACACGCTTCGAGGGTCGTTGTGAGGAGGAGGGGTGAGGATGCACGACCCCGGGCCAGGGCCGACGCGAGCGGAGTCCGCGACACTTGGGCGACCGCCGCTGAGAACTGCCGTCGCGTCTCGGTTCTCCACTGCCCCGACCGTAAACGACCCGGGTGAACCGACAACGAATTCCGAGTGTCCGCCACACTGCGTGTACATGAAAGCTTCGCAAGAGCCAGTCGCCGAACCGAACCCTGCCGCTCGAAGAGCGCGCGCGAGGAGGTACCGTGGCTCACATGGCTCAGTTCGCGCTTGGAGACGATCACCCCGAGCGCGACGCTGAGCGACACAGCCGCCCAAACCACACGTCCGCTCCCGAAGCCACTCTCTCGCCTGTCAGCAGTTCTCCGGGTGGGCATCCGACAGGGCCTGACCGGGGACTGGGCGCGGCACGGCACGGGGGTCACGAGCCGATTGACATCGCGCTGATCGACCGTCATGTGATCCAGCTCTTCGCGCTGGTGGAAAACGCCGTCGCAGGCGCGACGCACGCGCTCGTCAGCGCCGATCGCCAAGCAGCCCGCATCCTCATCGCCGCAGACGCGGACATCGATCACCTCTACCAGGAGCTCGAATCCTCCGTCCAGACGCGACTGCTCGATCACCCCTCGGACGTAGCGGAAACTCACTACCTGCTGGCGGTGCTCGGGATGCTTCCGGAACTGGAACGAAGCGGAGATCTAGCCGAACATGTCGCCCGGCGCGCCACGCGCAATCTCCCTGCTGAGATGCCCGCACGGCTACGCGGCTACGTGCAGCGCATGGGAGAAGTCGCTTGCGCGATGTGGCACATCGCGGCGGACGCCTTCGGGGGCGACGTGCCGGGCGCGACGAGACAGCTCGAGTCGCTGGACGACGAGATGGATGACCTCCATGTCACATTCATCGCGGAGCTCGTCGCAGCGGACACACCCGTCGTGGTGGCGATCGAACTGGCTTTGGTGGGTCGCTTTTACGAGCGTCTGGGTGACCATGCGGTCAACTTGGCTCGGCGTGTCCCGAGCCGACCATGGCCTATCGCGCCGTGACAACGGTCAACGGCGTTTGAAGGCGATCCGCCCGTGGCCGACAGTGCCACCGGATGACCGAGACGACCTGCTGGCGGCGCGACTCGCCAACTCGGGGTCGTCGAAGAACGGTCGCAGGGTGATCCGCGCGGGCGGGAAGCTCCCGTAGACGAGGACGGCCTCGCCAGGCGGAAGCTGACGAAGCCAGCCCGGAGGCGCGAGCGCCCGCACCGTGACGGCCTCGGTACGGCTATGCCGGCCGTCATCTCCAACGGTCCAGGAATGTTCGGCTCTCTCTTCGTCACCGAGCAAGCCACTCACGTGTTGCAAAGTGATGGGGTCCGCGATTCCCGAGCACACAAGTTTGGCGCGGTGGTTGTTCACGACCGTCGCCCAGCGACCGCCGTAGCGCGATTCGACCTGCGCGAGGTCTTGCCAGACCGTGACCAGCTGGACCCCGTGGCCGGCGGCCGTTGCCACGACCCGGTCCAAGTCGGCGAGAGGGGCAACGCTTGCCGCCTCGTCGAGCACAACCAAGAGCGGCGGATCGAGCGGCCGACCCGTCGCCGCTGCGTGCTCGAACGCCGCGTCCAGGACCTCTCGCACGATGGCCGTGAACACAGGAGCCAGCCGCTCCTGCTCTCTGGCAGGCGCGCAGCAAAAGAGGGAGCCGGCCGAGCCGGTGACGAGCGCAGCCGGGTCGATCTCGCAACTCTCCGCCGATGCCGCGACCGCAGGATCGGCGAACGCGGCAACCACAGTCTCTGCTGTCGCGTAAACCGAGGCGCGCTGACGCTCCTCGCGTCCGAGGCTTGCGCGAGCCGCCCGCAGTGCCTCAGGCACGCCGGCGAGCTCGAGCGCCAGGAGAACCTCGGTCGTCTCCTCTTCGTCCAGCCATCGGACAACGTCGGCGATGGAAGCACCCGCTGTCGCGGCGGCGAACAGCAACGGGGCAAGGAGCTTCTCCGCGTTCGCATACCAGAAGCCGGCATCTTCCATCCCCCCGTCCCCCGCCCTTGCAACCGAGCACAGAGCCGAGGCGATACGCCTCGCGCCCGGCCAGGTCATCGCTCTGGCAAGGGGAGACCATCCAGATGGCCCAGATCGGTCAGCCAGGAGGCCCACCGAGCCAGTCGGGTCGTAAAACTGAACCTCGCCGAGCGACCTGCGCCACTCGAGTGTCTCATGGAGCAAGTCGGCCTTGACGCTGGTGGCCAGCAGCGGGCCCGACCATTCGAGGATCGCCGGGATCGCGAGCCCGGTCGTCTTGCCGGACTGCGTCGGTCCCACGACCATGACCGAGTGCCGAGACTCGGCCGCCAGCAGCCGGCCGGCATGGGTGCCGAGCACGACTCGATCACCCGTTGCCTTGGTCACGCGCAGCGGTCGCAGGTCGCGAGGATGAGCCCATCCCCGCGCCCTGGACACCGACCTCGACGCCGCCCCGCGGTCCAGATGCACCAGGAAGCGGAGCCAACGATCTGTGGCAGACCACGATGACTCGCCCCCCGAACCCTGAGCTCGGCGCCGAGAACTTCGACTCCGCCGCCCACCGGATCGGTGCCACGCCAACCACGAGACCGCGACGCCCGCGAGCAATGCGAAGACGACAAGCCAAGCGTCGGTGACCCCAGATCCGGGAAGACTCCGACGAATGAGTGGCGGCCAAGCTTCGAGTGGCATATTCGGATGAGCGATCAGCCGTGCGAGCAGGATCGGCGCCTCTGCTACGGGCACCTCCCGCCATCGACCGGTGGCCATGAGCGTGAGGAGACCACCCGCGAGCCAGACCAGCCACGACAAGCCCAGACAGCCAGCCGCACCGACGAGGAACATTCGATCCCGATCGTGGCCGTCTGGTGACCCACGCCCTGAGGGGGCCGGGCGCCGACGGCAACGATCGACATCGTGACGAAGAACTGATCGACTCACTTGTGCGCTCGGTCGCTCACGGTGAGCCGCAAGGGCATCACGGTTGGCCCTGGTCGACCAGCCTTGCGTCGGTGTCCACCACGGCGCGCTCGTCGGGACCGAGGAGATGCTCGACGAGGTAGCGGCGTCTTCCGACCATCCACAACGCCACGCCCCTGCGCAGGCGCGGAAGAACCTCCAGCTCCTCGAGAGAGCACCCGAGCAGGTCGGCTAGCGCGGGCAGCTCGGAGGCCGGCTGCGCGTAGCACACCACCGTCTCGGAGTCGGCAAGCAGGCCCTCGGCGAGACGACTCTGCTCACTGCCGGCCGGACCGCTCGACCCGAGGTCCGACGCCCGGTGGCAGACGGCCACGTTCGCCAGCCCGTTCGAGCGTGCCAGCTTCCAGGATGACCGGAGATAGCGGGCCACGGCCAACTCGGTCAGTATCGCCCAAGCCTCGTCGACCACCAGGATCGTGTGAGCCTCACTGCGTGCCGTCATGGCTTGGAGCCACGCCGAGGCACATACCATGAGAGCACCGATCGCTTCAGAGTGGTAAACGGCGGAGAGGTCGACTATGAGCACGCCGGAACCGGGGTCGATTCCCGGTGTCGTCGGCCCGTCGAACATGCCGGCGAGATCGCCCTCGACGAGTCGACGCAGCTCCAGACCCACGTCCCTTCCGTCCAGCTCGAGCCCGACCTTCGTCGTCCCCACGATCCTTGCCGATTCGGCCAGAGGTCGAAGAAGTGACCGGACCACATCCGGCAGGGTCGGAGGACCGCTGCTGCGCTCCAGGTGCGCCCGGGTCGCCGCACCGAGCGCGAGCTCGAGCGCAGCGTGCTCGCGAGGAGAGAGCGGACGCCTCAAGCACGCGGCCGCGAGCGTCCCGAGCAGCACGAGACGGTGCCTTGCTACAGCCATGCCGGGTGGCGCCGAGGGACCCTCCAGTGGGTTCACGCGGACGAGGCCACCAGGTGCCAAGGTGAGCGGGCTCGAGCCGAGTGCCCGAGCAAGCGCTCCGTACTCGCCCTTCGGATCGAGCACTGCAACTTGCCGGCCGAAAGCCGCTTGTCGAAGCAGGTAAGTCTTCACGAGCGCGCTCTTGCCCCGTCCGATCTGACCGAGCACAGTGACGTTCGGATTCGTCACCGTGCCCGCCGCGTACAGCTCGAACGGGTCATGGGCGAAGGGTCCGCCCGCAAGGTCCTGGCCGATAAGAACCTGGCTCGTCGGGAGCGGAGCCGAGGCGGCAAATGGGTATGCAGCGCCGAGCTGGGCCGTGGTTGATTCGTGGGCCGGCAGCCTCATGCGCACCCCCGCCCGGTCGGCAAAGTGCAGGTGTAGCCCTCTTCTTGCGCGCCGTACATGCGGTGCAGCTCGAGCTGAGCCTGAACCGCGGTCTGCTCGAGATGACCGCACGCGGCGGCGAGCGTCACCTCGTCATCCGCCGTCACCGCCAAGTAGCCAGTGAAACGGAAGGCGGCATGCCCCTCGGCAAGCTCGATCTCTCTGCGCGTGGCTGCCTCATGCTCATGGCGAGTTCGAGCGGTGACGGCAAACCCATGACGCTGCCGGAGGTCGGCATCGGCGGCGCCTGATGTGCGATCGTGCTCGGCTCGCCGAACTGCTCGAAGCGGTGCCACAGGTGCCATCGTCACGGCGATCGTCCGTCTCAGACCGCCCTCGAGCATGAGGGGCAGCAGGAAGCCGCTCCCCACTCCGCTGCGCGGCCATTCGGCAATCCAGTAGACAGCGTGCCAAGTCGCGTCCGTGCGGACGCTCGACCAGCTCTCCTCGACACCGAGCGGCCAGGGCCAGCCGTCGGCGATACCTCTGGGCGCGCCGCCCACCGCGAACGAGCTCCGGATCATCCCGGCGAGCGCCGACGGCGACAGGACGCCGTCGACCTCGAGGCCCGCGGCAAGACACCGTCGCTCGAAGGCCTCGAGCTCGTCGACGATCCGGTCGGCTGTGTCATGGCTTCGTCGGCGAACCGACCCCGCGCCAGCGCGAACCGACAAAGCGACAATCACCTCGTGCCTCCACAGCAACGGCGCGGCTTGTTCGAGCAACGATCGGTAGCTGTCGGTGGCGATCCCGCGATCGGTGGCCTTCAGGGGTGCCGCTCGGTCATCGAAGCCACCGGGCAAGCAACGCGCCATCCACTGCAATCGATGAAGGGCCCCGCCCTCGCGCGCCGAGCCGGCCAGCACTCCGGACCAAGCCGCGATGCGGCGCGACCGATCTGCTTCATCTCCCAGTGCGAACCCCGACCCGCCGACCCTCACTGCCGCCGTACATGTGCCGGCCACGCTGTCGACGACCACACCGACCCGTTTGCCCGCGACGCCGATCGGGATCTCGTCAAGCTCCAAACTGGAGAGCGCGTTGGCTCTCCGGCGGGAAACACCCGCCCGACGCGCGAGGTGCGACGCCACAACTGGCGTCCACTGCTCAGCACTCCTGCCGGCGAGCGGCCATGTGGCGAACGCCAGGGAAATAGCGACCAGGACGAAAGCAGACAAGGCTCCGGCGGCTCCTCCGATCGAGCGCAGCAGCAGCACTCCAGCCACGAGACCGGTTCCAACTGCCGCAAGTTGCCCACCTCGCCAACCCGCCACGAGGCCACGACGACTACGCGGTCCAAGTTGGTAGCGCGGGCTTTCCTCAGTCATGTTGCCGGTCTCCTTGGGCGAGCAGCACCGTCCAACGGGCGACTTCCGCTCCGAAGCTGTCGTCGACCGCCTCATTGCCTGGACCGGCCGAACCGGCCGAGCCGGTGAAATTGCTCGAGACTGAAGGGCCAGCGGGACCGGCAAACTCGGGCGTGGCCGAGGAACCGGCGGGACCGGCCAAGGCCGAATCTCCAGGCGTTCCTTCCTCGGCCACAGGCCGGTCCGCTGTGAAGGTCCCCGCGCCAACCCGGTCGATAGTGCGCAGATTCGAGCCGCCCGCCCCCGAGCCACCCGAGCTCTTGGAGCCGAGCGCTGCAAGGTCACCGAGGCTCCCGGCGCCACCGATCTCCAGGCTGGCGATCTCGGTCCCCAAGCGTTGGCCGGCACGGACCGGCCGCTGGCTGAGGCCCTCCAGGTGGGCGACGGCTCCCGCTTCGACGGCCGGCACGATCTTCAGCAGAGCAAACGGGGCGAAGGCCGCGACAGCAAGCAGGGCTACTCCTTCGACGACGCCCGCGACCCCGCTGGAGCTTCCCAACAACCCCGCAGCAAGGGCTAGCACTGACGCGATCACAAGCTTCGAAAGCACAAGGGCGGCGAGAGTCTCGCCAAGCCTGCGTGCCCAATGTGCTGTCGCCGGCCACGCGAGGCCCACCAGCGCAAGGGGCAAGAAAAGCGAAGCGGCCGCGATGGCGGCCGATCGGACGGCGAGCTCGAGCCAGAGCACGAAAGCGACGACTGCAGCGGTGAACACAACAAGAAACGCCCCAAAAGCCGCAATCCCGAGTCCTCCCGTCCGCGCGAGCCCCGCGACCAGGTTGAGCAATAGGTGATGTGTGGGGTCACCAGCTGCGTCAAGCACCATCGCGCTCGCCTGGTCCGTCGCCGCCAAACCGAGGGCGACGAGTTGCACGCTCACACCCGTGAACAGCAACGCAAGCGGCAACCTCACAAGCGCGCTGCGAAGCAATCCTCCCGGCTCCTGGCGGACGATCGCCTGAATCGCGCCTACGGCCAAGAGGGGCAGAGCAATGCCCGCACTGAGCACCGCCATGACGTCAAACTCAGAGCGAAACGCGCTTCCGGTGAGCACCGGCTCGGTGCTCGCCGACAGCACCCTGCCAAGAACACCGACGAGCGAGGCAGCTCCACTTGCGACCCAGTCCAGCAGCTCGTGGAAGAAGCCACCGAGAAGCGCCTTGGTGAGCGAGCCCACGAGTCCGGTACCTCCGACGCCCGTGAAGACGCCTCCGATCGTATGGGACAGTGTCCCGACGGTGCCCTCGATCGATCGGAGGATCCCGGCGATCCCACCGCCACCGCCTGTGCCGCTCGCGCCTTGAGCGCTCGGTACCCCAGTAATGCCGCGGGCGTGGCTCAACAACACCAGACGATGAGAAAGGTCAGTGGATCCCATGACCGGTCTGGAACAGGAAGTTCACGAGCGTTGGAGCAGCCCCGATAACAAGGGCTGCGGCGCCGGAGGCAAGCACTGCCTTCCGGCCGGTGTTCGCGTATTGGTAGTTGTTCGTGTGGCTTCCGAGCGCCCAAGCCGCAGCACCCAGCACAAGGCCAACGAGCGACGCGACGAGCGCCCACCAACCGAGGCCGTTGGTGAGCTGTTGGATAGTGGAGTGGCCCGGTAGCGCCGAGGAGCTCGGGTTCATCGATACCACTCCGGCAAGCAGGAGAGCGGGTGGCGACACGGTCATCGGCCTACCTTTCCGGACGGCGGACTTGTCCGGCCGAACGACCGGCGGTTTGTGCTTCGCTGGCTTCGGCCATGTGGCTCTTGCAGACTGGTCGCACCCACTACCGCGCGACCTACCGCGCCGAGACCGAGGGAGAGATCGCGGCACAAGCATGGTTGCGCCTTCAGCTCGCCGGCCTGCAATGCTGGAGCAAGTGGGCAAGGTCCTTCACGTGACTGTTCTCGAGCTTGTCATCACCGTCGTCGTGGTGCTCGTGCTCGTCACGGTGACGGCTCTGATCACAGCTCGCCAGGGTCGCCGCAGCCTGCGGCAGCGACTTCAGGCGCTTGCTTCCCGACTCGGCGCGGACGCGCCCCAAAGAGATGCGCATGACTTCGAAGAGGTGCTCGTCCACTTGGAGCGCGCAACCGACCGCGCAGCCGAAGCCGTCGCAGAGGCAAGCTCCGAGGCCATTCGACTCCGCCGCGCGCTCGACGCCCTTCCCCAGGCGGTGCTCGTCACCGACGAGCGCGGCGAGACCGTGTTCCGCAACAGCAAGGCCGTTGCGCTCATCGGGAGCCGTCATGGGGACGCGCTTGCGGCCCAAGCCGTCGAAGAGCTCCTCGCCGCAACGGCGCCCGGTGCTCACGAGGAACGGGTGCTCGAGCTCTACGGCCCTCCTCGACGCACTCTCGTGGTTCGCGCGGAGAGCATCGACAATGGCCAGCGCGCCCTCGGGGTGATCGCTGTCATCGACGACGTGTCCGAACGTCGCCGCCTCGAGGACGTCCGGCGTGACTTCGTTGCGAACGTCAGCCACGAGCTGAAGACCCCTATGGGAGCTGTAGGGCTCCTGGCTGAGACCTTGCTCTCCGAGAACGAGCCACAGGTGGCCCAGCGCCTCGCACACCGGATCTACAGCGAGGCCTTTCGCATCAGCAGAGTTATCGACGACCTTCTCGATCTCTCGCGGATCGAGAACGAGGAGTCACCTCCACGCGAGCCGGTACTGATCAACCTCGTCATGGCCGAAGCAGCCGAACGCGTCCGAGAGGCGGCGAACCAGCTGCAAATCGAAGTCACGCTCGAAGAGCCGGACCCACCGGTGGTCGTGCTCGGGGACCGGCGCCAGCTGACCTCGGCCGTCTACAACCTGCTCGAAAACGCGGTGAAGTTCTCACCGCGAAACAGCAGCGTCAGCTGCATTGGCCGAGCCGAGGCAGAAGATGTCGTGGTGATCGTCGAGGATCACGGCATAGGCATCCCGTCGCGCGACCTCGAGCGAATCTTCGAGCGCTTCTACCGCGTCGATGCTGGTCGCAGCCGTGCGACAGGCGGAACAGGCCTCGGCCTCGCTATCGTTCGGCACGTGGCCGCCAACCATCACGGCAGCATCCAAGTCGAGTCTCGTGAGGGAGAAGGGTCGACTTTCACGTTGAGACTTCCCTGCCAACCGAGGACGGACCCATGACCACCCGACAGCGTCACCGATTCCCAAAGCTCTCCACTGAACGGGAACGCCTCGAGGCACAGTGGTCCGAGCGAGATGTTCCACACTTTGCCGAGCAAGCTCCGGGCCCAGCTCCGGCAGGCCATTCGTCCGACACGGGCGCCTCCGGAGACGACGACCGCGGCGCTCCTGCCGTGCGTGTCCTCGTAGTCGAGGACGAGGAGTCCTTCGTGGACGCGCTGACGGTGAACCTCGAGCGGGAAGGCTTCTTCGTCACCGTCGCGCGCGACGGCGTCGAGGCACTCGAACGATTCGCAATCGACCAGCCCGACCTCGTGCTGCTGGACGTGATGCTCCCCCGGTTGTCAGGAATCGACGTCTGCCGGGCGATCCGCGCCAATTCGACGGTGCCCATCATCATGGTGACCGCCAAATCAACCGAGCTCGATACTGTCGTCGGCCTCGAGGTCGGTGCCGACGACTACGTCGCGAAGCCTTACCGCGTTCACGAGCTCGTTTCACGGATGCGAGCCGTTCTCCGCCGGACCCCAGGTGCCCATGGAGGCACGAACATCGGGCCAAAGCCCTCGGTGGCGCCGCCCACCAGTGGGGCGCTGTACTCCGCGGGTGCGGGGACAGGCGCGGCCGAGAGTGCCGAACAGGCTGCGTCCGTCAAACACCGGGCCGGAAAAGTGACGGACCGAGACCCCGGGTGGGCATTTTCGGCTGCGGCCGATCGACCGGACGAGATCCTTCAAGTCGGCGACGTCGTCTTGGATCTCGGGCGTCACGAATGCATCGTGCGCGACGAGGAGATCAAGCTCCCCTTGAAGGAATTCGAGCTTCTCGAGCTGTTGCTCAGCAACCCGGGGCGCGTCGTGACGCGCGACACCTTGATCGATCGGGTCTGGGGAATGGACTACGTAGGGGACACCAAGACGCTCGACGTCCATATCAAGCGGCTGAGGTCGCGAATCGAGCAGGATCCCTCCAAGCCGGTTCTCATCACGACGATTCGCGGGCTGGGCTACAGGTTCGAGTCCCCACGGCGCTGATCGGCTCGAACGGCGCCTGCTCAACAGCCGTGTCCCAACTGCGAGATCGCCCAGACCCCCGATAGCCTCTCGGCGATGCCTGCCGTGGAGGTCGATCGCCTGGTAGTCCGTTACGGGAGTCTCGTCGCGGTCAACGGGGTCAGTTTTGACGCCGATTTCGGCGAGGTCGTCGCTCTCCTGGGGCCCAACGGCGCCGGCAAGACCACGATGGTCGAGACGCTCGAGGGCTTCCGGCGCGCCGATTCCGGCACCGTACGGGTTCTCGGCCTCGATCCCTGGTCCGATCACACCAAGCTCACGGCTCGAGTTGGCGTCCTTCTCCAACGTGGCGGCATCTACCCGATCATGAGCGCCGAGCGGGCCGTCCATCTCTTCGCCGCCTATTACGGGGACTCCCGTGATCCCGACGAGCTCATCGATCTCGTCGGGCTTGGCTCTGTGGCACGGACGCCGTACAAACGCCTCTCAGGCGGCGAACAGCAGCGGCTCGCGCTGGCACTGGCACTTGTCGGAAAGCCTCGCGTGGCCTTCTTGGACGAGCCAACCGCCGGCGTCGACCCGGCGGGTCGCATCGTGGTGCGCGACGTCGTCGCCAGCTTGCGGACCGATGGCGTGTGCGTGATCCTCACGAGCCACGAGCTCGACGAGGTTCAGCGCCTGGCTGACCGGGTTGTCATCGTCGACCACGGCAGGGTCGTCGCCGCGGGACGCCAGGGGGAGATCCAAGGTGGGTCGGAAGAGCTTCGTTTCGCTGCGGAGCCGGGGCTCGCGATTGGCGAGCTCTCCATTCGGCTCGGCGTTCCAGTCACCGAAGGACCGCCCGGCGAGTACCTGGTGGCGGCCCCGCCGGTTCCCGCGCTCGTAGCGGCCCTCGCCACCTGGCTCGCTGAGCACGACCTTCCGTTGGGAGACCTTCGGGCGGGTCGCCAGCGGCTCGAAGACGTCTTTCTCCGGCTGACGGGCGCCGGGGCCACCGAGCCCGCGAGCCGAGCTTGCGACGGCGCTTCGCAGGGCTCCGAACGACCAAGGCGCAAGGGGGGTGCGCGAGGATGAACCTCCGAGCGCTTGGGGCACAGGTCACCGCCGAGACCCGGATGACACTCGAGCGCGGGGAGACGCTGCTCGTAACACTGGGGATACCCGTCGTTCTCCTCGTGTTCTTCACACTGGTGCCCGTCCTGCCGACGGGCACTCGCCACCGTGTCGACTTCCTGGCACCCGGTGTTCTCGCTCTCGCGGTCATGTCCACGGCGATGGTCAGCCTCGGGATCGCGACCGCCTTCGAACGTAGTTACGGCGTCTTGAAGCGGCTCGGCGCCACACCGCTCGGTCGGCCCGCGCTGCTCACGGCGAAGATCGGCTCGGTCATCATGGTCGAGCTCATCCAAGTCGTCGTCCTCGTCGGTGCCTCACTGACTCTCGGCTGGCGTCCGCATCCCGCCGCCGGGCTTGCTGTGCTCGCTGTGCTGCTGGCGACGATCGCGTTCGCGGGAA
>Ga0326728_10016990_pt1 | contig 14698 bp, 5 predicted proteins | sample MB3enrmetagenome_FD_207602 | JGI IMG/M metagenome (GOLD analysis project Ga0326728, IMG submission 207602) | Lab enriched peat soil microbial communities from McLean, Ithaca, NY, United States - MB31MN | ecosystem: Environmental > Terrestrial > Soil > Wetlands > Peat | place: USA: New York...
CCGTCGACGGCGGGAAATGGGACTACTGCGAAGTTCGACCGGTTCGCTTCGAGCCCGGTGCTTTGACCATGCTTGGGCAAAGTCACCGATACTATTTGCACGCCATCGATTTGCGGCCGAGCATTGAAGACATTTTTCGGAATTTGCATAAGACCTCCGTTCAGCGCAAGATCCGGCGGGCAGAACGCGAGGCACTAGCCTATGAAGAAGGCAATTCAGAGCGGCTGCTCGGGCATTTTTACAAATTGGTTGTGGCAACCCGGAGGCGGCAACACCTTCCTCCGCAACCGATGAAGTGGTTTCGCAGCTTGATGGCGAGCTTCGGCGCTGACCTGAAAATCCGGGTTGCATTCAAAAACGGCATGCCCATTGCCAGTATCTTAACCTTGAACCACAAAAATACGGTCACTTATAAGTATGGCTGCAGCGACGCCCGATTGCATTCGTTAGGTGGTATGGCGCTGCTCTTGTGGACTACGATCCAGCAAGCAAAAGCCGCTGGTTATGAGAAATTCGATCTGGGGCGCAGCGACAGCAGGAACAAAGGACTGACTACTTTCAAGGAGCATTGGGGCGGAATCCGTTTCTCCCTTTCCTATTGGCGTTACCCGAATCGTCCGCATACTTACGAAAGCTCGTGGGCGAGAACAATCGCGGTGCGGCTCGTCAAAGCGGCACCCGATCCATTGCTCGCCGCTGTTGGAAATCTGCTCTATCGCCATATTGGTTGAGTCAACACTGGTACCTTGGTGGGATTGACCAATAGCGGCGCTCGCGAAAATATCTATGATAGCCGAAGCTCTCACTGTATGAATCAAACTTTTCTAGAATATTTTCGTTGCCCAGAACGCTACGTTCGGTTGACGGTGCAAGACGGACTTACCGCGGATAGCGGATTCTTCCGTTTCGGCCAGGGAGTTGTCGGCTATGGCAGGTATGCTCGCCACCGCCCGGTCGATTCTCCGCGAGGTCAGCTTCGTGATGCGTGGGCAGATGTGGATTGTGCGTCTGGTGCGGTGTGTTTGCCCTTTGATTTAGACGAGGTCGTAGACAATCTTCGATTGGAGCGCTACACCGAAGGTCGCAAGTATGGCGGCTCGGGAAACGGCCTCATCGCATCTGTTTATTACACTTTCCGGCCTTTTCTATCGGTCGCTTTTCGCAGGCATTTACAGCGCGTGTACTTACGCGATTGGAGCAAAATCGCGTTCCCCAACTGGCCGGTGGATCATACGGTGGACAGCATGGTGCGCGGATCCATGCAGTTGTTGCTGCGCACACAGCAACTGGATAGGGTCCCGTTCATCTGGTTCTGGCCGGATGGTGCGTCCAGTGGCGTAATCATGACGCACGATGTTGAGACCGCCGCGGGGAGAGATTTCTGCGCATCGTTAATGACCTTGAACGAGTCCTTTGGAATAACGGCGTCTTTTCAAATCGTCCCTGAGGAGCGTTATGAGGTGAGCGAGAAGTTTCTCGATTCGATCCGCAGACGCGGCTTCGAAGTCTGTGTTCAGGACTTAAACCACGACGGCCGCCTGTACAAAGATAGACGAGAGTTTGCTAGACGCGCAGACCAAATCAACGACTATGGCATGCGCTTTATGGCATCAGGTTTTCGGTCCGCTGTCTTGTACCGCAGGCAAGAGTGGTTTTCGGACCTTGATTTCTCCTATGACATGTCGGTCCCCAACTCAGGGCACTTGGAGCCACAGCGCGGCGGCTGTTGCACGATTATGCCCTACTTTGTCGGCAAAATGCTGGAACTGCCAGTCACTACCACGCAAGATTATTCGCTTTTCAACTATCTGCGCAGTTTCTCGATTGACCTTTGGAAACGGCAGATTGAACTGATACTGGAGCAAAACGGACTGATCAGTTTTATTGTGCATCCAGATTACATCATGAAAGACCGTGAAAGCCGCGTTTATCAGCAACTGCTCGCACATCTGGCTGAGCTTCGCACCGAGAGAAACGTATGGGTGACCGCTCCCGGCGAAATTGACCGCTGGTGGAGACAACGATCCAAAATGGAACTGGTTAGCGACGGAGACGGGTGGCGAGTCGTGGGTGAGGGAAGCGAACGGGCCAGCGTTGCATACGCCAGTGAAAAGGACGGGAGGCTTGTGTTCACCACGCAGCATTTGACAGCGGGCGCTTAATCGAGACTTGGCGCAATCCTCAAATAGCTGCATCGTACGTCCCTCCGAATAAAGTTGTTAGTCCCGCTCAGAGAGATCCTCAGAGTGGCCCGGAACGGTCAAGGGTCAAGAGCGCGTTGTTCGCGGCGAAACGAACCCTTGACGGCGAGGACCGATCGGTTCGGATGCAGGCTGGGATCCACGAAGGAACAGTCAGATAAGCTGTCAAGCCCGTTCCCCTGCATCGGATTGTTTACTCCGAAGCCACGGCCAAAACCAAACCACGACCTGCAAGGGGCTGCCTGAATCAAGCAGATACCCCCACCTAGCATCGATATTCTTAGGAGGACACAGCGATGAGCGACCGCGTTTACATCTTTGACACTACGCTGCGGGACGGCGAGCAATCGCCGGGATGCAGCATGGACGTCCGGGAGAAGCTGCTAATGGCCCGAAAGCTAGTGGAACTCGGGGTGGACGTCCTTGAGGCCGGTTTTCCCGTCGCCTCCGAAGGCGACTTCCAGGCCGTGGACGCAGTGAGCCGCGAGTTTCCCGGGGCAAGCGTCGCGGGTTTTTCGCGGTGCTGCCAGTTGGACGTGGAACGCGCCGCCAAGGCGCTCAAGCACGCGCGGAGGCCGCGCATCCATACGTGCATCTCCACCAGCGAAATTCACCTGAAGTACAAGTTGAAGAAATCGCAACAGCAGGTGCTCGATGAGGGGGTCGCGGCGGTCGAACTGGCGCGCCGCTATGTCGACGACGTGGAATTCTGCACCGAAGACGGCTCGCGTACGGAAGTCGGATTCCTGGAACAGATTACCAAGGCTGCCGTAGCTGCCGGAGCCCGGACGGTTAACATCCCCGATACGGTGGGCTATTCGACACCCAAGGAGTACGGCGCCCTGATCGGCCGGGTGGCTCGGGCGCTGGGGGACACTGCCGTCGTGAGCGCGCACTGCCATAACGATCTCGGTCTGGCGGTGGCTAATTCACTGGCGGCAATCGAGGCGGGAGCCCGCCAAGTGGAGTGCACGATCAACGGTATCGGCGAGCGCGCGGGCAACTGCTCGCTCGAAGAAATAGTCATGATTCTTAAAACCCGTGCTGACCATTATCCCTACCACACCGAAGTGCACACCGAGCATCTCAATTCGGCCAGCGAACTGCTGGCCTCCATCATCACCTTTGGCCCGCAACCTAACAAGGCCATCGTGGGCCGCAACGCTTTTGCGCACGAAGCGGGGATTCACCAGGACGGGTATCTGAAGCATAAGTCCACCTACGAGATTATGGATCCCCAGTCGGTGGGCGTACCGGCGAGCAAGCTGGTGCTGGGCAAGCACAGCGGCCGGCACGCGCTCAACCAGCGCGCCCAGGACTTGGGCTATGAACTGACGAGCCAGGAATTGAAGGCGCTGTACGACCGTTTCAGCGTCGTTGCGGATCACCGCAAGAAGGGCCTCATCGACGAAGAGATCCGTGACCTGATCGAGGAAGGGCGTCAGGGGGTGGAAATCGCGCCTTCTCTGAAAAGCCCTACTCACCGGCCTACGGAGATCAACTAGTACCGTGACCGTGTGATTTGTACCGTTTCACCACTAAGAGTAGCGCCGCCGTCCCGGCGGCTGTCCGGCGGGCGTCCTCGCTCGCCGCGCCGAGGGCGAGACGCCCTCGGGACAGCCGGCAAGATGCCGGCGCTACTTATTTTCCGTACCGTAATAATCATGCGGTCACGGTACTAACTAGTATTAGGGCATTCTCTTGCAAACCCGAGGCCGTGCTCGTTTCCTGCTTGACTCGAATGGAGTGCTTCAGCATGTCAGCAAACATACCCTTATCCGATAGCCGTCCTGTGGATTGCCGCGCTCCATCGGGGGGCGAGGAAGTCAGGACCATCCGGGAATTGATTGACCGGATGGCCCGGACGCAGCCTGAAGCTTCTTTTCTCATCAGCCCTGAAACGGGACGAGCATTGACCTTCCGGGGGCTGCAAGAGCAGTCGATTTTTCTCGCAACCCAACTCCGGCAAAAAGGATTGGAGCATGGCGACAAGGTCGCCTTCTTACTGGACAACGGGCTGTTTACCGCGCAGCTATTCTTGGCAACGATGTACGGCGGGTTCGTGGCGGTGCCGCTGAATGTGCGCGCCGGCGTCACGCAACTCGCGTACACGCTGGATCATTGCGAGGCCAAGGTAGTTTTCGTTGAAGACCAGTACTCCTCCCTGGCTCAGGAGGCGCTGGCCCACATTAAGCGGACGGTTCAGGTGATTCCGGCCGGCGTGGATTGCTTCGCCGGGGAGTGCGGGACAACGATCGAGCATACGTCGCTGACGATTCCTGCGGCGGAGGACGAAGCGCTGTTGATGTACACCTCGGGCAGCGTCGGTCAGCCTAAGGCGGCGATACATACCCACCGTACGGTGCTCGCCCACGGGAGAAACTCGATCTGTTCGCACCAGCTCACCTCGGCGGACCGCTCGCTGCTGGTGCTTCCCCTGTATCACATCAACGCGGAGTGCGTGACCCTGGTCCCCACGCTGCTGAGCGGAGGCTCGGTGGTCGTGCCTCATCATTTCAGCGTCAGCCAGTTCTGGGACTGGCTGGACGAATACCGCTGCACATGGTCGGCCGTGGTGCCGACCATCGTCTCGCAACTCCTGGATTGGAAAGATCCGCTGGAAGGCCGTCGTCAAGCCGCTTTTGCGCGGATCCGCTTCTTGCGGTCGTCGTCGGCGCCGCTATCTCCGTCGCAGCACCGCGAGTTTCTCGACAAATTCGATTTGCTGCTCATTCAGGCCATGGGCTCGAGCGAGGCCGGGAACATTTTCTCGAATCCGCTTCCGCCGGGCGAGAACAAGATCGGATCGCCGGGCTTGGCTTGGGGTTTCGAAACCAGGATCGTCAATCGCGAGGGCGTCGACGTGGCGTCAGGGGAGTCCGGTGAAGTGCTGATTCGCGGTGAGGCCATGATGCGGGGTTATTACAAGGACCCGGAGGGCACAGCGGCGGTGCTTGATCCAGACGGCTGGTTTCACAGCGGCGACCTCGCGTATCAGGATGAGGACGGTTATTTCTTCGTGGTCGGCAGATCCAAGGAACTAATCATCAAAGGTGGAGTCAACATTGCTCCGCGGCAGATCGACGACGTGTTGGAATCCCATCCGGCGGTGCTGGAAGCAGCAGCAGTTGGAATTCCCGACCATCATCTTGGCGAGGATCTCATCGCTTTCGTGGTATTGCGCGGTGCAATTCATGCCAGCGAAGGGGACTTGCTGACCTTCTGCGAGCACCGCCTGGGTCCCTTTAAGACCCCCACGCGGATATACTTTGCCGAAGACCTGCCGAAGGGCCCCTCGGGCAAAGTGCAGCGGCTTCGGCTGCTCGAAAGAGTGGCACAACCAGCCGCTCTCACGCCCGCTTCGTCCAGCACTTCGTCCGAAGACAAGCATGCGGCGGCGGACAGCAACGGTGCAGCTGCTCCCGACGGATTGCCCGCGATCGAGCCAATCATCGCGAAAATCTGGGCGGAACTCTTGGGCCAGCCAGAGGTCGATTCGCACAGCAATTTCTTCGCGCTGGGTGGGCACTCGCTGCTTGCGATTCAGTGCCTGTCGCGGCTGCGCGAGAAACTCCCCGTCACACTTTCACTATCGGATTTCTTCGATCATGGCACCGTCGCGCAGCAGGCAGTTCTCGTCCGGCAGCGGCTGTACGCGGCCGGCCGCCTCGGCGGCGAAGCCCCTCCGGAGCAGTCGTCGCCCGCTTGGGAACAAGCCGCGCTGCAACAAATTGAGATGCCGGTCGCACCGCAACCGATTCCGCCGCGGGATCCTTCGCTGCCGTGCCCCCTTAGTCCGGCGCAGACGCGCATCTGGTTCTTTGAGGAGTTGGTGCCCGGAGTTCCGCTGTACAACGAGTCTGAAGCCGTGCGCTTGGTGGGAGAACTCCAAGTCGACGCGATGGAGCAGGCGCTTAATGTGATCGTCGAGCGGCACGAGCTGCTCCGGAGCACGATCCGGACCACCCACGGAGAGCCTGTCGCGGTGGTCCATGAGAGCTGGCCGTTGCGCATCAAGCGGATCGACCTGAGCCAACTGGCTACAACTCAGCGCGAGGCGGAAGTCGAGCGCTTGCTGGTCGACGAGCCGCGGCGACCGTACCACCTCGAGACGGAGCCGGGAATCCGTGCAACGTTACTGCGGCTGGGTCCGAAGGAACATGTCTTCATCCTGATGATGCACCACCTGGTCTGCGACTGGGCGTCGGAGGGTGTTTTGTGGCGGGAGTTGTCGGCGTTGTACCGGGCCTTATCTCGCGGCGAAACGCCGGCCTTGCCCCCGCTGCCGATCCAGCACGGAGATTATGCGGCTTGGCAGCAGAAGCGGGTTGCCGAAGCGGGTTTCGTTGAAGACCTTGCCTATTGGGAAGAGAACCTGCGCGGCGCCCCGGAACTACTGGAGTTGCGAACGGATCGACCCCGCCCGCCGGTTCAATCCTATCGGGGCGCCCGATGCCGTTTTCGGATCGACCCCTCCCTGACGGCAGTCCTCCGCGACTGCAGCCGGCGGGAAAAAACGAGCCTGTTCACGGTCTTTGCCGCGGCGCTGAACACCCTCCTCTACCGCTACACGGGAACCGAAGACATCTCGCTGGGAATTCCGCTTGCCGACCGCGACCGCGAGGAAGTGCAATCGGTGATCGGCTTTCTGCTCCACACCCATGTCCTGCGGACCAGGTTTTCCGGAGAAATGACGTTTCGTGAGTTGCTCGCGCGCGTCCAGAAAGGCGTGCTGGAACTTTACGCCCATCGCGCTGTGCCCTTTGACCAGATTGTCAGCCACCTCAAACCGGCGCGTAATTTGGCTTACTCTCCGCTGTTCCAGGTGATGATTAACTGGCGCGATCGCAATCAGCAACTGTCGTTCATCGGGATGGACGGGCTTGCCGTAGAGTCGCTTTTGGCTGAGAGCAGGACCTCGAAGTTCGACCTAACGCTGATGTTGACCGATGGCGGGGATGAGATTTGGTTGGAAATGGAATACAGCACCGACCTTTTTGACGAAGATAGCATGGTTCGACTGTTCGACCACTATCGGACGCTGCTGCAGGCCGTGTCAGCCGACTCGGGCGAGAGACTCCAGGAGTTCCCGCTGTTGACTGCGGGAGAGCGCGAGCACCTGCTGAAGGTTTTGAATCCTCCTCCTACCGAGTATCCACGGGACATTTCGCTGGTGCAGTTGTTGGAAGCGCAGGTGGAGCGGACCCCGGACAACGTAGCCCTGGTATTCCAAGACCAATGGCTGACCTACCGCGAATTGAATGCGCGCGCCAACCAACTGGCGCACTATCTGCGAGGGATGGGGGTAGGGCCGGATACTATGGTGGGCGTTTCCATGGAGCGTTCCCTGGAAATGGTGGTAGCGCTGTATGCAGTGTTGAAGGCTGGAGGCGCCTATGTGCCGATCGATCCGGAATACCCGCGGGAGCGCGTGGCGTTTATGCTCCAGGACGCTGACGTTCCGGTGTTGCTGACTCAGACACGACTGGTAGGTTTGCTGTCCGGCCACAACGCCAGGGTTGTGTGTGTTGACGGAGAATGGGAACGAATTGCGCGCGAAGGCGTGGCGAATCCGGACGGCAATACCTCTTCGAGCCATCTTGCTTACATGATTTACACCTCGGGGTCCACGGGCAGGCCTAAAGGAGCGATGAACACGCATCGGGGCATCTGCAACCGGTTGTTGTGGATGCAGGAGCAATACCGTTTGACCGAGACAGACCGGGTTTTGCAGAAAACCCCGTTCAGCTTCGATGTTTCGGTGTGGGAGTTCTTCTGGCCGTTGCTGGCGGGGGCGCGCCTGGTGGTGGCGGAACCCGGTGGTCACCAGGACCCAACTTATTTGGTGAAGTTAATTACGGAGCAAGGGATTACGGTGGTGCATTTTGTGCCGTCGATGCTGAGGGCGTTTCTGGAAAGACGTGGGGCCGAGAGGTGTCAATCGTTGCGCCATGTCATTTGCAGCGGGGAGGCGTTGCCCTACGATTTACAGGAGCAGTTTTTTAGCTTGTTACCCTCGCAATTGCACAATCTGTATGGGCCGACGGAGGCCGCCGTGGATGTTACCCACTGGACCTGCCAACGGGGCGATGAGCGAAAGATTGTTCCCATCGGGCGGCCGGTGGCTAACACACAGATTTACATCTTGGACGGCAACTTTCAACCGGTACCGGTGGGTGTGCCAGGTGAGTTGCATATTGGAGGAGTTCAAGTCGGCCGTGGGTACCACAAGCGCCCGGAGTTGACGGCGGAGAAGTTTATTCCCGACCCGTTTAGCGGAGACCCGGAGGCGCGGCTGTACAAGACGGGGGATCTGTGCCGGTGGCTTTCGGATGGCGCGCTTGAATATTTGGGCCGGATGGATTTTCAGGTGAAGATTCGGGGATTCCGGATCGAGTTGGGCGAGATCGAAGATGCGCTCCGGCAACATTTGGCCGTGCACGATGCCGTGGTCACGGCCCGCGAAGACACACCCAGTGACAAACGGCTCGTGGCGTACGTGGTTCCGGCGGGTGAGCCGGCATGCACGGCTGCCGAACTGCGAGATTACCTCAAACAGAAACTGCCCAACTACATGGTTCCGGCGGTGTTCATTGTGTTGCCGGCGCTGCCGCTGTCCCCCAATGGCAAAGTCGATCGAAAGGCGCTGCCGCTTCCGGGCGCAGACGCGGTGGCAGAGTTGAGCACTATCTACGTGGCGCCTGACAGCGAGACGGAGCGGAAGACCGCTGCCATCTGGCAGGATGTGCTGGGGGTCGCCAAGGTCGGAAGAGACGACAATTTCTTTGATTTAGGCGGAGATTCCTTGCGGCTGATGAGAGTTCACAACCGATTGCGAGATGCCTTCAGCAAAGACATCGCGATGGTGGACATGTTTAGGTACACCACGGTTCGCGCGCTCGCGCACCACCTGGCGGGCCAGTCGGATTCGAGTGTGCCGGATGGGGTTGAGGCGCAAGGCGAGGTACAGAAAGACGCGGTCCGGCGTCATCGCCAGTTGCGGCGGCATCTCGCCAATGAATTGCGGATCGAGTCTTCTGAGCATGCACCAAGAAACTGACCAACTCGACAGGATCGCGGTTATTGGCATGGCGGGGCGTTTCCCGGGCGCCGCCGATATCGGCCAGTTCCGAAAGAACTTGTCCGCCGGCGTAGAGTCCGTAACTACGTTTACGGATGAGCAGCTCTTGTCTGCCGGTGTGGAGCGGGGCCTGCTTCAGGAGCCGAACTGTGTAAAAGCGGGAGTTCTGTTGGACGGCGCGGACCTGTTCGCCGCCGAATTTTTTGGCTACACGCCTCGAGAGGCGGAGCTGACCGATCCTCAGCAGCGCGTGTTTATGGAGTGCGCCTGGGAGGCCCTGGAGGACGCAGGCTACGACCCGGACAGGTCCCGGCTCCGCATTGGAGTCTTCGCCGGCGCTGGTCCGAATTCCTACTTCCAGAATAACCTCGTCTCGAATTCTCACATGATGGCGTCGTTGAACTTCCTGGAAAGGTTGATCGCGGCCGGAAACGATTATCTGACTACACGTGTCTCTTATAAATTAAACCTCAGAGGGCCCAGCCTCACTCTACAGACGGCGTGTTCCACCTCGCTGGTAGCGGCCCACCTTGCATGCCAGAGCTTGCTCAATGGCGAATGTGAGATAGCTCTGGCCGGTGGCGTTTATATCAGATTTCCCCAGATAACCGGCTACTTGTACCAGGAAGGCTCAATTCTATCGCCCGACGGCCGCTGCCGGGCTTTTGACGCTTCTGCTCAGGGAACGATGTCTGGCAGCGGAGCTGGCGTGGTTGTTCTCAAACGGCTGGCCGATGCGCTGGCGGATGGAGACTGCGTTCGCGCCGTGATTCGAGGGTCGGCCATCAACAACGACGGTGCGGTCAAGATTGGCTATACGGCGCCCAGCGTGGAAGGGCAGGCGAGTGTGATTGCGGAGGCACAAGCATTGGCTGGCGTAAGCGCCGATGAGATTACCTACGTCGAGGCCCATGGCACGGGCACCGTACTCGGGGATCCCATCGAGATTGCTGGCCTGACGAAGGCTTTCCGCAGAACAAGCCAGAGGAATGGTTTTTGCGCGATCGGCTCGGTTAAGACCAACATTGGCCACCTTAGTGCCGCGGCAGGCGTTGCTGGATTAGTCAAGGTTGTGTTGGCTCTGCAGAACCAAACGCTCTTTCCCAGCCTGAATTTCAAGCGGCCCAACCCGGCTATCGATTTCGCCGACAGTCCATTCTACGTGCAGCAAACGCTAGACAGGTGGCAGCCTGCGAATGGCCGGCGCGTGGCTGGTGTCAGCTCTTTTGGCATCGGCGGCACGAATGCTCATGCCGTGCTCGAAGAAGCGCCCGTCACCGGCGCTTCCGGGCCATCCCGGCCCTGGCAGCTTTTGCTGCTGTCGGCGCGCACAACTGCCGCTTTGGATACGATGACGAAAAACCTCGGCGAGCACCTGAAGAGCAATCCTCCCTCAAGTCTCGCCGATGTCGCTTACACGCTTCAGGTAGGCCGGAAGAGTTTTCCTCGCCGCCGTATGTTGGTCTGTCAGAGCCTTGCGGATGCCGTTGCTGCACTGGAGTCCCTTGACCGGAGGCGAGTATCAACCCACTATCAAGAGCCGGCCGATAGAGATGTCGTGTTCATGTTTCCTGGCCAAGGTGCCCAATACGCCAATATGGGCTTGGAACTCTATCGGACGGAACCCGAGTTTCAGCACCAGATCGATCGGTGCTGCGAACTACTCAAGCCTCACCTTTCCCTTGATTTGCGGGATATCCTTTATCCAGGGGATGCGGAGTTTGCAAGCGCTTCCGAGACCCTGAAGCAGACCCTGATCGCTCAACCGGCTCTTTTCGTTATCGAGTACGCCCTGGCGAAACTGCTAATGTCATGGGGCGTGAAACCGGCTGCCCTGGTCGGCCATAGCATCGGTGAATATGTAGCAGCCTGTCTGGCCGGAGTATTCTCCCTCGAAGACGCCCTGGCTCTGGTCGCCGCCCGAGGCCGGCTTATGCAGGGACTTCCCGAGGGTTCCATGCTGGCCGTTTCTGCTTCGGAGGAACAGATCGCGCCGCTTTTGCATGGCAGCCTCTCCTTGGCCGCCGTCAACAGTCCTGCGCTGTGCGTCGTTTCGGGAGAAACGGAAGCGGTGAAGGATCTGGAGCGGGAGCTTTCGAAAAAGGATACGGCCTGCCGCCTCCTGCATACTTCTCACGCGTTTCATTCCAAGATGATGGATCCCATCCTGGCCAAGTTTGACCGGGAAGTGGAACAAGCGAAGTTTCAACCTCCGAAAATTCCGATTGTTTCCAGTGTCACCGGCACCTGGACACATGCAGCGGAGATGGCCACACCGGCTTATTGGACCAGAAACCTGCGGCAGACCGTCCGCTTCTCTAGTTGCGTTCAAGAGCTGCTGAAAGAACCCGATAGAATCCTCCTGGAGGTCGGACCAGGGACCACCCTCGGGACATGCGCCAGACAGCATCCGGGTGGATCGGACAAGCGCATGGTGCTGTCTACAATCCGCCACCCCCAAGAGCAAACCTCGGATATTGCTTTCATCTTGAACACTCTGGGGCGGCTCTGGCTGGCCAACGTTGAGGTGGACTGGTCCGGATTTTATAAGAACGAACGCCGCCATCGAATCCCATTACCCACCTATCCCTTTGAGCGACAGCGTTACTGGATTGAGCCATCGCAACAGATGCCTGCCATAGGGGCGGCTCGGAGGCTCTCAGAAAAGAAGTCGGACATCGCTGAATGGTTTTATGTCCCGTCATGGAAACGAGCGCAACTCCCCGAAAATACCAACGGGGGACTATCGACCCATAATTTAGGTTCTTTGGTGTTTCTCGACGAGGACGGATTTGGCGCCAAGCTGGTTGAACTGCTGCAGAATAGTGGCCAGCGCGTGACCGTTGTGAAGGCGGGAACGAAGTTTCATCGAACCAATGAAGAGTCCTTCACCATAAATCCGGAAGTGAAGGAAGACTACCACGCCTTACTGAAGGAACTCAGGACCGATGAACGCTCACCAAGCACCATCGTTCATCTGTGGTGTCTTACCAGCCGGGAAGAGTCGATTGCCGAGTCCTACGGCCTCGTCCGCAACCTGGGATTCAACAGTTTGCTGTTTTTGACTCAAGCAATTGCCAAACAACTTCCTGGCAAACTGATGCAAATCAAAGTCATTTCCAACCATCTTCACCAGGTAACGGGCGACGAGTTACTATCTCCTTCTAAGGCAATCCTTCTTGGTCCGTGCCGGGTCATCCCTCAGGAACATCCCAACCTGCAGTGTACGAACATCGATGTGGATGACAGGCAGCCAGTAGAAGACTACGCACAGTTGCTGGTGAAAGAGCTAAACGCCAAGACTACGGACGCGGTTGTCGCCTACCGAGGTACACATCGCTGGGTGCAAGCGTTCGAACCCATGAAGTTGGACAAAAGCGATAACTTCAAACCCAAGCTAAGAGAAGGAGGCGTCTATCTCATTACCGGTGGTCTGGGCGGCATCGGTCTGGTTTTAGCGGAATATTTAGCTCAATCGGTACATGCAAAACTCGTTCTGGTTTCACGGACCGGCTTGCCAGACAGAGAACAATGGCAAAATTGGCTGGGAGCGCACGGGGAAGAGGATGAGGTTAGCCAAAAGATTCGAAAGGTGCAGTCGATCGAGAATCAAGGAGCAACGGTTCTAGTCCTTAAGGCCGATGTTGCAGACGTCCATCAGATGAAGGCAGCCATGGCCCAGGCGCATGACAAATTTGGCCAAATTCATGGTGCGATACACGCTGCCGGCATCGCCAACGCCAATTCCATACTGCGGAAAGAGCCTGGCGTGGCAGCAGCCGTTATGGCACCGAAAGTGGAGGGAACCTTATTGCTCGGCCAACTGCTGCGTGAAAGCAGATTGGATTTCTTGGTCCTCTGCTCCTCACTGAGTGCGCAGTTGGGAGGAATCGAAAGCGTAGATTATTGCTCTGCCAATGCATTCTTAGACGCATACGCGCAGAAGTATCATTCCGAGCAAAATGTCACTTCAATAAATTGGTGTACCTGGCGGGAAGTCGGTATGGCTGTGAACACTGCTGTGACATTCGATCTCAAAGAAGAGAGAGAACGGAATCTGCGGTTCGGAATATTGCCCGACGAGGGAAAAGAGGCATTCGGCAGAATACTGGGCAGATCTTATCCGCAAGTGATCGTCTCATCGCGGGACCTTACAGCATTGATCGAAAGAAGCGATAAGGGCGGAGAATCGGTTGCAATCGAAGAGTTGACGGAGTCTTCCATACCGAAACCGACGCACCCGCGTCCGGAGCTGTCCAGTGACTATGTTGTTCCTGGAAATTCAACGGAGCAGACCATCGCCGATATCTGGCAGGAACTTCTTGGCGTAGCTCATGTGGGCATCCACGACAATTTCTTTGAATTAGGCGGACATTCGCTGCTGGCAACTGGACTCGTAGCCCGCTTGAAGAGCGCATTTCCGATCGAACTCTCCGTGGCAAGTCTGTTCGAAAACCCTACGGTTCATTCGCTAAGCGAGATGGTACGGCAGGGCGGGCGGGATGGACGAACGCTCGACGAGAGCAAAAGCCGGGGGCAGAGACGGAAAGAGCGCATCCGAGGATGACGCAGATGATGCAGAAGAGATGCGGGGACAACCTATGAAGCATCCACAAACTTCCGATCGCTGGAGCGGTTCGGAGATAGCCATCATCGGTATGGCGGGGCGCTTCGCCGGCGCGCCGGACATTGAGGCGTTCTGGAATAATCTGCGGGATGGTGTGGAGTCCATCACCTTCTTCACCGATGAGCAATTGCTGGCCTCGGGAGTCGATCCCGAAGCGCTGCGGAGCCCCCACTATGTCAAAGCGGGCTCCGTATTGGACGGAGTCGAGCTTTTTGATGCCGCTTTCTTCGGATTCAATCCGAGAGCGGCCGCGGCTATGGATCCGCAGCATCGCCTTTTCCTGGAATGCGTGTGGGAGGCGATCGAAGCGGCCGGGTATGACGCTGAACGCCACCAGGGCGCCATCAGCGTATTTGCGGGCTCGAGCATGAGCAGTTACTTGTTCAACAACCTGACTGCGAACCCGGAGGCCTTTGCGCTCGCCGGGATGCAAGAGAGCTTTATTGCCAACGCGCAGGATTCTCTGGCTACGCTCGTAGCCTATAAGCTGAATTTGAAAGGCGCCTGTTACACCGTTGGGACCTTCTGTTCCACTTCCCTGGTGGCCGTACATCTCGCCTGCCAGAGCTTGCTAAATTTTGAATGCGACATGGCCGTGGCCGGAGGCGTGAGGGTCGCTGTACCGCAACATACCGGCTACTGGCATCAAGAGGGCTCGATCGTCTCCCCCGATGGGCATTGCCGGCCCTTTGATGCCAAAGCGCAGGGAACGGTGTTCTCGAACGGTCTAGGGGCCGTGGTGCTGAAAAGGTTGAAAGACGCTTTAGCCGATGGCGATGCCATTGACGC
>Ga0326728_10016992_pt1 | contig 14697 bp, 13 predicted proteins | sample MB3enrmetagenome_FD_207602 | JGI IMG/M metagenome (GOLD analysis project Ga0326728, IMG submission 207602) | Lab enriched peat soil microbial communities from McLean, Ithaca, NY, United States - MB31MN | ecosystem: Environmental > Terrestrial > Soil > Wetlands > Peat | place: USA: New York...
CCGAGGCCGCGGCAGTGCAACGGGAAGTGCGGGACCTGTCGATCAAGGTCGCCGACCCGGCGCTGCCGGTCTCGTCGCTGTCCGGCGGCAACCAGCAGAAGGTGGTGATCGGCAAGGCGCTGATGACCGCGCCGAAGGTGCTGCTGATGGACGAGCCGAGCCGCGGCATCGACATCGGCGCCAAAGGCGACGTGTTCCGCATCATGCGCAGCCTCGCCGCGCAGGGCATCGGCATTCTGTTCGTCACCTCCGACCTCGACGAGGTTCTGGCGCTCTCCGACCGGATCGCGGTCATGAGCCAAGGCCGCCTAACGGCGCTGCTTGAGCGCGGCGAGGCGAACGAAGCCAAGATCGTCGCCGCCTCCTCGATTGGCCACGGTCCGGCCGTGGCGTCCCAGCGCAAGGAACTTTCTGCATGAGCGCCGCTGTCGAATCACGCGCCGCCTCGTCCGTCCGCAGCTCGCTGACGTTGAACTTGCTGCGGCTACGCACCTTCATCGCGCTGTTCGCCGTGGTGATCTACTTCTCGTTCGCCGCGCCGAACTTTCTCACTGCCGCCAACATCGTGCTGATATCGAAGCACGTCGCCCAGAACGCCTTTCTCGCGATCGGCATGACGTTCGTCATCGTCACCGGCGGCATCGACCTGTCGGTCGGCTCGATCGTCGGCCTGTGCGCTATGGTCGCCGGCGGGCTGATCCTGCACGGCGTCGACCTGCACAACGGCTACACGCTGTTCTTCAGCATCCCGGAAATCATCGTCGTCATCCTGGTGCTCGGCGTTCTCGTCGGCCTGATCAACGGGCTGCTGATCACCTGGCTGAACGTCGCGCCGTTCATCGCCACGCTCGGCTCGCTCTATATCGCGCGCGGCGCGGCCCTGCTGGTCTCGGACGGCGCGACCTTCCCCAACCTCGAGGGCAACCCCGCCTTCGGCACCACCGGCTACGCTTTCCTCGGCGCCGGCACGATTTTCTATCTGCCGGTCTCAATCTGGCTGCTGATCATCGTCGCCTTGGCGGCGGCCTATCTGGCGCGCTGGACGCCGCTCGGGCGGCACATCTTCGCGGTCGGCGGCAACGAGCGGGCGGCGGCGCTGTCGGGCATCCGCGTCAACCGCGTCAAGCTGTTCGTCTACATGTTCTCCGGCTTCTGCGCGGCGATCGTTGGTCTCATCATCTCCTCGGAGCTGCTGGCGGCCCATCCGGCGACCGGCACCACTTTCGAGCTCAACGCCATCGCCGCGGCGGTGCTCGGCGGCACCTCGATGTCGGGCGGCCGCGGCACCATCGGCGGCACCATCATCGGCGCGTTCGTCATCGGCATCCTGTCGGATGGGCTCGTGATGATGGGCGTCAGTTCGTTCTGGCAGATGGTGATCAAGGGCGTGGTGATCATCGCGGCGGTGGTGGTGGACCAGGCTCAGCGCAAGCTTCAGCAGCGGGTGGCGTTGCAGCAGATGGCGCAACTGGGATGAAAGTTGCTGGAAATTCGCGTATATTGTCGCAGTGACAGGAAAACGGTGGAGCATTTTTTTCGATTCGCCTCAATCTTGAGCTAAATGAATGAAATTCGCGATATACGCCAGCGATTCGATCGAAGGTCCTCGTATCGAGGTCCGATTGGACGGCTGAAGCGGCGCGAGATGAAAGGGATGCCCCGTCGGCCTCGCGACAGAGTGGATCGATCATGACGGAACCGAGAGCGACGACCTCCACGCGGCGTGCGCGCGCGGCGTTCGCCAGCCAGGCGAACCCCGATCTCAACGGCCTGCTCGCCGAGCCGCGCCGAATGAAGATCCTCGATTGGCTTCAGGAGGAGGGCAGCGCGCGCGTGCGCGATCTCAGCGCCGCCTTTTCCGTCTCCGAGGCGACGATCCGCCAGGACCTCGAAAGACTGGAATCGGACGGTCACATCAGCCGCCAGCACGGCGGCGCCTTTCTGCGGACCATGCCCAGGCAGGTCGAGACGCTCTCCCTGCAACATATGGAAAATATCGACAAAAAGCGAAAGATCGGCGTGAAAGCCGCGAGCCTGATCGGCGACGGCGAGACGATCATTCTGGACGCCGGCACGACGACGACGGAGATCGCTCACAACTTGCTCGGGCGTTCGTCGCTGACCGTGATCACCAACGCCCTCAATATCGCGCTGATGCTGGGCGCGACGCCCGGATATGCCGTGCATATGCCCGGCGGTCAGTTCAAGGCCCCGACCTTGTCGTTGAGCGGCGACAAGGCGGCGGACTATTTTCAGGACGTTTTCGCCGGCAAGCTGTTTCTGGCTACAGCCGGAGTGGCGCTGGATTCAGGACTGACGTATCCGAGTTTTGCCGATTTGCAGCTTAAGCAGGCGATGATCCGCGCCGCCTCGCACGTGTATCTCGTCGCGGACTCGACCAAGATCAATCGATCCTCGTTCACTCGTCTCGGCACCCTCGACGTCATCAATTCCTTCATCACCGACGACGGCATTCGCGACGAGGACGCCCGCGTTTTCGAAAGCCGAGGCATCGAGGTCATTATCGCCCGCTGAGACCGAAGGCGGTCGGATTCGGCGCGCGGCGGAATGGCCTCGGGCGACAGTCGCAGCGTCAGCGGCGGCGCTGTCACGGCGGTCCGGGCTTGCGGCGCTCTCGGCAGCCCGATAGCCAAGCGTATGGCGAGAATCAGCTACGCCGGATGCCGTTTCCCGCCGGAGATCATACAGCAGGCAATTTGGCTCATCTTCTACAGTCGGCGCCCTCATGCGGGTCATAAGTCATTGATATTGTTGAATCGGGGCGAGGATTTCGCGAAAATGTAGTGCCACGTAGTCGTTGGTTTTGATTGACTTTGGCGGCGTTTTTGTTGATCGTGTGCGGACCACGCATGGGTCGCTCCCACGGTTCCGCGCCATGTATTTCCGCAAGAAGACCTCCGGCGGCCGCGCCTATCTCCAGATCGTCGAAAGCCGTCGCGAAGGCGCTGCAGTGCGCCAGCAGGTCATCGTCACGCTGGGACGGGTCGAGGATTTGCGGGCGAGCGAGCAATTGGAGCGGTTGCTACGTTCGGGCGCGCGCTTCGCCGCCAAGGCCATCGTCGTCGACGCCGCCGCCGCCGGCGAGGCGACGACGAGTTCGGCGCGGCGCATCGGGCCGGCGCTGGTGTTCGAACGCTTGTGGGAGGAGACCGGCTGCCGGAAAGTCGTCGAGGACCTCGCCGGCGCGCGCAAGCATGGTTTTGCGCTGGAGCGCGCGGTCTTCCTCACCGTTCTGCACCGCCTGTTCGCCGGCGGCTCCGATCGCGCGGCGGACCGCTGGCGCGAGGATTACCGGATCGAGGGCGTCGAGGGGCTCGACCTGCATCATCTCACCCAAGCGATGGCTTGGCTCGGCGAGGAGCTGGGCGAAGACCAACAGGACGGGGCCACGCCGTTTGCGCCGCGTTGCCTCAAGGACGTCGTGGAGGAGGAGCTGTTCGCGCGGCGGCGCGATCTCTTCAGCACGCTCGATCTGGTGTTCATGGACACGACCGGCCCCCGGATCAAGTCCGGGGCGCCGGCGGCCAGACCCTCGGGCGCCGCGGCTTTTCCTTGGGACCATCGGCCCGATCTCAACCAGATGATCCTGGCGGCGCTGCTCGACGGCGACGGCCGGCCGGTTTGCACTTAAGATGTGGCCGGGGAACACCGCCGATGCGGGCAGCCTCATTCCGGTGGTCGACCGGTTGCGCAAGCGCTTTTCCATTCAGCGTGTCTGCGTCGTCGCGGATCGCGGCATGATCAGCGCCGAGACGATCGCCGAGCTGGAGGCGCGCGGGCGGCATTGTCACGTTGGCTCAGTATAGGCGCTTTTTAGCTGTTTTGGCTCGACGGCGAGAAACGCAAGCCATTGATTTTGCTCATGTGGGTCGAGGAGGTGCCACCGCTATTGACAAGTAACAAGTGTCAACGTGACAACGCCGCCGAGGCGGTTCGCTGGTCCTTGGGGGCGCTCGGCCGCGAGCCTCGCTTGGCCCAGCGGCGCGTGATCTTGTTCTTCTGGCCGACGCGCGCCTCGTCGGCGAACCAGACCTCTATGGCGCCGCGATCGACGCCGACTTCGCGCCCGATCTCCTCCAGGCGCGCCGGGAAGTTCCTGAGAAACCCTCATGTTGGTGAGAGCTCTTTTTGCAGGACGTAGCCGAGAGATTTTGCGCGTCGCTGGAGATTGGTCAAGACCCGGGCGTGATACCTCTGTTCATAGTATGAGGCTCCTGGATCCGCATACGCCCTTCCATGACGAAGTGTGTTGTAGAACAATACCGCTATTTTGCGGGCGGTCGCGGTAATGGCCTTAGCTTTGCCGATGCGCGCCGAAAGCCGGCGATAGAAGGCGCCGAGCGCGGTTTGCGTGCGACCGACGGTCACCGCGGCGAGACGCAATAGGGCCGCCGCCCGGCTGCCCGAGCGCCGCGTCCGGGTGGAAAGGATTTTGCCTCCAGATATCTTGTTGCTGGGCGCCAAACAGAGCCAGGAAGTGAAGTGCTTGGCATCTGGCCAAGCGGAGAGGTCTGTGCCGCATTCGCCGACCAGTTTGAGCGCCAACGAGGGCCCGAGCCCGTGGATCTGCGTCAGGTCTACGCCGAGGACGGCGTGCAACGCGGAACGGGCATCGAAGGACGGCGCATTGGCGGTGGCTTGGCGATGGCGAGCCGGAGGCAGGGGCTGCGTCCCTGTGGCGGCGGCGCTTCGCAGTCGTTCCAACACCGCCTCGACCTGAGCGTCACATTGCGCGATCTTGGCTTGGTATGTGTCGTAGAGCTCCACGGACTGACACAGCGCAAAGACATGCTCTTCGCGCCAATTTCCGGTGAGCGCCGCGGCGATTTCCTCCATGGAGGCATGACAGAGCGGGTCGCGGTGGTTCGCCAATTTCGTGGGGTCACGCTCGCCTTCCACGATAGCGCGGACGATGCGCATCCCCGTTGCGCCCGTCATGTCAGTCACCACGTGGTGAAGTTGAACGTTCATCTGCATCAGCGCCTTTTGCATATGTTGAATATGCGAGGCGGCATAATCCAGTAGGCGCTCACGCTGGCGCAGATAGGCGCGCAACGCAGCCAACTCGCCTTTGGGTCGGAAGCTGGCCCGCAGCAGCCCGTATTCGTGCAGCCGCTGTAGCCACTGGGCGTCGCTGACGTCGGTTTTGCGGCCAGGAACGTGCTTGGCGTCCCGGGCGTTGACCAGCATCACCTCGAATCCGCGTTGCTCGAGAATCTCAAAAGCCGGTATCCAATAGACGCCGGTGGACTCCATCGCGATCGTTCGCACGCCGCAGCGTTCGAACCAGTCCGCGAGACGCTGCAAATCGCCGGTGCAAGTCCCAAAGGTGCGAACCGGTTCGCTGGGGTCCCGATCTGGCGGAACCGCCGCCACATGTATCCGGGAGCCAATGTCGATCGCTCCGGCATCTGGATGCGTGCAGGAAAATTCTCGCTCCGCTCGGTGTCGCCTCGACTTTTCCACGTGACATCCTCCTCCTCACTCAGGTGGAGGGGCTGGGCCGCGCAAGGAGTTCAAATTCCTGACCGGGATCGCCGCGAAGGCGTCACCACTCGCAAGTGCGCAAGGGCCCATGCGCCACGTTTTTTTACGGGGTCGTCGCCACCAAAATTCCATCGGCTGCTCCCCTCCAGCGTGAAAGCTAGCACAGCCGTTTCTACCGCCACAGGCGGGCCGCGGCCCACGATGGTTTTTTAAAATCCTCGATCGCCCGTTCGGCCTGGGCATGATGACGGGGACGAGCCGAAAGCTTGCGATAGCCCATCGCGCGCAGTTCGCGGCTCATCGTCTGCTTGGACACGACGACCCGGAATTCTTCGAAAACCCATTGGCGGAGATCGACGATCCGCCAGCGCACCACCCCGTGAACCGCCGGGATCGGGCCACTCTCGATGATCGCCGTCAGTGCGGCTCGATGCTCGTCGTTCAGGCGCGGCCTCGGTCCCGGCGCCTTGCGATCGATCAGGCCGCCGGGGCCGTGCGCATTGAACTTCAGCGCCCAGTCGCGGATGATTTGCAACGTCACCCCGCCGATCGCCGACCGCATTCCCCCCGAGCTGCGCATAGTCGTCGAGTTCATGAACGTCCAGATGCGCCCGGCGGAAGTTCTCGCCGTCGAACTGCGCCAATACCAGGGCGGAGGCCTTCTCACGCTGGCGCCGATCGTGCTCGGCCAGACCCAAGAGGCGATCGAGCAAAAGGGGGGCGCGAGCGCCAAGCCTCGGCACGTTTGGGATGAGCCGCGCATTCTCGAAGCCATATCGGCCGCTGGCGATGCGGCGGCAGCGGCGACGGCGAAGGCGCTGATCGCCTGGATCCGGGCGAAGGCCGATCGCGTCGTGTTCAATGACGCGCCGAGCTACGGCTGCATCGCCGCAGAGTTCAATGTGGGTTCGGAGGCTTGCATTCCGATCCGGGTATGGACCGACGGCGGCGTTCCCGTTTCGTTCAGCCAATTGAAGCGAACGCCGGCATTTTCCGCTTCCGCCGCCCGGCAGGAATTGATGGACCGGCTCAACGCGATCCCTGAGGTCACGATTCGACCGGACGCGATCGAGAAACAGTCATCGATTCGCCTCGCCTCGTTGTCGGCCGATGAGGGCGCGGGCTTCCTCAAGGTCATGGACTGGGTGGTCGAGATGCTAAGGGGGACCCCCGCCGAAAAGAGCGCCTGAATGACGAGCGGTGCGGTTTCGCGCCGGTCGAAGCGTTTCACGGGTGTCTGGGCTTGGGTTCGAGCCGCCAAGAGGCGCTGGCCGGCCTGCGAAAATTGGAGCCTCAGGCCAAAGCCCGCGCCACCTCTGCAGCCGCCGCCGTCCGCGTCGCTTCCGCTGCCCTCCGCGCCGCCAGATCCTCGAAGGTCTCGCCGGTCTCCGGCAGAATCCCGGCCTCGCCAGTAGCCGCCTCGTAACGCCTGATGATCACATCGACATAGAGCGGATCGAGTTCGACGCCGCGGCAGACGCGCCCCGCCTTGTCGGCGGCGATCAGCGTCGAGCCCGAGCCGAGGAACGGGTCGAGCACGATGTCGCCACGGTTGGAGAGGTCGAGGAGTGCGTCCTCGAGCATGGCGGTGGGCTTGACGGTCGGGTGGTCCTGCAGGCCGCGGCGGGCGTCGGAGCCCAACGACGAGGCGCCGGGGTAGATCCACACGTTCGAGCGCCAGCGGCCATTCTTGCCGAGTTCGACATTGTTGACGTGCGGCGCTTCGCCCTTCTTGAACAGCGGCAACAGCTCGTGCTGCGAGCGATAGAGGCTGCCCATGCCCGCGTTGGTCTTGGCCCAGACGATGAGGTTGAGCGGCGCGAGGCCCAGCTGCGCAGCGGCTGAATGAACAGTCGGCAGGCCCCGCCAGTCGATGAAGCTGCCGAAGACCCCGCCGTCGCATAGGTAGGCGGCGACCGGCTCGATCCAGTCGATATTGAAGCCGAGAAACTCCTCGTTGGACATTTCGCCCGAGGCCATGGCGAACTCGCGATGGGCGCCGCCGGTGACATGGCCGGCGATCGGCACGTTATAGGGCTCGTCGGTCAGAACGAGCCGGGCGGCGGGATCGCCGTCCATGAGCAGCCGAAACACCGCCGCATCCCTCGCGTCGCCGCAAATCACGCGGTGCGGCCCGAGCTGGAACATGTCGCCGAGGCGGGCGATCACGACGGCGCCGGGATCGGGGGCGAGCGGCCCCTGTTCAATAGCGTCCTCGACGTCGCCGATCACGATCTGGTCGATCTCATCGAGCGAGAAGCCCGAGATCTCGATCGGCGCGTCGGCGAGGATCAATTCCTCGAACTCGATCTTGAGTTCGTCGAGGTTCCACTGGCCCTTCTCGCCGAGCCGATTGGCGGCGAGCCTCAGCACGCGCTGCTCATTCACCGACAAGTGACCGATGCGCACACAGGGCGCACGGTCGAGAGCCAGAAGTCTTGCCGCTTCGAGGCGAACCTCGCCGTCGATGACGACGTCGTTCTTGCCAATAAGAAGGGGAACGCAAAAGCCGAGCGCGCTGATCGTCGCGGCGACCTCCCGCACATGGGCGGGATCGCGAGCGCGAACCTTGCGGGTGGGGGAGCGAAGGCTTTCCAGCGGCAGGTAGACGATCTCCAGCTGCGGCAGGACATCGTTGCGCAAGGCGCGCGGCGCGGCCGCGGGCGCCGCCAGCCGCACGAGATCTTCGCGCCGGTACCGGCTCTTGCCCTTCAGCTTCTCCTTGAAAGACCGCTCGATCGCGAGCGGGTTGGGATCGATTCTGGTCATTTGTGCTGTCTCCTATCGCGATTGGTCGAAGCCGACGGAACGTCGCGCTGGGGCGTTAGTCGTCATCGACGTCGTCGTTGCAGCCGTAGCCGCCAACGCAGCTTCTACGTCTGCGTGTCGGGATCGGCTGATTGCGCTGCGCTTGCGCCAACGCGGCTTTTTGGGCTGGCGCCCATAGGCCATATTGCTCCGCGAAGAAGCGCGCCTTGTGAATGAGGTGTTTCAGATTGGCTCCCACGACCGACAGGGCGTCGACTTGGTCGTCGTGCTTGCCGACCGGAAATGCGGCGAGCTCGGCCAGAAGAATTTCCAACCCTGGCATCGATTCGGGAATCAGGATCAGCCCATCGTAAAGATGTTGCATCGTATGATGGAAACTGGCGAACCTTCAGATCGCCGATCCTGGCTTTGTCCAGATTTCCGCTGCGCAAAATATGCTTGAGCGGGCCTCCGGGACGCCTGGGGTCAGTCAGATCTTGGAAGACGTTGAGGCCGATCCCATTACCGTCCATGACGATCAAGGCAGGCTTGTCCAGCCTATCCTGTTCGACAATCATTGCGCGCACATCCGGCAATTCGACGCGCGTCCTGATGATAGGGCCAAGAAGATACAGGATATCCCGGCCGTTGGGGTCCTTCGCCAGGCCGAACTTCGCGCAAACGGTCCAGTCGCCGCCGCCCTTCGTCGCCGCGAGGTCCCAGGAATGAATGATCAATTCGAAGGGCGGCGCGTCCCGGTAGCGCGCCAGACGATCGATGGTGCACATGCCAGAGCCGCCAAATTGAGGATTCTGCTGATATTGGGCCTCGAAAATATGCGGCGGCAGCGCCTTCCTGGAATTGTCGGCGGTCTCGCGAGACATCCAGTTGGGATTGAGAATATCGCCGGGCGCGCGCAGCAGCAAATTATCTCGGCGATCGGGAGTGACGTAGTGCTGCTTCGCCACGGCGATCAAAGGAAGCGGAATATGAGACCACCCGCCTTCTTCAATGAACGTGGCGGTCAAGTCGTCTGGCGCGAGGCGATGCATCACCAAAATAATCACGCCCTTGCTTTGGTCCAGGAGGCGCTGGGCGACGACGCCGTAATACCAATCGCGCAATTTCTGTTTGGCGAGCTCTGAGGCTACTTCAGCCGGCTGCATCGGGTCGTCGATCACGATCAGATCGGCGCGAAACCCTGCGATATCGCTTCCGACGGCCGTCGCGTAGCGCTGCCCTCCCTTCGTGGTCGTGATCGAATCTTCGGCCTTCTTGTCGAGCACCGTGCTGGGAAAGATCGCCTTGTAGATCGCTGACTGCATGACGAGGCGCGCCTTGCGCGACAGATCGTGCGTGAGGTCGTCGCCGTAGCTGATGCAGATGATCTTCTCGCTCGGATTCACCCCCAACCGCCACGCGGTATAGAGGATCGAGACCAGCATCGACTTCATGTGGCCAGGCGGCAGATTGAAGATGACCCGCTTGGCGCCGCCGGAAGTCGTGCGCATCAACACGTGGGCTATCAAGTCCACGTAGTCCGCCGGAGTCATATTCTTACCGCCATGCAGCACCGGAAAAAGCAGCACGGCGAAAGTGAGGAAATCGATCCGAGCCAGGGCAAAGAGGTCGCCGCGGCTCCGAGCCCTGTCCGGTTCTTTGGTCGCGGCCAGAGCCAGAGCCGGAGCCGGAGCCGGAGCCATCTACGCCTCCTCGGTCAGGCGGCTGAGGCGCTTCGCGATGAGCTTGAGATTCTCCTTATCGGGAATCACGAAATCGATGGCCTGAGCCGAAATCGCGTTCTGAGCGTTCGTTTCCTCGTCATCAATCTTCATCACCGTCATGCTCGCCTTGAGATTGTTTTTCATCATCGAGGCGTCGACGATTTGAGTGGCGATGATATCCCTCTTGGTCATCCTGACGGGCTTGCCGCCCTTCATGACCGTGACGGTCTTGCGAAGCTCTTCTCTGACTCTCGTACGCAAATTAGAGCTGCCCTTCGGGCGCCCCTTCGGGTTGCCCGACTGGCCAGGCTTGAACTGGCTGTGCTTGGGCGGGTGCTTGTCGCCTACCGCGTAGGGCGCCGCCGCCCCGGCCGCTAGCTGCGAGACATCTTCATCATCGAAATTAGACATTGCTCTACCCCTTGCGCTTGTGCTCCTTCGACCGACACTGTTGGTCGAAGACCTGCGCCTAGACGACCCTGTCCCGCAAGCAGCCCTCCTCCTCGGTCGAGGTCGCTCGCGCGACGTAACCCAGGGCGCGACGAAGACAAGCGTCATCATCGCGAGAGCAGCTGTTGGATAGGGTCTAAGGGGCCGTCAAGAAGCGGGGGCGCTGCCAGCCCGCCACACGGCGCCGGACAATGTCCGGCCCCAAATAGACGCGCCTATTTAGCAAGGCTCGCCGGAGCCATCAAGGGAAAAATCATGAAGTCTTCGTAACCTACGTACGACCGGGGAGGGCGGTGATGTCGCAAACGCCTGGCTCGTTCTTGCGTCAACGCGCGCCGGCGAGTAGCCATTGCGTCCGTCTTTTGTGGTCCACTTCCGCGCCGAAACGCTCTAGCCGCGCGCCTCAGTCGCAGCACCAGAACATCGAACGTCCGTCGTTGCGTTATTTCGAGAGTCGTGCTTGCTCCGCCGGCTGCTCGCCGTGCGGACTATCCTTCAGCCCGGCGATGAGCGTGTCGGCTCCCTTCTTGACCTCGAGACGTGGCGCGATGGGACTGGGCGTCGACTGAACCGGCCCAAGTCAGGCTGAATAGAGCGCTGATCTATTCAATAGAACAATTGGCTATTGTGAGCGTGATCCAACGTCGCTACGAGCCACCCTTCGCGAGCTCGGCGATCAGGGCATCGGCGGTCGCGTCGGCGACCTTGTCTAGGTAGCCCGCCGCGCCGCGCTTGATCAGATCCGCGGCAAGTTTCTCGCCGGCGAACTTAAGCGTCGGAAATTCGGCGCCGGACAAGACCGAGGTCTGCCCAAGGACTTTCGCCTTGACGGCCTCCGGCTCGCTGGCCAGCCAGCTCGCTGTCTCCATGATGACCAAGCCGGCCAGACGATTGAGAAAGAGCTGGAGCGCCGAGCCCACGTCCTGCGTCTTGGCGATCGCCGCGAGCGTCGCGCATATCCGCTCGGCGAAGACCGGGCTCAACAGAGGGTCATCGCTCAAGTGGGCGATGACGAGGCGGCCGAGCTGAGGCTGCTGCCGGAACGCCGCCAGCGTGGCGCGAAAGAAGTCCCGCAGATAATCCTTGGGATCCTGCTGCGGCTTATAGGGAGGCGTCAGCTCCGCCAGTGCGGAGCGTGTGATTTCGTCGAGCAGATCACCCATTCCACCCTTAAAATGCGAGCGGATGGTTGCCGGAACGACATCGAGGGCTTTGGCGACCGCGCGTATGCTGAAGTTGTCGGCTCCGCCCGCCAGCCGAACTTTGCTGGCGGCCTCCACAATCCTGGTGCGGGTCATGCCGGCGCGCATGCCGGCCTTTCGCTTTTTCTTCTTCAAGACGAGCATCAATACGTCGCCGCCCCTTCACGAACGACCTATCATAAAACGACAACGGCGAATTGTCAATTGAGCTAATATAATTGCCTAACGTACTATTCCAGCCGCTCGGCAGGCGAATGCCCAAGAGCGGCGTCCAGGAGCCAGATCGTAGGTCGGTTTCCAGCCTTGAGCGCTCCCAGATCGTTAACCGCCGCTCTCTGTTTCGGCCTAATAGACCCCCTGTTCCGTCGAGTAGGGAGAGGCGCCGGCAACTAGCTGATATTCGGAACCTTTTCTCGCGCCAAGCGTGGCGAAATCGCCTCAAATTTGCGGCTCTCCTTGTAATTGCCCCTGTTAGCGGGAGGCGCACCGGCCGCAGACCGGTTCGGCGGGACTGCGTCCGCCGCCATCCTGCTTCGCGCGCCGCCATTCCTTAACCCGACGTTATCGCGCCTTTGCCAAGCTGCGCCGATGTCGATCGCGCTACCCCACGCCTGCGGCCCGGCGAACGCGGCGGGCGTCGCCTCGCGCGCCGCCGAGCCGGCGCCGCTGCTGATCGCGCTGGCGGTGTTCGCGCTCGCCGCCTTTTCCCCGGCCGTGCTCAACGACGGCGACACCTGGACGCACCTCGCGACCGGGGAATGGATCCTCCAGCACGGCGCGGTCCCGCGCGCCGATCCCTTCTCCTTCGCCTTCGCCGGCGCGCCGTGGACGGCGCACGAATGGCTCGCCGAGCTTCTGCTGGCGCTCGCCTTCCGCGCCGCCGGATGGGGCGGCGTGACGCTGCTGACCGGCGCGGCGGCGGGTCTGGCGGCGTTCGTCATGGCGAACCGCGCCGCGCGCGACCTCTCCGGAATCGCGCTTCTCGTCGTCGCGGCGCTGAGCGCGAGCCTGATCGCGCCGGGCCTGCTGGCGCGCCCGCACATCCTCGCCCTGCCGGCGTTGGCGCTGTGGTGCGACGGCCTCCTGCGGGCGCGCGAGCGCGCGCGGGCGCCTTCGCTTTGGCTGCCGCCGCTGATGGCGCTGTGGGCCAATCTGCACGGCGGCTTCGCCTTCGGCCTGGCGCTGATCGCGCCGTTGGCGCTCGAGGCCTGGCTTGCGGCGCGCGAGGGCCGCCTCGCAGTCGTGCGAAGCTGGGGCCTGTTTGCGCTTCTGAGCCTCGGCGCGGCGCTGCTGACGCCGTACGGCGTCGAAGGGCTGCTGTTCCCGATAAAACTCCTCGGCGTCGCGCATCTCGGCGATATCGGGGAATGGCGGCCGGAGAATTTCGCCCATCCCGGCCCGATGGAGATCGCGCTGCTGGCGCTGATCGTCTTGGCGCTGACGCGGCCGTTGCGCCTGTCCGCGCTGCGGGCGCTGCTGCTCGTCTCGCTCGTGCATCTTTCCCTGCAGCACGCGCGCCACGAAATGCTGCTGGCGATGCTGGCGCCGATGCTGCTCGCCGAGCCGATCGCCCGCGCGCTCGGCGCGCCGGCCCCGCCCGCGGCGCGCCTGAGAGGAGCGCCGCTCATCGCGGCGGCGGCGGTCGCGCTGGCGCTGACGGGCGCGCGCCTGGCGCTGCCGATCGCGCGCGCCGACGCCGCTGTGGCGCCGATCACGGCGCTGAACGCCGTGCCGCCGGCGTTGCGCGCCGAGCCGATGCTCAACGACTACGCCTTCGGCGGCTATCTCATCTGGGCCAAGGTCAAGCCGTTCATCGACGGCCGCGCCGACATGTACGGCGACGCCTTCCTCGACCTCTACGGAAAAATCGCCGGCGGCGACCCGGACGCGCTCGAAGCGGCGCAAAAACGCTACGCCGTCGCCTGGACGATCTTCGCTCCCAGCGAGCGCGTCGTCGCGGCTCTGGACCGCGAGCCGGGCTGGCGGCGGCTCTATGCGGATAAGTTCGCGATTGTGCATGTGCGCGAGGGCGCGGACGCGGCGCCGGTGGCGGAAGGGCTGCGCGGGGATTGAGGGCGCGGCGGCGCGGACCTAACGTCGTCAGGGAATCTCGACGGCGAAGCCGCGCGCCTCGGCGGCTTCGGCGAGGCGCTGGTCGAAGGTCACGAGGCAATGGTCTGCGTGCGCGCTGAGGGCCAGGTGCAGCGCGTCGGCGGCGGAGAGCTTCAGCGCGGGATCGCGCGCCAGATCCGCGGCCAGCGCGCCGGCGGCGGCCGACTGAGACAAACGCTGCGCGCGGGCGCCGGCGAAGGCGTCGAACTCGCGCAGCGCCGCCGACGCCGTCTCGGCGGGGATGAGCCCCGCTCGCGCGCGCCGCTGAACGAGGGCGTACAGCTCGGCCGCGACCCAATCGCTGACGTAGAGGCCCTTGGGTCCCTTCTCCAGCCAAGCGAACGCGCGCTGCGTGCGCGCATCGACAAACAGGGTCGAAAGCACGACGTCGGCGCCAAGGCTGTAGCTCACGGCTCTTCGTCGCGCATTTCGCGCACCAGCTTCACCGAATCGCCGCCGAGGCTCGGCCGGGCCTCGGCGCGACGGCGCATCTCCTTGAGATATTCGTCGGTCAACGGCTTTGGCGCCGGCGCGGTCGGGGTCAGAGTGACGACGGGCTTGCCGTGCCGAGTGATGGTCACGATTTCCCCGCTCAGCGCTTCGTCGACCAGGCGCGAGAGCCGGTCCTTGGCCTGCGCGAGGCAATAGGAACCCAACTCGGCCTCCTATGGCTAGCGATGGCCATGATAGGCGGCGGGGCGGGGGCGTTCAAGGACCGATGGGCCGCGTTGGGGTTGAGGGACGCGGCGGCGCCGGAGCTGCGACGCCTCGGACGACGCGCGAGCGTACCGCCGGGCCGGCCTCAGTCCGGTCCGCACGCAAACCAAATCAAAGGCTTGGGCGCCAAAATCGTAACCGGGGCAGATTTCCGGGCAGGCTTGGCTTGGCTCAAGCCGGGGCGGGTCTGACGAGGGTTGCGAGGTCTGGGATTTTTGGTCCTGGGATTCCCAGTC
>Ga0326728_10016993_pt1 | contig 14697 bp, 12 predicted proteins | sample MB3enrmetagenome_FD_207602 | JGI IMG/M metagenome (GOLD analysis project Ga0326728, IMG submission 207602) | Lab enriched peat soil microbial communities from McLean, Ithaca, NY, United States - MB31MN | ecosystem: Environmental > Terrestrial > Soil > Wetlands > Peat | place: USA: New York...
AATACATTTCCATTACAACCTCCTTCGCCGAATGCAGCGATGCGATTGAGGAGGCTGGATGTCGTGGTCCATAAGGCCGGGTCTAGGCCACTGTCCTTTGCAAACTGATCGCTGAAGGTTACAGGCATTTCTAACAGCACGCTGGCACTGGTCACGCTGCCAGCGACATTGCCAACTACCACATCATAATAGCCGGTATCACTCGGTTGAGAATTATTAAGCATGAGTGTCGCGTTGGTAGCACCGATAATGTTGACTCCATTCTTTTGCCATTGGTAGGTAAGCGGCACGACACTCGTTGCAGTTACACTCAAGGTGACATTCGCTCCAACAGCAACGTTTTGGCTCACTGGTTGGGTAACAATTTGAGGTGGGCCAATTACCGAAACCACCACCGGCGCACTTGTGTTATTGTTGAAATTGCCCTCCGCAATGGTATGCCCCGAATCGGTTACAACGTAGAGATAATTAGTGCCAGTTTGCAAGACCGGCAGGGTCAACAAATCGGTCAGGTTGGTACTGCCCCCGGCCGGCAGGGTTTCAGAGAAATTCGATGACCAAGTGGCAATAGTTCCTTTCAACGCGGCATTCGTGGAAAGGTAAATTTTGTCAGTCCATGTGCCAGTTGCAGGTGCGTTACCCTGGTTAGTATCAGTATAAATCATTGTGAAGGAATGACCGGATATTACCGGACTCAACACCGCCACGTTGGTCACCACTAAATCCGGTGCGGTTACTTGAAACGCCACTGGTGCGTTGGTGTTGTTGTTGAAATTGTCCTCTGACACGGTATGGCCGGTGTCAGTCACCGCTATCCAATAATAAGCGCCCGCGCTTAACGTGGGCAGAGTGATGCCATTTGTGCCGGTGAAATTGGTATAGACATCTCCTGCCGGCACAGGTCCGGTTTCAGTCCAATACCAGGAAGTGATAGAGGAGCTTATGTTTGTGTTGCTACACAGGTAAAGCCGATCCTGCCAACTCCCATTTGCTGGGCCATTGCCTTGATTAAGCACCTCCCAGATGACTGTCACTGGTTGGCCCGATTCGGCCGGTCCAATCATCGCCAGATTGGTCACCAACAAGTCCGGGGCCGTTACCTGAAACGATACTGGTGCGTTCGTGTTGTTGGCGAAATTGTCCCCCGGCACGGTATGACCGGTGTCGGTCACCGCTATTAGATAGTAAGTTCCCGGTTGTAGCGATGGCAGCGTCTCGTTGTTGGTTGTGCTGTAACTGCCTCCTGCCAGGACAAAGCCCTTCCAATTCCATGTCCAGGTCGCGATAGAACTGCCTAACGTAACATTAGTGCAAAGGTGAATCTGGTCGCTCCAGCTAACATTACTGCTGACCGGGCCGTCGCCATCGTTGGCCACGGCATACGTTAGCGTGAAACTTTGGCCCGATACCGCCGGACTCAATACCGCCACATTCGTCACGACCAAGTCCGGTGCCGTCACTTGAAACGGTACTGGCGCGTTCGTGTTATTGGCGAAGTTGTCCCCCGGCACGGTATGACCGGTGTCGGTCACCGCTATTAGATAGTAAGTCCCCGGTTGCAGCGAGGGCAGCGTTTCGGTATTGGTTGTGCTGTAACTGCCTCCTGCCGGCACAAAACCCTTCCAATTCCAAGTCCAAGTCGTGGTGGAACTACTTAACGTGGCGTTGGTGCAAAGGTGAATTTGGTCGCTCCAGCTAACATTGCTGCTCACCGGGCCGCCGCCTTCGTTGGCCACCGCATACGTCAGCGTGAAACTTTGGCCAGATACCGTCGGACTCAACACCGACACGTTTGTTACTACCAAGTCCTGTGCTATCGCCGGAATTATGTCGGCGGTGATCAATATGAGCAAAACCGCAGCAGCCACTTTGAAAGAGGAAGCGCGGTTCATATTAACGTCCTAATTTGCAGTGCCGAATGCTGCTGGGAAAAGAGGGCAATCGGCGTTTGGAAAGGTTGCAATTAGGCTATCTAAGCGCAAAAAAACTACATCTGCACTCATAGTTTCGACGAAATGCGAAGCACGGCTCGCCTTCCGTTCCACGTGTTTCATCTTGCTTCCCTTCCAGAAGATTGCCAACGATTCTAACTCTTTGAGGGAGAATCACAAGCACAAAAACGTGAAATTTTTGTGTCGTTTCCCGTTCAATCGTGACTCTCGTTGCTTGGATTTGGGCAAAATTTGCTTGGTTAGCGCAACGCGCCTGCAAGGAAACAATAGCCTTCGGCCAAAGCATACAACGAAGAGGTTCTAACCTATAACACATTTGTTCGGTTTTACTGCACTTTTACTGCACACATTCATAAATAATTGATTATGAAGGGAGCGGGTGAAGGGAATCGAACCCTCATCTCAGGCTTGGGAAGCCCGCATTCTACCACTGAACCACACCCGCCTCTGCTGCGCTCCGGCGCGGTAAACCCGCTAGCTCGCGCAAACTCACGGCACGGCCTTGCATTTCTGCTTTTACTAGACTAGCCGCCGGATGGCAACAGTTTAGCGAGGCGTTACGACGCGATGAGGAGGCGGTTGATGGCGTTGCGCAACTGGTCCTCAATCCGAAGTTGCCGTTCCGGCGAAATGATTTTGCCGCCGTTCAGTTCACAAACGTAAAAGCTGTCAATGGCCGCGCCGCGCTCGGTCACGATGCGCGCGCTCACAATGTCCACCGCCAGTTTGGAAAGGGTCTGGGAAATCATATAGAGCAGGCCGAGGTGATCTTCCGTTTCAATTTCGATGAGTGTGCGCGTTTCGGACACCTCATTATCGAAGTGGATCAGTGTTTCCATGCGTTCACCGGTGTAGGGCAGATAAGCCGGTTGTTGGGTGATTTGGCGTGCAATGAGCGCGGGCAGATCAATTTCCTCATCCGTCAGGACTTTTTCCAGCAAGTCGGCAAATTGGTCGTGTTGCTGGCGCGTGGCGAGACTGCCCGTGCGTCCGTCGTTGACGAAAAAAGTGTCGAGCACAATGCTGTCGGTGCGGGTGAAAATCTGCGCGCCCAGAATGTTCAGTCCGACGGCGCTAAGCGAGCCGGCAATTTTACTAAACAATCCGGCACGGTCCCAGGTGCAGATTTTGACGGCGTTGTAGCCGCGGTCCGTCTCGTTCCGCCAGGCGGTGATCGGCGAGAGCACGCGGCTGTCTTCGAGCGTGAGCCGGCTCATGAACCGATGCACCAGTTCCAAGTCATCAACAATTTCGCCGGCGGTACGAACTTGAAAATAGCGCGGCGGCAGCGTAGCAAAATGAGTGTTGATCTCCTCGTCGGTCAATGATTTGCCGGCCAGTTCGCAGACTTCCTGCAACAGGGATTCACGCTGTTCCACCTCGGCGCGGATGAATTCCGTACCGCCGGTAAGCAGAATCATCGTGCGGGTATGCAGCTGCCACAGCAGCGCGTCTTTGAAACCGTTCCAGAGCTTGTCGCTCGTGCCTTGCGAGTCGGCGAACGTCAGCAGTGTGAGCAGGTTGAGCGTTTCGGGTGTTTCAATTTTCCGCGCAAAATTACGGATGACCGCGGCGTCGTCGAGGTCGCGCCGCTGCGAGACGCTGGCCATAAGCAGATGGTTTTCAATGAGGACGTGCAGCATGTGCGCCTGCGCGCCGTCGAGTCGCAGCCGTTTGGCGACGCGCATGGCCATTTTGGCGCTCACTTCCGGGTGACGGCCCCGTTTCTGGTGTTCCGCCTTGCCCACGTCGTGCAGCAGCAACGCCAGATACAGCAGGCCGGGGCGTTCGAGGCCTTGGAAGAGCGGCGCATAGCTTTTATGCGGCGGGTTCTTAGCCTCCCACACGCGGTCGAGCTGCTCCAGGCAGACCAGCGTATGTTCGTCAGCGGCGTATTGATGGTAAAATTCGTGCTGCACGAGACAGGTGAGCTTGCCGAACTCGGGGATGTATTTGCCGAGCAAATTTACCTCGTGCATGGCGCGCAGGATGGACGCGACCGCGCCGCGCTGTTCGAGGATAGTTAAAAACGTCTCGCGCACATGCGCGTCGTTCAAAAAACCGCGGTTCACCAGCGAAAGTTCGTTGCGGATGAGTTGCACCAAGTCGGGATGCAAGGGCAACTGCCGTTGTTGCGCGTAAAGGAAAATACGCATGAGGCGTTGGGGCTGTTCCCGGAAAACGCGGCTGGAGGCGGCGCGAATTTCACCGTCCATGAATAAAAAACCGTCCACGGGCGCCGGCGCCGGGCGTTTGGGGAGCCAGGCGCGCAGCGAAAGTTTTCCCGGCGTGGCGGGCAGCAACGCCATGCGCTGTTCCAGCGTGCGCGTGATGAGAAAGACGTTGCGCATGTGCGTGTAGAGGTCGCGCATGAATTTTTCGATCCGTTTACTGGGCGAGCGATCGTTGTAGCCCAGGCTGAGCGCTGCGGCGGGCTGCAGGTTTTTGCCCAGCACATCCACGGCGCGGCTGGTCTGATAATGCAATTCCGTCCGGGTCCGTAGCAGAAAGTCGTAGGCGGCTTCGAGTTGCCGGCGCTCGAATTTGCTGACGAATTCGCGCGCCTCCAGTTCGTCCAGGGTGCGCACGCGGTACTTGAAAAACGCCATCCACAGCAGGTTTTGAAAATCGCGCAGCCCGCCGCAGCCGTTTTTGGTGTTTGGCTCCTGCATGCAGGCGGAGTTGCCGAACTTGCCGTGGCGCGCCTCTTGGTCTTCGACCCGTGCGGCGATGTATTTCCTTTCAAAACCATCAACGCACCGGTCAATGAGCGCCCGCTGGAATTTTTTGAACAATTTCTCGTCGCCGACAATCAAACGCGCCTCGATGAGCGAGGTTTTGGACTGCATGTCGGTGTTGGCCACTTTCACGCAATCTTCAATGCTGCGCACCGCGTGGCCGACCTTCAGGCCGAGGTCCCAAAGCGGATACAACACGCCGTCAATCAGCCGCGACAAGTAGGGAAGCGGTTTGCCCGCGGCGACCTGTCTGTCGTGCAGAAACATGAAATCAATGTCGCTGTACGGATTCAGTTCCGCGCGACCGTAACCGCCGATGGCGACCAGCGCCAGCGGCGGAAATTCCTTCTGTGCCTGTGGCGACAGGCTGCGGCGCGCGGACTCCCAAAGATGCCGCAACAGCGCGTTGAGCATCGCCGCGCGCGCCTGGCAGATTTCGCGCCCACTCGCGCCGCCGCGGTGCCACAATTTGAGCCGGTGGGTTTCCACTTTGAGAAAACCCTTGTAACGCGAAAGTCTTTCCGCGGGGCCGGCACCGGCCGGAAACGGCAAACGCGCCTCGGCATCTCCTTCGATTTTACTGATTAAGTCCTGCACGGGCGCACAAGTTGCGAACAAAACGCTTTGAAAGCAAGCGCGGCCGCCAGCCGGGTAACATCTTAATCTTAATCCTGCTCTTAATCGTAATCGTTCAGGCCAGAAGATTAAGATTATGATGACGATTAAGATTAGGGCGACCCGCCAGCGAAACCTTGTCGCGCACCGTGCGTCTATTCTAAAGTTCGTCAATGCCGGCCAATCCCGATCCCGATGCCATTCTGATGTTGCGCGTCAAACGCGGCGACCGGGCGGCGTTCGCGGAGTTGGTGGAAAAATACAAGCAGCCGGTAATGAACCTCGTTTATCGCACTTTGCATGACGAGGCCGAGGCCGAGGACCTCGCGCAAAACGTCTTTCTGCAGGTTTACAAATCCGCCAAGCGCTACGAATCGCGCGCCAAATTTTCCACTTGGTTGTTCACCATCGCGCGCAATCTTTGCCTGAATGAAATCCGCCGCCGCTCGCGCCATCCCGCCGATTCACTCGAGGAAACGCACGCCGAACACGAAGACCAGCCGCGCCAGCAGTTCGAGGACAAAACCAACATCCCGCCGCCGGAGAAACTGCTGCACGGCGAACTCGCGCAAAAAATCGAGGAGGCCCTGGCCGGCTTGCCGGAGAACCAGCGCACGGCCATTCTGCTCTGCCGGCAGGAGGATTTGAGCTACGAGGAAATCGCCGAAATTTTGGGCTGCACGCTTTCCGCCACCAAGTCGCTCATCCATCGCGGCCGTGAAACGCTCAAGCAAAAACTCAAGCCCTATCTCCGTACCGGCGACTGGAACGTGTGAAATTTTCTTTTTCATCCGGGTTCAGTTGTGTTCACCTGTGGCGAAAATGAAAGCCGTCATTCTCGCCGCCGGCAAGGGTACGCGCATGGGGGAGCTCACCCGCAAGTTGCCCAAACCCATGCTCCACGTGCAGGGCAAGCCCATTCTCGAACACATTGTCGCCGGGATCCAAGCGGCGGGCATCCGCGACATTTTCATCATCACCGGCTGGCGCGCCGAGGCGATCGAAAAGCATTTTGGCGACGGCACAAAGTGGAACGCGCGTATTGCATTTGGCCGGCAGTTGGTTCAGGACGGCACGGGCCGGGCGCCGGAACTGGCAAAGGAATTTGTCGGGGACTCACCGTTTCTGCTGACTTACGGTGACATCCTTGTTCCACCCGGGACGTATTCGCAAATGATTCAGCGATTTAGCGAAGGCGATTTTGCGGGTGTCATTACCGTCACGCGAGGCGAAGACGTGACGAAGGGCGGCCTGAATTTTTTCGACGAACAGTTTTGTTTGAAACGGCTGGTGGAAAAACCGTCGCCGGCGCAGTTGGAACAATTGTGCCGCGACAGCTGGCTCAAGCCCGGCGATCCGGCGTGGTATAACGCCGGCATTTACATTTTCCGCCCGACGTTGTTCGACTTCACGGGGCGTCTCAAAAAATCATCGCGCGACGAGTATGAACTGACCGACGCCATCAGCGCCATGGTTGCAGCAGGGCAGAAATTGGCCGGCCTGGAAATTCAAGGCCACTGGGTGGACGTGCGCGACCCGGAAACGCTGGCGAATTTGGAAAAGGAATCGTCAAGGTAGGAACGGCTCGCTGAGCCGTCCGTGGACGCCGCGGCGCAGCGTCCCTACCAGACAAACTTCGGCTCGAATACCGGGCCGAGTTCGTGCTTGTGGAGCAATTCGGCAAATTTGGCGATGGCGCGCCGTTCATCCTGGCCGAGGTAATAATGAATGTGCCAGTCGAAATAATCCTTGCGGAAATCGTAGTCGTATTCGGTGCGGTTGCGGATGATCCAATCCAGCGTGTCCACGCCGAAATCTTTTGCGTCGCGCAGCTGCCGGCGCAACGCTGAATTTTCAATGCCGCGCCGCAAGGCCCAGACCGCAAAAACGAACGGTAGATTCGTCAGTTCAAACCACGCCGAGCCGAGATCGAGAATCTCGTGCTCGTGCGGCGCGCGTTGAAAATCAATCGCCGGATCGCCAATGAGCAACACGGCGTCGTGCTCTGCCGCGTTCCGGGGATTGGCCAGCGGCTTGAACTCCGGTTTCAGCCCGCGTTCCGCCAGCAGAATCTTCAGAAGATTCAAACCCGACAACGATGCCGCGTGGCAATAAATCTCCTTCAACTCGTCGAGCGGACGGCGATGCGCCAGAAGCACGCTGTACACTTCGCCGAGGGACGCGACAGAAATGCCGTCCAGAATGTCATAGCGGTCGGTGAGCAGAACCTCCGCCGTGCTGACGAGCGCGGCGTCAAGTTCGTCGCGGCGGAGCAGTTCGGCGAGCCGGGCGGGCGAGGTAAAAATGACCTTGTCCTCCATGCCGCGTGTGAGCGGTACGGCGTTGAGATAGGCCACCGAGCCGATGCGGAATTGGGGAGTTTCGGCGGCGGACATTTCAGTCGGTGAACGCTTCAAAGGATTGTGCGACGCTACGGATTTTTGGAATAAGTAATAAAATCAGGCTCTTCTTCAGAGGCCGGGACCATCAGCGAGAACGTCGTCCTTTGGCCCAAAATGACGGTGGTTTCCTGCCGGCTGAAATTGTCGAGGTAATAGTCGAAGATGTAACTTCCGGGTTGGGGCCTGAGTTTGATGTCAATTTTCTTGTAATCCTTGCACCAGACCGGATTTTCTGAATCGAGAATGAACCCGACAAAATCCCGGCCGGGCTTGAAAGTATTCCGCATGATGCCGATGCGGATTGGCGCCACGTCATACCCATCCCAAACGCCTTCAATCGGGTCGAGGCGCTGCCGGTTTGTTTTGAGGTACGCGGTAAACTCCGCCGCCGAGATGGGAACCTGCTCCCAGGTATCCGCATAGCGGAGCAGGTTGGCCGTCAGCCGGGAACTCGAACGGGAAAACCCCGGTTCCTCGGCGGAGGTGATTTGCACCGCGTCCGCGCCTTTTTCCCAAGCCATCTGCATCAGCTTTTTCATCTCGCTCTCGACCGAGCCGCCGAACATCGTGAACTGGCCGACGACGACGGACACAGTGCCAATCACCACACACTGCCGCGGAACCGTCATGTTCTCCGAAAAAACCGGGACGGGATAACCGACCGGTTTTGCCGGCCCGGCAGGCAAATTGGGCTTGTACGTCACCACGGTCGAACAGCCGGTCACCAGCAAAATCAAAAGGAGAAAGAGCGCCAAGCGACGGATCGGCGCGGCGTTCGGGTATTTCACCGAGCCGGTGCAAAATGTTGTGTCATTGAACGACATCATGCCGACAGTTTGCGCTGTCGGCGTCCGCTGTGCGAGCCAATTCAATGGAGAGACGCAAAGACGCGAAGGCACCAAGTCGCAAAACGACCAAATCTCGAAAGGATTCAATCATTCAGCCCGGCGCTGGCTGGTGAAACCGGCCTACGCCGGGTAAACGAACCAAAATGAAATCAACCCTAAAGGGGTTGAATCAATTGAAAATTTGCTCCGCAGGTTGCAGATAAATCCCAATCTCGTAGAAGTACACCTTTCAAAGGCAACTGCTCTTCTAATTTATTCCCCATAGGAAACATTTCGAGCGACTGGAGTACGAAGGCTGGCAGAAATTTGGCGCGCAAGTCGAACACTTACGGAAAAGACTGGCTGAATTGAAATAACACCACCATTAAATTGTCGAATTGGCCAATTGCCCATTGCCAATTTTCGTGGAGCAATTGGCAAAGCTGTTCTTGCCTTTCCGCCGCACTTTGTGAAAATTTCACGAAGTTATGGCGCACGTCAAATTGCACATTCCGGGGCCGGTCGAGGTAAGCGAGAAATCCCTCAAGGCATTCCGCAAACCGATGATCGGCCATCGCGGCCAGGGGTTCAAAGACCTTTACGCCGCCATCCAGCCGCAACTCCAGCAACTGCTTTATACGAAGCAGCTCGTCTATATCTCCACCTCCTCCGCGTGGGGCGTGATGGAAGGCGCCATCCGCAACCTCGTCGCCAAAAAAGTGCTCAATTGCATGAATGGCGCGTTTTCAGACAAATGGTTCGACGTGTCGAAACGTTGTGGCAAGGACGCCGAGGCGTTGCAGGTGGATTGGGGTTCGCCCATCCGCGCCGAGGCCGTGGACAAAAAACTCGCCACCGGCCAATTCGACGCGATGACCGTCATTCATAACGAGACCTCGACCGGTGTGATGAGCCCAATCTATGAAATCGCTGCGCTCAAGAAAAAATATCCGCACGTGATGTTCATCGTGGATTCGGTCAGTTCAATGACGGCATACAAGCTGGAGTTTGATGCCATGGGCATTGACGTGCTGCTGGCCGGCACGCAAAAGGCACTCGCTCTGCCGCCTGGCACAGCCATTTTCACCTGCTCGAAGGCGGCGCTGGCCAAGGCGGCCACTATCAAGGACCGCGGGTATTATTTCGACTTTGTCGAGTTCCAGAACAACGCTGAGAAAAACATGACGCCCAGCACGCCGAGCATCGGCCATGTCTACGCCTTGCAATCAAAGTTGGAAGACATCTTTGCCGAAGGTCTGGAAAACCGTTTTGCCCGCCACAAAAAGCTCGCCGAAATGACGCGCGCCTGGGCGGCCAAACACGGTTTCACGCTGTTCCCGGAAAAGGGTTTTGAATCCGTCACGCTCACCTGCGTCAATAACGGCGCCAAGCCCGGCGGGCGGGTCGTGGATGTGCCGAAGCTGCAAGCGCTGGTCAAGGACCGGGGCTTTCTGATTGATGGCGGCTATGGCAAAATCAAGGGCAAGACCTTTCGCATTTCCAACATGGGCGACGAAACCGAAGCGACAATGAACCAGCTCTACGCCGCGTTGGATGAGGCGATGAAGCAGCTGTAAGACGGTGCCGCGTTGATTTATCTGAAATATTCGGAGACAAGGACTGATGCTTGTCTCCGAACCTTTTTGTGCTGCGATGGATTAACGATCGAAACGCCATCGGCGCATGCCGAAAAGCAACAGCACCCCCGCAGCCGCAAAATTCCATGAAGACGGTTCGGGAGTTGGTGTCACGTCCGCCCAAGTGGTGCCGATGCTGAGGTCCCCCACCACCAAATTTGTGTTTGCGTTCAGCCAGGTGAACTCGTTGACGTAGCTGACCGGATCGGGGACATAGCTTGGAGACTCAGTCGCTGTGGGCGTGGGCGCGGTCGCGTTGCCGAAAGTTGACGACGAGGGATCCAGCCACAGGCTGCAACTGTCGTTATTCGTGCCGGGCGCAAAATTGTAGCTCAACACCACCAAATGCATGTTGGTGAGGGGAAACCCGTTGTACGTGGCAGGGACATCGAAGCTGCCGTAAGCCAACATGAAGTTTGTGGTTGGTGCACCCACCAAGTTAAGCCCAAGCGAACAGCCGGAGGCAGAACTGTTGCCGAGAGTAGCAAAGAAATTAGCGCTGCTCAGGTTGTTGAGCGGACCTGCCACTTCCATCAGAAACGAGCAATAAACACTGCCGGTGCTCACGCTCGAAAACAACGAATAAGCACTATTCGTACCCAGGGCATTCATGGCAAGCTCCGATCCCGATGACAACCCAAATCCGGGGTAGGAAAGGTTGCCGCTTTGAACCTGAATCGGTGTCCCTGTGCCGGTACCAATCCACGAACCCTGGCCGGCAAGATTGCCATTCGTATAATTAAACGAATCTTGCAACAAAAGAGTGCCCTGCGCCACGCTGGCAGCACAACAAATTGTGACACAGAGCCACCATTGGGCTTTCGCCAGGCACTTTGTCACCCTCGGTCCCCATTCTTGTCTGTTCTTTTTCATATAACTGATTCTTGTTTTTACTTTTTATGGGTCTAGGTGTTTTTGAGACGGAACGACATACCGGGCAATTAGCAATGCTTGTGCCACAATACACTTGCTATCCCGTTGGAAATGAGGCCCGGATGAAATCTCGTTGCGCGATTGGCCAAACGCGCCGAAAATCAAATTGATGCCAGCGCGTGATCAAGCTTCACAAATACCACCTCCCCCGCAATTGCCGGGGTGGGTGCGGGTGATCCTGATCGGACGCAATCCCAAAGTCACGCTGGTCCGCGCTCTGATCTTGGCCATCCTGTGTGTGCTTGGTTATAAAGTAACCCTACTGCACATCCGCGTCGAAGGCATCAGCATGATGCCGACCTACCAGGACGGTTCGAAGCACTTCGTGAACCGGCTTGCCTATTTGTGGCACGATCCGCAGCGCGGCGACGTCGTGGGCATCCGCCTGTCCGATCCGAGCATCATGCGACCGAGTATCATGTACTTAAAGCGTATCATCGGTCTACCCGGCGAAACGGTCGCCTTTGCCAACGGCCGGGTGTTGATTAACGACAAGGTGCTTGATGAACCTTACGAAAAATACGATTGCGATTGGAATCTCCCTCCGGTCAAACTGGGGCCCGACCAGTATTTTGTCGTGGGTGACAACCGTTCCATGCCGCCGCAATTGCATGATTTCGGGAGAGTGGAACGCGATCACATAGTCGGCAAGACCATCCTATGAAAATCGTCTTTCGCGTTGTGCTGCTGGCCGCGCTGGCGGCGTTGGGCATCTGGCTCTGGACGATTTTTTTTCCCAGCCCGGAGAAAATCATCCGGCGGCAACTTAACGAAGTCGCCAAACGCGTTTCTTTCACCGCGGATGAAGGGACGTTGGCCCGTCTGGCCGACGCGCAAAGTCTGGCTGGCTATTTCGCTACCAACGTCGAGGTGAACATCAATACCCGAGAAACCGACCGGCAGAGTTTCGTGGGGCGCGACCAAATCACACAGGCTGCCCTGGCCGCCCGCTCCGCCGTCGGCAGCTTGAACGTCAAATTCCTCGACGTGGACGTAACCGTCGCTCCGGATAAACAATCGGCCACCGCCGATCTGACCGTGGATGCCAATGTCGCCGGTCAACCGGAAGCCATCGTGCAGGAAGTGAAAATCACCTTACAGAAAATCGCCGGCCAATGGCTCATCACCCGTGTGGCGACGGTCCGCATCCTTTCCATTTTGAACTTTGAACCCGCCCACGCGCTGCGCATAGTTGACGCATGAACATTTTCGTCACCGGCGGCGCCGGCTACATCGGGTCCATTTGCACGGAAGAACTGCTCAACGCCGGGCACCAGGTCACAGTCTATGACAACCTTACCGAAGGCCATCGCTCGGCGGTGGATACGCGGGCGAAATTCATTTTAGGCAAGCCGGAGGAACCCGGCGACATCCTCAATGCCATCAAATCCGCCAAGCCCGATGCTATCATGCACTTCGCCGCCAACGCACTGGTCGGTGAATCCATGATCAATCCCAAAAAGTATTTTCACAACAACGTCGTCAACGGTCTCAAGCTGCTCGACGCCGTAGTTGAATGTGGTGTAAAGAAATTCGTGTTTAGCTCAACGTGCGCCATTTACGGCACGCCCGATAAAATTCCGATACCCGAGGATTTGCCGCCGCGCCCCATCAATCCTTACGGCGAATCCAAGCTGATGTTCGAGAAAATCCTCCGTTGGTATCACGAAATTTATGGCTTGGAGTTCATCGCCTTCCGTTACTTCAACGCCGCTGGCGCGAGCGAAAAATTCGGCGAACATCACCGTATTGAAACCCATCTGATTCCAAGGGTGTTGCAAGTGGTGCTGGGCCAGTTGCCCCAAGCCGAAATTTTCGGCACAGACTACCCGACGCCTGACGGTACCTGCATCCGCGATTACATCCATATTGTTGACCTTGCGCAAGCGCACATCCTTGGTTTGCAGCCGGGCAGGACCGGCTTTTACAACCTCGGTAATGGCGACGGTTATTCCGTCCGACAGGTTATCTCAATGTGTGAGAAGGTGACGGGCAAAAAAATTCCGACCGTGGAAAAACCGCGCCGGCCCGGCGACCCGCCCAAACTTGTCGCTTCCGCCGAAAAAGCCATTCGCGAACTGGGCTGGAAACCAAAATTCCCGAAACTCGAAGACATCGTGGCCACCGCCTGGGCCTGGCACAAAAAACATCCGACCGGCTATCCGGATTGACTAAAACCCCGAATCGCCGCAAAAAAGCGCAAAAGACGCAAAAGGTAGGGACGCACCGCCGGGGTGTCCGAAATGTTCAACCCTCAACTCTCAACTCTCAGCCCTCAACAAGTTTTATATTCACGACCGGATCATCGTGAGCATCATTTTGAACGGCTTGATGGCCTTGAGCGCGTGCGGTTGACCGGCGGGCAGGAGCATCATCTCACCGCCCTGCAGGCGATGCGACTGGCCGGAAACCAGGATTTCGGCCTCGCCTTCCAACACCTGCACCAACGCATCGAACGGCGCGGTGTGTTCACTCAACCCTTGGCCCTCGTCAAAGGCAAAGAGCGTCACCGTGCCGGTGGGCTTCTTGACAATCTCCCGGCTGACGACCGCGCCGTCCTGATAACTGACGAATTCAGCGGTTTTGGCCACCTGCGCGCTGGGAAGTCCTTTGGGTTTGGATGGAATGGTCATGGTTTGCTGACGACGGCGCGCGTGGATTTCGGGAAAGCTCCGAGGAATAGTGGGGTGGGGAAAGTTGGTTGAGTTTTTGCCATCTTATTTTTTTGAATCGAAACCGGTTACCAGTTCCACGAAGTCTGCGCCCGCTGCTTTTGAAACAACCGTGTTATCGCGCCGGAAGCTGGCGATGACTCCACTCAAATTATGGACTGTGATTCCTGCTTCACGAATTAATTTCAACTCTTCGGGATGTTTCAGATTATGCACCACAAGCTCACGAGTCCACGGACCGTCGAACAACTGTTTCCGTTGTTTCGCCTTCTTGGGATGATCAAATTTCTGCCGAACCCATTCCCGAACACACTCTCGCAACTCTTCATCTGTGCGATGTTTTGCGCTGCCAGCCCCTTGCCCCGGTCGGCGACGTGCTTTTGGAACTTTAGTTAAATAGCTCACCGGGTTGAACGAGGCCTGGACTTCCAAGTGGCGACATTGGATGTCGTTTACCTTGGGCTTTATCGCCAAGATGTCAATTTCATCAACGCCAATTTTGATGCCGCGAATCGTGAACCAGCCATCGCGGTTCAACCACTCCTCAACGATTTCTTCAGCGAGTAGAGCCATACCAAATAGATTCGACAGCATCGTAGGCTGCAGCAGGGTTTGGGCAAATAGAAAACCGCGAAGCAGTTTGGCAGATGGTAGTTGGGAGATGGGAGGACGGAAGCTAGGAGTCAGAATTCAGGTTGCGAAGAAACTTGTCGGAATGAACAGGTGTTGGTAGGTAAACGGAGTCGGTCTTAAACCATGTCAATTATGAAACCACATCGCGGCACACTTATTCTTGTCTTCGGCATCCTCAGCCTGGTCGTTTGTGGCCCGCTCGGCATCGCGGCCTGGGTCATGGGTTCCGGTGACCTCAAGGAAATGGACGCTGGCACCATGGACCCCAGCGGACGCAGCATTACCCAA
>Ga0326728_10016994_pt1 | contig 14696 bp, 16 predicted proteins | sample MB3enrmetagenome_FD_207602 | JGI IMG/M metagenome (GOLD analysis project Ga0326728, IMG submission 207602) | Lab enriched peat soil microbial communities from McLean, Ithaca, NY, United States - MB31MN | ecosystem: Environmental > Terrestrial > Soil > Wetlands > Peat | place: USA: New York...
ACATCCTTGTAGGTGACCGTAACATCCTCGGGCTTGACCGCGATCGCTTTGCTCTTGCCGACCCCAAAGATGCTGCCCATCCCTCCGCCGGCCGCCCCGCCCGCTTGTTGGTAGGCCATGTACCAGAAAGCGCCGAGTAACAGGAGCGGCAGAAGATTCAGCAAAATGCCCCCCCAGGGGCTCGGTGGGGGCTCGAAATTATAAGTTACATTGGCGCTTTGTAAATCTTCAATCAGCTTGGGGTCACCCGGGCCAGGCGCAGGTATGGTAGTGAAGGGGACGACCGGAGGAGTTCCGCCCTGTTGGGGATTTTTCATTTCCCCAGTGATGTCCCTTTCGCCGATGGTTACCTTTACGATTTGAGCGCCAGACAGTTTTTTCTTGAATTCGCTGTAAGGAATTTCTGTGCGCCGGGCCAGAGGAGTCAAAACGAATACTTGGAACAGCCACAAGGCAATCAGGCTCGTAATCAAGTAGCTGATGCCGAAATGAAGCTGACGCCGAGTTTGCTCCCGACGCTTCTTGTCATTGTCGCCGCCGCCTTTTCTTGGTGACGATTCCGGTTCGTTCATGGTGCACCCCCCAATCCATCAATCTTTGACTCTCACATAGCCACATTTTCTCAATATGAGCCCGATCGCGCTAACCTCGAGCGATCGGTGCAGCCCACATGCCAATTTCAATCGCGCCCGAAAGATTCGGGATTTGATAGCGCTCGCCGAGATGCCCAGCACCTTGCCCGAATGCGGCGCGGAAAAACCGAATATAGCATGAAGTCGAAAGGCCATTTGCAGTGCCGGAGGGAGTTGGCTGACATGCTCTTCGACCCGAGCTTTGAGCTCGGTCTCGGCATAGAGTTTTTCGGGGTCGGGCCGCGGATCGACGATTCCGCGCGGTATCTGTTTGGGCTGATAGTCCAGCATCTCGTCCAGGCAAGCTTCTGGATGAGCGCTTTTTCTGCGGCGGGCCATCAACGCCGAGTTTATGACGATGCGGGTAAGCCACGTGGAAAAAGACGACCGCCCCTGAAACGAGCGGAGGCTGGTGAACGCCTTGCACAAGCCCTCCTGCAATGCATCCTCTGCATCCTCTTTGTTGTGGAGCAGAGCGAACACAATCCGATAAAGCCTGCGCATGTGAGGGGCGAAGAAATGCTCTTGGGCATCAGGATTCCCCGCGATCGCTTGCTGGATGACGGCCCACTCTTCGCCCAGGTCGCGCGAGGCGGCAGTGCGCGCAGATTTCACCGGCTTGGAGGCCTGTGAGTCAACCCTCCCTGCCCCTATGCGTGGGACCATTAAGGGGAGCGGAGGAGCACCGGCCATCGGCCCGATATTAGATGAACACGCTTGCGACATTCCCATGGATGCAATACCCAAAAGCCTTTCTTTCAGACTCATTCATCGCAGAACCCGCGCTTAACTCCGTCTCACAATTCCAGTGGCACATGGATTTGTACTTCCGTACAAATCACGGCGCGACGTGGACCCAACCGGCCTCGACCCTCGTTTCATAGGTGCGGATCGATTCCGTGCGGACATGCTTCATCTGCATAGCCACGTGTTGCATGAATGCGGCCAGTCTGGGTGGAAGGCCCTCATTGCCCATGTCCGCTGGAACCGGGCCGGAGAGGGCCTGACCGGTGGTAACGTCGAACTGGGCGCAGTGCATGGCGCAGGTGACGATCTTGCCATCGAGCGTGCCCATTTCCAGCGGGGCATTCATGTGTCCGCAGCGTCGCTGGATCGCGTAATAAATTCCGTCGCAATTGCAGATGACGATCTCGTGCCCGTCGATCTCTACGGTTTTCATCCCACCGGGGGCGATCTCATCGATGCTGATGGCGGGGATGAACTTGTCACTCATGGCCCACGTCCTTTGGCGATAGTTGGGGGAGGCTGTCCGGGTCGGTGACATCCTTGTGCACGAACAGGCCGCACCAACAGCGTCTCATAGCGTCGAAATGCTCCCGGTGGAAGGGAATGCAAGGGCAAACGATCTGCATGTCGCGAGTGCGGTCGTGGCGGATCGGCTGGCAGGGGCAGAATGGGATGCCGTGCTTGCCCTCCAGCATCACCTCCTGTTCGAGTAGAAAGTCCACCAACTCCGCATCGGGCGTGAACTTGAAGCCCAACGGCTCGACGACCTTAGCGAAGAAATAGTGAAGCGCCTTTTTCCTTGGTTCGGCTTCCATTCAACGCCTCCTTACGATTTGAGCGCACTCGCATAGAGATCCGGCCGATAGCCCGAAATGACCTCGTTGCCGATCTTGGCGAACGGGAAGCCCGTGGCGCCGGCGGCATCAAGCTCCTGCAAAATCGTTCCCTGGGTCGCCTCGTCGGCGAGATCGTAGTCGATGTATGTGAACGGGATGTCGCGGTCGGCGAAAAACTTCTTCGCCTTGCGACACCAGGGACAAGTTGAGAGAGTATAGAGAGTGACTCTTTTCATGCCATTTCCTTTCCACCGAGGCTCACGAGCAGTTTGCCCGCTTCGAGCTTTGTGGGGAACACAGCGAGGCCAATTTCCGGCGCATTGAGGAGCCTGCCGCTTCGAACATCGAAACGCCAGTCATGGCATGGACAGACGATCGTGTATCCCTCCAGCCTGCCCATGAACAGCGGGCACGCCATGTGGGCGCACTTGCCTGAAACGGCATAGACCGCGCCGCCGACACGCGCCAAAAGGACATTCACGCCCAGCGGATAGACTGGCGCCATTTGACCCTCTGGCAACGCGCTGTCGTCCAGAACGGAGGTCCATCCGGGCGCCCTGCTTGATGTGGCGCCTGTCTTCTCCGGCACTACTGGTTCTTGGCTAGACTTCATCACTAGCTCCCCGCTCGGAATTCTTATGGCATTCGCTTTGCAGGCTGCGCCCGCGCCAGACGATGGTTACTTCGCCTCGGCCAAAGGCTCCCTCACGAGGTGTTCGCTCAGAAACCAAACCTGCAACTCATTGGTACGCAGGACCTCGCTAACCAGGAAATCATTGCTGCCATCATCGCCGATTTGGCTGGCACGCCGCGCGAGTTTCCTGGTCTCGAGAATGATGACCTGGTGCGCATCCAACAATCTGGATAGTTGCACAGGCACTTCCTCACGATCCCGTGGAGGGCGTGCGATTCGTGTGGTCTCCGCAACGTCGGCGGCCATGGCAATGCTGACGCCCCCGAGCAACTGGACCCGCTCAGCGATGGCGTCGACAAGTTCCGCTTGCTCGCCATAATGCTTGTCAAAAAGCAGATGGAGTTGATAGAAAGTGGGACCCGCCACTTGCCAATGGGTTTTCTTGTATAAGTCGCGGAGGGTCATGGTATCGGCAAGCAGCAGGTTGAGCTGTTCCGTCATTTCCAGGCGAACCGGCTCCTCCAGTCCGAGTGGCAGCAGGTGGCTCACCGTTCCATAAGGCTGAATCACACGCGCCGCTTGATGGAAATAAGGTTGTGCGCTGACATTTTCCTGGTGATGTGCATTTTTTTGTTTTCCTGACATTGAGGTTCTCCTTTTGTGTTTGCACTCTTAGATTGTGGGCGGTCGAGCTTTTGATCACTGTCACCCGGCCGCCCTCATTTCCTGCGCTCACATTTTGCGCAGGTCAAGCGCCAGCGCGGTCCAGACCCAACCGTAAAAAATCAGGTCAATTCCCACGAAAAGACCGATCGCATAAAGCCCCGAGAGCGGCCATTGCGCCAGGAGCAGACCGCCCAAAAGGAAGGTAATGACTCCGTTCGCGACGTGCCAACCATAGCCCGGCAGGTGAGTCCAGAGTGCCACTATCAATTGATACATTCCGGCGATCAAAAAGAACATGGACATCACCAAGGTCGCAACCTCAGCGCTTATCCCCGGACTCTTAAGGAATATTACGCCGGTTATTCCGAAGAGAATCGCGAGTAGCAGATGGAGGAAGAACCCTGCCCATTTCCCCACCATGAACGCATTGACAAGGTCGATGATGCTTGCAAACACCATCAGCCATCCGAAGAACACCATCGACGCCACCGTGGCGGCGACGGACCGAACAACCGCAGCGATGCCGAGCACCATCAGCGCGATGCCGAACGCCAGTAACCATCCCCAGTTATGAATCATCTCCTGGGTAACCTGAATTACCATCACATTGATCTGACCTAACATTTTCAGCTCTCCTTTCCGTGAATTCTGGGCTGCTTCCCAGGGTCGGCCAACAAAAAGCCGTGGCATTAGCCGGATTTACAACAAGACTGCCACTGAGCACTAACGAGTAAGTTTCCTGCCAGCTCATTGGGTTCCCGAACGCTCAGGTCTTCGTGCTGTCTACCTCTTCAGGCCGCAACTCGGCTCGGAGCTTGGGCAATTCCTCCTTGTAGGCATGAGCGTCGCCGAAGTCGAGAAACTCGTCGTAGTGTGAGTGCACTCCTGAACAGCGGAAGGCATGTTTGATCGGGCAAAAGTACTGTTCCGTGCGGGCGGCAATCTCCCGCGCGTAAGCGACAAATCCGTTGGCGTAGCCGCAGTAGTTGCAGTTGGCCCTTTCGATCCAGTTGAGGTACTGGAGATGACCCCGGTCAAGCAACACATAGCGCGAGCGGTCCACCTTGGCAATTCCGTATACAGGGAAGCACACCGCCTGGTACAACTGGACCCAGAGGTCCAACAGGACAAGTGGGATGGTCAGCGAATAAATCATCGGGGCAACCAGCAAGCTTGCCACGGGGGCTTCCCAAAGAAAGGCCACTACGCCCTGATGCAGCTTCTTGTGGAGCGCGGATGCCTCGGACGCAAAGGTAATCTTGCCCTTCTCGATGGTGTATTGGAGTTTGCGACGCTTCTCCTCAATGTCCAGCTCAATTTGGCGTTCGAGTTCCCCTTCCAACATGGCGATCCGTGACGCAATTTCAGAAATCTTCATGTTCATGATGCCTTCCAATTCATGGGACGGTGATTCCACTGAACAGCAAGCAATCCCAAGCTTCGAGATCAGCTTTCGCCAGCTCCCACGGGCGCCGTCCTACTTCCTCGGTCCCAGTAGTTTGTGGAGAATCTCGCGCTGCTTGGCCAATAGTTCTGTGATCGCCTTGATCTCGATGTCGGCTTTTGCAGTCTCGGCTTCCGCTTTGAGTGTCTCCAGCTTTGCCTCGACGGTCTTGATTTCGGCCGCGAACTTATCGCGGATTGCCTGCCTTGCCACGCTCGTTACGACGCTCATGCGATCCTCCCTGGATTCCCCAATTGCTTTCCTGTGCGATTGTTTTGCAACCACATCCTGTCGTAGTGCAATGCAAAGGCCACATGTAAGCCCTTGAAAACATTGGGGTACCCGGATTAGGAGGTCACAATTCCTTCACGAATTCGCGAACTTCGTGAAAATTGCCTGTGACCATCAGCGGAAACGTGGTTGGGGAGCTAGACGACGAAGAACCGATAAGGTTTTCTCATGGCCTGTTCACTAGGACTACGACACTTCGGGCCTCGACTCGATGCTTGTTCCCGAGTACCTCAGGCTCACAACCGGGGTGGGCAATGTCGTAGGGAGAAGGCTGGGCGGTGTCCACGGCTTGGCACCAACGCCTGCCCGGCACAATGGGCAGTTCAAAATCCAGGCTTTCCCAGAACATGTTGAACATGACGTGCAAGTCGCAGTCTCCGCCGAAACCAGCGAGCGTCATCGCGAGCGCGCGGGCGCTTGCATCGTCCCATCCGGGACTGTTGAGCTTCGTGCCGTGCCACGATACGTCCTTTAAGCCGCGCTCATTCATCGAGCCGTTGAAGAACTGGTCGCGCCTGAGCGCTGGGTGCATCTTGCGGAAACGAATCATGCTCCTACAGAAGCGAAGCAGGTCGGAGTGTTTGTTCACTAAGGTCCAGTCGAACCAACTGATCTCGTTATCCTGGCAATAGGCGTTGTTGTTGCCTCTTTGTGAACGAAATATCTCGTCGCCAGCCACGAACATTGGAACCCCACGCGAGAGCAGCAGGATTGCCATAAAGTTGCGAACCTGGCGGTTACGGAGCGAGTTGATATTGGGATCGTCGGAATCACCCTCCGCGCCACAGTTCCAACTGAGGTTGTCGTTGATGCCATCACGGTTGTATTCGCCGTTCGCCTCGTTGTGCTTCTGGTTAAAGGAAACCAAGTCGCGGAGGCTAAAACCGTCGTGACAGGTCACGAAATTTACGCTGTTCAACGGTGATCCGCCCCGTTCCTGATAAATATCAGCGCTGCCTCCCGACCGCGACGCGATTGCGCCCACGAGCGCGGGATCCCCCCTCACGAAGCCACGGACGTCATCGCGATACCGACCATTCCATTCCGCCCATCTGTCGCCGGGGAAATGCCCGATCTGGTACAGGCCGGCGGCGTCCCACGCTTCCGCAATCACCTTCGTATCCGCCAAGGATTCCTCCAGCTCGATATGCCAAACCAACGGGGGGCGAACGGCAGGCGCTCCGTCTTCACCGCGCGAAAGGATGGACCCTTCGTCGAAGCGGAAACCGTCCACGTGGGCTTCTTGAACCCAGTAGCGCAGGCACTCGACGATCATCTTCACGGCAATGGGGTGGTTGCAATTGAAGGTGTTCCCGCACCCGGAATAATCCATGTAGTATTGCAGCGCCCAAGGCACGAGCAAATAGTAGGTGCGGTTATCGATACCGCGAAAAGAATAGGTTGGTCCCTGGTGATTACCCTCGTCCGTGTGGTTAAAGACCACATCGAGAATGACTTCAATATCCGCCTTGTGCAGAGCCTTGACCAAATCGCGGAACTCGCGCAAGTGGCCGCCGCTTTCGGGGTGGAGGCAATACGAGGACTGGGGCGCAAAGTAGCCTATAGTGCTGTACCCCCAATAATTGTGGACGGGCTTCCCGTCGACAACTCTGAGCACCGCCGTCTCGTCGAAATCAAAGATGGGAAGCAATTCGACCGCGGTAATGCCGAGGTCTTGGAGGTAAGGGATCTTTTCAATGAGGCCAGCGAAAGTTCCGGGGTGTCTGACGCCCGAGGTCGGAGATTGCGTGAAGCCGCGGACATGCGCCTCATAAATGATGCATTCCGCCATCGGACGGTTGAGGGGCTTGTCGCCCTCCCAATCATAGCCGGAATCGTCGGTGACAACCGAGCGGATGGACGTCCGCACGTTATCCTCCGGCGTGCAGGCGCTGCCGCGATCCCAAAGAGCATTCGAATTGCCGTGGGCGTAGGGATCGATCAGAACCTTATTCCTGTTGAATCGCTGCCCGGCGGAGTCAATTGGACCATCGACACGATACGCGTAGTGGACACCCGGCTTCAGGCCGCGCACAAATGCGTGCCAGAAATGGAAGGTCTTGTTTACGTATGGATCGAAGTGAATCGTTTGGAAGGGCTCGAGCGAGTCGTGAGCTGAGAATAGGAGCAGGTCGACCCCCGTCGCATTCGAGGAATAAAGTGAAAAATTCACTCCGCCAGATGAAGCTGCTGCCCCCAAAGGATGAGGAGAGCCGGCCTCAACCGGGAATGGGACTTGCCTGGCAGTCTCAGCAGAAAGTGGGCTGACCATCGCGTTTTCTCCCTCGGGGTGGGCATCGTCAAGTAAACCATCGTCCCCCCCGCCCTATGCCGGCCTTCATTTGGAGGATGATGACATAACCAGGATGAATTATTCTAACCGCGATTTCCCGTCGGATTCGGTCTTTCCTGGTTTGCGAACCGTCTCGATGCGAAACTCTTCGAAATCCGGCGCAAGACAGTCAAGGATTTAATGGCCTCCGCGTCCCCTCCAAGGAATCGCCGTTCGGGGTATGCCGGGCGACTGGCCCCGGTCTTGGAATTCCCCCTGGCGGGATCGGCCTAGTGAGCGCGATTGCCGTTGCTGCTCGAGTCCTGAATTCGAAGGCGTTTTTTGCCACTGCCCGGACTTGTTCTGCTGATACCACCCATCGGAGCGGTGCTGATAAACGTGTCCATCCCTGCCGATGTATAAGTCCGGACGTGCGCCGCGGCCCTGCGGTAAGACCCTTCCGGGCTGCGCGAAACTGCGCGTGACGACCCCGTTCCCTCCCCAATGACTGTACGCGTTTACGTTGCCACGAATCCATGCCCGGTTCGGACTGCCCCAGTACATATTCCAATGTTCGGAGAAGATACGGTGGCTGAGCGGCGTGTTGTGATACCACCAGTAATGGCCAGCAGGCCGCCAGAACCAACCGCCACCCCAGTAGCTGAACCGGAATCCAAATCCCCAGGTCCACGGCCAGCCAATACAGTAGAACGGGGGGAAGTCGCCGCACCATCCCGGATACCACCAGCCGGTGCCGAACACGACCACGCCATCGGAAACGAAGGCTCCCATGTAGCCGGGCGTATAGCCAACGTACATAACATCCGGAGTCGGTCCATAAACGTACACGTAGCGGACGTGATAAAGGGGACAGCTCGGCGGAATCGTGTAGATTTCAGCCGGGATCATATCCGCGACAGCCCAAGGCCCCAGCGCTGAATCGGCCACGAACCACACAGCGTGTTGGACGGCATAATAGCCTCCCGCGGCGTGGATCACATCAGCAGAGGTGTTGACAGCGTGTTCCATTTCCGTTCCTTCGATGGGCTGAAACTGGGGTGGCCCGTCGTATTTGACGTCCAGCTTGGCTTCGCTACGCCGGACCGTGGCGGTTTGGAGAATCTCATTGGCGATGGCGGCTTCCCGAGCCTGTTCGGTATCCGGAATCGAGGCCAAGTCATGACCCTTTGGGCTCTCGGGGGGAATTCGAGTGAAATCGCCCGGCAGTTGATCTCCCGGCACCCATTCCAACGTTCCTTGCAGTGATTTGGCGCGAAACCACCGGCCTGCGAGCAGCGTGTAATATTGCTGCGACTTCGTATCCATGAAAATGTCGCTATCGGAGTTCGTGGCATCGAGCAGACTGGTCTGGCCGATGGGAGCGTAGGCCGGGTCGCCTTGCGTGACCAGCACCTCGGCGGGAACCATGCTCACGTAGACCACGGGCGGATTTCCCGCGGGCGCGGCGGCAGCTTCGGGAGGTTCCATTTCTTCATCTTTCGTCAATTGCTGCTTGATCTCGGCAAGCTCCTGCGGCGGATTCGCCGCCGCGGCCCACGGCCCCGTCAATGACGTCGCGGTCATCCACCAACTTCCGCTGTCGAGGTAAGACGTTCCAGCGGTAGAGTTGAACAACAGCAGCGCCGGGGTGTTGACGACGCGGGTATACGGGGTGCCTTCGACGGCGCGGTAGACGGGATCGCCGTCGATTAGGATTAACACGGCCGGTTCATTGCTAAAAATGATCCTGGGCGGATCGTTCTTCAAGCGATTTGTCTCGGCCTAGGTCTCCCTTTGGGTGATCGCAAGATCCGCCAGGGGCCGATCGAGCGATACGGTATGCGGCCAACTCGGAACACTCTCGCGAACGGCTTTCCGCAACTTGTCCTGAAGCGAGGGCGCCGAGGGGAAGTTCGCTTCCTTAACGGCGATGTCCTCGAGGGAAACCAGCCGCGCCTCTTTATCGACCTCGGTCCTGGCGCTGGTCGAGACGGTGCCGAAGATCTGGGTCGTATCTCTCTTGAATGTGACAATCACGGCGGACCGGGCCTCGATGCGGTTACCCTTCCAACTATCCACTTGGGGCTGGTAGAGATCCAGGTGAATGTTGCCGGCATCGATCTCCTTTGGCCAATATTCATCGCCGCGGGGTGGCGCCTGAGCAAGCAGCAGCGGTAGAGCAATAAACGTCAGTAACAGCATTTTTCCTAAACGCATGACATTCCTCGTTTCTACGATTATGGTGAGCCAATAATCGCGCGCTGTGCTAAGTCTTCACCGAGAATCCCGAAAAACCAACCAGACACAGGATGCACTCCGTCCGCCCCCTCGCCCCTACGCCAACCCATGGTTCAGCGTTGAGCACTCCATCCATCCTGGGCCTTGCTTGCCACTTCCTTTTCTGAGGGAATCTGCGAGGAATCCCATCCGCCTCCCAATGCCTTGATCAACTGAACGCTCGCCACCATTTGTTGCATTCGAAAATTCACTGCGGTTTGCTGGTTAGTCAGCAAAGCGGTTTGAGCCGTGATCACATTCAGATAAGGATCGAGGCCGGCTTTGTACCGGACCTCGGCTTCCTGAAGGCTCCGCGCGGCCGCTTGCACGGCGGCATCCTGTTGGTCGATATCCTGCGACAAGATTCGGAGTGCCGCGAGATTGTCCTCCACCTGCTGAAACGCCGTGAGGGCGGTTTGCCGATAGTTAGCGACGGTTTCGTCGTACGTCGCGCGGTATTGCTGAACCGTCGCCTTGCGCAAACCGGCATCAAAAATGGTTTCGGCAAGGCTTGGGCCCACCGACCAGAACCGGCTTGGCCATGTGAACCAGCTCGCGGCCGACGAATTTCCAAATCCACCGGCGGCGCTGAGCAGGACTGAGGGGAAATAAGCAGCTCTGGCCACTCCAATTTGGGCGTTCGCCTGAGCGACGGAACGCTCGGCAGCCGCGATATCCGGACGCCTCTCGAGAAGCTCGGAGGGAATTCCTGCCGGAATGGCAGGAGGATTTGCCGTCAAAGCATTGGGCTCCAGTGAGAATGACGAGGCGGGTTGGCCAATCAGAACCGCGATAGCGTGTTCGTACTGGGCCCGCAGGATTCCCAGGTTCGTGTCCTGAGCTTGCGCGGCTTTTAGCTGGGCCTCCGCTTGTGCCACCGCTTCATCGTTGCCCATGCCGGCGCGATACTGAGCAAGCGTGAGATTGAGAGCATCTTGGTAGGCGGTGACCGTGGAATCAAACAGCTCTTTCAGGGAGTCCTGGGCGCGCAGCTCATAGTAATCGGCGGCGAGCTCCGCCTGTACCGTCAGGCGAACATTCGCAAGATCGGCGGCGCTCGCTTGCGCAGCGAAAATATTGGCCCGCACAGTGCTCCGAATACGTCCCCAGAAATCGGGTTCCCAAGAGGCATCAAATGGCAGGGAATAGTCGGTGTACGATTTGACGGTCAATCCGACTCCTGAGGTGCTTCCTGCCTGCACGCCGCCGAACTGCCCTGGCGACGGGCGGGAATTGAGGATGCTGGGACTAGTGGTCACGGTGGGGAAATATTGTGAGCGAGCTTCACGAACCAGGGCCCGCGCAGCCAGAAAGTTATCCGCCGCCGCGGCGATTTCCTGGCTGGAAGAACTCGCCTTCTCTTCCAGTTCGTTCAATTGCGGGTCGTTGAAGACCTTCCACCAGGTTCCGCGGTTTGTGCCCTCTCGCGGCTGGGTCGCGCGCCAAATCTCCGATTCCTTCGCCGCGGCCGGGGGAGCCTCCTTGTAAGCGGGCGGACTCGGAACCTGTGGACGCACATACTTGGGGCCAACTGTGCAACCCGCGACCAGCAGGAGAAGTGCCGCGAGCGCGATAGGCAAAACGATCTGATCCACCCTGATGTAGCGTTCCATGTAGCGTCCCCTTTGATTCGTCTCTTGCCGGGGAGATTCGGCCCTCTCCCATGGCCTTCCGGCGCTGGCGGTCACGGCAGGCACTCGGCCGCAGCCCTATCCCATCTCATTCGCTGATGTAGACATCGACCAGCTCGCCGGGGTATAGATTCTCAGTCGTCTGCTTCTGGATTTTAAAAATCACGGGAAGAACGCGAACATCCACGCGCTCCTGGCGTTGGTCCGAGAGCTCGATCTTCGGAGAGACATACGGCTGCACCCTCACGAATTCCAATGGAATTTTGACATCCGACCCACGGATAGACATTTGCGCGATCATTTTGGAGCCCAGGTGCAACCGTGGGACCAGGATTTCGTCGACGTAGCAGCGAACGTGAAGAGACGACGGTGAACTTCCCAAAGTAATGACGGGATCCGCCCCCTGCGTGTAAGAGTCATAAGATCCCTGCGGGGATACATAGTTCCCAACAATGGTGTTGATGGCGAGCACAACTCCATCCCGCGACGCTCGCAGGGTATACTTGCCGAGCAACGCGCGGGAGGCCGCATAGGCCTTTGCCAATGCGTGCTGCTGCCGTTCCTGATTCTGAATGTCGTAGACCCAAGCTCCGGCCTTGGTCAAATCGTCCTGCTTTCGGGCAACGATAAGATTGGCCTTCGCCACCGCGGCAGCATTGATTGCGCTGTCCAGCGCATCTTTGCTCACAGAACGCGGATCGATTTCGTAAGCCGCCTGGTCTTTCTGCAACGTGTCCTGAGCGGTTTTCAAGGTGGCTTCAGCAGCAACCACTTGTGCGTCGGCGACATCGAGGTTTTCTCTTCTCGGCTCGGCTTTCAACTCTCGTAAGAGCGCCGCGGCAGCTTCTGCCGATGAACCCTGCTGCTCCGTTGTCGCTCTTTGGATCGAATCGTCAATCAGCAGCAGGGGCTGGCCTGCTTTCACTGGCTGACCCTCCGATATGAGGATTTCTTTGACCGTGCCCGCCACTTCCGGATATATGTTGATGTTCTCCCCGCTGGTCTGCGCGCTCTCCACAATGCCTTCCGCATAGATCGCGCTCGGGTAGGGACTCGCCGCGGGATTAAAGGCGGGAGGCAGCGCCGGTTTCGTAATGCCTGAGACGATTGCGGCGGCGATCCCACTGAGGACTCCTATGAAGGAGATGACGAAAACCATCTTATTTTTCATGACGTGCTCTTTTCTGTCCCCTTAAGGCGACCGTCTTGCATGTTGAGGATGCGGGTCGCGAACTTATAAATGCGGTCATCATGGGTCACGACGACAATGCAGCGATCCTTGTTGAGGACGTTCTTCTGGACAAAACTCAAAATCGACACGCCAGTGTCGCCGTCCAGCGAGGCAGTCGGTTCATCCATAATCAGGATATCCGGCTGACTGGCGATGGCCCGGGCAATGGCCACGCGCTGCTGTTCTCCTCCGCTCAACTTTACGGGAGGCAATTCGGCACGGTTCTTCAGTCCCACGACATCGAGGTACTTCTCCGCTTCCTGGATGGCTTCATTCCAGGGCTTTCGCTTGAGGATCAGCGGAATCGCTGCGTTCTCCGCAGTAGTCAGACGGGGGAAGAGGTGGTAGTCCTGAAATACGAAACCGATTTTCCCCAACCGGAAGTCAGCAAGCTGGTCGGAATCGAGGCCCCAAATGTCGGTTCCCTCCAGCAAGACCTTCCCCGCATTTGGTTTGAGGATGCCGGTGAGAACGCTGAGCAAAGTCGTTTTCCCGCTGCCGGAGGGCCCCACCACATAAACCATCTCCCCGAATTGGGCTTCCAGGCTGACTTCGCGGAGCGCCATCGTCTTGGCCTCCCCTTCGCCAAACCATTTGACCAGTCCGCTTGCCTGAATCGCTGTTTTGGGCATTTCATCCTCGGAAAATATCGAAGGGCTCAATTTTGAGAACCCGTCGAACCGCGACATAGCTGGAGACCGCGGCAATCACCACCACCATGCCAAAAGAAATCGCGAGATTGCCGAAGGTAACCATGGCGGCGTAGCTGGGAAGCCTTGCCTTGGCGAGCACAACCGAGAGCACACACATCCCGATCCCCAAACCAAAGCCGGTAAATGCCGTAAACGTGGCCTGGAATAGAATCATGAAGACAAGGTCGCGGCTCTTTTCCCCGATAGCCTTCAGCGCTCCGAACCGTTCCAGGTTTTCCAGGATGAACGTGTAGAACGTTTGCCCCGAGAGCGACAGCCCGACAATGAAGCTGATCAGCATCATAATGAGCATGTTGGTGCCACCGCCGGTCTGGTAAACGAAGAAGTCCGCGGTCCTTTGCATGAACTCTTCCTTGGTTCGTGCGCGGTAGCCGAGAGCCTCGACTTGTTGTTTGATCCTGGGAATATCGCTGCTGCTCTTCGGTTCGACCAGGACGTAGGAGATCGTGTAGCGGGGATTCGGAATGTATTGGATGGCTCGCTCGTAGGTCGTGTACAAAGTCGGGAGACCGTACAAACCGGATGTGTGCACCCGGGCAATCCCTACGATGACCCCGCGATAGTCGTTCAGCTCGAACGTCGAGCCCAGGTGAGGATTCTCGAGCTTGGAAAACTCCGCATCCTTCACCACGATGAATCCATTCTCTGCGTAAATATCCTGGATCTTCCCCGCAAGGAGTTCGGGCCTTCCATATAGGCTGGTGTCGTCCAATCCGATGACGGTGACGGATTGATAATTTCCATCAGCGAGCTTGACCAACGCCCCTCCCGAATAAAGGGGCACGGCATATTTCACGCCTTGCATGCTCCGAACCGCGTCCAAAATGTAATCGGGCATGCCGACCGAGTTGGACACGGTTTCAACGGCTGGGTCCATGACCCACAGAGGTGCTCCGATATTGAGGATTGTGGAAGAGGCGTGCATCAGGACGCCGCTGAACATCGAGGTAACGAACATCATGAGAAAGACGGCAAACGTGATGCCGACCAGCAATGTCGAAAATTTCGCCCGGTCATTGACGAGCAGCTTGTAGGCGAGTTTGAGAATTCCTGTCATGGCCTTGTTTTTTCGCGGTGCAGATCAGGGCCCCGGGACTCGCAGGCCAGAAGCCCTGATCACCCTGGTGAGAAGGGCGCTCTTACTTGGCGCTGGCGGTGAGAACTTTTTCCACTTTTGCCTGCTGATCCTTGGTCAACGTCGTGCGGAGGATGGTGCCTCCGTAGCCGCGGAACTTATCGGCCACAATCTCAGGATCGCCCACCCGCAGAATTGCGTAGATAGCTGAATCGCCGGGCTGGACCATCGCTCCGACCCGCTGAAC
>Ga0326728_10016995_pt1 | contig 14696 bp, 14 predicted proteins | sample MB3enrmetagenome_FD_207602 | JGI IMG/M metagenome (GOLD analysis project Ga0326728, IMG submission 207602) | Lab enriched peat soil microbial communities from McLean, Ithaca, NY, United States - MB31MN | ecosystem: Environmental > Terrestrial > Soil > Wetlands > Peat | place: USA: New York...
GCTCGGCGAGGTACTTGAGCGCGATCAATCCGTAGTCCGCCTTTTTGGTCAGCTTGAGCAAGGCAATATCCGACTTCTTCGGTCCGTATTCAGTATACGACCGTTTCTGTCGGGATTTCAAGTCCACTCAGCAAACTTCCGGTCCCGCAGTGGAAAACTGCCGCATGAACAAGAAGATTCAACAGATTCTCGTTTTCAATTCCAGGAAAGACGGCTACAATCCGGCGGTAAGAGCAGTTTGTACAACCATTCAGAAGCGATGCCAATCATCTGCAAACACCCCAGGGTACGAATCGTATCCAGGCACGAAGACGCTGAGTTTGTCGAGTGCATGGATTGTGGCGAGGTCTTTGACTCCGAAGAGTTTAGAGACATGGAGATCGAAGAAACCGTCGAGCCGGAGGAAGCCAGCGACGATTTTTGAGACTCTGGATTGAGTCTGCGCCATTACGTTTCGTGGCCGTTGGCCGCCGGCGCGCCCACCCGCCTGGACGCTATCCATGCGTAATGCAGCCCCGATACCACGGTCAGAACCATGGTGGCGCCGAGCGCAATCGTGCGAAACTCCGCTACCCAGCTATCCGGCGTGAGCTGATGAAGCAGCACAGCCGCTACCGCGCCCACTTGGGCAACGGTGTTGGCCTTGCCGAAGATGCTGGCACTGAAATCCCGCCTTCCCACCGCCGCGTAGAGAATGGCCGAGACCAGCAGAATCCCCACGTCCCTGCCGAAGACCAGGACCGTCACCCGCATGGGAATCAGATCCTGGTGCGTGAGCACCAGGAACATCGTGCTCAGCAGCAGCTTGTCGGCCACCGGGTCAAGGTACTGACCCAGCATGGTGCGCTGCTTGAGCAGGCGGGCCAGGGCGCCATCCAGCGCGTCGGTCAATCCGGCCGCCACAAACAGGCCGAAGCTCAGTTTGTAATGGCCATCGAGGATGGCGGCAACCAGAAACGGCATCAGGCAGATGCGCAGCAGGGTAAGCAGGTTCGGAGCGGCGCGGAATGGGTTCAGTCGAGTCTTCGAATCTTCATTCATGGCTGGATCGATTGGTGGTACTTCAAAGCCTCACACCTCAAGCCGAGGCAATTCCTGGAATGTCTCAAGGCAGGCAGCCCGCATGAACGGATAAAAAGGCCACTTCCTTCCCAGAGTGCCGCAATGCAGCGCGCAGACGGCGGTGAGTTCTTCGATAGTCCATCATGGTACAGCATCACCGCCGGACACAGACAGCCTCTTCTTTCACCGCCGCCCCGATCCTGATAAACTACCTACTGTCGTTCCTGCAGGCGCGTAGCTCAGTTGGTTAGAGCGCTTCCTTGACACGGAAGAGGTCGCTGGTTCGAGTCCAGTCGTGCCTACCATATATCATTAATAATAAACAGCTTACGGAGATTAAATCCCCTTTCAGTATGACTCTTTTTTGATGCCGGTGACGCTCCCCTTTCGTTGGGCGCTGTTACTCTGATTCTGTTCAGAATATCCGTACTATCCCATACGTCAGCTTGATCGAAGGTACGTTCGAGCGCAGCCGAGAGAGACGATGACCGCACCGGATACGAATCGCGCGGTAGAGACAGCAGCCGAAAAGGGCGGTCCTGCGGGCAATAGCCCCGTGGCGGTTCCACCGTCCCTGGACGCATCTCCGAGCGCCGCGAAGGCGAAGAACCACAACATCCGCGTCTCCCCCGCCGTAATCGACGCGGCCGGGAAGGATGGCGATGCGCTGTTTGCTTCGTTGCGCACGGCCCCCGAAGGCTTGACGCAGGCGGAGGCGGAAGAGCGCGCGCGGACATCCGGTCCCAATGAGGTTGCGCAGGAACGCCGGCGCGGCTGGGTGATCCGACTCCTGGTCATCCTCCGCAACCCGCTGGTGATTCTGCTGGCGGTTCTTTCCTCGATCTCCTTTGCCACGGGCGACGCGCGCGCCGGAATCGTGATGGCGTGCATGGTGGTGCTGAGCGTCACGCTCCGATTTGTGCAGGAGGCCAGGGCGGACACAGCGGCGGCCCGGCTGAAGGCCATGATTCACGTAACCGCCACGGTGATGCGGGACGGCAGCGCGCGGGAGCTGCCGCTCAGGGACCTGGTGCCCGGAGACATCGTCAGGCTGTCAGCCGGCGACATGATTCCCGGCGACGCGCGGGTTCTCTCGGCGAAGGATCTCTTCATCAGCCAGGGCGCATTAACCGGTGAGTCTCTTCCCGCGGAGAAGTTCCACGATCTCGATCCGCAGCCATCGCAGTCGCCGGCCGAACTCAAGAACATCTGCTTCATGGGAACCAGCGTTCAGAGCGGCGCGGCAACCGCCGTAGTGGTGGCGACGGGAGTCAACACGTACCTGGGCAGCATGGCCGGCTCCATCACCGGGGAAGCGCCGCCGACCAGCTTCGATATCGGCCTCAGCCGCTTCACCTGGCTCATGATCCGGCTCATGGCCATCATGGTGCCCCTGGTCTTCGTCATCAACGGCCTCACCAAGCATGATTGGAAGAGCGCCTTTTTCTTCGCGCTGGCCGTGGCCGTGGGCCTGACTCCCGAGATGCTGCCCATGATCGTCTCCGTGTGCCTCTCCAAGGGCGCCATCCTGATGAGCCGCAAGAAGGTGATCGTCAAGCGGATCAATTCCATCCAGAACTTCGGCGGCATGGACGTATTGTGCACGGACAAGACCGGAACACTCACTGAAGATCGCGTTGTCTTGCAGCGGCACTGCAATGTGGCGGGACGAGAGACCGACGAGGTGCTCCTGGACGGTTACCTCATCAGCCACTTCCAAACTGGACTCAAGAACCTGCTGGATACGGCGATTCTGGCCAGTTCGGATTTCCATCAGCAGGAACTCGTCGAAAAGTACAAAAAACTCGATGAAATCCCCTTCGACTTCACCCGGCGCATGATGTCCGTGCTGGTTGAAGACCCGGAGGGCCACGCCATTCTGCTCACCAAGGGCGCCCCGGAAGAGATATTCCGCCAGTGCTCGCAATTCGAGCTGGACGGGAAGCTCTCGCCCATGGACCCCGGCCTGATGAAGGGGTTGAAGGATGAGTATGCCAGCCTGAGCAACGACGGTTTCCGTGTTCTGGCCGTGGCTCGGAAGGATCTGGACGGAAAGCGCACCTGCACCAAGGAGGACGAGCGAGATCTGGTTCTGAAAGGGTATGTGGCCTTTCTCGACCCGCCCAAGAAAACGGCAGCCGGCGCCATTGAAGCGCTGCGCAATCACGGCGTGGGAGTGAAGATACTCACCGGCGACAACGACCTGATCAGCCGCAAGGTCTGCGGCGACGTGGGGCTCGATCCCGATCCCATGCTGCTGGGCGACGCCGTGGAGAAGATGAGCGACGCGGAGCTGGCGGATGCGGCGGAAAAGACAACCCTGTTCGCGCGTCTTTCTCCGGCCGACAAGCAGCGCATCGTGCGCGTGCTCCGGGGCAAGGGGCATGTGGTCGGATTCATGGGAGACGGTATCAACGACGCTCCCGCGCTGTACGCGGCGGACATCGGCATCTCGGTGGATACTGCTGTCGATATCGCCAAGGAGTCGGCGGACCTGATTTTGCTGGAAAAAGATCTCTCGGTGCTCGACGGAGGCGTCATCGAGGGGCGAAAGGTCTTCGCCAACATCGTCAAGTACATCCGGATGGGCGCCAGCTCCAACTTTGGAAACATGTTCAGCGTGCTGGGAGCGAGCGCCTTTCTGCCCTTCATCCCCATGGCGCCCATTCAGATATTGACCAACAACATGCTCTACGACTTCTCACAGGTGCCGATTCCCACGGATAATGTGGACGAAGAACTGGTAGCGCGGCCTCGGCCCTGGAACATTGGAGAGATCAGGCGGTTCATCCTCTGCGTTGGCCCCATCAGCTCGATCTTCGATTACACCACGTTCTTCGTCATGATTTATCTCTTCAATTGCTGGGCTCCGGCGACGGCTCCGCTGTTTCAGACCGGCTGGTTCGTTGAGTCCATCATGACCCAAACCCTCATCATCCACATCATCCGCACCAACAAGATTCCCTTCATCCAAAGCCGCGCAAGCTGGTCGCTGATGCTCACCACGCTGGCCATCATGGTCTTTGGAGGGTGGCTTCCATACTCCCCGCTGGCCTCGTCGCTGGGCTTGGTGCATCTGCCGGGGCTTTACTGGCCGATTTTGCTGCTGACGCTGCTTGCCTACTCAGGCCTTACGCAAGCGGTGAAGGTCTGGCTGCTATGGAAGAAGTGGATATAGAGCGGACCATCGACACTGAATCCGCCGCAAGCCGCCGCTCGCAGGTGTTCAATTTTTTAATTCGCTTTCCAGGTCTTCCCGTCCGCGCTGGACCATGTTTGGCCGCTGTCATTCACGATCTCAAAGACCGCGGCAGGCGGGGATGCGGGAGCCGGTTTGCCAGAAACAGGCTGACTCGTTCCATGCCACGCGGCTTCGCCGGATGCGGAAGCAGCCAGGGGAAGGTTCCTGACCGGCTTGACGCGCACTTCAACGGCTCTGCCAGTCCATTGCCGGACGACAGATTCCCAGTGCCTGCCTGAATCTTCACTCAGAAATAGCGCGCCCGCCGGATCGATGGCCAGCGTGCGCTTTCGCGCCGTCGCCGTGGAAACGGCAATCTGGCCGCCGGGCAGGATGGTTGTGTCCGGCATGCGGATTACAGGAATCCGATTCGTACCCAACGACGGTTTCGCCATCACTCCCACGCCGTCGATTGGCGCTGCCTTCATCTCAACCTGAGGCGCGGAGGCGGTGACCGTCAAGCTGCGGCTCGCAAGTGGCAGGCTTGCCGTGCTCTTCATTCGTGCCTGGGTGATTCTTGCGGCCGGAGCATTGCCCGCAAGCGAGCCGCTGGCGAATTGAGCTTGGTGGGCCGCGTCTGCCGGCTCCGGCTTGAATTGCTCCAAGGCTTCCCGGCCTGAAAGCCTCTCTTCGGAGGCGCCCGGAGGCATTGCGGCTGCCTGGCGTTTAGCATCCGGCGGCTCCATTGCGCCGGCGGCGGCCGGAAGCGCCGCAGGATTGGTCTCTGGAGCAAGCGTCCTGGCGGGCGCGCGAACCGGCGCGGAGAGTGCTTTCTGTACGGAGAGATTCGCGGCAACTTGCGATTGCGCTGTTCCTGTGCCTGGGGCTTTCTGCGAGGACGGTTTGGGTACGGCCTCCTCGGTCTGCGGCGCAACCCTTGCCAATTCAGAGTTGGGGACCGGGTGAGGCCGGTGAAGGATGATGGCCAGCGTGACGATTGCAGCCATCGCCGCCGCCGGAACCCAGACAAAACGCCAACTGGTTCGGAGTCTCGCCGGACGGAACGTGGGAGTCGCTGCGGAAGCCGGCGTCTCTGCGCCGGAGACTGCCTGCTGCGCCAGGTAAACCACCTGCCGGCATCGGCTGCACGAAGCGAGGTGGCCGAGAATCCGCTCGCGTTCCGGCTCGGCGAGAACCTGTTCCACAAAGGCGTTGAGGCTCTCCGCGCCGGGGTGAAGATCGGGTTGGGAGGTTGAATTCATCTTGCAGCCTTCTCTTGGAACGCGTCCGACTGAGGATTTTGCAGCAATTTCTTTAGATTCAGCTCCAGATCGCGAGGATCGGCCCCCAGCGTCTCTTCGGCGGCGCGGCGGCTCAGGCCGGAGTCCCGGAGATTCCTGAGAATCCGTTTTCTGATGTCTCCGGTCACGCGCCGCAGCTTCCGGCTCACGGTGGCTTCATGCACATGGAGCAACTGGGCGATCTGGAGCAGCGTTCGCCCATCGATATAGTAGGAGGCCAGCAGAAAGCGCTCCTCTACAGGCCGCTGCCGGAGAGCCTCTTCGATGGTCCGGCCCAGAAGCTGTATCTCGGCAGGCGGCTTTTCCGGCTCCGGGTCCGGGGCCGGTGGGTCGTAGTTGTTCAGCGGGTCGTCCAGCGGCTGTTCCAGACGGCCGCGGCGGTAATGGTCCACATGCCGCTGAGCAAGCGTGGTTCTGAGCCAGCCGATCAGCGATCCTCTTCCTTTATAGGAGTCCAGCGGGCAGCGCCGCTCTCCATCCCGCATCGTTAGTCCATAAAGTTCCGCATAGAGGCTATCGGCCAGCTCGCGGCCCAGCGTCTCGCTGCCGGTTATGGCAATCGCGGCGCGGATCAGGGGCTGTTGATAGAGCGCAATGAAGCGCTCCCATGCGCGCTCGCTGCCCTGCGCGCAGGCCTGCGCTAACACCAGGTCGGCCAGCCGCAGGTTGCGGAAAAAACCGGCCTGCTGTAGCCGTGAAGCGATCTCCCCGGTGCGAAGACCGTAGTTCTGCGCCGTTCCCGCGCGCCGCAGGATCAGGTCCACTTCGCCCAGGGTCAGGCCGCAGGCTGCCGCATCGCATTCCCGGCTCAACTCCTCGAGCAAAGCGCCGTCGATTGCGTCCGGCTCGGGGGAGACGCCGGCTCCGGCAGCGGTTTCGACGGATTGGGAGGGCGCAATCTCCACGCCCTGAAGATACGCCAAAAATACTCTGCAAGAAACCGGCGTGGCGGCGTTCCTGAGTCAAAGTCCGGCGCGCAATGGCCGGCAAAGGAGCGTTATGAAGATTCCGGGCAGGTTCATGGTGGCGGGAGTGATGCTGTTTGCGCTCGCCGCATCGTATCGGGGAGTTGGAGTGAAGGCTGCCGGCGGCGCGCCGGCTGGAGACGAGAGTTTTTACCGGGTGCTTGCCCCGATCGAAAGCGGCGATCTGCTGCTGTTCCCGGTGGTCCGGGCCAGCGGCAAGTCCGGGGTCCCCGGCGCTACTCCGTTTCTTACGCTGGACGAGGGAATCAAGAGCGGGCAGGTCGAGGTAACCGAAGCAGGCCGTGTGCGCGGCCTGGTGCGGCCCCGGAGAGCCGAGCCCGAGGACCGCTATCGCTGGGACGCGACCCCACCGGAGCGCTATCGCGGAGACGAAGTGAATACGCTGGTCCTGGTCAACAACTCGAATCAGCCTCTGCTGCTGCTGGCGGGCGAGATTGTGACGGGAGGCAAGCAGGATCGCGTGATTGCCAAGGACCGCATTGTGCCGGCCGGCGGCGACCCTATCGATCTGTCGGTATTCTGTATCGAGCCGGGCCGCTGGACGGCGAGTTCAGAGACCTTCGGCGTTGCGGCAAAGGCTTCTGTCCACAGCTTCATGGTGCAGCCCACCGTGCGGCAGCGGGCCATGGTGGCCAAGGACCAGCAACAGGTTTGGGATTCAGTGCATGGGGCCATCTCCCGGATGGAGGTCGTGGCCGCCCCTTCAGCCATAGCCGGTGAATCGGCGGGGATGGCCTATCCCCATTCCATGGGAACCACCAGCTATGCCAAGGCCATGCAGGACAGCGCCGTCAGCGCCAAGGTGGATGAGGCGGCAGCCCCGGTGATGAAGGCGCGGGAACAGGTGCTTGCCCGCCTGCGCCAGGAACATGCCGTCGGCGTGGTGGTGGCGGTGCATGGCGAGATTGTGTGGGCCGACCTCTTTGCAGATACCGATCTGCTCTCCCGTTATTGGACCAAGTTGGTCCGTTCCTATGCGGCCGAGAGCCTGACCGCCGGGGAGACGCATTCCGCGCCCACCGCGGCCGATGCGCAGCGCTTTCTGGACGCGCCCTCGGGAGGGACTGAAACCAGCGAGGGCGACGTAGGCGTCTACCGATACCGCGAACTCAGCTCCGGCGGCACGGAGACTTTTGTGCTGGAGTCGCTGTTGCCGGGAACCGGCTACGACGTCCACATCAGCAAGCTGAAGCTGAGGGCCGCGGAACACTTTATCAAGCCGCCGCAGGTTTATCCTCCGCAAATTTACCGCTGATTGACGAGGCTGATTGGGCATCAGCCGCAAGGAGCCGCAGTCCGCATGGGTTGCGGCTCTAACCCCACGCATCCAGCGTCACAAAGCGATGCGTGCCTGTATAGCGCGCAATCAGTTGGCAGGCGGCGGCTATGGACGGGCCCCGGTTTGCGGAGATCTCCCGATGACTGCCGTCGTGCAGCACGATGTTGGCGGCGCGGCCCCGCCGCTCCAGGCGCTCGATCCTGCGCGCCAGCCGCTCCACGATCTTCTCCGTTGAAGGCTCCTTCCAGTCGGAGGTCATCGCGTTCCACAGCACCGGAATCATCCCTAGATCCCTTGCCGCGCGCAGCACATAGGGCCGGCGCGCGCCAAAGGGCGGGCGAAAATATCGCACTGGCGCGCCCACAATCTGCTCCAGAGCCTGGCTCGCCGCGGCGAGTTCCTCCCGTACGCGGCCGGGGGTGGCGAGCGCCAGGTTCAGGTGGCTCCAGGAGTGGTTTCCGATCAGGTGGCCGGCCTCGGCGATCCGCCGCGCCAGCGCCTGCTCGGCCTGGGCGCGGCTGCCCAACATAAAGAAGGTTGCCCGCACATCATTGCTGGCCAGAATATCGAGCAGGCGCGGCGTCCAGGCAGGGTTGGGGCCGTCGTCGAAGGTGAGCGCCAGTTCGCCGGGGCGCGGCGGCGCGATGAGCGCTTGGCCGAATAGCCGCGAGCCGGGCCACAGGGCGGCGTAGGCGCAACCGCCGGCCGCCACTCCCAGCGCGGCCGCCGCGCCCAACCCGGCGGAGATTCCCGTGGCCAGTGGTGAAAGCATCGCGTCTTCCAGTTTGCAGCGCGAAGGTGTTAAACGGCAAGCACTTGCAACCCGCCAGTTCAGAGCTGTCCTCCGTCAAGAGTGCGGACGCCGTTGTTGCATCCTGGCTAGCCCCTGGGCGGTATACTCTCTTTGTTCAGGCTGCATCCTGCGTAATCGGAGCGGCACTGGAGACAATCGATGAGCTTCACGAAATTTTCCGGCAGCAGCAATAGCTCGCCTACAGAAACTCCCACCACGAAAATTACCCTGCCTGTACTGGCCGAGATGAAGCGCCAGGGCAAGCCCGTCTCCGCGCTCACCGCTTACGACTACCCAACCGCACGGCTGGCGGACGAAGCCGGTATCGATTTGGTGTTGGTCGGCGACTCGCTGGCCATGGTAGTTCTGGGCCAGGAAAATACGCTTGCTGTCACCATGGATGAGATGCTGCACCACGCGCGGGCCGTCCGTCGCGGCGTGCGCCGCGCTCTGCTGGTGGCCGACATGCCCTTCGGCAGCTACCATGGCACAGTGGAAGAAGGGCTAGCTAACGCCATTCGCTTCGTCAAGGAAGCCGGCGCCGAGGCGGTCAAGATTGAAGGGCCGCGCACTGAACTGGTTCGGGTCCTCACCGAGGCCGAGATCCCCGTGGTGGGGCACCTGGGCCTTATGCCGCAGAGCGTTCACCGCATGGGCGGCTACAAGGTGCAGGCCCGCACCGCCGAGACCGTGCTTGAACTCAAGGCCGATGCACACGCCTTGACCGATGCCGGAGCCGGCGCGCTGGTGCTCGAAGGCATTCCCCGCGAGGCAGCCGCGGCCATCACCGCCGAGCTGGCCATTCCAACCATCGGCATCGGCGCTGGTCCCGATTGCGACGGGCAGATTCTGGTATTTCACGACCTGATGAATCTGACCTTCGCGCCAGCGGCCAAGTTTGTCCGCCGCTATGCCGACGCCGGCGCGCTCATCCGCTCGGCCATCGAACACTACCGCGAAGATGTGGAGCAGCGCGCCTTCCCCTCGGACGAAGAGAGCTATCACTTGCCGGAGGCGGTGCGCAGGGCGCTCGACTCGGCCCAAAAGACGGGAAGGCTCAGGAAAGCCTGATGGAGATTCTGCGTACGGTTGATGAACTCCGCCAATGGTCCCGTCAGGAGCGCAACGATGGCGGAAACACCATCGGGCTCGTCCCCACTATGGGCGCTCTCCATGCCGGTCACGCTTCGCTGATCCGCGCCGCTAACGCCTCGGTCGGCTTTGTCGCCGTCAGCATCTTCGTCAACCCTACCCAATTCGGCCCCAACGAGGATTACGCCCGCTATCCGCGCACCTTAGAGGCCGACTGCGCACTCGCCCAGGCCGAAGGCGCGGACGTTGTCTTCGCTCCCACAGTCGAGGAGATGTATCCCGACGGCGCGGCGACCTTCGTTGAGGTGGAAGGCTTGAGTAACCGTCTCGATGGCAAATCGCGGCCGGGACACTTTCGCGGCGTGGCCACAGTAGTGGCCAAGCTGCTGATCGCCACCGAAGCCGACCGTGCCTTCTTCGGCCAGAAAGACGCCGCGCAGGTCGCCGTATTACGCCGCATGGTCGCCGGTCTGCGCCTCTCCGCCGAGATCGTGGTCTGTCCCATCGTCAGGGAGCCAGACGGCTTGGCCCTCAGCTCCCGCAACCTCTACCTCAGCCCCGCCGAGCGCACCCAGGCCCTCATCCTCAGCCAAACCGTCCGCCAGGCTGAGACGTGCGTAGCCAATGGAGAGCGCCGAGCCAGTGCGCTGATTGCAAACGCCCGCCAATCCTTCGCGACCGAACCCGCTATCCGCGTGGATTACATCGAGCTGGTGAACTGGGCCACTCTGGAGCCCGTTGAAATCGCTGTCCCCGGCTCGCTCTTCGCCGTCGCCGCATGGGTGGGCACAACCCGGCTGATCGATAACACGATCCTCGGCTGACGCTCATCGCTGCTCCGCTTCGCAATTCCGCTTGACACAGTCTTCGCGGCTGACGCACAGTCATTAACGCGACTCCGATCGGACCGGCCAGCGATTCTCCCCACTTCCTGAATGCCCTGACCTTTGGAGCCGGATATCGATCGAAGCGGAGGCTTCTCAATGAATCACTTTTATTTTCATCACTATAATCTGTGGGCAGTGCTGGTATCGGCCTTGATTCAGTGGGTTCTCGGCGCGCTCTGGTACTCTCTGCTCTTTGCCAAACCGTGGATGGCCGCGGTTGGCCACACGCCCGGAGAAAAACCCAAGGGCGCTGCCGTCGCCATGGTCTCGTCTTTCATAGGCGGCATTATTCTCTCCTTTGCCCTGGCGCGCATGCTGCTCTGGGCCCACGCAGGGTCATGGCGCTGGGGAGCTGTTATCGGCGGCATCTGCTGGCTCGGCTTCATCGCCGTGCCGCTCTTCTCACAGCATCTGTATGAGAAGCGCCCCTGCAAGCTCTTCGTTATCAACGCCGGCTACTGGCTGGTGGCGCTGCTAATCAGCGGCGTCGTGCTGGCGGTTTGGCGCTAAGCAACTTCGCCGCATGCCCGTTACAATCGAGGCATGAGCAAAATCGTTATCGCAACCGGCAAAGCCCCCGCCGCCATCGGGCCTTATTCCCAGGGTGTGCGCGCGGGAAACCTCCTCTTCACCGCCGGTCAGGCTGGCGTGGACCCGGCGACTCAGCAAGTGGTGGCGGGCGGCATCGCGGAACAGACCGCCCGCACCTTCGAGAACCTGAAGGCTATTCTTGAAGCAGGCGGATCGAGCCTTGCCCAGGTGGTCAAGGCCACGGTATTCCTCAAAAACATCAACGACTTTGCCGCCATGAACGCGGTATACAGCGAGTATTTCAGACAAGCTTCCGCCCCGTTGCCGGCGCGCACCACGGTGGAAGCCGCCCGCCTGCCCAAGGATGTGCTGGTGGAGATTGAACTGATTGCGGAGGTCTGAAGCCGCTTCCGGGTGCTTTCATCCCGCCACAAGCATCCAATTAGATAGAGATGATTTAGGAGAATTCATGGGCGAGAAGCCGGATAAAGTGGTGCGCACGGAGGCCGAGTGGCGCGCGATACTGACGCCCGAGCAGTACCGGGTTCTGCGCGAAAAAGCCACAGAACGGCCCTTCACCGGCTCACTGACCGAGAATCGCGAGACCGGCAACTATCATTGCGCAGGCTGCGGAACGCTGTTGTTTCTGAGCGGAGCCAAGTTCGACTCCGGCTGCGGCTGGCCCAGCTTCCTGTTGCCCGCCGAATCCAAAGCCATCGAGGAGCACGAGGACCGGAGCTTTGGAATGAGGCGCATCGAAGTAACCTGCGCCCGTTGCGGCGGTCATTTGGGCCACGTCTTCCCCGACGGCCCCGCGCCCACCGGGCTGCGCTACTGCATCAACTCCGCCGCGTTGACCTTCACCCGGCAAAAACCGTAACCCGGACCTGCCATCGGGAGCCGAATTCCGCTAAGAAAGACATTTCAGGCACAACAAAACCCCGTCCGGGCGGGACGGGGTTGACTTCGATCCTGAGTGCAACTGGGACGAGTAGAGCGGGCGCGCAGACCGCCTGCTCTACGCCTTGGCGATCTTGCCGTTTTTGATGCAACTGGCGCAGACCCGAAGCCGCTTGGGCGCGCCGTTGACCAGCGCCTTCACCACCTGCAGATTGACGCTCCAGCGGCGGCGCGTGACGTTGTGCGCGTGAGAGATGTTGTTGCCGAACTGCGGGCCTTTCCCGCAGATGTCGCATACCTTTGCCATGCTTCGCTCCAAACCTGTGTGCTTCGCGCAGCCTGTGAGCGCCGTTCCAGCCGCGCTCAGGCCGGGCGGCTATCCGGGCGCATAAAGACAGCTTCCCCGGCAGCATGCCGAATCTTCAGTATACCCGGAATGGCCCTCCGAGCCAAACGCGGAAGCCGACTCGTAAGGCAGGCCGTCGCCGGAGCTTTCGACCCCGGCCTCGGCGCTTGAGTTCCGCTTACACCAGCTTGGCGTCGAGCACAATTTCGGTATTGTTGGCGAAGAGCTTGGAGATGGGGCAGCCGGTCTTGGCGTCTGCCGCGGCTTTGTCGAAGACTTCCTTGCTGGCGCCGGGCACCTTGGCCGTGGTGGTCAGCGCGATCCGGGTGATGGCGAAACCGCCCTCGACCTTGGCAAGAGTGACGGCAGCTTGGGTTTCAATCTTCTCCGGGGTGAGCCCCGCTCCGCCCAGCTGCGCGCCCAGGGCCATGGAGAAGCAACTGGCGTGGGCAGCCGCGATCAGCTCCTCGGGAGTGGTGCCGCTATCGGCGCCTTCAAAGCGCGTGGCGAAGGAGTATTTTGCGTTGCTCAGCACGCCCGTCGCCGTTGAGATCGTGCCCTTGCCTTCCTTCAGTGAACCTGTCCAAACCGCGCTTGCTTTGCTTGCCATTTTTCCTCCTTGGGGGTGAGCTGCTTTAGTATTTCGTTGCCGGCGCGCCGCTTGAGTGGAAGCCAGGGATGGCGCGGCAGGAAGCGCTTCCATTGTTTGGATGCGGCAGATACGCGCCGGGATGCGCTCGAAGGCAGGGCTTTACACTCGATTCATAATGGAAGACGCGTAAATCCGGCAGCCGGGCGGGGGCAATCAAGAGGGCTGTTGCCTGCCAGCCTTCCGGGCCGTGTAGAATCCACAGGGAGTTCACTTGGCTATGATGAAACAATTTACGGCAGCGGCCGGCCTCTTCTTATCGATCTTTGCGGTCCCGATCCTGATAGCTCAAAGACCGGCAGCTCAAGGACGGGCTCAGAATCCACCTCCCGATATCGTGCTCACCGGCGATGTCACCGGCGCGCAGCACCAGACGTATTTTGAGATTCCCTTCACGGTGCCCGCCGGCACGCATCGCGTCAGCGTGGATTTTCAGTACACCGGCAGGGAGCAGCGCGCGACGCTCGACCTGGGCATTGCCGATCCGGAGCGCTTTCGCGGCCAGAGCGGAGGCAACAAGAACCACTTCACCATCGGCGAGACCGACGCCACCCCTTCTTATCTGCCCGGCGCCATTCCTCCGGGCCGGTGGCGCCTCCTCATCTCCGTGCCGAATATGCGCCCGCAAACCGTCTCCCATTACCGGGCCGGGATCCGCTTCAATGCGAGGGACGAGGATTCCGGCTTCACTTCACTTCCCCTGGCCACCGGCACGCGCTGGTATCGCGGCGACCTGCACATGCACTCCGCCCACAGCGATGGCAGTTGCGCGAGCCAGAGCGGCAAGATGGTTCCCTGCCCGGTCTTTGTGGCCGCGCAGACGGCGGCGGCGCGCGGGCTGGACTTCCTGGCCATCACCGACCATAACGCCAACTCGCAATATGACGCGGAGCGCGAGTTGCAGCCATACTTCGACCGCGTGCTGCTGATTCCGGGACGGGAGATGACGACCTTCCATGGGCACTTCAACATCTTCGGCGTAACCCAGTTCGTCGATTATCGAATTGCCGCGGGCGGCCTCGATTTGAACAGCGTGCTGCGCGACGTAAAAGCGAAGGGCGGCATCGCCTCCGTCAACCATGCCCAGGCGCCCGGCGGCGAGATCTGCATGGGCTGCCGGTGGGAGCCGCCACCGGACGCCGACATGAGCCTTTTCAGCGCGGTCGAAGTCATCAACGGCGGCCAGATCCTATTTTCGAGCGCGAAATACTGGGATGCGCAACTGCGCGCTGGCTATCGGCTGGCCGCCGTCGGCGGCAGCGACAGCCACAACGCGACAAACCCGCCGGGACCGCCGGGATCGATCGGCTGGCCCACGACGGCCGTGGAAGCGGGTGAACTCTCCGTTCCCGCAATTCTCAACGGCATCCGCGCGGGGCGTACCTTTGTTGACCTCACCGCTTCGCGCGACAAGCAGGTGGATTTCGAGGCCGAGTCCGGCAGCGCCCATGCGCGCATGGGAGAAACGCTTCACGCCGCGGTGGGAGCACCCATTCGCGTGCGGATTCATACCAACGCCTGCGCGGGGTCCGCGGTTCATTTGCTGCTGGATGGCGAGGAGGCTGCCGCCGCGCCTCCCATGACAGTGGACAGCGCAAGCGCCCCTGTAGAGGCTACGCTCAATGTCGGCGCCGGACGCCACTGGCTGCGCGTCGAGATTCGCGACGGCAAGGGCAGCTTGCAGTTGAC
>Ga0326728_10016996_pt1 | contig 14695 bp, 15 predicted proteins | sample MB3enrmetagenome_FD_207602 | JGI IMG/M metagenome (GOLD analysis project Ga0326728, IMG submission 207602) | Lab enriched peat soil microbial communities from McLean, Ithaca, NY, United States - MB31MN | ecosystem: Environmental > Terrestrial > Soil > Wetlands > Peat | place: USA: New York...
GCTTAACCCAGTCTGCCCAAAAGCCGTAGGGCTTTGTCCCCGAACTATTCATAAACTGGAATGCCTAGCGCTTGTTCAAGTTCGTTGCATTTATTCTGCAGGAATTGGATTTCTGATTTCAAGCCTTTTAGCGCCTTTTTCTTTTCGTCGATTAGAGTAAAGGCCTGATTTTGTAGTTCGTTCTCCTCTTTCTGCAAGTGCTCTCTTTCTCGTAGCAGATCCTGTTCTTCTGTTTTGAGGCTATTTAAAGTGGCTATCAAATCGGAAGCGCTAAGTTCGTTTAACTCCGCAACTTCTTTTCCATCCACAGAAGTCGCTGTATTGTTTGATTCTGGTTCTTGCTTTTGCATTGGTTCCACCTTTTTTATCACCGTAATGTTAAGGCGTTAACTACTTACATATTCAGTATTAATATATAATATAAAAATATTGTTAAGTTTGAATATATGGAAATAAACAAGTACTGTCGAGTTACCTCGCTCCGACATACTAAAGCCTAGTTTTTAAAAGAGGAATTGCAAAGAGCGCCTAGTTCAAAGAAATGTCTTGAACTCCAAAGCCTTAGCAAACAATTTCTTTATTTCTAAACGAAGTTAAAACTTAGCATTAATTTGAAATTCATAAGCTTTTAGTTACCTTACTAGAAACTAATTTTTGATTGATATTGAAGACAAAGCATTCGAAATTAGTTGACAACACTTTGGTTTGGGCTGTCACCGACGAAGAATTAGGTTCAACCTTAGAATCAGATAAAATAGTGTCGGAGCCAAATGGAAAAATGATGCCCAAAAAACTCGAAACACCACAAACAACCGACCAATTGCAACAAGCATGTCCTTTGCAAATTGCAGAGTCCTCTAATTCAATTAATGATTTAGACCTCTTGACGTCTCTGCAAAAAATGAAATCAGAAGAACAAGCGCTCTTAGAACAAAAACAACGCTTGGTAGAAACGGAGCAAATCCTTTATAACAGACTTCTCAAAGAAATTGAAAAAAAGAAGGCAACGATCGCTAACTTGATGTCAAAAATTACTGATCTTCAGAATCGGACCAAGCAACTCGGAGAAGCACTCGGCATCGGCATTTACAATAAAACTCAAGTACTCAAGATAAATTCACCGATAATTGTCGAAACCAAGGTGCAACAAGTCCTTCATGAATGCATCGGACTGTTAAGCTGCCCAAAACCAGAAAAATGCGGAATTTATGATTTATGCTTAAAAAAGTACATGACTGCTGAAATGAGAAACGAAGTCCTAAAATTCTAGTCTTTGATTATTCAGCACTTCGTTCTTTTGGGGTGTTGTTTCGAGTCAAATTTGGCGTTGCACATCAAAGGTTGAACTATTGTTCCTTCTGGAAATCCATGCAAGATTCTTGGAATTCTTTAGCGAATTGAAGGCACGCCAACACTTTGATCAGAGAAGGAAGATTAAATTAGCACTTAAACACACATACTTATAAGTGTGTATGAACATAGTACGATATGTAAATAAGTGAATCACAGCAGAAAATGACAAAAGCAAACGCTTATTTGGAAATTGTCGATTCACTTATTCCAAAAATGTGTGACACGTAAAGTTGCAATAAAAGCAAGTGAATAAAATGGGCCGCATCAATGTTGACATCTCAGATGAACTCGAAAAAAAGTTAAGATTGAAGACAGTAGAAAGATTCGGAGGCAAAAAAGGCGACTTATCCCGAGCTGTCCAAGAAGCAGTAAAAACGTGGCTCGACAAAAACCAATAGAGAATGAAGTCGCCCCTCCTCAATTACGATAGCTATATTGTAAGAATGCCTAACAGAAAGGCGCGGGGAAAGCCAGTTAGCCTCGAACACCCTCCTGAAGGTGTTATATGGGCAATCTAACTGGAAAGTCCCCTCTTGCAAAGGTGATAACAGCAAGTTACACTCATCTGGTTGATAACAATGGTTAACAGAAATTTAGATCTTGTGTTCATCGAAAAGGAAGGAAGATGGTACCCGCTAGACGAAGTCGACCATGAAGATTTGGCGGCCGGTCTGGAGAAAATTTCTAAAGAAGTCGCTAAACGACTGCAATTGGTAAAAGAACAAAGATAGAAACATTTCAGGTGCCTCTTCATCAATTAACCAATGAAAGTAAATGGAAATTGATTCAAAGACCCCTTTCAACATTTCCCCATCTAGTTTTCTAACAACAAATAATCGAGGTGAAAAAAATGACTGAAGAACAAGAAAAGGCGCCGGTAAAGGCGATGGCAAAATCTGAAATCGCAGTAAAACCTGTAAAACATGTTCTTGCTAAACCCGTTCCTGCCAAAGTTCTATCTAAACGCGTTCCTGCCAAACAAGTTCCCGCGGTTCATGTTCTGACTACATTCGATGATCTGGTGGATAATTTTCGTAAGAATTTCATTGAAAGTTTAGCTTTCCCGTTTGATTGGATAAGTGTTGAACCTGTCGCTCCGGTTCGTGAGGCAACTGTAGATCTGGTCGATGAAGGAAACAAATTTGTGGTTCTCGCTGAGATGCCTGGCGTAGCAAAAGACAACATTGACGTGGCATTGACAAATAATGGTATCGAAATCTCGGCTGAAACGGATGTTGAAACGGAAGATACGGAGAAGAACTTTGTTGTCAGAGAACGCGTTTACTCGCATATTTTTAAACAGCTGTCGTTCCCCGAAGAAGTAATCCCAGAGAAAGCTGAATCCACATTTAGGAACGGATTACTTGAAGTCTCCATCCCAAAGAAGACGATTGCACCCGCACCTAAAAAGCACAAAGTGACAGTGAAATAGCTAATAAAGTGGTAGCATTTTTTATGCTCCCGACTATTTCCCGCAATATTTTTGGACTTTCCTTATTCTTAGGTTTTTCTGTTTGAGAATTGAAAAGTGTCGAGTTAAGATTGTTACGTTACTTTTTCCAACTCTGAACCAAAAGAAGCCACTAATAGCATTTTGTTGATTTCTCTTTAGAACTAAGATTAATCTATCTGTCTAGCCTATCTTGATTTTTGTCTTTCAACTCTGTCTAGTTTCTTCTTCTTGCGGGCATCTTCTCGTTCTTTCTTTTTTCGAGGCTGAGGTTTTCCCCGATCTTGTTCGCATGTTTCTCCTTTCTTACTCATCTGATAATTCTCCTTATGATGAAGAAACGGCTGTAAGCTTCGCGACGCCGTTTCTTTTCTTTTGTAATCAAGTGAATACAGTTTTTTATGAGTTGGGGTTGAAAAGAATCCCAAAAAGAGAGCTCTGAAAAACCAAAAAAGAACATGCAAAACAAAAGAAAGCTAAGGAAAAGTTCTTTGATCTGGCAATTCGAGATTTAGCTGAATCTTTAGCAGCTTGTATCTATTTCTAACGGTAACTTCGGTGACTCCAGCAGCGTCCGCCATGTCTTTTTGTGTTATCTTTTCATTATTCTGAAGACAAGCTATGTAGAGTGCCGCTGCAGCCAGGCCCATGGGATCTTTTCCTGCCGAAAATCGTTTTCGTCTAGCCTCTGCAAGTATTGTTATGGCTACGCCCTGTGTTTTGCCTGAAATTCCGTTTTTCTCGGCAATTTTTGAGATGTATGTCAGCGCATCGGCAACTGGCATGTGAAAATCGAGTTCTTGCAATAGCAGTCTGTAGCAGCGCGCCACGTCTTTTTCATCAACAAGGCTTGCTTCAGCGATTTCGTGAAGGCTTCTGGATGCTCCGCTCTTACGGCAAGCTACGTAAAGTGAAGCCGCCATGATAGAATTGATTGACCTGCCTCTCACTAGGCCTTTGTCTAACGCTTTGCGGTAAATGATAGCTGATTTTTCTTTAGTCGATCGGGGGATGGAAACTTTGCTTGATAATCGTTCCAGTTCAGACATGGCTTGTGCAAGGTTTCGGTCGCTTGATGAGTGCACTCGGCTGCGTATTTGCCATTTCCTAAGACGCCACATCTGCAATCTAGTAGAAAGAGGCAGTTTCCTTCCGAAGGCATCTCTGTCAACTTGGCTGATTGCGGTGGATAATCCTTTATCATGGACATAATACGAGGTTGGCATACCGACGCGGCTTCTTGATGTTTTTTCTTCTTGTGTAAAAGCACGCCATTCGGGGCCTTTATCTAACATCTGCTCGTACAAGACAAGACCGCAGTCACCACAAATGGTTTCGCCTGTGCCACAGTCGTGGATAAGTTTTTTGCTTGTACATTCAGGACACTTTTCAGCTAACTGATTATGAACTTTTGGGACTTCTAGGGTTACACTCATGTTTTGATCTCTGTTTATTTGCCCAGAATCGTCAATAAATCACTTAATGCCGCTAAAGGTTAGAAAAGTGATAACGCAATCCTCGCATTCTAAATATATGAACGTGGACCTATTATAAAGGACTTTGCTATCAAATAACTAGATTTAGCATGCCAGTACAAGCATTCCGGCTTTTGTCATGATTTTACCCACTCAGCGCGCATTTTCCCCTTAATATTTGGAACATTCTTAATAAGTTACGTAAAATGCCGAATAATTAAGAAGTCAATTTAGGCACAAGAGCATAAGGTATTTTTTTAACAAAATGTCTAAAGCCTTTTTGGCCTCACATTATGCCAGGAAATATTTTCTTAGAAAGGAAGTGTCCATTAAAGGTTTATATAAAACTTTTTGACCAGAAAGAAACAAGGATTAAAAATGAAGAATAAGAAATTGGAAGAGAGTCATTTTGCCCTTGACGCACAGTTACCAATACTCTTGGTTTCTAAAGTTGTTGAGACACTAGCCAAACTACCTAATGAAGTTCAGGAGTTCGTCGATAAAAATGTCCAATTTATCGAAGGTCGTGCAAGCACGATCCGCAAGAAACAAATCATTGAAAAACCCTTCCTTATTATTTTGCGAGTAAACAATTCTGAATTTACTATCGCACATGAAGTTGCTCATGCATGGCTAAACCATGACGACAAAGAAGCAGACATAGACCCGTCCATATATGACAAAAACGAAAAAGCAGCAAATCAGTTAGCCAAAAAGTGGTTAAAATCCTTTTGAACCAACAAATGGTTTTTTAGATTTATTACTTTGAATCAACCAAAAAAATTAGTGAATTCTGGATTAGCCTCTTTATGCCTTGCCCGTGTCTTTTTGAAAGAGGCGTTGATGTTTTGAGCCTATTTTGACTAAATACTGTTTATTTTCCTTCGCTTTTATCGAAATCGAACCAAAGAATCGCCATTTTGAGCCTATTTTACTTTGACTTAATGAGTAGGCGAAAAACTTTAGCAATTCTTTCCATTTGTAAAGGCGTGACACCAAAGGGAGATAATGGATAAAGAAAATTGTTAGCTTCTATGCGAAGCTAACAATTTTTTTTGGTTCCATGGCTTTTGGAAATGTCCAGAAATGAGCTACGCACTTGGTGACTTTGAAGAGGATTAGCCCTGGGTTTTCCGGCGTTAGTCCTGCCTGCTTTAGGAATGGTCTGGCGTCAAGAAGCTTCTTTTTCATTTCTATGTCATCAATGAATTCAACTGTGCCTGTTATTCTCATTTGCTGCATGTCTTTGCTTTTGGGGTTAAAGAAGCAGACTTCAACCTTAGGGTTAGCTTTCAACTGTTTAATGACGTCTTTTCCAGCGGCAGAGCTGTAGTATAGACCTGACTTATCAGCGTACCAAAGTTGAAATCCTCTTACCCGTGGTTGTCTACCTTCAACCGTAGCTAAGAAGCTTATTGGATTTTCATTTGCAAACTTGATATAATCTTCTAATGGAATAGATAGTTGACTCATCTTGCTTTTCACCATAAGATACTATGGCAAAGGGGTATTTGTTGATTATGAAATATTGGAAGTTTGTTGGATGTTCGGGACCGACTGGGCATTTAGCGCGTAATTATCAGGACAATTCCTAACACAATTCTTAATTGGCGTCGAAAATCCCTTGATAATTATGACTAAAGAAAAAAGGGCAGAGTCAAAGATGCCCTATTGGAAAGCCAAGATCTTAGCTGACCAAGGAACGCAAATTTCTTCTACCTATAGGCAAACCAATATGCAAAATTTTAAGTTAAGAAAACAACAATGTAGTGGCTTATGGTAACGAAAGAGGATTTGATTAAGCAAGAGCTTTCAAAAACAGGATTTGACTTCGAGGATGAGGTTGCCGCCCAAATGAAAGAATTAGGCGATTTTGATGTGCAACCAAATTACTGTTTCATTGATTGGCAGACAGGAGAACATCTGGAACTCGACCTTCGAGCAACTTATCAAGTCACGCGTTCACCAATCCGGATTGAATACGTTGTATTAATAGAATGTAAAAGGATTCTTGGAAATGTCTGGGCTTTCATCAAGAGCACTGGTGATGTAGTGACTTCTAAAAATGCGTCATCGATTTGGGATAACATCGACATTATCGGTAGGCAGGGAGAGTTAGTCGAAATACTCAAACCGATGACTAAGGTGAACTCTCTTGTTGCAGACTCCCACTCAAACAGATTTAAGGAGATAATACTTGACTCGGAAACATCCAACAAAAGAGACGATAACATCCTCAATTGCACAACGAAATTGGCCAAAGCTATATATTTCGAACAACGTATGCACGAAAGAAATAGCGCAATTTTAGCCACTCAAATGGATGACGTAGACTACGTCAAAATATATTATCCCATGATGGTTTTTGAGGGTGACATGTATGAAGCGACGATGCTTCCAAACCTAGAGGTTAGGCATATATCAAGTGTGCACCTTGACAAGTTCTCTATCGAGAACAAAGAGGAGCTAGGGATGACTATAGACATTGTCAATTACGAGTACTTAAGAGGGTTTTTAGAGAGGGGGCTATTGACAGAGGCTAAACAAATAGTCACTAGAGAAAGGAAGAATCGGCGCGCATACGTTAAGCGTATCCACAGGATCAAGGAAAAAAAGAGACTCGACAAAACGTGGCAACAGATTTCAGGCGTTCTGCCAAAAGTAAAAGGAGTGCCGGGAGTTGGCAAGCTAGTGCCATAATACCAGCAATGGGCGGATTGGAAGTTTATTTTCGCTTTTTCTGCCTTGACCACTCTAAAATAGACTTTGCAAATCAATTCACTTGCTAATAATCAAAGCCCGTCAAGATGTCACTATCTGCATTAAGCGGGTTGGCTAAGGTTAAACATGGCGGGCTGGTTGGTCCCTAAATTGAAAAGTTTCTTTGAGATAGGGGTCTGTATCAAGTGAGTTAGCCTTAGCTTAGGAGGTGAACCCTAGCGGGACAAGGTGAACAGGCAGAATGTCAAATAGCGATAACCAGAGAACTTTACGCAACCAAGAAGGGGCATGTCTTAAGTGGAGAGGCAACATAATTCTTAATTACCTCGTCTTCTATGGGTTCTGGCTGAGGTTACATGAAATGGTAAAGATGGATTTCGGTGGCGTCAAAGAAGATGTCATCACCCGCGAAGAATTCACAGTAAAACAAGCTCAAAGAGTCCTAAAAGATGAAGTTGTCGTCTCGCTTGGCTACGGCATTCAAGGTCAAGCGCAATCCCTGAACATGCGTGACAACGGGATAAAAGTAATTATTGGACAAGAAAAAGAAGGCGTCTTCAAAAAAGAATGGGACAAGGCTATTGCAGACGGTTGGAAGCCAGGCGAGAACCTTTTCCCAATGGAAGAAGCAGCTAAAAAAGGCACCATCAAAATGTTCCTGTTAACCGATTCTGGACAGAAAATGGTGTGGCCAAAAATCAAAGCAACACTCAAGAAAGGCGATGCCCTCTACTTCAGCCACGGCTTTAGCATCGTTTACAAAGAGCAAACCGGCGTCATTCCGCCGGCAGACATCGACGTCATCCTTGTTGCACCTAAGGGAAGCGGCACCAGTGTGCGCAGAAACTTTGTTGACGGTAGCGGCATAAACTGCAGCTTCGCTGTCCATCAAGACGCAACTGGCAAAGCAATGGATCGGGCAAAAGCGCTGGGCATAGCCATCGGCGCGGGGTATCTGTTTCCTACTACCTTTGAAAAAGAAGTTTATAGCGACCTTACAGGCGAACGTGGAACACTGATGGGCGCTCTCGCAGGCATACTTGAAGCACAGTACAACACCCTTCGGGCGCATGGGCACAGCCCAAGCGAAGCATTCAACGAATCCGTTGAGGAACTTACACAAAGCCTCATACGCCTCGTTGACGAGAACGGCATGGACTGGATGTACTGCAACTGCAGCGAAACAGCACGAATAGGAGCCCTACGCTGGAGACCCCGTTTTCGAGAAGCTACACAGCCAGTGTTCGATTCACTCTACGAGCTCGTTGCCGCGGGTGAAGAAACACGCATCGTACTGGAAAAGAGCAAAGCTCAAGACTACCGTCAAAAACTCGCTGACGAACTCAAGGAAATGGGCAACAGCGAAATGTGGCGTGCAGGCGCAACCGTTCGCTCGCTACGACCAGGAAAACAAAAGAAGCAACAATAAGCTTCCCTCTATTTCTTTAATTTTTTTCTTCTGATTTTTACGCTAAAGTTTAGGGAATCACCTATATTCTAAAATAAGATAAAAAAAGCCTGAGTTTCAGGGCTGTATTTTTGAAAAATTCTAAGATGGGCAAAAAATAGTTTTAGAGCCATGACTTAGAAAGAATTTTTTTGCAAGTATGGCAAATTGTGTAGATCTCTTGCTCGTTTTTTATGAGCAGTTCGGTCTCTGCCGTGGATTTGCAATTCGGGCAAACGTCATTATGTATCACATTTTCATCTCCGATTTACTTTAGGCAGGTCTTACATGAACCAAAAATTTGAGTTTAAGCGTGGCCTATTGTTGTGAACAGTAAGGACACAAAACCATTTTTGGGTATCTTGTTTACGCTGTCGTGTATTCATACATAATACGCTTGCCTGAAATATATTTGTTTCCCAACAGCTTATGCCTTTTTAGCGATAAATGTCAAATTTATTTTCCAAAACACCGCTCCGTTTTCCCGTTCCCGGGTAAGCTAATTTTTTATACCCGAAGGCAACGCTTGCTAAACAAAGCTGGGTTCACTCTTGGATTACATTACAATCGCTGCAGTTGCGGTTTTTGCAGTGACCCTTTTCTTGATGGTCAAACGCCCCTTCGGGTTGCGGCTGGGTTGCGCAGCTGGAATCGGCGCTACTGCCTCGCTACTGCTCGGCACGGTAAGCTTGGGGCAGGCTGCAGAGTCTTTTCTCAACATTTGGGATGCTGCACTGGCGTTCTTAGGCATAGTGGCTTTATCCGTTACATTAGACGCCATGGGATTCTTCAGGTGGGCTGCCTTGCGCGTGGTTAAAATGGCTGGCGGAAGCGGATTGCGGCTTTTCTTTTACATTTCCTTATTGACCGCGGCTGTGAGCATCCTTTTCGCAAATGACAGCGCAGTTTTAATTTTAACCCCTATCGTCTTGGAGATTGTAACTTGCCTAGGCATTGACTCTAAGGGTAAGCTTGCCTACCTCTTCAGTGCCGGCTTAATGGCGGACACAGCCGCTATGCCCCTCATCACCAGCAACCCAATTAACATCCTAAGCGCTGACTTTTTCAAATACAGCTTCGTCAACCACCTGGTTTTCATGGGACCCATAGCCGCTACAACAATTCTCAGCAGCTTGCTTTTGTTTTACGTGTTCTTTAGAAAACAGATTCCCAAAACCTATGAAATAGAAGCCGCCGACTTATTGAATCGAGGAAAACCAGTTATTTCGCCGTTTCACCTTAAGATAAGCTTGGCTACACTGATTGCAATCGACATAGGCTATGTCCTAACGTCTTTGAATCGGTTTCCAGTTTCGATAGTCATTTGCAGCGGGGCGGCTTTTCTGATTGCTGTCTACTGGTTTACTTTGAAGTGGAACGGGTCAGTGACCGGCGAGAAGAAGGGACTAATGGGGTTGGCAAGGGATATCAACTGGGACATCGTGCTATTCATGTTCAGCATATTCCTAGTCGCACAAGGACTGGAGACCGCGGGCATTACAAACCTGCTTGCATCGGCACTTCTCGCAACCAGCACATTGCCCTCTGTTTTGGGGATTTTTGCGCCAAGCATGGTCGTTACTATTGGCGCCAGTTTTATGAACAATTGGCCCATGACAATACTCGGGTTGCTAAGCATCCAACACATGGGGTTAACAGGAGCATCCTTGACAGGACTGATTTTTAGCAACATAATCGGAAACAACTTAGGACCCCACTTCTTCCCACTGGGGTCACTGGCGATCGTAGTTTGGCTGGAAACCATGAAGCGAAAAGGCGTCACCATTAGCCTAAGAGAATACCTCAAAGTCGGTGCTCCACTGTCCATAGCACAGGTTACAATCGCTTCGGCAGTACTATGGGCTGAATTAGCCGCTGGGTTCAAACTTTTTTAGATGGATAAAATGCATCTAAGTAACTTTCAATTTGTTGAATATTTCTCTGTACACTCTTAAGGCTTCTTGCTCGCTGGACACTTTTTTGATAAGCATGCGTCCGCCGTTGAATAAGCTAACTTCATAGTTATTATAAGTGAACATTAGAGCTAAGCTTGATTTCAAACGGACATTAAACTGCTGTTTTACGGCTGGGTAGATTTCTTCAAGGTTGAGTTTTAAGGGTTTCTCAGGGTTAATGTTGGCTGTGTCTCGTCCGCAAAGCCAAACCAGCCGTTCGCCGCCAGCAACCGTAGATAATTCGCCATGGCAAACAGGGCAGCGAGTGCTCTTTGAAATCTCTATCGTAGTGAAGTCCATGTCTCTGAAGTCACAGACCAAAAGTCTGCCCTTTAAAGTCGGCGCGATATCCGCAAGAAGCTTTATTGTTTCCATGGCTTGCAAGGCGCCGATAACTCCCGGCGTAACCCCAATTACCCCCCGGGTACTGCAAGTCAGCAGGTCGTTATCGGAGAGGTTCGGCATCAAACATTCCAAACACCCAGTTTGCGGCGGCTGAAAAACCGAAAGATTGCCTTCGATACCGATTGCTGCCCCGAAAACATAGGGAATCCTCAGTTTTACGCAGGCACGGTTAACCACATAACGGGTCACCATATTGTCTAACCCGTCAACCACGCAATCCACGTCCTGCAAAAGTTTCTCAACGTTGCCAGCGTTAACGTTCTCGGTGAATGCCTCAGTCTTAACCAACGGATTGAGTTCCTGCAAGCGTCTTGCCGCTACTTCAGCCTTAGGGTAATGCAAGTCAGCTGGCGTGTAGAGGATTTGGCGGTGAAGATTCTGCATTTCAATCGTGTCTTGATCAATTAAACGAACGTAACCGACGCCAGCCAGCGAGAGGTACAACGAAGAAACCGCGCCTAACCCGCCAACGCCAACCACCGCAACTTTGGATTTGCAAAGGCGTCTTTGACCTTTTTCACCCAGTTCCTTCATTATGACTTGACGACTGTAAAATTCTTTAGCGAACTCTTCTGCCTTTTGCCCTTCCACTTTAACCAGCCCTCAGAGAAGAATTGTGGTCAGCCACTGTTTTATAATTTACTTTTTAGAGTCGAATTGCGAATGAGAAGGCAAATGATAAAACAGTTTGAATCCTTCTCTTCGCGTTGTCTTGTTTTGACGGCGGCTAGATCTGTCGAATTGGATCTTTGTGGGCAGGAAACGGGATTGACTAAGGTGTAAATTGGAGAAAGGTTTATACACATTAGTTACTACCGTCAGTAGTAGCAAAGGTAAAAGGAGCCAAAAAGAACAACAAGCAAAAAAGCATCAATCAGTTACACTAACCCAAAAGCCGCCGCCGGCAAAAGCCCAAACCCAAACCCCAACATAACTCTTTTTTCTCCTTTAAAGAGTTGAACTCCCCAGCCCAAAGGGAGCTCCACCTGCTGGCGGCGGCTGCAAAATCAGCGCTGCAACACCTCATTCTTGAATTGCCCTTACAAAAAAACGTGAAATTTATCTGTACTTGCCTTTTTGCAAAAACTGTTTTTCGTAGATTTCTCTGACTTTGCCGATGGTGTCAGCTTCTTGAGGTGTCTTGTCGCTTCTGATGCGGCTTATGCGGGCAAACCTTAACGCCATTTCACTTTTGTATTTGGGGCTCTGCTGGATCTCGTTGTACGCCACTTCGACGACAACTTTGGGAACAACGATTACCCGGTGACCCTCTTTCGCGACGGCAGATTCTTTGAGTTGCCGCGTTAACTCGATTATTTCTTGGTCGGTTAAGCCCTTGAAAGTTTTCCCCAACTCCAAAAAACCGCCAGTCTCAGAATCTCTTGCTGCAAGGTAGTAGTCGGAAAGCCAGCCTCTGCGCCGCCCGTAACCGTATTCGGCGGCTGTTATCACGAGGTCTAAGGGTTCAAGAACTGTTTTGATTTTCAACCATTTTTTTCCTCGGCTCCCGGGAGTGTAGGGGCTGTCAAGCTTCTTAGACATCAGCCCTTCATGGCCGGTAGCTATGGCTTCTTTGAGGAAAGATTCGGCTTCCGCGGCTTTTTCGGTGACGATTTGTTTGCTTAGAGGGATTTGTCCTGCGTTTTCCGCAAGGATTTGCCTGCGTGCCGAGTAGGTTAAGGCGATCAAGCTTTCGCCGTTTAGGTAAAGGACGTCGAAGAGGTAGAGGGTTAGGGGGATTTTCTTTGCCATGCCAACAACGTCGCGAACCCGTTTGAATCGCCGCATCAAATGTTGGAACGCTATGGGGTAGCCGGCGCTATCAAGTGCGACAACTTCACCTTCAACGATAGCTGACTGCGCCTTGACGTTGAGGCTCACCGTTTCAACTATTTCAGGGAGACTTGCCGTCACGTTGGTTAGTCTTCGACTGAAAATCTCAACCGTGCCGTTTTGCAGGTGAATTTGAACCCTGGCGCCGTCATACTTGTATTCAAAAGCTGTTTTGCAACCCTGCGCATCCAACGCTTCCTTCACAGTTTGGGCGGTCTGTGCAAGCATGAGTTTGACAGGTCTGAAAACATTGAAGCCTGCTTTTTCCAAGCCCGCTGGGCCTCCCGTTTTCAGTTTTGCGGCAACCTCGCCGATGTCGCCTAAAAGCATGTTTGCACACTGAACACGCTGCAATGGAACTTGGAATGCTTTCGCTACAGCCTGCTCCATTAAACCTTCCTGGAGCCCCGTTCGCATTTCACTTGTGAAGATTTTTACGAGAGTTTTGGCTTCTGCCGGGGTGGCCTGGCTAAGCAAAGCGATTATTTGGCGTTCTTTTCGGGCTCTTGCCCCCGCTCCGGATGTTTGAGCGATGGCTTCCAGCGCCCTTCTAACTTCAGCAATGGTCAGCGATGCTTCGGTTAACTGGGTCTGTTTTTTTGTCTTTGCTTGTTCAAGAATGGCTTTGGTTGCCGAGCCAATGTCGCCTGTGGCTACCATGGCTTGGCGGAAAAGGATCCAGTCGAATTTGCTTATGCACTCTAAAACTCGGGTCAGTGTGGACCAGTTAACGTCAAGCGTTTTTTGGCTGTACATCGGGAAGGCCCTGCCAACCAGCATGTTCGTAGCCGGTTCGATCTCTTCCTCATCAAGAGTTCTTAAGTAATTTGCGGTCAAATCTACGATTTCAAGCCGTTTCTTTGTGGATTCAACTTTTTCAAGCAGTTCCGACAGCGATTTAAAAGACGCAGGCATAACTTGAACCTAAAAATGTCACAATCAAAAGAATCCTCCCCGCTACTTAATTACTTATTGAATCGTGTAAAGCTACTGCTATTTGGAAAAGCGTAGCTCATTTCGTCTGACCACAAAACTAATAACCGAAAATTGATGCGTACAACCTGAATGGGAAAAGTAACAAAAACTGGGCGTCGGAGAGAAAAAACGCTCGCTGAGGTTAAACAATCCAAGCAAGCAACATTTGACAGCTTGCCAACTGCAAAAGAAAAGTCCGCCAAAGTTCGCAACAACAAGCAGATAATAGTAACTGAGATAGTTAACAAAGTGAAGGAAAACGATTTAGAACTCAAAGTGGTTTTCCGATTAATCCCTTCGAAAGCAGCGTTTTCAAAGGTCTTTGCGGAGCTGTATTTTGATGGGCAAAAACTACATCGCTATTCCGTCCGTATTCCCCAAGGGCCACTTTCGGCTGACGAACTTGAATTGCCAGTTTCTCTTTGTATGAGCGGAATAAACTCGGGACAGCACTTAATACGAGTTGAAATGCATGAGTTGTGGAATTCTGAAGAAAAACTCACTTGCACCTCCAAAGAAGTGGCCATAGATTATGTTCCCGTGCACAAGCAAGACAGGTACATAAAAATTCCAATCGTAAGAAATCCCGTAGCTGAAATAGATGTTGTTTCAGAACCTGCGAAAGAAGTTTACGGGGAAATTGAAAAAGATCAGAAAAAAGACTTTGTTGGCAAACTAGATAAGTGGTAAATCATGATGAATGCCACCTTACCTCCGCACGGCAAAATATAATATGCACTTTACCTGAAAAGACTTAGAGTTCTCCAAGGAGAGAAGAAAGATAAAGCCTCTAAACCAAAAAACTAAAGATCGCTTAGTTATCATCGGATTGTTTGCTCTTGAAACCGGCTTCATTTACAATGTGGTAATTAATTTTTACAATTACGCAGTTAAAGGGATGTGGTACTTTTTAGTTCTCGCCATTCTAGCGTCTGTCGGAACAGCAATTTTAGTTGTATACTTGCTTGTAATTCTCTTTACATATTTGGATAAAAGAAAAGTCTTAAAGAGCTTCCAGGAATAAACCCAAAAAGAGAACCTTTATCTCGCTTGAAAAAAAATTAAACTGAAATCATTGAGG
>Ga0326728_10016998_pt1 | contig 14693 bp, 12 predicted proteins | sample MB3enrmetagenome_FD_207602 | JGI IMG/M metagenome (GOLD analysis project Ga0326728, IMG submission 207602) | Lab enriched peat soil microbial communities from McLean, Ithaca, NY, United States - MB31MN | ecosystem: Environmental > Terrestrial > Soil > Wetlands > Peat | place: USA: New York...
GCGAGCCTGGACAGCGCTCCTTTTGGAGCCTTGTCCGGCAGGCGCTCGCCAAGAATGGCTCGGACGGCGGCTTCGAAGCCGTCCCAAATCCCAGGAACCCGGAGTCCCGGGGCGGCGGCCAAGAGCGGCTTCAACATCGGGTCGCGTGAGAGCTGGCTCGCGATCTGAAACGGATCGGCGGCCAGATCGAAGATGCGCCGGACCTGTTCCACTACTTTCATCAGAGACTCGTAACCGGGCAATTCGATGTTCACCAGGAGTTGGCGATCCGCGGCGTCCCGGCGGACTTCAATGACTCCCGGCACATCGTCGATCTCGATGGTTCGGAGATAAGCATCGGATTGGACCGATTCAACTCCGGCGACGGCGCGCGCAGCCAGGAAGGCCAGTAGCCCGGACCAGTGAAAGGGCGGCCGGTACGCCAACCGAATAAGCAGGCCGGGCCGCGGAGTGGAAGACTGATCGACGCTGCGAATACGGCGGAGTTTGGTGGGTGACTCGCCCGCCTTTGTAAGCACCGCGTGATTGAACTGACGGATGCTCCGGAATCCCGCATAGGCGGCCAACTGGGTAATGGGGAGTTCAGTCTCTTCGATGAGCTTGCGCGCGAAGTGCGCGCGCCGTGTGGTCGCGATCTGGCCAGGAGAAGCCCCGAGGTGCTCCACAAACAGGCGGCGCAGTTGGCGCGATCCCAAGCCCACGCGGCCGGCAAGGTCCTCGACGTTGCCGCCGTCGAGAGCGCCTTCGGCAATCAATCGCATCGCTCGCGAGACCACGGCCGATGTGCCGGCCCAGGCGGGCGTGCCCGGCGATACCGCAGGCCGACATCGCCGGCAAGGATGAAATCCCGCTGCCTCGGCCGCGGCCGCAGAGGCAAACCAGATAATGTTGCTCGGCCTGGCGAACGGCACCGGGCAGACGGAGCGGCAATAGATTCGTGTTTTTACCGCACCCGCAAAGAATCGTCCGTCAAATCGCGCGTCGCGGCTGTAGGCGGCCTGCCAGCAAACCTCCGGTTCCAGACCGCGCCCGCACCCGTACTCTCGCTCCGCGATGGCGTCCACACGTCAATTGTAGGGCAGGCGGCCGTTGCTGGCTGGCAATTTTCGGACATGACTTTCGTCCACACTCCCAACACCTGATACTGTTACAGCTTTAGGCTTCATCGTCGCCGGTCCGCAATGGGTTATATGGAAGCGGAGCCTTCAGTTCGAATCGCGCGCCGACCTTCTCCGGGCCAGCGCTCGCAGGGCAACATTTATTCAGGTTTTCCGGTGTAGTGTTGTTCGTGGTGGACCTCGGCATGGTCCTCCAGGCACTCCAGGTGAGTGATGACTTCAGCCGGCATCCCCACTTCTGCGGAAAGGCGTTCCTCCAGAATTGTGGCGAGGCGGTGGGCCTCGCTGACCGTTGTCAAACGTGGGAACAGCAAGTGCACCTCAATGATCTGACGGCGTCCGGTAGTTCGGAAGCGTACGCCGTGATATTGAATGATCAGTTCCGAGCAAATTGAATCCAGCTTGTCGCGAATTCTGCGGCCGGCTTTCGGATCGGAATAATCCAGAAGCCCGACGGCCGAACGCCATACCAGTTGCCCTCCCGACCAGAGGATATTCACGGCGACAACAATAGCCACAAGCGGATCAAACGGTTTCCAATGGGTCAGGAGCACCAACCCTAGTCCTCCCACCACGCCAAAACTTGTCCAGCTATCCGTCAGCACGTGTTTACCATTCGCTTCGAGAATGATCGAATTGGTTCGGCGGCCGACGCGCAGGAGATAGTAGCCGAGACCGGCATTCAACACTCCGGCCATCAGAACCAGCAGCGCCCCTGTTCCCAGTCGCTCCAGACGTAGTCCGCTAATCCACTGCGAGACCGATTCAAAGAGAATTGCGATGGCGGCCACCACGATCATTGCTCCTTCGAAGCCGGCGGAGAAGAAGGTGATTCGCTCGTAGCCGTACAGAAAGTGAGAGGAAGCTGGCCTCGCACTGAGCCGCAGACTGAACGCGGCAAAGCCCACCGCTATCACGTGGATCACCGATTCGGCCGCATCGGAAAAGATGGCAGCCGAATGCGTCATAAAGTATGCCGTGGTCTTGCCGATCAGCATGACCAGGCCAAAAGCCAACGACAGCCGCATCGCAAAGCGCGCATCATGCGACTCCGTTGCGTCCATTCGTCCCGGCGACTGGTCCGTGGGCTGCATTGTGGTCCGCTACTTAAGATAGGCGCGAAGGGCGGTAACCAGATCGTCCGCGGCACGAGACTGCTCGTCGGTCACGCGCTCACTGGCGGGAAGAATGTGGAACCTGATGTGACCCTCGATAACCTCCGCCATCAACGCATCCATAGCGCCACGGCAGGCGGAGATGTTGTGAAGCACCTCGGCGCACTCGCCTTCCTGATCCAGACTTTTCTCGATGGCCGCGACCTGGCCCATAATTCGCCGGACTCGGTTCAACAGTCGTTTCTTCTCTTCAATGGTGTGTGCCATAAGGATACCCTCAAGATACCTTCCCACAAAAACTGACAGAAAAAAGCCTTTACAAGCATACCCCGGCCGGTATACCCTGTTGTTGGGACTTAGTGGTCCCAGCAGAAATCCACAAGAAAGGAGGCCCATTCATGTCTGACGGCGGTGGCAGTCAGTTGCGCGAACAGCAAATCGATACCGAGTCAGCGGAGCCTCCGTCTTTGGCCGGCCTCAGCCTCTGATTCGATAGCGTTCGCTATCTGCGCTTCTCCATAGCTCTTCCAACGTTTGTCTGTCCGCGACTGATGCGGCCGGATTTATCAGCGGGCGTGTAACTGCGCTCGCCGGGAGAGCGTTGGACCGCCCCACCACCGGGTAAGTCCCATGATGACAGTCAATCATCCGACCCGGCACGATGCCACAATCGAGATCGCACCAAGTCCGATTCGGATCTCCAATAAGTGGGTTGCGCACGCTCTCACGTTTCTGATGGTCTTCGGTCCCGGCCTGATCGTGATGGAGGCCGACAACGACGCGGGCGCCGTTTCTACCTACGTGCAGGCGGGCGCTCAGTACGGCACGCACCTCCTGTGGCTGTTGCTGCTCCTGCTTCCCATCGGCTATTTCGCCCAGGAGATGGTGGTGCGGCTGGGCGGGTCCTGCAGCTCGCGGGCGCTATGCACGGCTGAAAGGCGATTTCAATGCTGAACCGGAAAGGAGGTGAACGAAATGTGGACGAAAACAATCAACGTGATTTGCGCCATGGCTCGATTGGTGGATCGACTTCTCGAAGTCAGTCTCCCGATGGGTATCGTTGCCGGGCTCCACACCCGATAAGACGAGGGTTTCGACAATAGTGCAACGTATTGATGATTCAAAACGTGACAGAATTTCCGAGTAAACCGGGCGAATCCGACCCGGTGCGAACCTGGCTGCCTTATCGCTGACGGCCTGCGGTTCCGCCGGCCCGGTTCCCCCTTCGACAGCAAGAATATTGGCGCTCGCCGCTATGAGAAAGTGGTCGATGCGTGAAGTGTGGTCAATCGAGTAAAGGGACGGGAATCTTGGTTCTTAATTGCAGACTCACACGAAGTGCGGTCGGCGTGCCTTCGTGTTCCAACTTCGGCTGCCTGATCCTGTCTTTCGCGTTGCTGTCAGCGCCTCCACTCGCCGCCCAGCAAGCCGACGCGCCAGCAGTAACGCCGCCTGCTGCGGACGCGCCCGCGCCGGAAACCGCGGAGGAGCGCTGGAACCTCTACTATCAGGCCACCTCCATAGGCCAGTACCACGGCACCTTCAATTCTCCCTATGAAGGGCCGTTCAGTCTGCAGGATTATATGGAGCGTGACGCGTCGATCACCACAACGCTGTTCTTCGGATGGCGCCTTGCGGACAACACGCAGTTGTATTTCGACCCGGAGATCGCCGGAGGCAGAGGATTCAGCGGGGTCAATGGACTCGCCAATCCCTCCAATGGTGAACTCCCGCGCGTGGCCAGCGCGACGCCAAAGCCGTATCTGGCGCGCCTGTACATCTCCCATGACTTCGGCTTCGGATCGGAAAAGGAGCATGTCGAGAGCGACGAGAACCAGCTTGCAGGCGACCGGCCGATGACGCGGTACTCGATCTACGCCGGCCGCTTCTCGGTGACCGATTTCTTCGACAATAACGATTACACGCACGATCCCCGCACCCAGTTCATGCAATGGGCGGTGATGTACAACGGCGCCTGGGATTATCCAGCCGACACGCGCGGCTACACGTGGGGGATCGTGCAGGAGTTCCACACCCGCAACTGGGCCTTCCGCTATGGAATCGCGGCTGAGCCAAAGGTCGCCAATGGCCCGCAGTTCGATCGGCGTCTGTTTCGCGATCACGGCCAGACGTACGAAGTGGAGCGGCGATACACCATCGGAAACCACCCGGGAGCCATTCGCCTGCTCGAATACGCGAATCGAGCCGACGCCGGCAACTACGGCGAAGCGCTGCGTATCGCGGAAGAAACCGGGACCACGCCGAGTGTTGTCGCAACCCGGAAGGTCGGGACCTTGAAATATGGCAGCGGTGTCAGCTTCGATCAGGAGATCGCGCGCGACATCGGCGTCTTTTCACGCCTTGGATGGGACGACGGGAAGACCGAGAGCTTCGCCTTCACGGCCATTGATCGCCTGGCGACTGGTGGCGTATCGATCAAGGGCACGCGATGGCGGCGAAAGGACGATGTCGTGGCAACTGTCTTTACTGCGGATGGTCTTTCCGCCGTTCATGAGCAGTATCTTGCCGCGGGCGGCCTCGATTTTCTGATTGGAGACGGCAAGCTGAATTACGCACCGGAGTACGCCTGGGAAAGCTACTACAGCGCGCGGTTGTTCCCTGGATTCTTCGCCACCTTCGATGCCCAGCATTACGCGAACCCGGCCTACAATCACGATCGCGGACCGCTGTGGGTCTACAGTGTCCGCCTGCACGTCGAAGTCGGCCTCAAGCCCTTGCACGGAAAATGACAGTCGTCTCCGGTTCCGTGGGTCCGACGTTTTTTGGGTCGGTTAGCCCTCTGAACCTCAACTCGCCCGGTGGATGAACGTTGCGTGCGCGGTTTGTAACGCGCGAACCCCCGACGCCGCGCGAATCAAATAGGCCAACATTCAGTCGCATAAGGATCACCACATCGCGCCGCCAACAAAACATGACACATCCCCAAACCACCGCTTTCACACTTTATGCCGTCCTTGCGCGGTCTTTAGACGCGGTCTTACCACTCTTTGTTATGAAGCTAATTAAAAATCATTTGGGGCCCACTTTATGCGAATCTTACAACCGCTGGGCTAACATAGACTCGTTTTCGTAAGCGCGATGCGTTACGGCCAGGAACACCGAATGACACAGACAGAGACGGTTGGAATGCAGGCTTGCCCGGCCGCTGCGAGGAACCCTTCGCAAACGGCCAGAAGAATGACCTCGGGCGGTGCGAGTTCTGTTTGGACGTCTCGCTGTCTTTCACAGCATTACAGAAGGGGGCTGTCAGCCGGTCCGACGTGTTCCAGCGAGGCTGTCACCTGCTGGGCTCGCCAGAGCCAGCGATACAGGCGCAGGACCATTACGATGCCGGTGGTTGACCCCATCGGGGGTGCGCGGCAGGAGTTGTGTGCAGCGCTGGCGGATTCATTGATTCGGCCGGCCCCGCGTGACGGAGTGTGGGAGGCGAGGGTTTGGGAGGCGAGGATCTCGCACGGCCAACCGCTGGTTCGTGTGCTCATCAAAGACCGATGGTGGGAACTGCGTCTGAAGAACGCCCGCTCCGGCGGGCAAAGGGCCACCTACGAAAGGATCGTGTCCGGCGCGGCTGCCGGGGAGCTCTCTCTCTGCAGCGTGCCTGCCGGCACGCAACCAGGCAAAGTCTCGGACCGTGATCCCGGCGCGCACCCCGTAATCGTTTGCCGCATGGTGGCCTGGCTGTCCCGTGACCAGGCGGAGGGCGCGGAAAGCCTGAAACTCGAGCCACCGTCCCAGGCACGTCTGCTCGATCCGGGTGATTACCCTCTTGCGAATCTGGATATCAGGGATCTGCGCGAGGCCATTCGCGCGAACCTGGTCAGCTTTCCATCTCAGGTTCCAACGTTCATAAAACATGAGCGGCCCGACGTGCAACGCAGACTCGCCCAACTTTATTTTGTATTGGGATGGGACTGCGGCACCATCGGCGCGCGGTACGAGCTGGTCTCCGCGCGAGTTCGACAGATCCTGAACACGTGGGCGCGCCGCGCAGTGGAAACGGGATACATTCAGCATATTCCGCCCGTAGGAGTACTGGGCGAATGGGCGCGGGTAGCGGAATCGCTTCGCCCTGTTGCGACGGCGGATCAGGATCTGGCTCCCCAACTGTCTGCACTCCGTCGTCGAGTGCGACTGGACGCCCGCCAGGCCGATCTCGTCAATCGGACCTGAATACGCGCGATTTCTTTATGCCTTAAGTATCTTTTTAGCAGTAAGCGGTATTCGGCAATTCTTTCGGCTTACCTGTCTGAAGCCCTCACATCCGGCCCGCAGCCGGTCAGGCCCGGACGCCTGCTCAATGTAGTTTTACTTGCGCAGGATATGTGTGCCGTCTCGCACCTGCGACACGTTAGATTTCACGTTCCGATTTTGGGGGTCACCATGAGAATGCAGCTATTCAGAAAATGTTTGGGACTGTTAACGTTTTGCCTGGCAACCCTGCCAGCCAGTCTGAGTGCCCAGTCCACCTTCGGCACCGTGCGCGGAAGCATTTTGGATGCAAGCGGCGCGGCCATTTCCGAGGCGCAGATCATCCTGCACAGCATCGACGAGAACAGCAACGTCCTCGCATCGAGCAACGACCACGGCGACTTTACGTTCGAAAACCTGAAGCCACGGTCAATCAACTGGAATTGACTGCCCGCCAGACCTTACGCGTGGATCTCACTCTGGCCGTGGCTTCGCAGGCGCAGTCCGTTGAGGTCGCGTCGGTGGCTGACGCCGTGAATACTGAAAACGCCACCCTCAGCGATACGAAGGGCAATACTGACATAACCGAGCTGCCTCTCAACTCCCGCAGTGTGTCGTCCAGCCCTCTGGGGGCTCTGGCGGTATCTCCCGAGGTAACCAGGGACTCGCAGGGGAACTTCGCGGTGGGGGGCTCGACGTCGGCGCAGACCGGGTTTTCGGTGGATGGAATTTCGACAGCCAGCGTGCGCTACAATGGCGCCCTCGCGGACGCGTACCCATCCATGGAAAACATCGCCGAAATGAAAGTCACCGCGTTCAACAACAACGCGGAATTCGCCCAGATCGGCGATGTGACCTTTGTCACAAAAAGCGGAACGAATCAATTCCATGGCAGCGCGTTCGAGTACTTCCAGGACAGCGGTCTAGATGCCAGCGTCCTGAATTTCACCAGCAAGGCGCCGCGGACATTTAACACGTTCGGCGGCAGCCTGGGCGGGCCGGTTACGATCCCGAAACTGTACCACGGACGCGACAGAACATTCTTCTTCGTGGACTACGAGGGGAACCGGAAAAGCCAGTCTTACCCGGAACAGCTTCTAGTCCCAACGCAAGCGGAAAGAGACGGCAACCTGAACGGCCTGGTGCAGGCGTTAGGACTGGGCCCGGTCACGAATCCGTTCACGGGTACCCCGTTTCCAAACAACACGATCCCGACCGGATCGTGCCAGTATTGCATCAATCCAGTGGCTCAGGCGTTGCTGAATTACTATCCACTGCCCAACGCCAATCTCGGTATGGTGAACCCATCCTACAATTATCAGACCCTCGTGCCGAATCCCTCGAATTCTAATGGCTTTGATCTCAGGCTCGATCAGAACATTAGCTCCAAGCAACAGGTATATGTCCGCTACAGTTTCAAGAACGCGTTCTACAGCGAGTCCAACAACGCCGGCGTCATAGGGCCCGCGAACGATTTCTTACCCAATATCGGAGCCAACGAACAGAACCGCAGCCTGGTGGTTTCCTACAACTATTCGATCACCCCGAGCTTACTCAACGAGTTCCGTTTCGGTTTCACCAATTACAACGAGCAGGACTCCTTTCCGATCGAAGGAGCCAATGCCTTATCTCAACTTGGGCTGGTCTTCGATCATCCGGTGGGCATCAGTGCGCATCCCACGGCCGACGCCTTCCCGACCTTCAATTTCGCCGACGGCTCCATTACCAACATCGGGCAGGACAAAACGGGACCGACGGTCTCCGGAAACATCCAATCCACCGACAATGTGACTAAGATTCTGGGCACGCATACGCTCCGATTTGGGGTGGATCTACGCAGAGAGCGCTTCAGCATGACCATGTACTACCTGCCGTCCGACGACTTCGGCAACTTCACCTTCAGCGGTTCCCAGACCGGCTACTCGTTTGGCGACTTTCTGCTCGGGTTGCCGGACCCGTCTTATTTCGCCGCTATTGGTCCGCAAATGAATGCAACGACCGTCCAATGGGGCGTATACGGTCAGGACACATGGCAAGTCAACAGCCATCTTACGGTGAATTTCGGGATGCGGTGGGAGCTGCTTCCGCCGTTTCAGGAAACCAATGGCGATATAGCGACCTATCTTACTTCGGGAAACAGCCTGACCGTGGTGGTTCCAGACAAGTTCTATAAACTCATAGCAAACAATCCTACCTACCAGCAGATATACACTGGCTTTCTGCAAGGATTCAACGCCTGTACGCTTGCGGATAAGACCCCGCTGCTGCCGTGTTCGAACATCGAGACGGCCAGCCAGGCAGGGATCCCTCAGGGCTTGAGGTTTTGGAATTGGCGCGATTTCGACCCGCGCGTGAGTTTCGCATGGCGTCCGTTCGACAACAACAAGACGGTTATCCGCGCCGGCTTCGGCATTTACACCATGACCACTCTTGGTCCCATGTCTGTCAACAGCGGCATCATCGCTCTCTCGGATCTGCTCACTTACAATGATTCAGTCACCAACGGCGTTGCGGCGTTCCAGTTTCCGAACACGTCCCCTCCGAACGCGGCCGCAACTTTAGGCGGCGGCGATTTCGAGGAGGCCAACAATCCGCACTGGAAGGATCCTTCATCGGCGCAGTGGAACTTGACCCTGGAACGGGAACTGACGCCCAACACGGTGGTCCAGTTGAGCTACACCGGCCAAGGCACCTACCATCTTCCCATCACCATAGACCGGAACCAAATTCCGGCCAGCACCACCCCCTACACCATTCCGGACAACGGATATTCGGTGGTCGATCCCCGCGCGCCCTTCCAGAACTGGAATATATTGATGGAGTCGGAAAGTATCGGCAATCAAAACTATGAGTCCGGTATCGCGGAACTGACCCACAGAATGGGGCGTGGGCTCACGTTCCAGGGGAGCTACACTTTCGCGAAAAATATCAGCAACGCGCAAGGCACCGATGCTCCAACCGCTTATGCAGGCGAAGAGCCCTACGCCGTGGAAATTGCCAATGCTTATGACATAAACTATGACCGCGGCAATGTGGTCGGGATGCCGCGCCAACGCTTCATGCTGAGCGGCACCTACCAACTGCCGTTCGGAAAGGGGCAAACTTTTGAGGGCCCCCACTTTCTGAGTCCAGTTATCGGAGGCTGGACGCTGAGCACAGTGGCGACCATACAGACGGGTCAGTGGCTCACGCCCACAATGCCGGCGGCTGACGATCAATCGAACACCAATATGATCGTGCGAAACACCGGCGGGGCCATTGCGCGGCCGGATTGCGTAGGAAACCCCTACGCGGACCAGAGTTCCGGAAATTTCTTCAACTTCAACGCCTTCGCTCTGCCGCCGGCCAACGCCGGACGGTTTGGAAACTGCGGCGTGGGTATTCTGGAGGGTCCGGGCATGATCGACGTGGACGCGGGTCTGGCCAAGACGTTCCAGGTCAGCGAGCGGTTCCGGCTGCGCTTCGAAGCTACGTTCACAAATGTCTTGAATCACACAAACTTTGCGCCGCCCGCGCTGAACGTCGGGAACCCCTCTACATTTGGCGTCCTCGAAGCCGCGCTGCCTCAGGGCTCCGGAGGCAATCGCACGGGACAACTCGCCTTGCGGATGGACTTCTGAATGGGCGCGGCGCTCGCGGGCGACACGTGACGGAAGCCGATTGACGGGTGCAGGATATGAAGTCCGTTGCACTGAACGCCGAGGAGGCGGCGTATGAGGCTGTGATCCAGCAGTTCGAACACCCGGTTTTCAATTTCGTCAGCCAGCTCGTGGACGATCCGTCCGATGCGGTCGACGTGGTTCAGGATGTTTTTCTGGAGGTCTTTCGCAACATCGCGATCCTTCGCGACGAAACCACGCTGAAGACGTGGGTCTACCGAATCGCGGTGAACGAGGCGCGCAAGCGCCGGCGGCGACGGCCGCCTGTGAAGGCGATGGGCGCCCTGGAGACGCGGACCCCTGTTGAAGAAGCCCTCAACAGCCTGAATCTGAAGTTGCGGATACCGCTGGTTTTGCGGGAAATGGAAGGCCTGAGTTGCGAAAAGATCGCCGAAATCCTGGGCGTCTCCGCGTGCACCGTGAGCTCGCGGTTATTGCGGGGTTGGGATGCGCTCAAAGAACATCTGGCAGGCCGTCTCGACCCGGCCTCAGTTCCCGAAGCGGCGGCGTTCGCCGCAATAGAGTTCCTGTGATCGTCCAAAGTACGGCGCGCTCATATTCGTGAAACACCAGAGACCATTGCAGAACAGGAGACCATCAATGAAGGTTACGACGATTCTGGGACTGTTGGCGATCCGGCTCATCGCCGGTGCCGAGGTTCACCAGACTCCGGCGCCTCCGACGTCACCGGCGTCGGGGCGTCAAATGTACATGGCGTATTGCGCTTCTTGCCATGGCAAAGAAGGCAAGGGAGACGGTCCGGTGGTGTCTGCGCTGAAGACGCCGCCCCCCGATCTCACCACGCTGAGTGCGCAAAACGGTGGCAAGTTTCCCGAGTTGCATGTGACCAGCGCCATCAAAGGAGATCCAGCGCTGCCAGCCCACGGATCGGCGGAAATGCCGGTGTGGGGCACGGTCTTTCAAAAGATGAGTCAGGGAAACGCGGGCCAGGTGCAAATGCGGATTGCCAACCTGGTGGCATACGTCCGCTCGATTCAGGCGAAGTGACCGGGCGGCCTCACGGACTGGGAGCCGCGCGGTTCTTTCAAACTCGCAGGGCCGCCACAGGATCGATTCTGGCTGCGCGGCGCGCCGGAATGTAGCTGGCCGCGAGCGCGACCACGAGGAAGAACAATGCGATTCCGGCGAAGGTTGCGAGGTCGGTCGGGCTGACCTGGAACAGGAAAGTCTGCAGCACCCGCGTGGTTGCGAAGGCGCCGCCCAGTCCGATAGCGATTCCCGCCAATGTCAGCGCGAGTCCCTGTCCAACCACCAGCCAAAGGATGTCACTCTTCTGTGCGCCCAATGCCCGGCGAATCCCCACTTCCTGGGTGCGCTGCGCGACGGAATAAGCAATGACGCCGTAGATCCCGATGAGCGCGAGCAGCACCGCCATACCGGCGAACAATTCCAACACGGTCATCAATAAGCGCCGCTCTCCCACCTGCTCCTCCACCAGGTCGTCCATGGTTCGCACGTCGGCAACGGGCTGATCGCGGTCCAGCGCAAGCACCTGCTCGCGGACGGCCCTGGTGTAGCGAAGGGGGTCGCCCGTGGTCCGTACCGCGAGCATCGCGAACGGCTGAGGGTTTTGGGCGAAGGCGGTGTAAACGGTTTCCGGCCAGGAGCTTTTCTCAATAGTTTGATGGATGTTGGCGACTATGCCGACGATCTCCGCCTGCTTTAGATTCACACCCCCGATCAGAAGCCGCTGCCCGACGGGATCCACGCCATTGGGATATGAAGGCCAGAAACGGCGCGCCAGGGCTTCGTCGATCACGGCCACGCGAGGACCGTCCGCAGTATCTTGTTCGGTAAACACCCTTCCGCGCCTCACCGGAATCCTGAGAGTGCGAAAGTATCCTGGCGTGATCATCATGATGGTAACGATGGGGCGCTCGTTCAATTTCAATGGCGGCTTTGCGGCGTCCTGAATGGGGGTTCCCGCATAACCCATCATTGGAAGGAAAAACGATGCCGTGGCGCCGCCGACACCTGGCAACAATTCCACTCGCTGGACGAGATCGCGAAAGAACGACGTTTTCTTGTCGCCCGTGTCATACCGCGACGGCGGCAAAGAAACACGCATGGTGAGCAGGTTCGCCGGGTTGAACCCGAGATCGAGATGCCGCATGCGAACGATGCTTTCCACCAGCAGTGTTGTGCCGATTAGCAGCACAATCGAGAGCGCGATCTGTCCCACCACGAGTAGTCCGCGCGCGTTCACGCTCGGTAAGATCCGTCTGGGGACCCCTTTAGCGGCTGCTTCCCCACTGGCTCGGAGTGTGTCGATAATATCGGGCCGGGACGCGCCAAGCGAGGGCGCCAATCCGAAGATAATGCCGGTGGCCATGGAAAGCGCCGCGGTGAATGCGAGCACCATCCAGTCCATTTGAACTTCGCCGGCTCGCGGGAGGTCGATAGCGGTGATGTGTGGAATCGCGCGCAGAATCCAGGCGGACAGCGCCGCGCCAAGTATTCCACCGGCGAACGATAGTAGCAGACTCTCCACCAGAAGTTGTCCGATGAGGCGGCCGCGAGCTGCGCCCAGTGCGGACCGCACCGCGAATTCCCGCGAACGATTGGTGGCTCGCGCCAGCAGCAGGCTGGCCACATTGCCGCAAGCGATCAGCAGGACAAAACCGGCGGCGCCGAAAAGCATCCAAAGCATTGAGCGGACACTGGCCACAAGGTCGTCCTTCATCGCCGCAACCTCGACGGGGGTTTTCGGCCTGGCGTCGAGCATCGCGGGATGAGCCATCGCGTATTGGCGGCGGATGATTTTCATTTCCGCGTTTGCCCGTTCAATGCTCACTCCCGGCTTCAGACGGCCAAATACGGTCAGGAAGGGAGTGAGTGCTCTGACCCGAGGCGGCATCTGGGGCCAGCCTGATGGATCCGTCATCAACACGTCCAAATCTGGAGAAGGAAACTGAAAATGCGGCGGGAGGACTCCGATGATGGTGTACGGCGTTGCCGCCAGATTCGCCGTCTTACCGACGATTCGCGAATCTCCGGCGAAGCGCCGCTGCCATAGGTCGTAGCTGATCATGACGACTGGTGCGCCGCCCGGAGAATCTTCTTCCGGTAGGAAGCTGCGGCCAAGCATCGGATTGACGCCGGGAATCTTCAAAAAACCAGCCGAGACGCGGACACCGCGCAGCACTTCAGGTTCGCCGCTCGTCGCAAGAGCGATGTTCTCCGATCCGGTGAATGCAGCGAGATCGGTGAAGGAGTGGGCCGCGGCTTTCATTTCCGCGAATCGCGTGGGCGTGGCTCCCCCGGAAATGCTCACCAGCCGGTCCGGCTCGCTGTATTGCAGCGGCTTCAGCAGCACGGCGTGAATAACCGTGAACATCGCCGTGTTGCCGCCGATCGCGAGTGCCAACGTGACAACGGCAGTCACGGCAAAGGCAGGTTTCCTGAGCATCGTGCGGAGGGCGTAGCGGATGTCCTGCCGGATCGCGTCCGGAAACGCAAAACTGTTCATGGAAGCGGTCTCCTCAATGAGCCAAGTTTAACCCGTGGGTTGGCGGGCTGAGGTTGCAGGCAATCTGAGAGATCGGGGCGCGGACGGCGTCCGGAACATCGGGATGAGGGTGCGCGGATTACTCGGGATACGGCGCCCCTGTTGCAGCAATGCGGATGCGGTGATCGGCATACACGATAGGCGTGTCCGGGACAGAGACCCTGGGCATGTGGCAGCCGGCGCAGTCGTGTTTGCCCACTGTGCACTCCTTTCCGGGGGCACCAGCATGAGCGGAAGTAGCCGCCGATTGCGTGTGGCACGCCAGGCACTTGGCGTCATAAGCAGCCGTATCCCGAACGATCGCCGCGTGCGGACTGTGACAGGCCGTGCAACTGATGCGCTGGTCAGTGGAGTTCCAGCACCGGCTTTCCGCCAGCCGGTACGGCTCCGAGATCACACTGCGGACACCCTGCGGCTTCTGCGCTTTCATGGCACTGGCGGTGGTGTGGCACTGGCCGCAGAAATCGGATTCCTCCTGAGTGCCCAGGTGACCCGGGTTGAAAATCGCCGTTTCCTCCGAGCTGCCTGCGCGCTCGGCTGCAGCGTGTTTTGCGCCAGGCCCGTGGCACACTTCGCAGGTGTTTCCGACGGGCCGGTGAATCAGGTCAATCTGATCTCCAGCTACGGACGCGGGGCTGTGGCAAGCGAAACAACTTCGCACGTACTTGTCGCTGTGCCTCCTTCCCAGCGCGCCGTCAAGGGACGCGGGCGGGTCGGCCTCGTCATCCAGCCCCAGCTCACCTCGCGCTCCAAGATAATCGACAGCCACCCGGTAGGGAGCGCCATCATGCCGGATCAGATAGGCCTGGAAGATCTCACCTGAGCCGACGATCGCGAAGATGGGCTCTGTGATTTTGCGCCCACCGTCCTCCACGGTCAAACTTGCCTGGCCGGCGCGCCGAAGCGTGTACTTATACGGTCCACGCTGGAAGGTGAGCTGCTGGTGATCGGGACTTGCCTCCGTGGGCAGGAGAAGCGAGCGGCCCATTTGCGATGTGCCCTGCTTTGCCGATTGCGCGGGATGACAGGACGCGCAAGCCGCCGCCCCCGCATAGTCTTCGCT
>Ga0326728_10017000_pt1 | contig 14691 bp, 13 predicted proteins | sample MB3enrmetagenome_FD_207602 | JGI IMG/M metagenome (GOLD analysis project Ga0326728, IMG submission 207602) | Lab enriched peat soil microbial communities from McLean, Ithaca, NY, United States - MB31MN | ecosystem: Environmental > Terrestrial > Soil > Wetlands > Peat | place: USA: New York...
ATGAACCTCATCATCCGCACACCCTGAAGGCCTTCCGTCCGGCGCATCCAAAGCCCTCCAAAAGGCCGCAATGCTACCGGACAGATCGTGTGCTACCTAAACCGGACATATCGTGTGCTAGCGACAGCAGCGAGATTGCCGGCTTGGCGCCGCGCGCGCTTGACCGCATACTGCGCGGATAGGGAATCCAACCGGCGGGAAAGGCCGCGCAATGGTTCGGCAGAGGATGGCTCGAACGGGGCTGGCGATCGTCGCCGGGCTGCTTCTTGTTGCGGCCCCCCTGTTTCTCGCGCCGGTTCGTGCGCAGCAAGCGCCGCCCGCCTCGCCGAGTCCGACGCCGACGCTCGCCGCGCCTTCGCCGGCGGCGCCCGCTCAAACGCCGTCGCCCTCGCCGAGTGCGACGCCGACTTCCCCTCCCGCGCCGACCCTGTCGCCTTCGACGAGCGCGACGCCCGCCAACCCCGCCGGCGAGGGCGGCTCGATGGGAGAGACGCTGGAACTGACCCCCCGCCCGGCCGCCACCATCGAGGGCAAGGCCAATCGCGACACGATCTACGACGCCATCATGGGCTCGATCGCTCAGATCCGCGCGGCGATCGACAAGGCGGGGCTCAAGGCCGCCGGCCGACCGATCGCGGTCTTCCTCGAAGCGGACGACACCGGCTTCACCTATCGGGCGGCCATTCCGCTCGAAGCGACGCCCGACGGCAAGACCGCGCTTTCCGATACGGTCAAACTCGGGCTGACGCCGGCCAGCAAGGCGATGCGTTTCGAACATCGCGGCTCTTACGACGACATCGACGCGACCTACGAGGCGATTACCGCCTATCTCGACGAAAAGGGCGTCGACGCGCAAGACATGTTCATTGAAGAATACCTCAACGACGTCAAAACCGCCGACGACCCGAACCTGCAGGTCGACATTTTCGTCCTGCTGAAATGAGAGACGGCGCGGCGGCAGTCGTCTTCGATCTCGACGGCACGCTGACGGATTCGGCGCCCGGCATCGTGCGATCGACGCAGTATGCGCTCGAACGGCTGAATGCCGCCGGCGGCGTCGCCGTTGCCGTTCCCGCCGCGACGGAGTTGCGCTGGATCGTCGGCCCGCCGCTGCAAGAAAGCTTCGCCAAGCTCGTCGGCGCCGATCGCGCCCCGACGTTGCTCAGCCTTTTTCGCGAGCGTTATTCGACCATCGGCCTGTTTGAGAATTCGCTCTACGACGGCGTCGTCGAAGCGCTCGATCGGCTGACGGCGCTCGATTACCGCCTGTTCGTCGCGACCTCGAAAGTTGAGCCGGACGCCCGCCGAATCCTCGATCACTTCGACCTGACCCGGTATTTCAAACAGATCTACGGCGCGGAAATGGACGGTCGGCGTTCCGCCAAGAGCGAATTGCTGACCTATCTCTTGGGCCGCGAGCGCATTAGCGAGACCCGACGGGTCGTCATGATCGGCGACCGCCGGTACGATGCGCTCGGCGCGCGCGCCGTCGGCATTCGAGCGATCGGCGCGCTGTGGGGCTATGGCGACGCCAAAGAGCTCGCCGCAGCCGGCGCCGATCCGCTAATCGAAACGCCGCGGCAAATCCCTGCGGCGGTCGCCGCAGTCTTCGCGCAAGCCGGTTAGCGTCGCCGCTTCAAGTGTGCCCGACCACCGCCTTGGGATGGTAAGGCTCCTCGAGGCGCGCAATCGTCCTGGCGTCGAGCTTCAGCGACAGCGCGGCGATCGCATCGTCGAGATGGTGCGGCTTGGAGGCGCCGACGATCGGCGCGGTCACGGCGGGCTTAGAGAGAACCCAGGCGAGCGCGACGATCGCCGGCTTGACGCCGAATTTGTCGGCGGCCTCGCCGACGCGGCGCCGGATCGCTTCGTCCTGGCGCGACCCGAGGCCGAGCGCTTTGGAGTAGGCGTCGGTCCGCCCGCGCACCGTCGAAGCGCCCTCGCCGAGGCCGGAGCCGGCGAGATAGCCGCGCGCCAGCGGCGACCAGGGAATGACCGCGATGCCCCGATCGGCGCAGAACGGCATCATCTCGCGCTCCTCCTCGCGGTAGACGAGGTTGTAGAAGTTCTGCATCGAGACGAACTCGGCGCCGAAACGCTGCCCCGCGACCGCAAGCATGCGCGCGAATTGCCAGGCCCACATCGACGACGCGCCGACATAAAGCGCCTTGCCGGCGCGTACGACGTCGCTCAGCGCCTCGACGGTCTCGTCGATCGGGGTGTGGGGATCGAAGCGATGAATTTGATAGAGGTCGACGTAGCCCATGCCGAGCCGCTTCAGCGAGGCGTCGATCCCCTCGAAGATGTGCTTGCGCGACAGGCCGCCGGCGTTGGGGCCCGGGCCCATCGGGTTGAACACCTTGGTCGCGATCACCACCTCGGCGCGCCGGGCGTATTCCTTGATCGCGCGGCCGAGGATTTCCTCGCTGGCGCCCAACGAGTACATGTCCGCCGTGTCGAAGAAGTTGATCCCCCGCTCCAGCGCCTGACGGATGAACGGCCGCGAGGCCTCCTCGTCGAGCACCCACTCGCGCCATTTCGACGAGCCGTAGGTCATGCAGCCCAGGCAGAGGCGCGAGACTTTCATGCCGGTCTTGCCGAATCGTACGAATTCCATGGTCGTCAGCCCCTCGGTTGGTTTGCGCCCCAAGGCTAGCGTAGGATCGCGCGGGGGGCAAAGATCGGCCCGCCTCGCTACAGGCTCGCCGCCGCGCGCGCGGCTTGATCGTACTGGCCCGAGAGCGCTCGCATCGTCGCGGCGAGGTTCGAGATCGTCGCTTCGTGCAACCCGGTCGCGCGCACCGCCTTGACGAGCAACGCCTCGCGAATCTCCCTGTACTTCAGGCACACCGCTTCGCCCGTCGGCGTGATCGCGACCGCCTTCTCCTTGCCGATGCGTTCGCGCTCGATGAGCTTAAGCCGCTCGAGCTTCTTGAGCGCATAGTCGACCACGCGCGTGTCCTCAATGTTGCGGACGAGGCAAATGTCGGCGAGCTTCTTTTTGTGGCCGCGATGGTTGACGGCGTGCGGCACGAGGCCATCGGGCGGCGAGAGTTCTTGGACGCTCTCCGCAGCCGTCGCTCTGATCATCCATCGGTGAAAGGCGCAGGTAACGAGGATCAGACCGAATTCGAATCCGGAAAGCGCGGGACTCGCCCCTTTCACCAGGCAGCGCGACGACATGATCGGGCCGAGGCCGGGCTTGTCGCCGCCCGCCTGCGTCGTGGGCGCGCTCGCCGAAGCGGGCGCGCCGAAAGACAGGCTCTTTGAGCCTATTGCGCCGTCAGCTCGCGTCCCTTAGTTTCTGGCAGCAGGAGGGCCGCTATGATGACGAGCCCATAGCCGAAGGCGGCAAGGACGCCGATGGCGCCCCCGAGCTGCAGGGTCCCCGCGATCGCCCCGACCGCGACGGGAGAGAACGACGCAACGCCGCGGCCGAAGTTGTAAGCGAACCCCTGCGCCGAACCGCGGACTCGCGTCGGAAAGAGCTCGGTGAGGAACGGCCCCATGCCGGAGAAGATTCCGGAAGCGAAGAAGCCGAGCGGGAACCCGAGGACGAGCATCACCTCATTGCTGACCGGGATCTGCGTATAGGCGACCGCGGCGACGAGCGATCCGACGGCGAACAAAATGAAGTTCGCGCGCCGGCCGATGCGATCGGCCAGATAGGCGGCGGTCAGATAGCCGATGAACGAGCCGACGATGAGGACGCCAAGGTATCCCGCCGAGCTGAGGACCGTGATCTTGCGCTCGACGGCGAGGAACTTCGGCAGCCACGTCGCAATCGCGTAATAGCCGCACTGCGCGCCGGTGGTCAGGATGCACGCCAGCACGGTCGTCCACAACATCGAGGGAGAAAAGATCTCGAGGAAATTCGAGCGGCGGCCCGCGTTGGCCAGGTTCTGCTGCGTCTCTTTGAAGACCGACGGCTCCTCGACGAAGCGCCGGATGAAGAAGATCAGCAAGGCCGGCAGGATCCCGAGCATGAACAGCGTGCGCCAGGCCGCTTCGGGCGACAAGCTATCGAACAGCGACGTAGACGCGATCACCGCGACCGCCCAGCCAATCGCCCAGGCGCCCTGCACGGCGCCGACCGCCTTACCGCGGTGACGCGGCGCGATGACTTCGCCCATCAGCACGGCGCCGGCCGCCCATTCCCCGCCGAAGCCGAAGCCCATCAGCGCTCGAAAGGCGAAGAACTGCCCGAAATTCTGGGCAAAGCCGCAAAGAAACGTGAACACAGCGAACCACGCGACCGAGATCTGCAGCATGCGGACCCGTCCGATGCGGTCCGCCAGCAAACCGGCGATCCAGCCGCCGAACGCTGAAGTGAACAGCGTCGCGGTCGCGATCCATCCCGACTGCGTCGCAGTAAGCGCAAGCGTCGTCGCAATCGCTGCGAGCGCCAATCCATAGATCTGGACGTCGAATCCGTCGAGGCCCCAACCGAGGGCGCAGGCCCAAAACGTGCGCTTTCCCCCTGACGACAGCTCCGCGTACCAGTCCGCCAGTCCTTCCCGCGGAGCCAAGCCTTCCTGAGTTTCCGCCATCGATTCCCCTCACCCGCCGGAATTGCCGCCCGAACGGCGACGATTTATCGATATATCATTGGCGATTCTCGACACTATGTCGGCATTGTCAAATTCCGTGGCCGGAGGCTGTGGGCTGGGGAATCGAAGGCGAGCAGCGCGAGGACGAAACTTGACCGACAGCGCCAAAGTGAACGCAGCGCGCAAGCGCTCGACGAAAGCGGCCGATAGGGCGCGTTGGGATTTCTGGATCGATCGCGGCGGCACCTTCACCGACGTCATCGGCCGCGATCCGCGCGGGCGGCTGCACGCGCGAAAGCTGCTGTCGGAGAGCCCGGCCTACGCCGACGCCGCGGTCCAGGCGATCCGCGATCTCCTCTCTCTCGCGCCCGGCGCGCCGATCCCGTCAGGAGCGATCGGCGTCGTCAAGATGGGCACCACCGTCGCCACCAACGCCCTGCTCGAGCGCCGCGGCGAACGGACGCTGCTGGTGACGACGAGAGGGTTTCGCGACGCGCTGGAGATCGGCTATCAGGCGCGCCCGAAGATCTTCGCCCGCAATATCGTCAAGTCGGATCAGCTCTATGCGAGCGTCGTCGAGATCGACGAGCGCGTGCTCGCCGACGGAACCGTCGAGGCCGCGCCCGACCTCGAGGCCGTCCGCGCCGAACTGGCGCGCGCCAAGGGCCAAGGCTTCGCGGCGGTCGCCATCGTCTTCATGCACGCCTATCGCTATCCCCGGCACGAGCGCGAGGTCGCGAGAATCGCGCGCGCGCTCGGCTTCGCTCAGGTCTCGGTCAGCCACGAATGCTCGCCGCTGATCAAATTGGTCGGGCGCGGCGACACCACCGTCGTCGACGCCTATCTTTCGCCGATCCTGGCGCGCTACGTCGCGCGGGTCGCCGACGCGCTCGACGTCAAGCGGACCGGCGCACGCGCGATGTTCATGATGTCGTCGGGCGGCCTCACCGCCGCGGAACTCTTCGCCGGCAAGGACGCTATCCTCTCTGGGCCGGCGGGCGGCGTGGTGGCGATGGCCGAGACCGGGCGTAGCGCCGGTTTTCGCGAGGTCATCGGCTTCGACATGGGGGGAACCTCGACCGACGTCGCGCATTTCGACGGAGCCTACGAGCGCGCTTTTGAGACCGAGGTCGCGGGCGTGCGCATGCGCGCGCCGATGATGCGCATCCACACCGTCGCGGCGGGCGGCGGGTCGATCCTGCGTTTCGACGGCGCGCGCTTTCGCGTCGGTCCGGATTCGGCGGGCGCCGATCCCGGGCCGAAATGCTATCGCCGCGGCGGCCCGCTCGCGGTCACCGACGCCAACGTCATGACCGGCAAGCTGATCCCCACCTATTTTCCCAGAATTTTCGGCCCGGCGCAGGATCAGCCTCTCGACGCCGCGAGCGTGCGCACGGCCTTCGAAGCCTTGGCAGGCGAAGTCGGCGACGGCCGTGGCGCCGAGGAGGTCGCCGACGGCTTCATCGCCATCGCGGTCGCCAAGATGGCCGAGGCGATCAAGACCATCTCGGTCGCGCGCGGCTACGACGTGACGCGTTACGCGCTCAATTGCTTCGGCGGCGCCGGCGGCCAGCATGCCTGCGACGTCGCCGACGCGCTGGCGATCACGACGGTGATGATCCATCCGCTGTCGTCGCTGCTGTCGGCCTACGGCATGGGGCTCGCCGACATCAGCGCCCATCGCAGCCAGGGCGTCGAGGAGCCGCTGAGCGAAGAGGCGCTGGCGCGGCTCGCCCCGCTGGTCGCCAAGCTTGGCGAGGCGGCGGCGAAGGAGGTGGAGTCGCAGGGCGTCGCGCGCTTGGGCGTCAAGCTGCGGCCGCGCGCGCAATTGCGCTACGCCGGCTCGGACACCGCGCTCGAAGTCGAATGGCGCTCGCTTGGCGCGATGCGCCGGGCGTTCGAGGCCGCGCACAAGGCCCGCTTCGGCTTCATCGACCGCGCCAAAGCGCTGGTCGTCGAGGCGGTCGATGTGGAGGCCGTCGGCGGCGCGGCGCGTTTCTCCGAGCGCGCCCGCCCCGTACGACCGGCCGCCGCGCCTTCTCCTGAGCGCGCCGTGCGGTTCTACTCCAACGGCGCCTGGCGCGACGCCGCCGTGTTCCTTCGCGAGAAAATTCCTCTCGGCGCAGAGCTCGCCGGCCCGGCGCTGATCATCGAGCCGCACCAGACGATCGTCGTCGAAGCGGGCTGGCGCGCCGAAGTCACAGCCAAGAATCATGTCGTGCTGCGCCGGGTCGAGGCGGCGGCGCGCCGCGACGCGATCGGCGCCAAGGTCGATCCGGTGATGCTGGAGATCTTCAACAGTCTCTTCATGTCGATCGCCGAGCAGATGGGCGTGACGCTGCAGAACACCGCCTATTCGGTCAATATCAAGGAGCGGCTCGATTTCTCCTGCGCGGTGTTCGATCGGCGCGGGCGCCTCGTCGCCAATGCGCCCCACATTCCGGTGCACCTCGGCTCGATGGACAGCTCGGTCGAGACGATCATCCGCGCCAACGCCGGCAGCATCCGCGCCGGCGACGTCTTCGCGCTCAACGCACCCTACAACGGCGGCACCCACCTGCCCGATATCACCATCTGCGCGCCGGTGTTCGACGATCGCGGCAAGACGATCCTGTTCTGGACCGCGGCGCGCGGCCACCATGCCGACATCGGCGGGATCGCGCCGGGATCGATGAGCCCGCGTGCGACCGACATCCTGGAGGAAGGCGTCTATATCGACAATTTTCTCCTCGTCGAACGCGGCCGCTTTCGCGAGAAGGAGCTCTACGAACTCCTGGCGAACGGCCCCTACCCCGCGCGCAATCCGCTGCAGAACGTCAACGACCTGAAAGCGCAGATCGCCGCCGCCGAGAAGGGCGCGCGGGAACTGCGCCGCATGGTCGAGGCGTTCTCGCTTGAAACCGTCCAGGCCTACATGGGCCACGTCCAGGACAACGCCGCCGAAAGCGTGCGCCGCGTCATCGACCGCCTGAGGGACAGCGAATTCGCCGTCGAAACCGACCAGGGCGCGGTCATCAAGGTGAAGATATCCGTCGATCGTCAGGCGCGCGAGGCGACGGTCGATTTCACCGGCACGTCGCCGCAGCAGCCGAACAACTTCAACGCGCCCGAGCCGGTCGCGCGCGCCGCGGTCCTCTATGTCTTCCGCGTCATGGTCGACGACGAAATCCCGATGAACGCGGGCTGCCTGAGGCCGATCCGCATCGTCATCCCCGAGGGCTCGATGCTGTCGCCCCGCTACCCCGCGGCGGTGGCGGCCGGCAACGTCGAGACCAGCCAGGCGGTCGCCGACGCGCTGTTCGGCGCGCTGGGCGCGCTGGGCTCGGCGCAGGGCACGATGAACAACCTGACCTTCGGCGACGCGCGCTATCAATATTACGAAACGATCTGCTCGGGCGCGCCGGCGGGGCCGGGGTTCAATGGCGCGAGCGGCGTCCACACGCACATGACCAATTCGCGCCTAACCGACCCGGAAGTGTTGGAGCAGCGCTTTCCCGTCGTGCTCGAGGACTTCGCCATCCGCCGCGGCTCGGGCGGAAAGGGCCGCTGGAACGCCGGCGACGGCACGCGGCGCCGCATCCGGTTCCGCCAACGCATGGAGCTGGCGCTGCTCACCGACCGTCGCCGGGTGAGGAGCTTCGGCATGGAAGGCGGCGAACCCGGGGAGCTGGGGCGCAACGTCGTGCGACGGAACAATGGGCGGCTCGAGGAATTGCCGGGCTGCGCGCAGACCGTGCTGGAGGCGGGCGAAGCGATCGAGATCGTCACGCCGACGGGCGGGGGGTGGGGGAAGTAGGGGTGAAGGGTTGGCGGGGCCGCCGGCGCCGCCTATAGGCGCGCTGCGCCCCAGCCTCAGCCCAACGGTGTCTTCGCGGCCTTGCGTCGGCGCGAAAAGACCCACCAGTCCAGCGCTTCGCCGGTCTTGGCCTGATGGATGGCGGCGGCGAAAACGTCGTGGACGCAAGGGTCGCAGCGACGACCCGTGATCGCGCAAAGTCGCGCGTAGAGCGCGTCGGCCTCCTGGCCGGCGAGATCGACGACCGTCTCGACTCCAAGCAGGCGAAAATCGGCGAGCGTCGCCTTGCCGACGTTCCGCAATGCGGCGAGCGTCGCGCCGTCGCGGCCTTCTTTCGCGCTTGCTCTCAAGTCGCCCTCCGATCGGACTGCCGATCCCGACGGGGAAGCCGCCGAGGCGCACGCAGTTCTCTTTTTGTTCCTGGCATAGGGGAAGCGCGCGACGCTGTCCAGCGCTCTTTCAGCGGCGGATCGGCTCGTGCGCGAGCGCGGCGCGCAGGAAATGATAGAGGCCCGTCAACGCCATGAGAATGAAGATCGCCTCGAGAACATGGGTCACCAGATCGCCGAGCTGAAATAGCCCGCCGATCGCCCAACCCGCCGCGGCGCCGGCGCCCACGAGTTCGGTGCCGACGAGCACGGCGACGCTGGCGAGCGTCACGGCGTTGGTCCAGTTGATGCGAGCGTTGGCGGCCACGGGAACTCCATGCCTTCGCGACAGGCGTCCGTCCGTATAATCATGAGCAGCCGCGCGCGCAAGGCTTGCCCGCCGCGCCCTCTCGCGCAACCAGCCGTTCCTCGCGCCGACGACCATCGCCGCTTTGCGACGCAACGCCGCGCGCGGCGCTATTGACGGCGCGCGCGCGGCTTGCTCATAAGCGCCGCGCGAGACGCGCTGCGTCCCCCGCCCGCCCATTGGGAGAATTGACGACATGTCGCTTTGGCCGCGCCACGCGCGCATCGACGGTCCCGTAGTGATGATCGGCTTCGGCTCCATCGGCAAGGGAACGCTGCCGCTGATCGAGCGCCATTTCGACTACGACAAATCGCGCCTCGTCGTCATCGATCCCGACGATTCCGACCGCGCGCTGCTCGATCAGCGCGGCGTCGAGTTCCTGCGCCTGGCGATCACGCGCGACAATTATCGCGACGTGCTTGGCGAACGCCTGACCCGCGGAGGCGGCCAGGGTTTCTGCGTCAATCTCTCGGTCGACACCTCCTCGCTCGACATCATGCGCTTTTGCCGCGAGATCGGCGCGCTCTACATCGACACCGTGGTCGAGCCCTGGCCCGGCTTCTATTTCGACAAGACGCTCGGGCCGGAGGCGCGGTCGAACTACGCGCTGCGCGAGACCGTGCTCGCCGAGCGGCGCGCGAGACCCGGCGGGACGACCGCGGTCTCCTGCTGCGGCGCCAATCCGGGCATGGTGTCGTGGTTCGTCAAGCAGGCGCTGGTCAACCTCGCCGCCGACCTCGGCGACAAGGCGGCCGAGCCGAAGACCCGCGAGGACTGGGGCCGACTCGCGCAACGTCTCGGCGTCAAGGGGATTCACATCGCCGAACGCGACACCCAGCGCGCCAAGAGCCCGAAGCCGCGCAACGTCTTCGTCAACACCTGGTCGGTCGACGGCTTCCTGTCCGAAGGCATGCAGCCGGCCGAACTCGGCTGGGGAACGCACGAGAAATGGACGCCCGCCAACGCCGGCTTCCACACGAGCGGTTGCGGCGCGGCGATCTATCTCAACCAACCCGGCGCCAACACCCGCGTGCGCTCGTGGACGCCGACCGCGCTCGGGCAGTTCGGCTTCCTCGTCACCCACAACGAGTCGATCTCGATCGCCGACTACTTCACGCTGCGCGACGGCAAGGGCGCGGCGGTCTACCGCCCGACCTGCCACTACGCCTACCACCCTTGCGACGACGCGGTGCTCAGCCTGCACGAATTGTTCGGCCGCGCCGGCGACGTGCAGAAGGAGCAACACATTCTCGGCGAGGCGGAAATTCTCGACGGCATCGACGAGCTCGGCGTGCTGCTCTACGGCCACGCGCGCAACGCCTATTGGTACGGCTCGCAATTGTCGGTCGAGGAGACGCGCGCCCTCGCGCCCTATCAGAACGCCACCGGCCTGCAGGTCACCTCCGCCGTGCTCGCCGGCGTGGTGTGGGCGCTGGAGAACCCGAGGGTCGGCATCGTCGAAGCCGACGAAATGGACTACCGCCGCTGCCTCGAAGTGCAGACGCCCTACCTCGGCCCGGTGATCGGCGCCTATGCCGACTGGACCCCCCTGACCGGCCGCCCGGGCCTCTTCCCCGAGGACATCGACGCCAGCGACCCCTGGCAGTTCAGGAACGTGCTGGTGCGGTGAGGGCGAGGCGCAATCCTCCGACGCGATCGGGCGATATCAAGGGGTTGGGGGAGAATCGTCCGCCGAGGCGACGGCGGGCGCGCTGGCTGCAAAGACACTCGCAAATACGCGGACGCACCCATCGCAGATGAATGCCTTCGGACCCGCGCCCAACCGGACTTCGGGCGGCTTCCGACCGCAGAACGAGCAGGCCGGATCGACATCGGTCGCTTCGTCGCTCGGCGCGATGTGAGCTGCGCATTCGCGAATCAATTCGCCGAGGACGTGGCAAACGCCGTATTGTCCCCCGCTCTTCGCTCGATCGAGGAGCGCGCTGGCTGCGATCAGGCAATCGTGGAAGCTGTCGGCGAGAAACAGATCCTGCACGCGCGCGAAGGCAGCTTGGTCGTTGCTCGTCCATGTGTCGGGGGAAGAAGCCACCAAACCCTCCTATTGAACGCCAACCACGCCGGGTCCGAAGATTGTTGGCAACCCAGTGCTTTTGCAGGTGCGCAGGGCGGCAATACAATTTGAGATCAGGGTCGGCCGTTGAAATGCGGCGATCTGAGCGCAGGCCGGGAAGGCGTCTGAACACGAAAGCGGCGCAAAGGCGGCGAGCGACATTGGCCGAGTCCCGTGCACAACCGCTTCGCTCGATGGACCTCGCGACTGCTCGCTCCGGTGAGTGTCTTGTTGAGGTGTCTCCCCCGCGACGACATCGACGCCGCCGGAGCGCGCGCCGTGATCTTCGGTCTGCTCCACCCCCGAATCCGCTGTCGTAAAGCGTCCGCGTACATCGTGATATGGGTTGAATTTGCCGATCGGGCTTGCCTCCGTCTCGTTCAAGGCAGGCGGACCGGACGAGGGACGAGACGACCCGTCGCCAACAGACAGCAGCCCGCTCTCTTCCAGGCGCGCAGCAAGCTCTGCGAGTTCGTGGGCTTTCAGTCCGCCTTTCGTTAGAATGGGAGGATCGGGCAGCCGCAACAAAAGAGCGGTGACCTGGGCATGGGCGAGGTCGCCGCGGTCCAGGGCCCACGCGATGCTCGCAACCCCGCCGAGTTTGGCGGCAAAGGCGATCGGCATGCCATAGGATTGGCTGAGATCGCGATTGACGTCGGCTAAAGGCCGCGGTCGCCACACTGGGCGTTCGTTTCGGTTCGGGGCCCGTTCCAACAGCGGCGTCGCGCCGATGAACAGGCCGCTGCCGTTGCAGCGAACGCCAAAGTCCGAGTCGGTTGCCAAGCGGTAGTATCGCGCCAACTGCATTGATGGCATCTCCATGAGCGACTGACACAGGATACGTTCACTATATGTTCCGGTCAACGATTTGTCGCTCGCAACCCGCCGTGTCCTCCGCCGGCTCGCTGCGCGCCTTACCAGAACGCGACCGGCATGCAGGTGACCTCCGCGGTGCTCGCCGGCATGGTGCGGGCGCTGGAGAACCCGAGGGCCGGCATCGTCGAAGCCGACGAGATGGACTACCGCCGCTGCCTCGAAGTGCAGACGCCTCACCTCGGCCCGGTGATCGGCGCCTATGCCGACTGGACCCCCCTGACCAGCCGCCCGGGCCTGTTTCCCGAGGACATCGACGCCAGCGACCCCTGGCAGTTCAGGAACGTGCTGGTGCGGTGAGGGCGAGGCGCAATCCTCGGACGCGATCGGGCGATATCAAGGGGTTGGGTGACGTTTTTTGGGCACGTCGGCGGGGTAGCGGCGGGCGCTAGTGCGACCGCGTAAAGTTTGCTTTTTCTCTTTTCGGACAAGAAGATCATAACCCAAGCCTTCGCTGCCCAAATGCATCTAGAATCGCGTCGGTGACCGGTTGACTATGGATGTAATCACGCTCAAACTTGTCGCGCACTATTTCTTTGAGCTTCCTCGCCGCGTCCGCGAGGACGCCATCAGCGTTCCTCCACAATTGCTCCATCATCGCGTTGCAGCGCTTCTCCATCTCGTTGGAGTTCATTCTTGGCAGTGCGTCCTTATCCATAAGCAAGCGCGCGACCAACAGAATCTGATATCGCGCAAGCTTCAACGTTTGTACAATAGACCTCGCGTTAAACGCCGCGTTCAATTTGTAGAGCGCAAACCCTGCAACGTAATATGGCTCGCACTTATCGGTCTCAACAAACACATCGCGCCCGACGCGCGCTTCTATTTCTTTATAGCTACGCGTTGTCCTATGCGGTTGTTGCAAAAACATTGCGCCGACCGCCCTGACTAAATCTTTATGACCAATTATGCGGCTACGATCAACACTTTGACTGTCGTATTGATGCGATCTCCGTTCATAGTACAAACGATTCCCTAATTCGAACGTCTTAAAGTAAGCCTCTAGGCGCTTTGCAAATTCCCGAAGAGCAAAGAATTGCTCCTTCCGTACTTCTGTTTGCCTATTGGTCGCTGTTATAACCGCTTCTGCTACGCCATCATCCGTCGTATGTATTATCCGCACGGGAACCTTTACCGCGTTTGTGAGCACATCACGATTGTCATATAACACGTTGCTGGTTTGACAGCCATTGACGATTTGGAAATCGCCCATGGTAAATCTATTGCCGGTTGTCAACAACGACTTAGCAATGATTGTAATTCCATTATTCATAAGTGGAAAGCGATCGTTGTCCACCGACGTCAGCGTTGCTCTCATTTCGTCGTTGATCGTGTTATATCCCTCCCATCCACGAACATTTTCGTAGAAAAGACTTTCAATAAGTGCATTATTATCGTCGCATATTATCCTAAGAAAATCACTTACTCCAATGATACCAAGGTATGCTTGCTGTACGTTATTTATATTTGGAATAACGGTTTTCTGATCAAACACGAAGTCCCTGGTAATGGCGTTTTTAGTTTGATTGTATAGTTTCTGTACGTAATCTGCGCCAACCGGTATAAATTCGACAGAGCGAAAGTTACCCGTGTCGCGCAAATAATTTTCTTCAGCCTGATATCTAGCAGTTAGGTTCTGATCATTTTGCCAACGGCCTGTCGTAATATAATACATAATAATCGCAGGATTGCCCTTCGTAAATCTGGCGCTCTTACCAAATAGAGCGTTCATGATGACGCATGCATTTCTAATTTGGTCGTTCCTTACGAGCGTGCCGGCACCAAAAAAATCGCGTACTCCAAAACCAAATGTCCCTATTTTTGCAGCCTCAAAGTTAGATGAACGTTCTGCCTGAACGAATATGAATGTCACATCGAGATACCCATTTACGCTGAGAATCTCAGCAACGTCATCCGGATCAAAAACGAGGTTATTATTGACAATAATCGCAACAGCATCAATCCCGGTATCTCCACCATCCCCGGTGACAAGGTCGTGAGAATGAAACGCTGTGTCGCTATAGTGACGACGAACAGCGACGTAGCTCGCAAAATGTTCAAATTGTTTGTCTTCTGGCAGATCGCTCAATTCGAATTCTTTGACGAACTCGCTCAAAAGACCCGTCGTTATACGGTCCATAAAAGCGCTCCTTACGGCCTCGCGGGGAGAGGTTGCGAATTGCAGTAATTTCTCGTTCGCAGTCGACGCCAAACCTCCCTCACCGGAACGCCCGGCCTCTCTCCGTCACACGCCAAGCCGTCAACTTCATGGAAGCATGAACTTCCGAAGTTTTGCGGCTGTCAATGGCCTTCGGCCGCCGAAGGCGGCGTGCGGAACGCGCGACATTGGTGTGCCAGGCATGGGCACTGGATTGGAGGTGAGAGTCCTCTGCGGAGCGAGTTGGTAGCAACCGCGAGCCGAAGGCAACTGCATGCGGGGATCGCCGTCGTGAGACGCCGTTTCCTGGCGCCGCGAGGCCGTGTGGGAAGGAAGCCGGAAGGCGCGCTGCAGCACCGAACGAGAGTAAAGCCCTGCGCAGGCCGGGCCGACCGGGTTAGCGTGCCAAGGAACGCGACGCCCAAATCCAACCGAGGTCGGAGCGGTATTGGGGACGGGAGCGGCAGCACATCCAATGTTCTTACCCTGGGAGGTCTGCGGGGGTCCG
>Ga0326728_10017001_pt1 | contig 14691 bp, 9 predicted proteins | sample MB3enrmetagenome_FD_207602 | JGI IMG/M metagenome (GOLD analysis project Ga0326728, IMG submission 207602) | Lab enriched peat soil microbial communities from McLean, Ithaca, NY, United States - MB31MN | ecosystem: Environmental > Terrestrial > Soil > Wetlands > Peat | place: USA: New York...
GAAATCAGAATTGGTCTTGACCAGTTCCATTGCCTCGTTAAAAAATCATCCAAGGAAATTTGGGTCAATGCCACCCTCGGGTCGCTTATCCCGTTAAAGGCGGTATATAACATATAAATCGTATCATCGATTCTGGTCAATCTTGGGTCTTCACAGCCCGAATTGCCACCCGGTACCAACTTCGCTTCAAACTCCTCGCGGGGCACATTGACTGGCGCGGAGGGTTGCTCCTCAAACTTAAAGCCATTGGCACTTGAAGCAAACCCGATCACCGAAGTGTTATCTACCGACATTGCCCGATAAGCGAGATGCACTCTGCCATCTTCGTAAAGTACGGCAGGGTTAAAAACTGCTCTTGCCTGCCATGAGAGATTAGGGTTCGGTTTAATCACAGGATTGCCTGAAAAACGCTCCAGTTTTACATGTTTTATCCTCGTCTCAAGCATATCTTCCAGAAGGGTATTAAGTTTACAGGTAGCCACTGCGCAAGTAGTATCTGCCGCTCCATAATAAATAGACAGGGTGCCATCTTTAACTATTGCGCCGGTCGGGAAAACAATGTTGGGTACGTTGCCGTATTTCTCGTATTTTTCCTGTGGTACCAGGAACGGTTTGTCAGTGCGTGCAATAATTTTCCGCGGGTCTTGCAGGTCAAGTAGCGCCGCTTCAACTCCAAAAACTGCCGGCGGAGAAAGATAATTCTGTATATAAGAATAGATGAGTAACCAACCATCCTTTGTTTTGATGGGAGGGGGACCGGCTTCAATGTGGTCTTTGGGTGATCTCTGTAAACGGATCGTATTTTGATTCAGGGAGGCATACCAGTCCCTCCAGTAAGATGGTGACCACATCTGCTCTTCCCGATCAAAATAAGCAACCGCAATCTTCGAAGGTGGAATGTCCGTATTCGCGGTCAACACTACCGCATACCTGCCACTAATCTTTTCAGGGAATAGCGACATTGCTTTTGCGTTAAATGGCGTGACTGAATGTTTTTCATCAATCTTTTGGAAATCATTAGTAACAGCTACCCCAACTCTAATACTGTCGGCAGTGAAGGGGAATGCGGACAACGACGTGTAAAAAATATAGAATTTACCGTCCAACTTAGTAACACGGGGGTCTTCACAACCGAACTGTTCCCAATCGTGTTCCGGTTTAATAAACTGACGATGGTTCTTGAAATGAACGCCATCGCTGCTTAAAGCATAACCCACAGTGGATAGGGGTAACTCATAACCGGCTATCATTTGAGGGGGAGAAACCGCCCGGTAAACAAAGTGAATATTACTGCCGTCTCTGATTGGACAACCATTGAATGCACCATCTGCTTCCCATATATTATCAGCAACTGGTGTCAGAATAGGGTTTTTTTCGGAACGTCTCATTTTGATCATCGTAATTACATCCTTAAACCATTTACTCTCTAACTGTGTCTAAACCTGAACATTTTCGAACCACACCTGGGGCAGATACCCTGAATGGCGTGCCTCCGGTTTTTAATGATTACGTGATGAGGATTCTTAATCTCCGCCTTTGCACGACACTTAACACAATATCCATAGATATGTTCCTGCATCTTCACCGGGACATTTACGGCTGGTTTCTCTGGGACGCTAACCTGTGCTGGGGTCATTGGGACACTAGCCCGTATCGGTTCGTGCTCGTAACTCAGCTGTGACATAAATTCGTTCATTTTCGCTGTTGCGACGCACACTACCATATCGGCACCACCATAATAGACAAACAACTGGTCATTCAAAATTACTGCGCCGCATGGATAGGCTACTCCCGACTTCAAACCTTCATTCTCATACCAAGCTACAGGTTCCAGAATGGGGTGTGTCGTGCGCGCCAACACTTTGGGGGGATATTTTATGTCTAATAGCATCGCACCCATTTTATAACGGCATTGATCCTTTTCATCAATCGCATGGTAGATGAACAACCACCCGTCTTTGGTTCTCATCGGCGGCGGTCCGGCAGCCACCTTGCGGCTATCCCAACCGGAGCTTGATTCTGTAATTGGTATTTTAAACTGTCCCTCTAACCATCTCCCTTCACCATCAAAATCTAAATCATCGACGAAATCTATCAAAATTTCAGGGAAAACCCGGTGAAAAATAACATATTTACCATCTATCTTTTCTGGCAATATACAAGCATTTTTATCGGTTACGTCGGGCCTCGAGATGAGGACTGGTTTTTTCCATTTCCAGTTTTTAGTCAGGAAATCATCAATATGTATTGAACTTAGTGCAATTCTGGGGGAACTGTAGCCATCATAAGCGACGTAAGTTAGATAAACCCTATCATCGATCCGGCTCAGCCTGGGATCTTCACACCCGCCCGCAAAGCTTCCTCCGGATGTATAGTTATCTGACAACTCAACCTCAGCCTGACGTACGGCGCCAACCCCTTCAAATGGCTCTCGAGGCACATATGCTGGTTTGTCCAACCGCTCATCAATGTGGAATCCGTCGCGGCTGGATGCATATCCGATAACCGAGGTGTCAGTGTCCCCAAGTGCTCGGTACAGAATGTGCACTTTACCACCCTCATAGATAGCGGCTGGATTGAAGACCGCTTTCGATTCCCACCAGTGTCTGGGCTCTGGTCTTAGAATGGGATTTCCCTCGAATCTCTGCAGAATCGGCTGAATTCTTCCAATCTCTTTAGTGCTCATTTTTGGCGCCATAATTTTGCCCCTGTTTTCTTATTTCATCTAACGGTATAATACGCGTATTCATTTATTTGGTTGTTGCCAGCCAAACAACTTGAGCATGTCTCCCACTGACGCATCGCTCAGCCTATTCACTAGCGGCATATCATGGTTTATAGTGTAGATGTTACGTGTACCCACCTTGGTTCTCTTGATATATCCTGCTTTCTCAAGATCTACAACAATCCCATAGGCCGTTCGCTCTGTTATGCCAACTTCATCACCTATTGTCCGGATGGTCTTCTTTGAATTCCTTGAGATTGCTGCCAATACCAGCCCATGATTTGTAATCAGACTCCACTCTCTCATTTATGGCCTCCTTGTTTTTATTTGGACGTCCAAAATAGAACTCTCTATCTTTTTGCAATATTTGATGTATGTTATTACTTGATATATAATGCTAGTATTTTATTTCTAGGTTTATTATACTTGATATTATATACAATGTCAAGCAGCAGGGTGGTCTTTAGGGCCATCTCCTGATAGTTGCACCAGTCATCCTGGGGTCACACCTTTCTCCCGCAGGCTGCAAAGCATTTGCTTCCCCCAACAAACTATTTAGCATCAATCGGAAAACGGTATGGCATCAAACTGCGGTCAAGACGGTTCTAATTGTATTCAAACGGTTAATCGCCAACTTCGCGAATGAAGAGGGGATAATCAACGCTAAAGTCTGCCGACTGTAAGACATGAAGTGAGGAAAATTTGAGTCCTATTCGAATGAAGTCTTCTGAGACCAGCCAACGACCTTCAAATTTTTTATCCGCTAACCTATGAAAAAGAATATGGGAAGGTTAGCTTAATTCGAATTTTACATTTCGTTATTTTGTAAAGTCACATTCCATCGTTTTGTAAAATGAAAAATCAATGCGATTACTTTGTTACAAAAAGAACGAAATTTCTTATTCAATGTTCGGTGGCTATTCCTTGAGTTTGGCCAATTTTTCTTGTAGTTCTCGAAGCTCGGTTTCCTTCCTGGATTTATCGTTTTTCAGATTCTCTTCCCTGTCTTCACTATTGTCGGAGTCCCCAATATGTTGTATTTGAACGTCTATTTCGCATAATTGCAAGTTCAACATTTGGCACTGATTTTCCAGTTTCTTGATTTTGCATTTTTTTACCCTTATTGGGTCGTCAGGCAAATCATTATACTGCAAAGGAAGCTGACTTGTTTTCCGCTGACCAGGTTTACATACCAACCCTCTAACGTAATTCTCCAAAGCAAGTTTTTCATCATTTGCCTCTAGTTTTTCTATTTCGTCCAGTCTTCTTTGTAGTTCCAGCAAGCTTTCTTCGGTTACGATAAAAGCTTTGCATGTGCAATATCCTCTCGCTCCCAGGCGCGCGGCGACTTTGTTCCTTTTTTCTTCCGATGGGTCCAAGCTATCGTTGCATCCCACACTTACCATTTGATTAAGCCTCCGAATCAATCGCAAATCACACTTATAGTGTGTAGACCAATAATAGCGATGCTCATATCATTTAGTCAAGTATATGTTGAGTGCTTGGCAAAATTAATGAAAACCGTACGACAAATATTCGGCGAAAAAGTGCGAGAGCTGCGTAAGGCGAAAGGTTGGTCACAAGAAGAACTTGCCTTCCGGGCTAGCCTTCATCGCAATTATCTTGGAGGTATTGAAAGGGGCGAGCGAAACCCTGCGTTGGACAATATTTGTGCTATTGCAAAAGCACTTGGTGTCGACCCATCAGAATTATTGCGGATTAAAAAAGATAAGCAGACCGTTAAGTAGTTTTAGGTCGCTTCGTGGAAACCGGACCGTTACGAAGGTTAACTTGTAAACTCAAATAATAATTCCGGTAAATACATCACCGGGACAAGGCTGATATACTCTGTTTTGCCTTTTATGGCAAACTTTGAGAGCTGATAATCGAGTCTAGTAAACATGGCCAGGCACGAATGTTTACAACAGGAAAGGAGTGTTTACAAAAAACATGGCAGAAATATGCCTGGGGTGTTCTGACAAACAGTTGTCTTGAAAATTTAAGAAAATTGTTGCTGATTTTGACCGTCAAAATGGCAACATAAGTTCTTTAAGGGGTGGTATGACCCGGACACGAGAGTTGGTGGCTCCAACTTTAGGATGCTTTGGTGTACTCGAAAGAAAACAACGAGACACTGGTGATCGAGAAATAAATCCTCAATATGCAGGTGACGTCCGGTCGTGGCTTCCTCGAGTACTTGTAGTCCACCACAAAAACACTAAGAAGACCAAGACCGTACAAACTACTTGGAGCCAGAATAATTATCAGACGGCCTTTGGTCTAAGGCCGTCTGCTTCCCTTCTGTTTTTACGTCATCTTGAGAAACGGCTCGTGGGATTTTCGTTAGCGACTGGATGCCTCTGGTGATCACAGGTGTTGGCCATTTTGTATTCTGCTAATCTAGTATACCAGGATTCCAGAGAAGTCACCGTCAAACCAACAATTGCACACTAAGATATTTGAAAGCGACCTTTCCCAGAGACGCTTATTGGCCCATTTATTTACCGGTCAAGTCACGAAACGATGAAATGTTCAACGATTTTTATGCAACGAGCTAAGAAAATAGGTTGAATTCAAACTCAAAAGTTCTGCCTATTGACACCCCAGCTCCACCGAAGAGGACGATACCTAGAACTCCTGGAAAGTATCAACAAAATCGACTTCTTGACTCTAAAATCTTTTCCATAACCTTTACTTGGCCTTAAATCAGCTGTGCAAGCTGTAAGTTTTGGGATTCAAGGTTCAAATCCAACCCGTTAACACACATTTGAAGCATTCCGAACTTTTCAATGAAAAGAAGTCTCTTATTCCGGCCCTGCAGTAGCTTCTTGCACTACCCGGATAGCATAGTAACAAGGATAGTGTTCGAGTCCTGTAGGGTCGTATGGCCCGCAGCGAGCGCTTTGTCCAAAGCCTGGATATAATCATGGATTGGAGATGATGTTATCTGCTGCCTCTTCAGTTATAAAATCAAATTACGCCAATTTTATCACCCTTGACTCATTATGACAAAAAGACTTTCGCTGTAATTTTGATTTCACCGCTCGTATCCGTCGGATCGACAATAGGAGGTTTAGACTGCAGTTTTCTTTCCTCAGCTAATTTCATAGCTTCAGCGACATTTTTAACTGGATTTTTCAATGTTCCCATCGGATAGCTTGGATCGTAGTATTTCTGATGCTCTGGCTTATCCTTATCGACATCAACAAAAATACCTAATTCAAATTCCTTGACAGATTTAAAAGGAGTCACGGATGGCACTGGCTGATTTAACGATTCGTTTTTCTTCCTCTTCATGTTCTTTCTCCAAAACTAATATACTCCTGTGGGCAGGACAATTACAACAACAAATTATGCGGTGTATGCATAGCAGCATATTTAAACGGCACGAAGCCAGCTTTGTAACCTGTCCGGTGATGGCTCTGCCTCTTTCAGCATAGGTAATTTAGGGGTAAGCTAGAACATAATACCTTCCACTAGTGGATCTACAATGCCGTCACGAAAAGGTGAAATGCGTCATGCAGCGATGGGCCTACATTATGATATTCCATACGTGATCTTCTGGCTCGCTTTTTGACATTGATGGTTAAGTCCTGATAGTATTAGGCAAATTGAATAGCTACTGGGGGAGCTGGAAGGCTGAGAGTCTCGTGAGGGACAACCCTTAGAACCTGATCTCGGTAATGCGAGCGTAGGGAAGTGACGGTGAAAACAGTAGCCACTACACTTCTGTTTTTTCTTTAGCCTTCTATCTTTCCGGTGGCAAGAGGATGATAGGAGGAACATATGAACACTGAAATGCCGGAAATCGGTAAAATCTCGCCGCAGATCTTCAACGAGGTGATATTCCCCCGTCTCGGGTCCAAGAGTGACAAAGTGCTGGTCGGCCCGCAGCACGGAGTCGATGTGGGAATAGTCAACATCGGAGGGAAAGCGGTCTCCTTCACATGCGACCCCGTATTCATCGTCCCACAGTATGGCTGGGAAAGGGCTGCCTGGTTCGCCATCCACATTATTGCCTCCGATTCGGTGACCAGCGGACTTAAACCCAAGTTTCTTTCCATAGACCTCAACCTGCCCATGGAGATGACCAAAAAGCAGCTAGAGGTTATGTGGACAATTATGCACCAGCAATGTGAGCAGATGGGCATTAATATCATTACCGGCCATACGGCCCGGTACGAGAACTGCCATTACCCGATGGTTGGCGGGGCTACACTCACTGGTGTTGGCGAGATAGATGAGTATGTTACGCCGCGCTTTGCGAAAGCGGGAGACAAGATCATCATCACTAAAGGGCCAGCAATTGAGGCTAGCGGCATCTTCGCCACCATGTACCCCAAACTTCTCGAAAGTAAGTTCGGTTCTGACTTCATCAAGAAAGCTGAACATATATTCTATAAGATGTCCATAGTCAAAGACGCAACAACGGCTATTGCCGTCGGCGTTAGGGACCACGGAATAACCTCGATGCACGATGCCACCGAGTGTGGTGTATGGGGCGGACTCTACGAAGTAGCTCAGGCAGCGGGGCTGGGAGCAAGAATTGAAAAGGACAAGATAGTCGTCGAGGATTGCGTACTCGAGATTTGCCAGTTCTTCGGCATTGATCCTTATGCATCTATTAGCGAAGGCACACTCATTGCCTCCTGCCGTCCGAATAAAGCAGACGAGGTGGTGAATGTCTTGGCAGAGAAGGGCATTCGGTCTTCAGTTGTGGGCGAGCTTACGGATGCCAGAAAAGGCATGATTTTGGTAGAGGGCCGCAAAGAAAGGGAACTACTGCATCCGATCGTTGACCCATTCTGGAGGGCCTTTTACGACGCCTCACAAAAGTATAAGGATTAAACTAGGGCAAAAGCCTTCCGGATTTGTCCAGTAGTTGCGGCGGCTAGAACCACAAGTTTGCTAACTTTGGATTGCGCCATGACTGGGGGAACTGCTGAATAGTTTAAAAGCAGACTGCAAGCCAGAACAATAACTATGGCGATCGCCATGTACCGGAACCACCCTGCGCTTAACCTTCGACGAACCTCTTTTAATAGCCTTTTCACAACCTTGTGTTCTAGCGCAGTTTGAATGCAAGTTCAATTTTTGACTCTTTCTTATGAAGACATAACTGCATGGAGGCGAATGGGTATTCGCTTTCAAAAGTGTGGTATAAAAGTAAATTTACCTAGCTTAAAAACGTCGACTTGATATTTTGGACAATCTCGATAAATTTTGAAAGGCTTTCTGGTTTTTGCAGATATGCGGTTACTCCGCAACGGTTACACGCTCTTTGGTCGGACGCTTCCATCGAAGAGGTAAGCACCACAATCGGAATGTCTCGGTAATTGGTGTCTGCACGGACAGCTTTGAGCAATTGCACTCCACTGACTAATGGTAGTTTTAAATCGAGCAGGATTACCGCCGGTTTATTAGAAAGGTCTCTTCCGACATATCTGCCGGTGCAGAAAAGAAACTCCATTGCTTCGACTCCGTCCCAAACTACATCCAGACGGTTTGTAATTTGGGCTTTCCTGAACGCGAGCTCGGTTAAAGTGACATCATCCCGGTTGTCTTCGATTAAAAGAACATATTTTTGATTTGTCATCAAATGTGCTCATGGTTCTGGGCGGCAATATTTTCAGTTGGCATGGCGACAATATTCCCGATTGTAAAGTAAAAAGCAGTTCCTTTACCAATCTCGGAATCCGCCCAGATCCTACCTCCATGACGTCGTATAATCCTTTTTACGATAGCAAGCCCGATACCTGTGCCCGGGTAGTCCTTATCAGTATGAAGACGTTGAAATGGTTGAAAGAGTTTATCGACATAGGTCATGTCAAAACCGACACCATTGTCTTTGATAAAATATACTTTTTCGTCATTTTGTTGACTTTCACCAAACTCTATCAGAGCACTCGGATTTTTAGATGTAAATTTCCAGGCGTTTTCCAGTAAATTCTTCAAACTGATATCGAGCAACCCCGGGTCTCCGGCAACGAATATATCAGGTGCAATAGCAAACTTAACTTTTCGTTCTGGTTGGCTCTCTTGTAGTTCATCCGCAATTGATTTGACAAGCTGGCTGATATCTACTATTTCCTCTTGCATTGCCGTCTGTAATATCCTTGAGAGTTTCAGCATATCATTGATTAACTGCGACATTGTTTGGCTGGCAGTCCTGATTCTTTTCAGGTAATCCTGCCCTTGCGCATCCAGCTTATCCTTATAATCAAGTAACACCGCTTCACTGAAACCGTCCAGAGCACGTAACGGTGCTCTCAGGTCATGCGAGATAGAATAGCTGAAGGACTCCATTTCTTGCCGCAGCTCCTTCTCTTTTTCGTATTGCTTTTCCAATGACGCTTCGGCTTGCTTGCGCTCCAATTCTCTGGCAGCGCGTATGGACGCCAATCGAAGCACAGATTCTGCCAGATCTCTGTTCTCCAAGGGTTTTTGTCCTATGATCGCAATCAGCCCGATTGGTTTCCCGTCGGCACTAAATAGGGTAACTCCCATGTAGCTTTCAGCCTTCAAATCCTGAAGCGCGGCATCTTTGGGAAACAATTTACGGACTTCTCTGGGAAAACAACAGATAGTCTTTCCCACCGCTTCACCGCAGGGAGTATCTTTAAGCGCATATCTACTGTTGCTCTCGATGGCACCATCGTTATACACAGCCACCGTTTGGGCAGTTAATGCGTCTCCCTCAAGCTGATCTATGCAAACATATTCCATTTCAAGTTGTTGGGACAAGTGTCGTGCTAAACCATTGAAAAATGTTTCGTTATTCTCTGATGCTTGTAACAAAAACGTCAGAGTATCTTCTATTCTCTTGCTCTCGGTGATATCCCTGATATTGCACTGTATCACGTTCTCTCCATCTATCGGATAAACATTGCAGACGAACTCAACATATATCGGCCGCCCGTTTTTAGTCCGCAATGGCAGATCTTTATAGCGTACATACCCTTTGTCCTGCAATTCCTGGAAGACTTGGCGGCTTGCCGCGTTATCACTGAAGAAACCGATATCCCAAAGCTTCTTACTTAAAAGCTCTTCCTTCGAATAACCAAGCATATTGGTCAGGAAAGGGTTGACGTCAGTAATTTCCCCGTTCAAGCCATCAAGAATCAGGATCCCATCTTGCGCTGATTCAAATAGACGACGATAACGAGTTTCGGAGGCAGCAAGTGTCTCTTCTGCTCTCTTGCGTTCCGTAATATCGGTATGGCTGACTGCGTAACCAATGATTTTCCCCGACGTATCCCGGATCGCATTACCCGAGGCAATGACGGTGACTTTCGTTCCGTCTTTCCGTGCAATAGTAGCCTCTTCACTCCAATGACCCTTGTTTCGGATATTATTCGCTGCTGTTTCCCAGTTGCTCCCCGTGGTAAATTCTGCTCGCATAACACTGGCGGAGACCTTGCCAATCATTTCGTCGGCTCGCCATCCATACAGTAATTCCGCAGATTTATTCCACATCACTATTTTAAAGTTAGTATCGGTGGCATAGAGTGCGTTCGATGCTGTTTCAGCAATGACTGCTCTGCAAAGCAGCTCTTCTTCCTTGTTTTTATGCTCGGTTATATCTGATATTATCGTTGTAAACGTGCCTTTTTTTGCCGAGAAGGCAAATATTTGGGCATAAATATGTATATCTGGAAAATAAGTCTCAAAGGAAACGGGGCTTCCGGTCGCAGCCACTTCCGCGTACTTTTCGAGGTTGGGTGCTTTGTCTACATGATATAATTCAGTCGGACTTTTGCCGATAGCTTGTTTTTTTGAAATTCCGGTGTGCCTTTCATAAACCGGATTGATATCGGTGATCTTATAATCGATGGCTCTACCGGATAAGTCATAGATTATCTCATGCAAAGCCATGCTCAAATTTATTGAAGAGAACAGTTGCCTGAATTCACTATTGCTTTTATCTTTCTTATTGAGGGCTTCTTCGCTCATGGATGGCGCTTTGCGATTGGCGTTTGTTTTCGGTTTTTTATCTCGTTTTGTTGTTATATCATCCAAGGTCAGCGCTCCTGGTAGTCCCATGCTGATAATAATTTTCCACACTTCTGCGATGTATGCATGTATCAGGAAATATCAACTAGGCCTCCACTCATATGTAAATCCAAGTATAAAGGAGATTTTAGCATTGCAAAATAACCAAATCAAGCGTAAAACCGGTAAAAAGAACGTTTAAATCGCCTCGCAGAAAAATGTTATAAATTTGTAATACTTTTCTCCACCCTGAAATTTCAGAGAGTCGAACCGGAGGTGTTCAGCCAGCCCACATTGGAAGCATTCCGAAATTTTCTTTGAGAATAAGTCTCTTATTCTGTCCCTGCGGCAGCTTCTTGCACCACCTCGATAATATAAAGGGATAAGGTTCGAGACCCGTAAGGTGGGCCATTCGGAACAGTTCCCGAACTTTTGTTTGAGAAGAAGCAACTGATTCCGGCGCTTCAGCAGCTTATAGTTTCGCTTTAAGATGACTTGCTAGTTCTGAAGAATAAGTAGGGGATGTGCTTTCTGGCATTATCAATACGATCTAAACCGAAAATAGTTATTCTAAAATCCATTATCGGATCAATCCCATATTTGTTGATTAAATCAATAAGAAAGAATATCATATTGCTAGAAAATACAGAAAATCTGTTTGCGTGACTATGCTTAATTCAAAAAAAGAAATTAGTAACCCTTTTGCAACAGGCGGGGGTGGCGTATTATTTGAAACTCGGGTGCAAGCATCATTTGTGGTACTAATGCTGGCTAAGGGTTTTGTGCCATGTTTTCCAAGTTACCCCATAAAAAAGATTGTATTACAAGGGAAACATTTGGGATATGATACGGATGACTTAATTGTTTTCGTTGAAAACCCAAGTGATGGCCAGGAGAAGAAACTGCTAGCTCAGGTTAAGCATTCCATCGCAATTACCGAAGGCGACAGTGTTTTCGGAGAGGTAATTCAGGCCGCATGGAATGATTTCAACAATCCTAAAATATTCACTAAGGGAAGTGACTCTATTGCGCTTATAACCGGGCCCTTGAGTGCTACAGATATCAACCATGTTCGAACAATCCTTGAATGGGCTCGATCGTGCGGAAACTCAGAGGAATATTTTAGAAATGTTGAACAGACAAATTTTAGTAGCGAGCAGAAACGAGGCAAGTTAAAGGCTTTCCAATCGCAACTTGTTAGATCTAACGGCGGCCGAGATATTCCCAAAGAAGATATTTTTCAATTTCTTCGACATTTCCATCTGTTAGGTTTTGACTTAGACATTAAGACAGGGGTGACTTTATCTTTGCTTCATTCTTTGATAGGGCAGTTCTCGCAAAACGATGCCCGAAGCATATGGTCGCGAATCATTGACGAAGTTCAGTTTACTAACCAAAATGCTGGTACGATAACAATATCCTCGCTTCCACATGAGATACAAGAATCGTTCAAGAAACAAATTATTGAAACCATTCCTACCAACATTTCAAAAACACTGGCACCTCTTGATACACAGGATTGGAACCGATCGCCATATGCGTCAGAACTCGCGGTTGTAAATCTTTTAGGATCATGGAGTGAGAATTCAGATTCAGACAAGTTAATAGTCAGTCAACTATCAAAAGAGGACTATGAAAAATGGATTCCGAAGATCCGAGAGATTCTTCAAATTCCTGGCAATCCGCTAAGTTTAAAAAACGGGGCTTGGAATATCAATGAACGAAAGGAGTTGTGGCAGGCAGTCGGGCAGCGGATATTCGATGCCCATTTGGATGTTTTCAAACAGTGTATTATAGCTGTGCTTTCGGAACGTGATCCTCGGTTTGAATTACCAGCAGAAGAAAGATATGCTGCCAGTATCCATAATAAAGTGATGAAACACTCAAATTTATTGAGAAAGGGCCTTGCTGAAAGCTTGGCTCTAATCGGAAGCAACCCTCAAGTATTAAGTAACTGCTCGACGGGCAAACCTCAGTCAATAGCCGCATTATCAATTGGGGACATTCTAAAAAAAGCAGATTGGGTATTGTGGGGAAGCTTAGATAGGCTACTTCCCCTATTAGCCGAGGCGGCTCCCAATGAATTTTTAGACGTAGTGGATACTGCTTTACAGCAAACTCCATGCCCATTCGATGACCTTTTTGCGCAAGAAGGACAAGGGATTACAGGTACGAATTACCTGACAGGACTACTGTGGGGGCTTGAAACGCTTGCTTGGGATGAACAATACTTGGTTCGCGTTTCTGTGATTCTTGGAGAACTTGCGACACGTGATCCAGGGGGGAATTGGGTGAATCGTCCTTCCAATTCACTCACAACAATTTTCCTTCCATGGTTTCCTCAAACAACTGCTTCGATTGAAAAACGCAAAGTTGCGATTCAGGCTATTGAGAAAGAAAATCCAAATGCGGCATGGAAGCTTCTTCTAACTTTGTTACCGGGTCAGCATCAAATGTCATCCGGATCTCGTAAGCCTGCGTGGCGCGGGATGATCCCAGAAGACTGGAGGAAAGAAGTCACTCAGAAGGAATATTGGGACCAAGTGGAGATATATGCAGCTTTAACGGTTGAAATTGCGGAACGTGATATCACTAAACTTGAGGAACTAACAGGTCATCTTGACAATTTGCCATTGTCCTCATTGGAGAAAATATTAGAGTACATTTCAAAAAAAGATGTTACCGATAAACCAGAAAATGAACTGATGGCACTTTGGACTAGTTTAATGGAATTTGTGTCAAAACATGAAAGGTTTGCTGATGCTAAATGGGCGCTTAATTCTGATTTGGTCTTAAAAATAAAAGATACTGCGAATAAACTTGCTCCAAAGAATAGATTAAATCTGTTTACCGAGAGAGATATTGAACTTTTTGAAGAAAAGGGAAATTGGCAAGAACAGCAGAAAAAACTAGAAGAGCGTCGCCAACTGGCGATTAAAGAGATCCTTGACAATGAAGGAACTGAAGGGGTTCTTCATTTTGCCGATGAAGTAGAATCACCATGGAAAGTCGGATTTTCTCTTGGATTTATTGCAAACTCGACAATGGATGTGGCTGTCCTGCCCAATTTACTAGAATCGGAAAATAAAAAATTTGTACAACTCGCAAGCGGTTTTGTGTGTAGTCGATTCAATAGTCGAGGATGGGGTTGGGTCGACAAAATAGATATGAGCGGTTGGACACACTCCCAGATAGGTTGTTTCTTCTCGTATTTGCCATTCATCGCGGATACGTGGGAGAGGACAAAGAAGATTCTAGGAGAATTTGATGTAGCGTATTGGGGGAGAGTTTGGGTTAATCCTTATCAGGAAAAAAGTGATTTGGAAGTGGCAACAGGCAAATTATTGGAATATGGTAGACCTAGCGCCGCCATTCGTTGCTTGTACGTAATTTTGAATAACAAACAAGCTCTGAACAAAATATATACCATTAAGGCACTTCTTTTAGCCTTATCTACGACTGAACCTGTAGATTCTATGGACGGTTATTACATTGTTGAACTAATCAAATTTCTGCAAGCTGACCCAACAACTAACACTGATGACCTTGCCCATGTGGAATGGGCTTATCTTCCCCTTTTGGAAAGAGATACCAACGGTGCCTCGCCTAAGACGCTTGAGAACCAATTGGCTTCTGACCCAAAATTTTTCTGTGAAATCATTCGTTACATTTATCGCTCAAAGAAAGAACCTAAATCCGAGGTAAAACATTCAGAGCAAGAAACAGCTATCGCCATGAAAGCATACCAACTACTTCGCGAGTGGCGAATCCCTCCGGGCATACAGAAAGATGGAGCATTCTCTACAAAGCATTTTCTTGAGTGGCTCGAGTTAGTGAAAACATCATGCAAAGACTCTGGACACTGGGCAGTGGCACTTACGCACATTGGCAATGTCCTTACTCATTGTCCTCCCGATCCTGATGGATTTTGGCTAAACCGAAATGCCGCTGAAGCACTTAATGCCAAGGATGTT
>Ga0326728_10017002_pt1 | contig 14689 bp, 15 predicted proteins | sample MB3enrmetagenome_FD_207602 | JGI IMG/M metagenome (GOLD analysis project Ga0326728, IMG submission 207602) | Lab enriched peat soil microbial communities from McLean, Ithaca, NY, United States - MB31MN | ecosystem: Environmental > Terrestrial > Soil > Wetlands > Peat | place: USA: New York...
GGCAACCTCCTCGCCCTCAACCAGCCGGATCTCCGGTACGTCCTCTCCTATTCGAGTATCGCCCAGATGGGGTATATCCTGCTGGGGTTCGGGATCGGCCTTTTCTATAACCTGCCGCTCGGCTTTACCGCCGGCCTGTATTACGCGATCGCCTACGCAATGATGAAAGCCGGGGCCTTCCTCTCCATGGATGCCTTTGCCCGGGATGCCGGGTCCTACGAAACGGCGCAGATGAGGGGACAGGGTGCAAAACATTCCGTCATCGGCATCTCCTTTGATATCTTCATTTTCGGGCTCTCCGGCGTCCCCCTCACCTCCGGCTTTTTGGGGAAGCTGCTCCTTGAGCAGGCCGGCATGGTTACCGCGACGATGAGCGGGGTGATCCTCGCCCTGATCCTCGCCCTCAACTGCGTCCTCTCCCTCGGGTATTACGTCCCCCTCATATCGACTCTCATGTTCTATGGGCCGGAGGGGAACCGGGGCCCGGTGAACCGGAAGACCATCCCCCTGCCGGTCATCTCCGCCATCATCTTCCTCGCGGTCGTCACGGTCTATATGGGGCTCTTCCCGGAGTCGTTTGAATGGATCTCCCGTGCGGCTGCGCAGATCTTCATGGGGGGGGTGTTGTAGATGGATCCCTGGAGCGTTATTTCGTCCCCGATCGTCATCGCCCTGTTCGCCCTCTGCATCGGATGCCTGATCTACGCCTGGTCCCGCACGGTCGCCCCTCCCTTCACCCGCTCGGTCAACAAGACCATGCCCTATGTCGGGGGAGAGGCCGCACAGCCCCAGGTCTTTCTGCCCGGCTACCAGTTCTTCTACGTGGCCCTCTTCTTCACGGTCGTACACGTCGCTGCACTGGTTCTCGCCACCACCCCGCCCGATGCCCCGCTCTGGGGGCCACTCGGGTATCTCGCGATCATCGCTCTTGCGGTCACGATCCTGAGGTGGGAACAATGAAGAGAGGGGATGGCAAAAAGAACCGGTCAGCCGGCGTGCCGGCCGCCTGCGCTCCTGCTCCGATCCATGGGTTAATATCCCGGAATGGAGGTGATGATTAACCATGGCAGGTGCGGCACTGCCGCTGGGCCGGCGGCTTGCTGGCTGGGCGCGGCTGAAATCCCCGTGGATTACGGTCTATAACAGCGGGGCCTGCAATGCCTGCGATATCGAGATCATCGCGTGCCTGATGCCCCGCTTCGATATCGAGCGGTTCGGCATACTCGTGAAGGGGTCGCCCCGGCATGCGGACATCATGATTGTCACCGGCAACGTCACGCTCAAGCAGGCATCGCGCCTGCGCCGGGTCTGGGAGCAGATGCCGGAACCGAAATACGTGATCGCGTTGGGCGCCTGCGGTGCGGCCGGGGGAGTATTCCACGGCCTGTACCATGTCGCGGACGACGTTAACCGTGTTATCCCGGTTGATGTCTACGTGGCCGGCTGCCCGCCCCGCCCGGATGAGATCATCGATGCCGTTGTGCGGTGCCTTGGGCTGATGAAGGAGGATGCAGCCCACGGTGGGAAGGAATGGCGGCAGGAGAAGCCCGTGCCGGCCCCGGAGACCGGTCCGGCCGCGGGCAGGAGGGCAGCATGACCACCATCAGTACCATTACGGAACGCTTACAGGGATTCGGGACGGCCGAACAGGTCCGCTCCAACCGTGTCAGGCTGAAGACCACTCCCGACCGGGTCCGCGATGCCATCACGGTCTCCCAGGTGATGCTCGGCTGCGATCGCCTCGTCACTATCAGTGCCCTGGATCATGGCACGACGTTTGAACTCCTCTACCACCTGATCGGGCCCCACCGTATCATCATCTCCCTCTCGGTGAGCCTCCAGAGGGACCACCCGAGCTCCCCGACCGTCTCGGATCTCCTCCCCCCGGCGGGGATCTACGAACGTCAGATCCATGACCTCTTCGGCATCATGTTTCCGGGGAATCCCGACCTGAAAAAGATTATCCTGAACGAGGACTGGCCGGCAGACGAGTACCCGCTGCGCAAGGACTGGAAACCGCGGCCCGAATCCTTCTACGGCGGCATAAAGACGGAGAGGTTGTAGATGGCAGAAGTCGTTATCCCCATCGGGCCGCAGCACCCTGCCCTCAAGGAACCGGTGAACTTCAGGATCATCGCCGACGGAGAAAAGATCGTCCGGCTCGAACTTGACCTCTCGTACAACCACCGGGGGATCGAGAAAGCGGCCGAACAGCGGAACTTTATCCGGGTCCTCCCCCTCCTTGAGCGGGTCTGCGGGATCTGCTCGCACTCCCACGCGACCAACTTTGCGAAGGGGGTTGAGGAGATCATGGCGCTTGAGATCCCGCCCCGCGCCCGGTACATCCGCACCATCATCGCCGAACTGGAGCGGATGCACAGCCACCTCCTCTGGCTGGGGGTGGCAGCGCACGAGATCGGGTTCAACACCCTCTTTATGTGGACCTGGCGCGACCGCGAGGCCGTGCAGGACACCCTTGAGGAGATGAGCGGGAACCGGGTCCACTACGGGATGAACGAGATCGGGGGCGTCCGCCGCGACCTGACCCCGGCCCAGATCCAGGCTGCGTTGTCCCGCCTGCCGGTCCTTGAGGAGCGGGTCCGGCAGTACCGGCAGATGGTGGAGAGCGAGGAGACCCTGCTGATGCGGTTCCGGGGTGTCGGCCGGCTCTCAAAAGAGGAGGTGCTGAAGTACGGCGCCGTCGGGCCGACTGCCCGGGCGAGCGGGGTGGACTACGATGTCCGCAAAGATGACCCGTACCTTGCCTACGCGGAGGTGCCCTTTAACGTCGTGACCGATACCAGCGGGGACGTGTACGGCCGGACGCGGGTCCGGGTGGGGGAACTGGGGGAGAGCCTGAAGATCGTCAGGTACTGCCTCGAACATATCCCGGAGGGCCCGATCCGGGCCGATGCACCGCATACCGCGCCGGAAGGGGAGACCCTCTCCCGGTACGAAGCGCCGCGGGGGGAGCTTGCGCACTTCATCCGGACCAACGGGACGGACAAGGCGGAACGGATCGACATCCGCACGCCTACCCTCGCCAACTGGACCTCGGTGGCGGTCTGCCTGGTCAACCAGAACCTCGCGGACATCCCGGTGATTGTCGCCGCCATCGATCCCTGTCTCTCGTGCACTTCACGGCTCACCGTGGTGAACCGGAACGACGGCACCGCGGGCGTGATCACCTTTGACGAGCTCCGCCGGCGCCGGGACCGCCAGTGGGACCGGCAGGAGCTGCGATGACCGACTCCCTCTTCCTGCTGGTATACATCTTCCTCTTCCCGGGTTTTGCCTTCCTCATTCTCTATGCCTGGGCGCTCTCGTTTCTCGACCGGAAGATCGCGGCGAGGATGCAGCAGCGGGTGGGCCCTCCCTTCTACCAGCCGTTTGCCGATTTCATCAAGATGCTCGCAAAGGAGGTGATAAACCCGCGGGGGGTGGACTGGCGGCTCTTTGACGCGATCCCCCTCGTGGCCCTTGCCGCGGTGATGACCGCGTTTCTCTATATCCCCGTGACCGGCGCGAGCCCGCTTGCCTTCCCGGGGGACCTCGTTGTCGTGCTCTACCTCCTGTCGCTGCCGGCGGTCGCCCTCTTTCTTCTGGGGTGGCTGAGCCGCAATATTTTTGCTGCCATCGGCGGGGTCAGGGCCGTGACCATGCTCTTCATCTACGAGGTGCCGTTCTTCCTTGCTGCCCTGACGCCCGCCCTCATGGCCGGGAGCTGGTCGATCTCGGACATCGTCCTCTGGCAGCAGAAGAACCTCTGGTTCGTCTTCCTGCAGCCGATCGGGTTTGTGGTCGCCCTGGTCGGGCTGCAGGCGAAGCTGGAGAGGACGCCGTTTGATATCCCCGAGGCGGAGACCGAGGTCATTGCCGGCCCGTGGACGGAGCTGACCGGGCGCAGGCTTGCCCTGATGGACCTCTGCGTCCAGGTCTCGCTCGTGGCCGGCAGCGCGCTCATCGTCGCCCTCTTCCTCGGCGGCCCGGCGCTCCCGTGGACCCTCTCCCCGCCCTGGCTCAACGCTCTCGCCGGCTTTTTGCTGTTCCTGATAAAAACGCTCGCCATCATCCTCATCCTTGCCTCGATCCGGGTGGCCACGGGCAGGATCCGCATCGACCAGCTCAACGATATTGGCTGGAAGTACCTTGCAGGAGCCGCCCTTGTGCAGGTCGGGATCGCGCTCGTGATCAACTATCTCTGGGTGACGCCATGAGCGTGCTGCGGGAGATGTTCGGGAACCTGATCGGGAGACCGGTGACGGTGCTCTATCCCAGGGAGAAAGTGCCGATCCCGGAAGCCTTTCGCGGGAGGGTGGCAATCACCGACGACAAATGCATCGGGTGCTCGAAGTGTTCCCTTGTCTGCCCGGCGCAGGTGATCACCATGATCGACGGCCCGAGGGAGGTGGAATTCAGGGGAAAGAACCTTGCCCGGAAGAAACGGCCGCAGGTCAAACTGTACCAGTGCATCCGCTGCGGCCTCTGCGAGCGGCACTGCCCGACCGGGGCGATCCACCTGGAGCAGGTGCATGCGGGTACGGGTACCGACCGGGAAGTCGTGGTCACGTAATGCAGGAGACAGAGCCGGTGCGAGAGACCCTGCAGCGCAGGGTAAAGGGTGCCCGCAGGCTGGCCGTGGTCGGCATCGGGGACGAGCTCATCCCCGCCGACCGGCTGGGCATGGCCGCGGCGCGGGAGATCGAAGCCCGCCATCTCCCGGGCGTGAAGGTTTTCTTTGCCGGAACGGTCCCGGAGAGCATCACCGGCCCCCTCCGCAGGTACCGGCCGGAACATGTGCTCTTCCTCGACGCAGCCGACATGGGGGAACGGCCCGGCACCATCGCGGCGATCGACCCCGGGCGCATCCAGGCAAGCCTCCTCTCGACGCACGTCCTCCCGCTCTCCGTGGTCATGGACTATGTTGAAGGGCAGATCGGGACGGAGGTCACGCTGCTCGGGATCCAGCCGGAGAGCACCCATCCGGAGAAAGACCTGTCAGGTGAAGACCGGGAATTCCTGAACCATAACCTGCGGGCGTTGTCTGATATTCTCCGGGAACGCTCGTTATTGTGAGCAGGTTCGAATTCGTATCCTCCCATTGTAACTGGGGGTTATAGGTGTCTGCGTTTTTGCAACCCCTCACTTTCGCTATCGCAAGCGACATCACTGTTCTGAAAAAAGGTAACGGGCTCGCGCGCATTCAAAAGGCAGAATTTTTCGAAATCCCCTAAAATGAAAATCGCTATTCGGTGTTATGCAAAGCCCAGACAAGAGGTTGGGTAATGTTCTCAGGATTAAGGGTTGAAGAAGGCATATTATCCTCTAATTTTCCTACCGCAGATGTGAAGAATATTTCATAATTCGAACATTTACTTACGCAAAACTCGGTTAATCGCTGAATTGATTGTGTTAAATGGAATTTGTGCGCATTCTCCCATGTGGATACAGAATTCCCATTAATCGCTAAGTTCTCAATCTTCCCAAAAAATGGATAGAAAAGGTCGCATTTCATAATAATTATTGCGACGGGGGTCTTCATTCTCTTTTCAATAGGAACACCTTTTGCTTCACGGATTAACTGGAGGGCAGTAATATAAAAATTTTCTATTAAGTGCGTTTTTGAGTAATCATTGCTATATATTGCCTTAAGAATTGTCTCCCCATCAATTGCAATAAAAATAACATCACTTTTCATTACATAATCAATATATGCCGATTGGCGAACTTGTTTATCATTATTTAATTCTTGGGAAAATTCTCCCGCATAATCATCAATTTCTATTTTGAAATTTTTTCTATTCAATCCAGACTCTAAAGAAGCTATTGCTCTGAATGGAAATACTGATGAAATTGCCGTTGGAGGGAGCCACTTTCGAGAATATAGTAAATTTAAATTGTTACGCACTTCTTCAGCTGTTTCAGACCCATATGAAGAAAATAATACGCCGTCAATTTTTTTGGATGTAAATTGGTTGAAAAGCATAGTTAGAAAGACAGTTTTTCCGGACTTTGTAAAACCAATCAAAGAAATTAATATGGAAGAGGGATGTTTTTGGAAAGTAGAATACATCAATAAAATAGCAGCAAGGAATGATACAAATGCCATAAATAATGAAATTTTGATTGAATTTTCGGTATATGGAGTAAAAGAAATAAGTAAAATGAAAAAAAGGAGTAATGCCATTAAAAAAAATGCAAGCATTTGCATATTATCCTTAAAACGGAAAAATGTAATTAGGGAACTTTTCGGTGACATTTCAATTCACCTCCGGATATCTTATGTATACAGCGGTAGAGTAAATGAATAATCCCACGGCTACATATACAGGTATAAGTCTTACAAAATCTAGTTGAGATAAGGTATTCATATTCATTGAAATTAGATCATGAACAACATTTAATTGACTTATTTGTGTTGTAAATGTGGCGTCTGAAAGTTTAGAGAATATTTGTGTAACAAAATTCTCATTTTGAACTTTTAGGACAGTTACCCAAGAGAAATTCCCATAAAGATGAATATAAATATAGAATAATATGTCGATATTGTAAAACATAAATCAGGATCTTTTTTATGATTTATTGAAAATTGTGTCATTAACCCTAAAGTTAAAACAGCCATTGAAAATGATAGGAGTCCGGGATCAATCATTTTCCATGTTAACCCCATATATGCAAACCATGTGAAGAACGCACTAAAAAAAAATGGGAATAATGAAATGATATAATTTCGAGTAACCCAATGAATGGTATTGCCCATATATAGTTTAATAGAAATCAAATGAGTGATAAAGTTATGTTCTTAAATGGGAGAGTTAAAACTATGCATTTAATATTCAAATTGATGATCTGATTTTAGTAATCCTGCTCCCGTGATTCTTTCAATTTGGAAGCCCGTTATTCGCGTTGCATTATGTTTGAGTTTTCAAACCCACCTCCCACTTATCCAACCGCTCCCTGACATGCTTATTCAGAGTGTACGGCTGATCCGCCTCGGCCTCCTTTTTCATATAATGCAACGTACCTTTTGAGAATCCGCGTTTCTATTTGACAATTACAACCCCCCCATACTTGGGGGGGTACCCCCCACCCGCTCAGCCACATGGGTGGGGGGGTGATCCCCACCTGAGCGGAAAGAGGGGGAGGGGGCGGGGGATCACCCCCCCTCTCCGGATCTGGGATGCCTGCCGTTTTTGCATGGGAAATGCAGGGTTGTTCGCGTGGAGTGTCCGACGGAAGGTTTCCGGCCGTGGTGTTTTTGAGTGCGTGGCTGCGGGCCGGACCGGGACAAAGGGGGGGGAGGGGGTACCCCCCACTTGCCCCGGCACATGGGTGGGGGGTGACCCCCTCCGGAAAAATGAAAGGGATGGGGGTAGGGGGATCACCCCCCCCCATCGGTTTTTCCCGGGCGGTGCCGGGCCGTTTGTAAAATTGGCTTCACGGTTCGGCAATACTTTTTATATTGTAAATATCAATACATTTACATATGTTCCTTCCAACGAATGAGAAACAGTTCAGTTTCTGGAAGATGCGGCGCAGCGGGATGTCCAACGTCTCCATCGCAAACCTCATCGGGATAACACGGCAGGGGGTATCCCAGGCACTCCTCGCAATGGACGGGAAGATCGATGCCTCGCTGCGGGAGATGGCCAGAGCTAACAGAATCCAGATTGAAAAGATCGATGTAGAGCGGGGTGTCCTGTTCGGGAAGTCGATCCCGTTCCAGACCAATGCATATATCTTCGTCTCGGAGAAGCATGGCATGCAGGTCTGGTACGAGCATGATGGCGAATGCGGTTCGTGCGACGAATACACCCAGTGCATCGAGTTCATCTGGGACTTCGCAGCAGAGCTGGGGATCAAAATAAAAAAGACCGCCGATCCGACAAAGATGGCGGAGGAACTGCTCGCAAAGATCCGGGAGGATCAGAAATGACCCGGGTATCGGAAATTGCTGAACACTGGTTCGGCCTGTGCCGGAAGCCGCCGGCAGTACATGTACTGCAAACGGGTTTCGGTATCCCGACGGAACCTGTCTGGGAAGGGCAGCCTGACGGCGGAGGTGGAGGATCGGGAACGATCCGTCGGGGGATTGGAGCCGCCCTCTCAGGGATGAGGACACTGAACCGGAACCGCCAGCTCCTCTGGTTTACGCTCCTTGCCGGGCTTGTGCTGGCGGGAAACACCCTTGGCCAGGCGGCACTCTACGCCATCGACTGGACCTGGACCAGGCAACCCCTGAACTTTTTCATCGAGTTTGCAACACTGTTCTCTCTGGTGTTCTTACTGGCGGGCCTTGTCCTGAGCATCAAGTCAAAGAAAGAAGGTTCTGCCTCGTTCTTTGAGGGGCTTGCAGGAGCAAAAAAATACAAAAAAGCACTCTTCCTGTGGTCTTTTGTTCTGGCACTCGCAGGCATACTGCTCGACATTGTTTTCTTTTATGTACCCCTCTGGTTCCCGCATGAGCTCGGGTTCCTCTATGGCTTCTGGCATTTGGAGCCATTCCTTACCACCTGGTTCCTCCAGTTCCCCTTCAACCTGACGCTCTATCCGATGAAAACTATTGGCGATCCTGTGGTCGGGCTGGCATGGATATATCCCTATGGGTTCATGGAGGCCCTAACCTTTTCGGCGATCAACCTGCTCCTGTTCATCCTGACCCCGTTTGTCGTGCCCTCTATCGTTCTCGAACAAAAGACCCTCGGGAAGGCAGTCGTGGGATCGTTTGCCATGATGAAAAAGATCTGGGCTGAGGTAGTTTCCTGTGCAGTCTTCCTTGGAGTTGTCGCATTCGGCGTGTTCCTTACGTATTATCTCGTCCAGGCGGCCCACGGGATGGTCACACCACGCATGTTTGTCTACTCGCGTCCCTCTGATATGTGGTTTGCTTTTGGTGTTCTCTATGATCTCGCACTGTGGAGCGTTGCGTTTGTGGTGGCAACAGTCGGAGGAATCGCAGCGCTGGATCTTTACCTCTCTGCAAAGGGCAGGAAGATCACCGTCTCCGCCGGAACGGAACCACCCGCATAATTTTTAAAATTTTTTTAATTTGTAGTGTCGACGATACTGAGTTTTCACTTAAGAATCGCCACTCCTTTTTCAACATCCTCCATCGCGTTCCCCGATTAATCCCCAGCCTTTCCGCATCACAATAACCGATCTTTCCTTTTTACTCAGCGAGTCCTCCGGGCTTAGAGTCCAGAGGGGGGATTCCCCCCCTCTCCACATGCGGTGCAATGTGGCCCTGTCATCTGATTCAGGGATATAACAGCATGAATGGACTTGATAAAATCAGATTCTTATTCATCCTCATCGGATTCCAAATAGTTCCCATGCACATACCGATCATAATCTTCCCATTTAATTCTGGGTTCTCTCTCATTCTGGTCTAATGTGTAGGAATCCCGCTTATTTCGTTTATATGCAGTTTCCAGTGTTTCATCGGTTGACAGCATGATGACTAAATGAGATATTGTCCCATGAATTTTTACATGCTGGAGTTTGTTCTTGCTCAATAAACTGAATACCGCGGAAATTTCTTCAATCTTATTATCCAGTAACAGTGTTCTCAGCTCACCAAACGAAATTGCCTTGGCTCCATAATCGGGGGACTTCCAAAAGCGTTCTTTTTTTGTCCTTAAATAAAAAAAAGGTTCACATCGGAAATCCCGGGTAAATCCGGGAGGTAAAGAATTGGACCCCTCATCATTATTGGGAAATACAACTAAAACACCGGGGGTCAGTATATTTTTGTCCGCCGTCTTTAAATTGAGCGTGATATCCCCGTAGTCATCGGTTTTTAAAATATATTTTCTGGTTCTTGTTTCGGATAGTACCGGAATGGTTAATTGTGCGTTTGAAAACCATCCTTTTGACCAGCTTAACGGTTTGTCTATGTTGAAAAGAGATGAAACCGCAATATCACATGCTTCGCCACTATCAGGATTGTAGAGTGTCAGATTTAATTTGTTTCCCTCAAAAGAATACTTTTTAATCTGAATATCCGGTTGTCGTTCCGAGAGAAAAAGATCGGTCTGTTTTTTCAGAAATTTGAGTTGTTTATCTGAGTTCCTGATATTTTTGTACAGGATGTACGCTAGTGCTATGATCCCTCCAGCCACTCCAATGTTTACAATGGTCGTGATTGGATCCATGCAATGGGAATGTCTTTTCTCTTATCATCATTCTTTCGGATCTGATTCGTTCATCCGGAGCGGTGCATTGTGCCTCAAAAGGACACGTGCCGCTCAACACCACAAGGCGGGTACCCCCCGTGCCGGTCCCGGGCGGTTAATGCGGTTACCGTCGGAAGTCCACAGGAAACGGTGGCCTGCTTTGTGGAACAATGGGGGTACCCCCTCCGTTTTCCTGAAGGGTGGGGGGGTGCTGCCTCCGGAAAAATAAATGGGGAGGGGGATCCCTCCTCCGGCCCCTTACCGCTGTGCAGGTCTTTGCCTGATCTTATCAGCAGCGCAGGTTATTTGTGGCGACCGGATCCCGTGGAGTCACGAGGGTTCTTGTCCCCGCGACGGACTTCCATCTTCATGGTGCCGTCGGTCTGCATGATCCGGACCATCTCAGGCTCTGCGGGTTCGGCCGTGACCTCCGGTCTGGCCGCGCTCTTCGGGCGGATCACCATATGGGGCTCCTCGGGTGCGGCTGTGGTCTTCTCCGGCGCCGTTTTCAGGGTTCCCTGCACGGTTGGTTCCCGTGCCTGCGGCTGCCGGTTTTGCTCCCCGCCCTGCTGGGCACGCCCCATGGCGATGGCCTTGAGATCGAGTATCTCCGCCATCAGTCCCTTGACGAGCGCTTCCATCTCTTCGGTCTTCTTTTCCAGTGCTGCAATCCGGTCATCCGGCCTGCTGGTTTCTGAAATCTCCATACACGTAATCAGTCTCTTCTGATGAAAGTCTTTGTTCCCCAGAGGTTTGATCTCTGCATCTGACCTCTCATATAACTCACTACAGATGATCCCTGACATGTTAAAGGGAGGAGTAGGCCACAGGCGCGGGACGGATGGCTGGGATGACCGGGGGCCTGTCACAAGGATTTCCTGACAGGACACGGGATGCGAAGGAGTGAGAGCACACCCTCTCATTTAGAGAATCGTAATAAGGAACCGGCCTCCCTCATCGGAATCATAAAACGAAAGGTTAAGGTAAGACACAAAAGAGATCAATGAACTGAAACATCTGGTTCGATATCTCAAAAATACTGTACGATATCGGGGAAACACTCCACGTGCTGAATGTGGGCAACCGTGCGCATACGCCGGATTTTTCAATTTGAGTGATTTCATGGTGAACAATGAAGAAACAAGCAGGAACAATCTTTTCCTCATGGATAATACCGCAAACCCGGCATCGCTCGGGCTCTGCGCATTTGGGACAACTACCATTCTCCTGAGCCTCTGGAATGCCGGGATAATCGGTCTTTCCAGTCCGATTCTTGCAATGGCAATTTTTTATGGCGGAATAGCCCAGATCATTGCCGGACTCATGGAATGGAAGAAGAACAATAATTTCGGGTTTTTGACCTTCGTTAGTTTCGGGTTCTTCTGGATCACCTTTGCCGGAATCCTGATGCTTCCGGTTCTTGACCTTGCTACAGCGCCCACACCCGTCGACCTTGCCGCGTTCCTCGCGGTCTGGGGGATCATCGCGCTCGGTCTCTTGATCTGTTCCCTGAAGATGCACCGCAGCCTTCAGGTAACCGTCCTTGCGGTCTTCCTTTTGATTGTACTTCTTGTTGCAGCGGAGCTGACGGGAAGCGGCCTCATCAAACTGTCAGGCGGAGTGATGGGGATTATTGCCGGCGGCCTTGCGCTCTATATCGGGATAGGTCAGGTTATTAATGAAGTCCACAACCGGAAAATATTTCCGGTCTGATCTTTTTTCCTTAAACGGGCGTTTTTGTTTTCCTGCACACCTGCTGTAACGTGCCGGCCGACATTTCCCGGTATCCCTGTCTTTGCGGGGATCCCCTCAGGATCTTGTTGGTGGGGTATTTTCAAGAAATGCGTTAAGGAGGGGAAGAACGGTCCCCTGTTATGGTGCACAAGCGGATTACGGATACCTGTCTGTGGCCCGGAGAGCAAAATAACACCTCTTTTCCCGGACCGAACGGTACGTGCCGGATATTTCCGGCTCACAAAAACGTAAACGTCTCCGGCACGAGCGTCTGGAGGTCGACCATCACGGCCTGCCCCGGTGTCGGGTTCACGTTCATCTGCTTCTGGAACACGGTCTGGGACTGCCAGGTGCCCGCGTTGATGCCGAGCACCCCGCGATAGGTGGTCAGCCCCGCGATGTGCACGTGCCCCGTGTGCAGGATTTCCGGCAGCGGGTCGATGATGAGGCGGTCGGACTTTCCCGCGGCAATCGGGGTGCGCCTCCCGTACGCGGGTGCGAGGTGCCGCCGCTGCAGGATCTCCTCCATCATGCGCCCGCTCTGCTCGTAGGAGGCCCCCGGGATGAGCCCGATCATGTCATCGATCGACCTGCCGTGGTACATCAGGACCCGCACCCCCTGCAGGTTCACGAGCGCCGGGTTCTCGACAAGCATGCAGTTCTCCGGGAACTTTTTCGTGAACTGCGACGGGATCACCGGCTGGGGCTCGGCACCCCGCACCACATCGTGGTTGCCTGGCGCGACGATGATCTTGATCCGGTGCGGGATCGCGCTGATCATCTCGCCGAACGCGTCGTACTGCTCGTAGATATTCTTGATGGTCAGTTCCTGCTCCTGGCCCGGGAAGACCCCGATTCCGTCCACGAGGTCGCCGGCGATCAGGAGGTAGGAGGCCCCGGAATCCCCGATCCAGTCGACAAACCGGTTCCAGGCGTCCGTGAGGAAGGTATTGCTCCCCACGTGGACGTCGGAGATGAAGACCGCTTTTCCCGGCTGTTCGCTCATAAACGGCTTATTGTCGATCCTGATATCGGGGCGGAATATCTGCTCGGCAAAGAAGAGCTTCCTGTCATTCGAGAGCTTGCCCTTGACGCCGATCACCTCATCCGGGATCAGGCGCTCGGCATCGGCAAAGACCGGCCGGTCCTTCCGGAAGAGTACCGTGAGGTTTGCCGTGGTATCCTCCAGTTCGGCGATACGGTGGCCGTTTGTCGTCGTCTTGACATCGGCGACCATCCCGATCACGGTGCACTCCTCCTGCCGGTACCGTGGCGAACGGGTGAGCCCTTCGATCGGCATCGCCCCGCACCGTGCCCGGATCATCCCGCCGAGACGGCTGTACCGGTCCCGGAAATACTGGAGGTAGTCGGCAGTGCCGTTGATGCTTCCCGATGTGCCGGGGCCCCCCGAGACGATCTCGACCGTCGGGTCAGTTAAAAAACGCATCCCGTCCCGGGTGGCGTTCATGCCCGGGATGTGCCTGGCCGATACCACCACGGCATCCCCCGGGACGGCGGCGATGATGCGGTCGATCAGGTCCGGGTTGTCCTGCTCCTGGATGTAGCGCACGACATCGGGGTGCACCTGGAGCCGGGTATCAAGGAACCGGAGGGTGATCTGCTGCGCATCGAGCATATTGATAGTATATTGCAGCACCGGCAAAATAATCATATCACCCGTGCACGTATTCTCCCGATACCCGTCGCGGGGAATCCTTGATATCATCGTCCGTCAAACCCTGTTCACTTTACGGGCGTTCCTCCACCCCCTGATACCATGCTTGATACCCTCCAGATGTTTGTCCTGGCATTTGCCCTCGGCCTGACCGGCGCCCTTGCGCCGGGCCCCACGCTGGTTGCCACCATCAACGCATCGATCCCCGGTGGCTGGACCATGGGCCCGAAGGTGACGCTCGGCCACATGCTCTCAGAACTTGTCATCGTCCTTTTGATCGTGGCCGGCCTTGCAGCCGTCGCGCTCCGGTACACCACCGCGGTTGCGGTTATCGGGGGCGTGGCACTTGTGATCTTCGGCAGCCTCACGATCACCGGGAGCCGGGGGGCCTCGCTTGCAGGGAGTGGCGGCGGGCAGGCAACCGTTGCAGCAAACCCGTACTTTGCCGGTTTTTTCACGAGCGTCGCCAACCCCTACTTCTGGATCTGGTGGCTCACGGTCGGGAGCGCGATGGTGATTGCCGGCCTTGCCGGTGGGCTCTTCCTTGCCTGCGTTTTCATGGCCGGGCACTGGTGTGCGGATCTCGGGTGGTTTACCCTCGTTTCGACGGGCATTTCGCGGGGAAAGACCATCCTCTCCGATACCACGTACCAGCGGATCATGATCGCGTGCGGCATCTTTCTGGTCATCTTCGGGGTCTATTACCTTGTGCGGGTCGTTTTTCCTACGGGATAGGCGATGCCCGGGAAGGGGTGCGCTATATTAACAAAAAACGCCAATAAAGAGCGCTAAGCAATGGCAGACAAAGAAGAGTCGCGGGATATCCGCACGATGATCCAGGTGTTCCGGACAAGCGAACACTGGGCGGTCTCTCTTGCCCGCGACATCCTCTGGGTGGCGGTTGTGGTCGGGTGCATCGCGCTTGCCCTCTACCTGATCTGCGGGACGTGGCCGGCGGTTGTCACCGTCGAATCGGGGAGCATGGAGCCCCACATGAACATCGGCGACCTCGTCGTGGTGGTGCAGCAGGACCGGTTCGGCCCCGTCCAGACGTGGGAGGAGGCACAGGCAACCGGGTACAAGAAGTTCGGCGATTACGGGGACG
>Ga0326728_10017003_pt1 | contig 14688 bp, 12 predicted proteins | sample MB3enrmetagenome_FD_207602 | JGI IMG/M metagenome (GOLD analysis project Ga0326728, IMG submission 207602) | Lab enriched peat soil microbial communities from McLean, Ithaca, NY, United States - MB31MN | ecosystem: Environmental > Terrestrial > Soil > Wetlands > Peat | place: USA: New York...
GTCGTGGGAATCGAAATCGGAGTCGGGGGCCAGGCGCCGCTCCTGCAACACCCCGGGCTCGCCCGAGGCCGCGGCGTCGATGAAGACGGCGCGGCCGGCGCGGCTGATGGGCTCCATCAGCTCGGGAGTAAGCTGTTGGAGGGCCATCACTTCGATCTCAGGATCGGCGATGCGGTCGAGCAACTGGCTGGCGGCCTGCCAACCGAAGCCGTCGTCGCCGCGCAACGGGTTGCCGTAGCCGATGATGAGGAGGCGGGGCATCGGACCGGCCTAGCGGCCAATCGTATCTAACAGCTCTCCGTCGGAGGAGCGCAGCTCTACGTCGAGCATCAGGCAGCCATCGGCATGGGTGGAGCAGCTCAGGCACGGGTCGAAGGCGCGGATCACGGCTTCCACCCGGTTCAGCATGCCCTCGTTCAAACGGCTGCCATGGACGAAATGGCGCGCCACCTGCAACACGCCGCGGTTCATGGCGGCGTTGTTGTGGCCGGTGGCGATGATCAGGTTGGCCCAGGTGATCAGGCCGTCGCCGTCCACCTTGTAGTGGTGGACCAGGGTGCCGCGCGGCGCCTCGGACATCCCCACGCCTTCGGAATTGTTGGCGCTAGCGTGGGCCCTCACGTGGGGACTCAGAATATCGGGCGAGGTGAGGAGCTGCTCCATGCTCTCCAGCGAGTAGACGATCTCGATCAGGCGGGCGTAGTGATAGTAGAACGAGCTGAGCACGGCGCCGCGGTCCAGCTCGCGGAACTCGGCCCATTCCTGTCCGGCGCGCGGGGTGTGGCAGCCATCGATCACGTTGAGCCGCGCCAGCGGGCCCACGCGGTAGATGCCATCGGGATAGCCCAGCGGCTTGTAGTAAGTGGTCTTCAGATAGGTCCAGGGGTGGACCATCTCGCCCACGTTCTGGGCGTAAGTGTCGGGGTCGATTCCGTCGGCGACGATGTGGCCGCCGGCGTCCAGGAAACGCAGCTTGCCATCGTAGAAATCCAGGCCGCCATCGGGCGCCACCAGGGCCATGAACAGGGTGGGGAAGTTGGCGAAGGTGCGGATCTCTTCGCGGAATTTCTCCATCTCGTTCTTGAACCAATCCAGGGCGCGCGTGGCAATCGCCATGGCCTCGGGGATGCCCGCCAGAATGGCGTCGCGCTTTTCGGCGCTGAGCGCTTCGCTGACCCCGCCGGCCACCACCCAGGCGGGATGGACGCGCTTGCCGGCCAGCCGCTCGATGGTCTGCTGGCCGAACTGGCGCAGGCGCACGCCGTCGCGCGCCATCTCGGGGTGAGCCTCGGCCACGCCGAAGATATTGCGTTTGGCGGGGTCGCTGTCCATGCCCAGCAGGAAGTCGGGGGAAGAGAGATGGAAGAAGCTTAGGGCGTGCGACTGCACCATTTGCGCCAGGTTCAGGATGCGGCGCAGGCGCGCGGCGTTCTCCGGGATGCGCACCGCCAGGATGGCGTCGCAAGCCTTGGCCGAAGCGATCAGGTGGCTCACCGGGCAGATGCCGCAGATGCGCGCCATGAGCGACGGCATCTCGGTGAAGGGCCGCCCTTCGCAGAACTTTTCGAACCCGCGGAACTGGGTGACGTGGAAAAAGGCTTCCTCCACGCGGCCCTGCTCGTCCAGGTGAATGGAGATCTTGGAGTGGCCTTCGATGCGGGTGACCGGGTCGATTACGATTTTTTGCCGTGGCATGGTATATCCAAATTCGCTCTATCCAAATTTCGCAGCCGGATTCGGGACGCGCCCTTCCAGAAGCTCGCCGAGCACCGAATAGATCAGGTCGGCATCCGGAGGACACCCGGGGACGAAGACGTCGACGGCGGCCACTTCATGCACCGGCCGCGCGTTGGGCAGCAGCGCTGGAATGATGTCGCGCGGGATGTGCGCATCCGAGCCGGCGTTTTCGATGTAGGCGCGCCGCAGGACGGCGTCGACGCCGAATTCGTTGCGCATGGCGGGAACGTTGCCGGTGACGGCGCAATCGCCCAGGGAGACCAGGATGCGGGTTCGCGCGCGCACCTGCTTGATCTTGTGCAGGTCCTCTTCGCTGGAGATGGCGCCCTCCACCAGGGTGACGTCGACGTTCTCGGGAAACTCCTTGATATCGACCAGCGGCCCGTAGACCAGGTCGATCCTGGAAGCCAGGGCGATGAGCCGCTCGTCGGTGTCCAGCAGGGACATGTGGCAGCCGGAACAGCCGTCGAGCCAGATGGTGGCGAGCCGGATCTTGGCGGCGGCGCCGGTCTTTTCGGTACTCATCGGCGTCCCTCCCGCATGAGCGTGAGATACGGCAGGAACTGGCGGCGTTTGGACATCTCGGCGACCGATTTCCCTTTCTCCGAAAGCGCGCCGGTGGGGCACACCTGCACGCACTTGCCGCAACCGGTGCAGCTTTCCGACTGGCCCCAGGGCTGCGCCAGGTCGGTGATGACGCGGCATTCGACGCCCCGCGCCATCACGTCCCAGGTATGGGCGCCTTCGATTTCGTGGCACACGCGGACGCAGCGGGTGCAGAGGATGCAGCGGTTGTGATCCACGACGAAGCGCTCGTGGGAAGCGTCGACCGGCAGCTTGGGGTACTGGTAGGGAAAGTGTACGTGGGTCATCCCCAGTTTCAGGGCCAGGGATTGCAGATCGCAGTGGCCGTTGGTGACACACACGCTGCAGACGTGGTTGCGCTCGGCGAAGAGCAGTTCCAGGATGCCGCGGCGGTAGCGCGCCAGGCGCTCGGAATTGACCGTCACCTCCATAGCTTCGGCGACCAGGGTGACGCAGGCCGGGAACAGACGGGGGCTGCCTTTGATCTCCACCAGGCAGAGGCGGCAGGCGCCGACGGTGGTCAGGCCGGCGAGCTCGCAGAGGGTGGGAATGAAGATGCCGTTTTCGCGGGCCACCTCTAGGATGGTCTGTTCTTCGCGCGCGCCCACCTCGCGGCCATCGATGGTGAGAGTCTTTACGCGGACCGGGGCTTTGGGACTCACAGCTCGGCCTCCTTTTCGGGCCGGCAGGCGCCGCAGGGCTGGCCGGCAATGTGGGCTTCGTACTCCTTGCGGAAGTAGCGAAGGGTGGTGAGCACGCCGTTGGGCGAGCTTTGTCCAAGACCGCAGAGGCTGGTGTTGCGGACCAGGTCGCAGAGTTCTTCGAGCAACGCGAGGTCGGCTTCGGTGGCTTGGCTGGCGGCGATCTTACACAGCAGTCCGTACATCTGCTCGGTGCCGGCGCGGCAGGGAACGCACTTGCCGCAGGACTCGCTCCGGCAGAAGTCGGTGAAGTACTTGGCGACATCCACCATGCAGGAAGTCTCGTCCATCACGATCATGCCGCCCGAACCCATGATGGAACCGACGCGCGCCAGCGATTCGTAATCCACCGGCGAATCGAGATGTTCTTCGGGAATGCAACCGCCGGAGGGACCGCCGGTTTGCACGGCTTTGAACTTCCGCCCATCGGGAACGCCGCCGCCGATTTCGTGGATGATCTCGCGCAGGGTGATGCCCATGGGGACTTCAATCAAGCCGGTGTTGGACACCTGGCCGGCCAGCGCGAAGACCTTGGTGCCTTTGCTCTTCTCGGTGCCGATGGCGGCAAACCACTCGGGCCCGTGGCGCAGAATGGGCGCCACGTTGGCGAAGGTCTCGACGTTGTTGATGAGCGTGGGACAGCCCCACAGGCCCTCCTGCGCGGGATACGGCGGGCGGGGCCGGGGGGTGCCGCGCTTGCCTTCGATGGAGGCCATGAGCGCGGTCTCTTCGCCGCACACAAAAGCGCCGGCGCCGAGGCGGATATCCACGTGGAAGCTGAAACCGCTGCCAGCGATATCGTTGCCCAGAAGTCCCAGGCGCTCGGCCTGGCGGATGGCGGTTTTGAGGTTCTTGACGGCCAGCGGATACTCGGCGCGGACGTAGACGTACCCTTTTTGCGCGCCGACGGCGTAGGCGCCGATGGCCATTCCTTCGAGCACGCGGTGGGGATCGCTTTCCAGAACCGCGCGGTCCATGAAAGCGCCGGGGTCGCCTTCGTCGGCGTTGCAGACCACGTATTTCTTCTGTTCGCCGGTCTTGGCCACGGTGCTCCACTTGAGGCCGGTGGGGTAGCCGGCGCCGCCGCGGCCGCGCAGCCCGCTCTTGAGGATCTGCTGGATGACTTCCAGCGGCGTCAGCTCGGTGATGGCGTGGACCAGGGCGAAATAGCCGTCGTGGGCGATGTAGTCTTCGATGCGTTCGGGATCGATGACGCCGGAGTTTTCCAGGACGATTTTCCGCTGCCGCCGGAAGAACGGATCTTCGGCGGAGAGTTGCTTGAGGCTGTCGGCGCCGGTGTCCAGGTCGCGGACGATTTCGGGGGCTTCGTCGGGGGTGACGTTGGCGTACATCTTACCGTCGGTCTCCACGGCGACCAGGGGTCCGGCGCTGCACAGGCCCATGCAGCCGACGCCCTTGACGTGGACTTCGTTGCGCATGCCCGACTCGGCCACTTCCTTCAGCAGGGCGTCGCGCACATCGGCGGCGCCGGAAGACTGGCAGCCGGCGGCCATGCACACGCAGACGTGGTGGGAAAACTTATTCTGGGCTTCGCGTTCGCTTTCGGCGATTTTGCGGAGTTCCTCTATGGTCATGGATGCATGCCTTTCTGGATGCGCGCCAGCATCTCGGTGGGCGCGATTTTGCCGAGCACCGCGCCATCCATCACCGCGGCGGGCGCCAGGCCGCAGGAGCCGAGGCAGCGCGCGGTGACGAGGGAGAGTTCGCCATCGGGGGTGGTCTGGCCGGGTTTGATGCCGTGCTGGCGCTCGATGGCGGACAGCAGGGCGGGCGCGCCTTTGATATAGCACGCGGTACCGGTGCACACCACGCAGGTGTGCTTGCCCTGGGGCTTGAGGGTAAAGAAATGATAGAAAGTGGCCGCGCCATAGACGCGGCTGAGGGGTACCCGCAACGTGGCGGCGACGAAACGCAGCGCGATTTCATCGAGATAGCCGAAGGTCTCCTGAACGGTGTGGAGGGTTTCGATGAGGGCGTGGGGTTCGCGGCCGTAGCGGCGGGCCGTAGCGTCGACGATCTTCCAGCGTTTGTCGTCGGACGGCAGTTGCGGCGGGCCTAAGTACGTCTGCATAGAAGGGTGACGAGAGCACGCCAGATTCCAGACCGATGTGTCCGATATTTCAACAACTTGCGGCGGTCAGTAGGCCGGCTGGCGCGGGGTTTGGCTCCATTCTGGGCCATAAGACCCATGTAATCAGAGGGTTGGATTTCCTCAGGGTGTAGGGTGCGGCTACAGCGAAAGCGGGAGGGGGGTAGGGGGGTGAGACGACACAGGGGCGGTGGGCGCAGTGACGAAACGAAGCCAAATCGGCGCGGGACGGAACGAAGCCAAGGGGGCGAGTGACGGAACGAAGCCAAATCAGCGAGGATCGGGGGAAGACAGTTTGGGCGTGACGTTGGGGGAATGCTGGGACGTTGCGGGCGGCCGGGTTTCGGTGACAGCACCTCGGACGAGCCGAAGGCGCACCCCGCCGCGCGTGTCGGCTGCCCAATGGTTTGAATGACTTCTGTGATGATCCAGGCGCGCCATATTGTAGACATATCGTTGCCACTTCGAAGGCTCGCCCTCTGATATCCACCGGGGCGGCAATGACGGCTATCTGATCGCCAGGGGATGTCATAGAACCGGCTCCAAGGTCTCTCCGTCGATGTCATACGTGCTGGTTGGAAGGTAGCACGGGGGTGGTCGGATTTCGGGTGGGGATGGCTGTAAGTGATTGAGCTGTCGACGGAGAAAAGGCGCTTCACGGCGTGAATGGGGCCGCGATCAGGTGATCGCGGAAGGCTGCCAGAGAGGAAGCTCCAAAGATCGTCAAACGAAGAGCTTCAATGGGGCCGCAGTGAGGCGCGGATCTTCGCCAGTTCCGGCTATGCATGCCGAGTCGTAGGTCTACCTGTAAATCCCGTGCTCCCCCACGTTCATTCAGGCGGCTTGATTGACTTGGGGAGGGGTATCGCCTTCGGGTTGGGGCCAGATATGGCGAGCCGGTTTCCTACCCCTTTCTTTCGATGAATTCGGAGAGCATAATCAGTTGGACCGATGTTCGGCGATTCGACCGAGGCGACGATGATTTCGGTGGTGATTTCCGTCCGTTTTGTCACCGCCTTTCTGCGTTTGATGAGGAGCATTCTTGTTTATAGCGTATCCCGACGGCTCGTGTCAACTTTCGATTTTAGATCATCAAAAGAAGAGAATTGACATTAGGGCGGCGTCGGCTTAGAATGGCCAACGTACTGTGACCTCAACCGAGTCTGTGCAGTTCTTTCGGAAGCTGTTCTTGGCCCTGTCGGGCATTGATAGCGGTGCCTACGCCTGGCAAGAGGAACTTTTCAAAAGATTCAATGAGGGGGATTTGCCGGGAGAGTTGTGCTTGCCGACTGGTCTTGGAAAAACCTCGGTTATGCACGTGTGGCTGCTGGCGCTGGCTTGGGGCGCCCTGCAGACGACCGGGAAGAAAACGGTTCCGAGGCGGCTGGTGTGGGTTGTGGACCGGCGGGTGGTGGTCGATCAGGCTACGACCGAAGCGGAGCGGCTTGCCGGGCGGATCCAGGAGGAGCCGTCCTGCCGTGAACTTTGCCAGGCACTCCGGGGCCTGGCGATTGGCGGCGGCTCGGGTCGCGTGTTGGCTGTGAGCACCCTGCGGGGGGAGTTTGCGGACAATCGGGAGTGGAGCGAAGATCCCTCGCGACCCGCCATTATCGTGGGAACGGTGGACATGGTGGGTAGCCGCCTGCTTTTCTCGGGCTACGGCGACAGCCGTCGCCGACGTGCGCTGCATGCGGGGTTGCTGGGCCACGACGCGCTAATCGTCAACGACGAGGCCCACCTGACCGTTGCGTTTGCCCACTTGCTCGGGCAGATAAGGCATCTCGCCGGAGGCCCGGCGTCCTTGGTCAGCATGCGGCTTTCGGCGACGCCGCGCGACCAACAAGGTCCGGCCTTTCCAGAGACTCTTGAGGTGGATCTCAAAAACGGGGAGTTCCGGAAGCGGTATTGCGCCTCGAAGCGCCTGCATCTGGTGGAGACGGATGAACCCAAGAAGGAGATATACAGGCTTGCCGCCGAAGCGGAGCGCCGCACGATCGTGTTTGTGCGATCTCCGGAAGAGGCTCGAAAGGTGGCGACGTCGATCACTGGCAAGCACAACGGAGCCAGGGTGCCGCTGATCACGGGTGTTCAGCGCGGCTACGAACGCGACCAGTTGCGTGAAGATCCGGTAGTACGGCGGTATTTCCAGAAGGAGCCGCCGGCCCTGGATTCGGAACCGTGTTGGTTAGTGTCGACATCGGCGGGCGAAGTCGGTATCGATCTGTCCGCGGACCGTCTGATCACCGATCTCGATACCGCCGACCACCTCTTGCAGCGGTTCGGACGGCTGAATCGTTTTGGCGAGACGCAAGGGGATGCGTATGTGGTCTATTCACGGAAACAGACGGCCGGCGACAAGGGCAAGGCGCTCCGGACCACACTCGAATACTTAGAGGCCCTGCCAGACGTCTCGCCAGAGACTCTCCGAGCTCAGTTGCCTCCCCAAGATGCGCTATCGGCTGCGCCGCATTTTGGGCCGCTGCTGCCATGGCACGTCGACGTGTGGTCTATGACGTCGATTTCCTCGCAGGACTGGCCTTCCCGGCCTGCCGTAGAGTACTGGCTTCGGGGTGACGACGAGGAGGGCTCACCGCCGGAAACCTACGTAGCATGGCGCGAGGATGTGCGAGATTTGGCGAATCCTGGGGTGTCGGCTGCCGACCGGGAGGACGTTTTTGAGTGCTATCCAGTAGTTGCGCAAGAGCGCCTTAAACAGTACACGCGAGAGCTCCGCGAAGCACTGGCGGAGCCAGGTTACCGCAGCGAAGCCGCGATCCTGATCTCGGCGGATGGGGAGGTTCACACCGGAACGCTGGGCGAGTTGCTCGATCACTGGCCCTTTGACTACGGAACGCTCGTGCTCCCGCCGGGGGTGGGGCACCTTGACCAAAACGGGATGGTGGATTGGTCGAAAGCCACTGGCGCACTCACTGAGGTGGAACTGGCCCGCTACGACGTATCGGAAACGGGCACGGAAACGGGCAAGAGGATGCGCGTGCGACTCAATCCGGAGGGGGCTGAGGCGGAGACGGGTTTGCGGCGGCGTTGCTGTTTCCGAATACCAATGGACGATGAGACTGACGAAGGACCAAGATGGGTCTACTTCGCGGGCGAGCCGCGTCCGAGGACTTCGGGATCGAAGGAGGAATTCCTCGATGTCCATCAGGACCGTGTCGCCGGGGTCGCGGCAGGGCTGGCCCGGAAACTAGTGGGCGATGAGCGCACGGTCCGCGTTTTCGAGTGGGCCGGGCAATGGCACGACTCCGGCAAGGATCGCGACATTTGGCAACGTGCGGTGGGCAATTCCGATCGATCGAGGCCGGTGGCCAAGTGTGCGCGCTTGAATGGACGCCAGTTGGCCGGTTACCGGCACGAGCTGGGTTCATTGCTCGACGCCGAAGAGAAGGCGCCTGAGGATTTCACGGAGGCCGAGCGCGATTTGGGGCTGCATCTGATCGCGGGACATCACGGCTGGGGCCGGCCGCATTTCGCCGAGCCAGCTTTCGATAAGGAGGCATTCCGGCGCAGCGAGCGAATGGCGTTGGAGTGCGCCCGTCGATTCGGGCGGTTGCAGCGGATTCATGGAGCTTGGGGGCTCGCCTATCTTGAGGCGATCTTTCGTTCGGCGGATGCAATCGCGTCGGCCAGCTCGCCGGAGCTGCCACCGAATGCCTGAATACCGGCTCATGATCGATCCACGGAATCCGGGGCAGTTTTTTGCCTGCTGCGGGTTGTTCGAACTTTCCGAACTGGCCGCCCCGGGTGGGGAGGCCCGGTTTGCGGACGATGGGCGGGCCTTCGTATTATGGACGGACGCGCCAACGCCTCCGCGCGATCTGAAGCTGGAGGACGGCGAAGGTAAACCCGGTCCACTCGAACCCCTTGTGCTCGAGGTGGGCGCGAGAGCACTTCCGCTGAATTGGTGGCTCAACGAGGTTTTGACCGACAAGAGCTTTCTCAAGACGTGGGGTGGGCAACAGACACCGCGCCGCGTCCTAGGCGAATTGCTGCGACTGCTCGATTTCACCGTTCCCTTCGAACAGATGTTTGAGTCCGCGGCGTATACGAAATCCCGTTTCGGGGTGGACGCGCGTTCGGCTTGGGAGGCGGTTGATGCAGGCTACTCGCCGAACGATCTGGCGCAGAATGCCGCGACGTTTCCATGGGTCGAGGTGTTGGCTGTTGCCGGGTTGCAGGGCTTTCGACCGGCGTCGGACGGCCGCTTCCGTTATCGATACTGCACTTGGTTTACTCCGCTGCCGCTTGCCACGGCCCGCGCGGCTTGCGGAGCAGCTTGGTCCGGACTGCCTTCGCGCTCGTTCAGTTTTGGGATCGCGATGCGGGGCCAAGGCTACAAAACATTTTCTTTTGCTGAAGGAGATGACGATGTCTGAACTATCCGCCTGTTTCAACGCCTGGATACATGAAGGCGGCCCGAGTGCCCTAGTAATGAAGGATTATCTTGAGCCGGCTGCTGGTACGGGCGAGGTTATCTTCCCGCCCACTTTCGCCCCGCCGAAGGACAAGAAGGACTCCGGTGCGAGCTACGTCGTCGACGGGGAGGGTGAAAAGAGCGTTTGCCTGTTGGATTCGGTTGGTTCGCAGGCAAACCGGCTGGAGCCGGTATTCAAGACCGCCCCATACCGCGACATGGTTCCACAGGTCGAGATTCGGGTGAAGGATCGAGTGGTTAACCTGCTCGACGTGGGGCACCGTGCTGCCGATGCGCTAGTCCGGTCAACTGAGTTGGCGCCCGAACTGGAGAAGGCGTTTGTCGCGTGCGACGGGGGCGACGCAGAGCAGCTTGCGAAACTTGCGCCTACGAGCCTGGTTTTCGGAGCTTGGGACTCTCGTGGATCGCAGGCGAAGGTGCCGAGGCTGGTGGACTCGACGGTTCGAGCGTTCGGTATCAAGAAGCTCAGCCGCGCGGCGCAATACTTCTCGGCCTTGGAAAAGGATGAAGTCGAAGAACTACTGGAGACCGACACGCAGACGCAGCGGAAACCCCTTAGTAAGGCGGGATTCCTGGACGCTCCCTCGGGGCTGACCCTTGGCGGAATTACTGTGGATGGCAATATTGTCCGCACTACCATCGTCAACCTGACCGCATTGCGGTCCCTGGGTGCAGCAACTGCCGAGCGGGAGCTTGCACTGCGCCGGTACATTCTTGGGCTAACACTCACTGCGGCGTATGCACCGGTCGAGTTCTTTCTGCGTCAGGGATGCCTGCTGGTTCGGGTTGCGGGGAAACCCCGAGAAGTTATGATTGTGTACCGCGATGGCCGGCGAGAACCCTTCTCGGCGCCAATTGAGAGCATTGAGTCGTTCGCCCAGGAAGCGGCGCAGTCCTTCGGTGTTGGCACGGGCCGTTCGGTGGAGTTCGACTCCAAGTTGGCCAAGAAACTCTTGAAGGACGCGAGCAAGTCCAAAGAGGAGGACTGATGGCGCACCTGCACCTCACTGTTCGCCTCTTCAGCGACCGCTACCACGGGAGCGAATGGCCGCCCTCTCCGGCACGCCTCTTTCAAGCACTGGTTGCGGGTGCAAAAACGGGTGCCCCGGTTCGGGACTGGGGCGCGGCCCACGAAGGCGCTCTTCGTTGGCTGGAGAGCCTCGGTGCGCCGGATATCTTGGCGCGGCCGGGACGCGATGCGCAACGTTACACAGTTTTCGTTCCCAACAACAGTCTCGCCGAAGGCAAGAGCACAAAGACAGCAAAGGCGGTGGCGCCTAAGATTCTGGTAGGCCACTCGCCCGGAGAGGCTGATGTTGTTTACCGGTGGGAGGTCCCGGACTCGCAGGCTGCTCGCGTTCATTTGCCTGCGCTGGACGAAGTTACAGCACATCTTCGCGCGCTTGGGTGGGGAGTTGACTTTGCGGCGGCGGGAGCAAGTCTCAATGAGAGCGGCTCCGCTCCAGACGGGCTAGAGGTCTTCAGTCCCGGTGCTCGCTCCGGGTTATCGCTAAGAGTTCCGGCGACGGGGCTGCTGGCGCACCTCCAGGAGTGCCATACAGCGTTTTTGGGACGAATCTCCACCAAGGGCATTGATCCGTACACGCGGCCGACACGCTTCGGGCAGGCGCGCTATCGCCGGGCCAACTCGCTCCCGCCACGGCGGTGGATTGCCTTTGAGTTGCAAAAAGCCGACGGCAGCCTGTTCGCCGCAAGGTGGGACGAAGCTCAGACTGTGGCGGCGTGGCTCCGTCATGCCGCAGGCAAGGCGCTGCTCCAGGAGGAGTTGGACGAGGCATGGGTCAACTCCTACGTCTTTGGTCACACAGGCCCAGAGGCCTTGGGACACCGGCTCTCTTTCGTGCCGTTGCCCTCCATCGGGCATCAGCACTCGGATGGCGGGATCCGCCGGGTGGCGATCATGGAACCGCCGAGCGCGTCCCGAACAGACGCCGAAGCACTCGACCTTTTGCGTTTTAAACTACCGGGATCCACGCTCACGGATGACAAGAAAGCGGCGCGGGCGATTCTTGTTACACCCGCCGATCTCCACAAGACGCTGCGATTCTACGTGGACGAAGCGCTGGTGTGGGAGACAGTGACGCCTATGGTGCTGCATGGTTACAACACTTTGCGGGACCGAATCTCAATTGTGAAGACGGACCGGCTTCTACGACAGGCTTTCGAGGCCGCTGGGTTTCCGGAAACAATCATCAAGGTAATGACCTTTCAGCGGGCGCCGTATTGGGCCGGCTGCGAAGCCGCTCCAGATATCCGCGTTCCCCGCCATCTTGCGCCATGGCCACGCGTGCATGTGCGCGTGGAGTTCAATCAACCTGTCCCAGGGCCGGTGGTTGCTGGCATCGGGCGGCACTGCGGCGTTGGAGTTTTTGCGGCGCGAGGGTAGCTCGGCCCATGCGATTCTCCTACCTGATCTGCTACGACATCGCGAACGACAAGCGCCTCCGCCAAGTCTTTCAGACCATGCGCGGGTACGGGGACCATTTGCAGTTTTCGGTATTCGAATGCCAGTTGACGGCGACGGACCTGGCGAAGTGCCGGGCGGAACTGGCGTCCATCATCCACCATACCGAGGACCAGGTGCTGTTCGTGAACCTGGGGCCCGCCGAAGGGCGGGGCGACCGCGTGATCGCGGCGCTCGGTAAACCGTACACGACGCTGGATGCGCCGTGCATCATCGTGTGAGGTGTCCGCATGGGCGCGCTGCCAATCCAAATCGACGCGAAGCGGGAGTTGCCGGACTATCTGCCAGCGCGGATGGTCAACGAATTCACCTACTGTCCGCGACTATTCTTCTATGAATGGGTGGAGGGGCTGTTCGTGGAGAGCGTGGACACGGTGGAGGGGTCCATCCAGCACGCCCGCGTGGACGCCAAGACGACGGCGCTGCCGGACGCGGCGGAGCTGCCGGAACGGATCCACTCACGGAGTGTCACGCTGTCGAGCGAGCGGCTGCGGGTGATCGCGAAGATGGACCTTGTCGAGGTCGACGGCGGCGTGGCGACGCCGGTGGATTACAAGCACGGGCGTCCGCGGGAGGGGCCGGAGGGGCTGGATCTGTGGCCGAGCGATCGGGTGCAGCTTGCGGTTCAGGGAATCGTACTGCGGGAGAACGGATACCGGTGCGAGGAGGGCGTGGCGTACTACCGCAAGACGGGGCAGCGGGTGCGGGTGGCGTTCGACGAGGCGCTGATTGCCGAGACGGAGCGGGCGATCCTGGAGGCGTGGGGCGCGGCGGAGGTTGGCGTAATTCCGCCGCCGCTGGTGGATTCGCCGAAGTGTCCAGGGTGCTCGCTGGTGGCGATCTGCCTGCCGGACGAGACGTGGCGGGCGGGCGCGGAGGAAGCGGAGGCAGCGGAGGAGCCGCGGCAACTGGCGCTGTTCGATATGCCTCGGCGCAAACCGGTGAAGCGCGAGGTGCGGCCGATGATGACGCCGCGAAGCGATCTGCGTCCGCTCTATCTGAACACGCAGGGTGTGAAGTTGGGGAAGAGCGGGGCGGTGCTGCAGGTGAAGGACAAGGACAAGCTGGTGCAGGAGGTGCGGATCGGGGAGATCTGCCAGGTGAACCTGATGGGGAACGTGCAGATCACGACGCAGGCGGTGCAGGCGCTGTGCGAGGCGGAGGTGCCGATCTGTTACTTCTCGATGGGCGGGTGGTTCTACGGGATCACGATGGGGCTGAACACGCGGAACGTGTTCCTGCGGCGGAGCCAGTTCCGGCTGGCGGAGCAGGAGTATTTCGCGCGGGCGATCGCGCGGCGGCTGGTGGCGGGGAAGATTCGGAATCAGAGGACGCTGTTGCAGCGGAATCACGTGGAGCCGAAGCGGCAGACGCTGGCGGGCATGAAGGAGATGGCGGAGCGGGCGGAAGGGGCGGGGTCGCTGGAGGAGTTGCTGGGGATCGAAGGGAACGCGGCGCGGATGTACTTTGGGGAGTTTGCGGGGATGATGAAACCGGACGAGGAGGCGGGGGCGGACGCGCTGCCATTCGAAATGAACGGACGGAACCGGCGTCCGCCAAGGGACCCGGTGAACGCGATGCTGTCGCTGGGGTATAGCGTGCTGGCGAAGGATTTGACGGTGGCGTGTTACGCGGTGGGGTTCGACCCGTACGTGGGGTTTTACCATCAGCCGCGGTTCGGACGGCCGGCGCTGGCGCTGGACTTGATGGAGCCGTTTCGTGCGCTGATAGTGGATTCGGCGGTGCTGACGGCGGTGAACACGGGGATGGTGACGGCGCGGGATTTCGTGCGGGCGGGCGGCGCGGTGGCGCTGACGGCGGGCGGGCGGAAGGCATTCTTCCGGTCGTATGAGATGCGAATGGACACGTTGGTGACGCATCCGCTATTTGAGTACCGGGTGAGTTACCGGCGGCTGCTGGAGATCCAGGCGCGGTTGATGGCGCGGGTGGTGGAGGGGGAAATTGGCGAATATCCGGTGTTCACGACGCGGTAGGGCGGTGCGAGCGGCGGGTCGGGGGCGCTGGAGCGGGGAGCGCTCGCGGATGTGTAAGGGCTTGGGATAGCGGGGGTTAGTAAAGTGGACGGCGAGGCCGGAGTTGAGATGGGAGCCTAGAATGGCGGGGCGCTCGCGGAAGGGCGCGCAGATCCTTGAAAACAGAATAGAATGGAAGGGTGCCGATTCCGCGATCAATTGATCGCGGCCCCATTGAAGCCAGGTAGATAAACACCGAGAGATTCGCTCCCGGAAGATTCCGCGATCAATTGATCGCGGCCCCATTGAAGCGCGGGCGATCGCGCGCAAGTTGGGTGTTGCTCAATCGTGATTCCGCGATCAATTGATCGCGGCCCCATTGAAGCCCGCTGAAGGACATCGAACGTGAAGCGACTGATCGCGATTCCGCGATCAATTGATCGCGGCCCCATTGAAGCGAGAGAGATCCGGTGGCCGAGACATACGGCCCCGTAGATTCCGCGATCAATTGATCGCGGCCCCATTGAAGCATGTTGCACGGGCAGATGGGCGTGCCTTTCGCTTCGATTCCGCGATCAATTGATCGCGGCCCCATTGAAGCTTGATCGTTTACATTAGATGCAAGGATTCGTTCAGGATTCCGC
>Ga0326728_10017004_pt1 | contig 14687 bp, 12 predicted proteins | sample MB3enrmetagenome_FD_207602 | JGI IMG/M metagenome (GOLD analysis project Ga0326728, IMG submission 207602) | Lab enriched peat soil microbial communities from McLean, Ithaca, NY, United States - MB31MN | ecosystem: Environmental > Terrestrial > Soil > Wetlands > Peat | place: USA: New York...
GCGAGACCCCTGCCGCTGACGTTCTGGGTAGCCGACGACGGCCGCGAGCCGGTGCGGGAATGGCTCGACGCGCTGCCGCCCGAGGATCAACGCGCGATCGCGCGCGAAATCGCCAGAGCGCAATTCGGCTGGCCGCTCGCGCCGCCCGCCTTGCGCCGCTTGAGCAAGGACCTGTGGGAGCTGCGCGCGTCGCTGCCGAGCGCGGGCGAGGCGCTGGTCGCGCTCGGCTTTCACGCGGGCGAGCTGATCGCGCTGAAGGCCGTCGCCAAGAAGCCGTCGGCGCCCTGCGCCGCTTCGCCCGCCTCGCAAAGCGAGGAGGCGACGCCATGAGCAAAGACAATCGGCGCCTGGGGTCGACCTTCGAGAGCTGGCTCGACGCGCGCGGCCTGCGCGAGGAGGCGACCGCCGCCGCCGTCAAGAGCGTCCTCGCCGATGAAATCGCCGCCGCGATGAAAGATCGCCGCCTCGCCAAGGCGCGCATGGCGGCGCTGATCGGCCTCAGCCGCGCGCAGCTCAACCGCTTGCTCGACCCCGACTACCGCGGCGCTGCGCTGGAGACCTTGATGCGCGCCGCCAAGGCGGTCGGACGCGAGCTGCGCCTGGAGCTGCGCTGAGCGCGCGGCGCCGCCTTCCGCCGCGCGCCCTTCGTAGACGCGCGCCGAGCGCGTCTTCGCCAGGGAGAAAGCGCGGCCGTCGGCGGCTTGCGGCGAGGCCGACAAACAAAACGGCGGCCGTCGGCGGCCGCCGTTTTGAGGAAATGGTGCGGTCAAGAGGACTCGAACCTCCACCCCGGTTAAAGGACTAGCACCTCAAGCTAGCGCGTCTACCAGTTCCGCCATGACCGCTTGCGCCCCGGGCGCGAAGCGCGGGGCCGCGAGGCCGGTCGTCTAACAAATCGGTCCGGGGATGACAAGCGGGTTCGCCGGCCGCGCCGCGGCGCCGGCCCTTTGCGGCGGAAACGCCTTTCAGCTCTTGACCAGCCGCCAGCTTCTCAGCGCGAAGGGGGTCAGGCCGCGCGTCGGCGCCGCCGTCGGTTCTTCGAGGATGTCGACCGCGCCCGCCTCGCGCCAGCCCGCCGGCAGGCGGAAGGAGAAGGGGCCGCGCGCGCCCGCCGGCTCGTAGACGCGCAGGATGAGGCCGCGGCCGTCCTCCGCCGGTTTCAACGCCGACAGCGCCGCGGCGACGCCCTCGAAGGCGATCGGCGCGACGAGGCTCGGCGCGAGATCGGCCGCCGGCGCGGCGATCAGCGGCTGGCCGAGGTCCTCGGCCTCCTCGCGCACGCCTCCCTCGCGCCAGTCGCCGGCGTGCGGCGCCAGCGCGTAAGTGAAGGTCTGCTCGCCCTCGTCGGCGAGCGGGTCGGGATAGACGGGCGAGCGCACGAGGCTCAGGCCCAGCACATTGTCGCGGGCGCTGTGGCCGTATTTGGCGTCGTTGAGGAGCGCAAGGCCGAAGCCGGGCTCGGAGAGGTCGACGAAGCGATGCGCGGGCGCCTCAAACTGCGCCTCCTCCCAGCTGGTGTTGGCGTGGGTCGGCCGGGTGACGACGCCAAGCGCGCATTCGAAGGTCGCGCGCTCGGCGCGCAGCGCGGCGGGGGTGAGGGTTCTGAGCAGGGCGCGGCGGTCGCGCCAGTCGATGCGCGTGACGATGTCGAGGCGCCGGCTGTTGGCGTAAAGCGTCAAGGTCTGCGCGATGGTCGAGCGCCGCCAGCGGCGCGCAAGACGCAGGCTCGCGCGCGCGGGCGAGCGTTCGTGGACGCGCAGGCTTTCGAGCGCGCGCAGCTCCTCGCCGCGCGCCGCGTAGTCCTCTTCGAGGTCCCAGGCGTCCCAGGCGCGCGGCTTGTCCTGCGGATAGACCCAGAGCTGATTGCCGCGTCCGGCGAGCGCCTCGCGGCCGGTCGGCTTATGCACGAGGCTGGCGATCGTCCCGTCCTCGCCGAGCTCGACGCGCAGGAAGGCGTTCTCCAGCCGGCGCTCGGAGACTTCGAGGCCGGGCGGAGGCGATAGGCGCGCGCGGTCGACCACGCGCGCGGCGAGCGGCGGGACGACGTCGGCGGTCGCCAGCGTCTCGCCGCCGGTAAGCGCGAGGCGCAGCGGGCGCTCGTGCAGCGAAGGGTTGACGACGACCAGCGCCTCTTCGATCTCGCCGCGGGGCAGGCGGGCGACGAGCGCCTCGAGGCCGCGCCGCTCGGCCGCGAGCGCCGCCGCGGCGACCGCTTCGAGCTCGGCCTCGGCCTCCTGATTGACCTCGCGGACGCTCGAGCCGGGCAGGATGTCGTGGAATTCGTTCTTCAACAGCAGGCGCCAGTGCGGCTCGAGATTGGCCGGCGCCGGCCCGCCGATCAGATGGGCGAGCGAGGCGACGGTCTCGGCGGCGACGAGCGCCGCCTCGGCGCGGCGGTGCTTGCGCTTGACGCCGCTCTGCGTCGTCAGCGTCGCGCGGTGCAGCTCGAGATAGAGCTCGCCGCGCCAGACGGGCAGCGGCCGCGCCGCGGCGCTGGCGCGAGCGCGGGCGAAGAACTGATCGACGCGCGTCCAGCGCGCGCGCGGCAGGGCGGGAAAGTCGCGTAGCGCCGCCTCCGCCTCGATCGCCTCCGGCGTCACGCCGCCGCCGCCGTCGCCGTGGCCGACCGAGAGCAGCGTCTCGGGATGGCGCGTCTTGCCGCGGAAATTCGCCCAGGTCGGCGCGATCGCGCCCGGCGCGACCTCGCCGTTGTAGCCGCCGGCCGGATTGTCGAACGAATGCGCGAGCACGCGGCTGCCGTCGAGCCCCTCCCACCAGAAGAGGTCGTGGGGGAAGCGGTTGGTCTCCGACCAGTTGAGCTTGATGGTGAAGAACGAGTCGAGCCCGCCCTGGCGCAGGAGCTGCGGCAGCGCCGGCGAGAAGCCGAAGCAGTCGGGCAGCCAGCAGACGCGATGGCGGACGCCGAAGGCGCGCTCGAAATAGCGCTGGCCGTAGAGGATCTGGCGCGCCAGGCTCTCGCCCGCGGGGAGGTTGAGGTCGGGCTCGACCCACATGCCGCCGATCGTCTCCCACTGGCCGGCGGCGACGCGCTCCTTGATCGCGGCGAACAGCTCGGGGTCGTCCTCCTCGATCTGCGCATAGAACTGGGCGCTCGACTGGTTGAAGCGGAGGTCGGGCGCGCGCCGCATCAGCGCCAGCGCGGTGTGGAAGGTGCGCCTCAGCTTGCGGCGGGTCTCCGCGTAGGGCCACAGCCAGGCGAGGTCGATGTGGGCGTGGCCGGTCAGGGCCACCTCGCCCTGCGGCGGAAAGCGCCTCTGCAGCTGGGCGAGCGTCGCCGCCAACCCATCGGCGGCGGCCTTGACGCCGGCGCGCTCGGCCGCGCCGAGCGGCGCAAGATGGGCGATCGGCTCGGGCCGTCGCCAGAGCGAGCGCTGCTGCGGCGACTCGGCGACGCGCGCGAGATAGTCGGGCGTCGCCGACGGCCAGTCGAGCGCCCGCAGCGCCTCCTCCGCCGCCTCGACGAGATGCGGCGCGGCGTCGTGGGCGGCGAGCGTCTCGGCCGCCTCGGCGACCAGACGCAGCAGCGTGATCAGTCGGCAGAGCGAGAGCTCGAGACGTACGAGCTGGGCGCGCTTCAGGCGCGGGTCGGGGGCGGGCTGGCCGAAGGGGCCGCGCGCCACGCTTTCGACGACGATGGCGAAGCGCCGCGCTTCGAGCGGGAACTCCTGGTGACGCGGATCGAGGCCGAAGAACGCCGCCTCGCCGCTGTCGTAGGAAAGCGCGACCAGGCTCTCGCCGCCGAGGTCGAGCGAGAGCCGCGCTTCGCCGAGCGGCCAGGCCTCGGGGACCGCGGCGGCGGCCTCGAACCGCGCGACGCCCTCGCGGCGCGGCCAAGGGGCGTGAAGGGCGATCGGCTCGCCGTCGAAGCGCCAGCCGTGGATTTCGAACCTCTCGCGCGCGCGCCAATAGGCGAGCTCGTCGATCCGCGCCCGCAGGCGCTCGAGGCGTTGGTCGAATCGCAACGGCATCGCGCCGAATCCCCGCCGTAGCCTCATTTAGCGGCGGCGCGCCGCGCGCGTCACCGGGAAAGTGCGGCGAATGGCCACGCTTTCCCCATGAAAGGCCGCAAAAGGCCTTCGGCTGGGCGCGGGCGAACGCGCGCCGGAGGGGCCGCTCGGCCCCCCGGCTGGCGCGCTTCCGCGCGCCGGACTATATGCAGGCCGCCGGCGAAGGTCGCTTTCCGCGGCTTCCCTCCCGAAAGGCCGACGATGAAGCGTCTGAGCGACTGGCTGCTGATCGCGCTTGGCTTGGCCGCCGCCGCGTTCGCCGCGGCCGAGCGGCTGGCGGCGATCCCGACGCCCGTTCCTCCGATCGTTCTGGCAATCGTCGCCGCGCTGCTGATCGGCTTCGTCGTCCTCCACGCGCTGCCGCTGAAGGCGCGCCGCGTCGCCGTGTTCTTCATCACGCTCGTCGCCCTCGCGGCGCTGGTCGGCGGCCTCGCCTATCTCCAGCTCGTCGTCAGGCCGGCGATGATGAAGAACTTCATCGTCGCCTCGTTCGCGCCGAAGCCGACCACGGTGGCGGCGGAGGCGGCGCGGATGGAGACGTGGCCGCCGGAGCTCGCCGCGATCGGCACCTTGCGCGCCTATCAGGGGATCGCCGTCGCGCCGCAGGTCGCCGGGATCGTCACGGCGATCCATTTCGAATCGGGCGACGACGTCAAGGCCGGCGACTTGCTGGTCAACATCGACGACTCGGTCGAGCAGGCCGACCTCGCCAACGGGCTCGCCCAGCTGCAGAACGCCAACGTGACCCTCGCGCGGCAGAAGACGCTGGTGGTCGGCGGCAACACGCCGCAGTCGTCGGTCGACGCGGCGATCGCGGCGCGCGACTCCGCCGCCGCGGCGGTCGAGCGCACGCGCGCGGTCATCGCCCAGAAGGCGATCAAGGCGCCTTTCCCGGGGCGCCTCGGCCTGCGCAACGTCGACCTCGGCCAATATGTCGCGGTGGGGACGAGCCTGACCACGCTGCAGCGGCTCGATCCGATCTACATCGATTTTCCCGCCCCCGAGGGGGCGCTGAAGACGCTCGCGGTCGGGCAGAGCGTCAAGGCGACGGTCGACGCCATTCCCGGACGCGAATTCGTCGGTGCGGTGGCGGCGATCGACGCGCGCGTCAGCGCCGAATCGCGCAACGTCGTGGCGCGCGCTCAGTTCGCCAATCCCGACGGCAAGCTGCTGCCCGGCATGTTCGCCGACGTCGTCGTCACCACCGGCGCCGGCGCGAAGACGCTGACCGTCCCACGCACCGCGATCGTCTACAGCCTCTATGGCGACAACGTCTTCGTGGTGAATAAGGCGCCCTCCGGCGACGGCCTCGTCGTCGAGCGACGCTTCGTCAAGGTCGGCGACACGCGCGGCGAGCGCATCGCCATCGTCGACGGCGTCAAGGAGGGCGAGCAGATGGTGACCGCCGGGCAGATCAAGCTGCAATCGGGCGCGCCGGTGACGATCGACCCGACGGGGGCGCTGCCGCCGCCCGCCGAGACGCCGAAGCCGTGACGGCGCGCCGATGAACGCCTTCGTCAACCTCTTCATCCGCCGGCCGGTGCTGGCGACCGTGGTCAGCCTGCTGATCCTGCTGATCGGCGGCGTGGCCGGGCTGAAGCTGCAAATCCGCCAGTTTCCCAAGACGCCCAACACCACGATCACCATCACCACCACCTATCCCGGCGCCGCCGCCGACGTGATCAAGGGCTTCATCACCACGCCGATCGAGCAGGCGGTGGCGAGCACCGACGGCGTCGACACGATGGTGTCGACCTCGCAGCAGAATGTCTCGACCATCACCCTCAACCTGCGCCTCGACGCCAACCCCGACCGGGCGATGGCCGACACGCTGTCGAAGGTCAACCAGGTGCGCGGCCTGTTGCCGCGCGACGCCAACGATCCCGTCGTGGTCAAGCAGACCGGCCAGGGCTTCGCCCTGATGTATCTGGCGTTCGCCTCGGACGTGATGAACCGTTCGCAGATCACCGACTACCTGAGCCGCGTGGTGCAGGCGCGGTTGCAGACGGTCGATGGCGTCGCCGACGCGCAGATCCTCGGCGGACAGACCTTCGCCATGCGCATCTGGCTCAATCCGACCCGCATGGCCTCGCTCGGCGTCACGCCCAACGACGTGCGCGCCGCGCTCCTCGCCAACAATTTCACCACCGCCGCCGGCGAGGTGAAGAGCGACTACACCCAGATCAGCGTCGACGCGAAAACTTCGCTCGACAGCGCCGAAGCGTTCGGCAAGCTGGTGATCGCCGCGCACGGCGACGCGCTCGTCCGCCTCGACGACGTCGCCACGATCGACCTCGATTCGCAGGGCTTCGATTCCTCCGCGACCTTCGACGCCCTCAAGGCGGTGTTCATCGGCATCTACGGCACGCCGGACGCCAACCCGCTCACCGTCATCGACGGCGTGCGGGCGGTCCTGCCGAGCGTCGAGCGGGAGCTGCCCGCCGGAATGAAGGCGACCATCGCCTACGACTCCACCGACTTCATCCGCGCCTCGATTCGCGAGGTGGAGAAGACCTTGCTGGAGGCGGCGGGAATCGTCATCGGCGTCATCTTCCTATTCATCGGCAGCGTTCGCTCGACCGTGATTCCCATCGTCACCATTCCGCTGTCGCTGGTCGGAGTGATGATCGCGCTTCTGGCGCTCGGCTATTCGATCAACCTGTTGACGCTGCTCGCGCTGGTGCTCGCCATCGGCCTGGTGGTCGACGACGCCATCGTGGTGGTGGAGAACATCCACCGCCACATCGAGGACGGGATGACGCCGTTCGACGCGGCGATCCAGGGTGCCCATGAGATCGCCCTGCCGGTGGTGGCGATGACCATCACCCTCGCCGCGGTCTACGCGCCGATCGGCTTCGTCTCCGGCGTGACCGGCGTGCTGTTCCGCGAGTTCGCCTTCACCCTCGCCGGCGCGGTGATCGTTTCCGGCTTCATCGCGCTGACGCTGTCGCCGATGATGTGCTCGAAGCTGTTGCGCCGCGACGCCGGCCGAGGCGGCTTCGGCCATTTCGTCGACCGGACGTTCGACAAGCTGCGCGCGGCCTACCAGCGCCGCCTCTCCAGCTCGCTGAACTTTCGCGCGCTGACGCTGCTGATCCTGGCGGGCGTCCTCGCCCTGACTGCGGTGATGTACGTCTCCACGCCGCGCGAGCTGGCGCCGGAAGAAGACCAGGGCTTCCTGATCTCGGTGATCAAGACGCCGCAGAGCGGCAACCGCGACTACATGGAGCAGGCGACGGAGCGGCTGGGCGCGCTGGCGCGCGCGGCGCCGGAGATCGCGCATGTCTTCATCGTCAACGGCTATCCCAACGTGCGCGGCGGCTTCGCCGGCCTCATCCTCAAGCCGTGGGACGAGCGCGCGCGCAGTCAGAAGCAGGCGCTGGCCGACCTGGCGCCGAAGTTCCTCACCGTGCCCGAGGCGCAGGTGCAAGCTTTCGCGCCGCCGTCGCTGCCGGGCTCGACCGGCGGCGCGCCGATGCAGTTCGTCATCCGCTCGACCGGCGACTACCAGACGCTCGCCGACGTGGCGCTGAAGATGCAGCAGGCGGCGAAGGAGAGCGGCCTGTTCATGTTCACCGACGTCGACCTCAAGTTCGACACGCCGCAATACGCGTTCAAGATCGACGCCGACAAGGCCAACCGCATCGGCGTCAACATGGCCGACGTCGGCAACGCGCTGGCGACCATGCTCGGCGGCAATTACATCAACCTGTTCAGCCTCCAGGGGCGCAGCTATCAGGTGATCCCGCAGGCGCCGCGCGAATCCCGCCTCGGGCCGGATTGGCTGACGCGCTACCAGGTGCGCACGATGAACGGCGAGCTGGCGCCGCTGTCGGCGGTGGCGAGCGTCTCGGAAGAGGTGCAGCCCAACGCGCTGACCAGCTTCCAGCAGCTCAATTCGGCGACGCTGTCGGGCGTGCCGTTCCCCGGCCGCACGCTCGGCGAGGCGCTCGACTACCTCAAGGCGAAGGCGAAGGAGATCTTCCCCGAGGGCTTCTCCTACGACTTCCAGGGTGACTCGCGCCAGTACGAGCAGGAAGGCAACGCGCTGGCGGCGGTGTTCGCCTTCGCGCTGATCGTCATCTATCTCGTGCTGGCGGCGCAGTACGAGAGCTTCCGCGACCCGTTCATCATCCTGGTGGCGCTGCCGACCGCGCTGTTCGGCGCGATGTTGCCGCTCAACCTCGGCGGCTTCTTCGGCTTCGCCACCCTCAACATCTATTCGCAGATCGGCTTGGTGACGCTGATCGGGCTGATCGCCAAGCACGGCATCCTGATGGTCGACTTCGCCAACCGCCTGCAGGAGAGGGAAGGGCTGTCGCGCCGCAAGGCGATCGAGGAGGCGGCGGCGATCCGCCTCAGGCCGATCCTGATGACCACGGCGGCGATGGTGATCGGCGTGATTCCGCTCATCCTCGCCACCGGCGCCGGCGCGCGCTCGCGCTTCGCCATCGGCCTCACCATCTTCGCCGGCATGGCGATCGGCACCTGCTTCACCCTGTTCGTCACGCCGATGGTCTACACCTTCCTCGCCCGCGACCACGCGGCGTGGCTCGCGCGCGAGAAGGCGGCGGGGCGCCTGAAGGAGGAGGCGGGCGGGGCGGAGTGAGGCGGGGGCCCGACGGGGGGTGGGCGTCGCGCCGATGGCGCTTGACGCCATCAGCACGGTGATGGCATGATGCGCCATCATGAAGGCGGAGCTGTTGATCCGCGAGCGCCTCGTCTATGCGGACGGCGCGCTGGTCGAAATGGCGGTGTGGCGGTTGCCCGAGGCGAGCCGACCGTCGCCGCATCGCTTCAAGTACCGACTCGCCTATGTCGTCAACGGGCGGCGCGTGATCGGCTACGACAACGAGCGCGGCAAAGGCGACCATCGGCATGTCGGCGATCGCGAGGAGCCCTACGCCTTTTCCTCGATCGAGAGGCTCTTGGCCGAATTCACGGCGGAGGTCGAAGCGCTTCGGAGGCGGGAATGAAGAAGCAGGTTGTCGTCGGCGGGACCTTGAGCGAAGCCGCGGCGCGGGTTGCGGACGCTTGGCGGCGCGCCGAGCGCGGCGAGACGGTCGAGGCCGAGGACAACGTCGCCTTCGTCTCCTGGTCGGCGCTCGCCTCGCACATGACCGAGAAGCGCTACGAGCTGCTGCGCCGGCTGCGCCAGCGCCCCGCGGCCAGCATCCGCGCGCTGGCGCGCGACCTGGGCCGCGACTTCAAGCGCGTGCATGAGGACGTCGCGGCGCTGGAGGCGATCGGTCTGATCGAGCGCGAAGACGGCTTGCTGCGCGCCGACTACGACGAAATCCGCGCCACCATCCGCCTCGACGCGCCGGCGGCGTGAGGGGGCGCGGTTCGGCGGTAGCCGCGCGTGGCGAGCTGCGGCGGCTTGGCGGAGGCGTTCGACAGGCTTTCGCGATCGGAGTAATTTGAACCCCATGTCGTCGCGATCTTCGTTGCGCGAGAGCGATTTCTACGCCTGGAGCCTCGAGCAGGCCGCGCTGTTGCGCGCCGGCCGCGCCGAGGAGGCCGACCTCGCGGCCATCGCCGAGGAAATCGAGAGCATGGGCAAGACCGAGAAGCGCGAACTCGTCAGCCGCCTTACGGTCCTGTTGCTGCACTTGTTGAAATGGCGGTTTCAGCCGGCGGGGCGAGGCAATTCCTGGCGGCTGTCGATCGCCAACGCGCGCGACGAGATCGCCGACCTGATCGCCGACAACCCGAGCCTGAAATCGCTCACCGACGAGGTGACGGCTTCCGCCTACCGCTATGCGCGCCGGAAGGCGGCGATCGAAACGGAGCTGCCGGAGGAGCGGTTTTCGGAGCGCTGCCCGTGGCGCTTCGCCGAGGCGACGGACGCGGGGTTCTGGCCGGAGTAGGGGGTTGTCGCGGGCGTTTGCAGCCGCGCCCGCAGTCGCTCGCCGAACTGGAAGCGATTTCGGGCGGGGCGCGGTCGAACTTGTCGCGCACGTTGAAGAGCATGGAGCGCTTCGGCCTCGTGGAGTTGGTCGAAGGCGAAGGCCGCACGTTGCAGCCGCGCGCGCCCTATGACGAAATCCAGCTCGATCTGCCGACGGGGCGGCGGCGGCGCGTGGCGTTGTCGGCGTGAGCGCGGCGGTTGGGGAAGTTGCCGGGCAAAGAGCGGCGACCTTCGGATGGTGGGTCCGTTTGAAATTGCTGCAATGGGTCGTTAGGAAACAATTGCTGTGACACCCGACGTTCATACACTTGACCGCAGAGTCGTTGGTTGAGGTTGGCGCTAGAGCGCCTGCGGAATATCAGATTCAGCCAACTTCTCAGATCTGCCGGCGTCAATGTCGAGTACCGCCTTTATCAACTTCGGCAGAATCGTCCCTTGGAAGTCAGACCAAGCTAGTGACGCGTTTTGCGCCTGCTGATCGAGACTGAGATCTTTGGCTTGGGCGCTTGTGAGTAGTTCCATACTGAAGATGCTGGCCCATTTGGCACCCATTGGTTTCACTAAACCTATAAATAATTCCGGCTGAGCACGCGCCGCATCATAGAATGCTACTCTGGCGTCAGCAGGCGCTGGGCCGAGCACGAGCGACAAGTTCACCCTGCCTGGCGTGCTGGTGAAAGTCTTGATCTCGAACAGCAGCGCTCTACCAGAACGTGTCCACAACGTGGGATCGCAGTGAATAGAATTAAGTGACTGATCCCACGCATCGGGGATAAACCTAAGTATATTGGCACCGCGGCTTTCAATTGTCAGGCCAGAAACGCTCTCGACGCGATCCTGCAAGGCTTCCAACAGCCCACCCTGCTGAAGTCGGCATTCCCAAATGAATTCAAGAGCCTCGCTGTGGCGCTCATAGAGCTGGGCCGCCAGCTCCCGAAGTCGTTCGTCTGGCACGATATGCCTCCTCACCATTTCAACGTAGTGCCTGATGATCAGCGCGCTCTCTAACGTCCCCGAAACTCCTGCCTCTTCGGTCAGCCGTTCCAACAGGCTTGCAAGCTGAGCATAACTGAAAGGGACGTAGGCGGGATGTTCAGGGCGAAGGTCGCTGGGAGTCAGTAATACATAGAGCTTCTTGCGGTTTGGATACCGGCTTTCGACGAGCGAGTGATATCGTTCGAGCTGGCCGTCTCCGGGTTTGGCGTCGATCTTGTTTTCTATGAGCACTACGAGTTTGAGCGAGCCCACTTCGATTAGGAGGTCGATATTGTCGCGCTCCCGGTAGACTATCGCGTCCCACGGCTCTGCAACCATGAGTTCGAGTGCCATGACTGGGCGCGATTGAGCTGGCAAACTCTCCAATAACGATCGAAACACGCTGACGAGTGGGCGCGTCCCAAATCCGTGGCTACGGCCCGGCGACAACAGATAAGCGAGGAAATTTGAGTGACGTAACTCGCCCCGGACTGCGCCGACCGCCTCAAACAGATTGAAGCGCGACATGCGCGAGTGGATCGCCTGAAAGTCAGCGTCATCGAGAACGGCGCTCAGACTATCTTCGCTGATCTCTGCGCTGGTCTTGTCGATCAAAGGTGCCCCCTTCGCGCGTCGGCACGGCAGTACGGCCATGCCGCCGCTTGGACCCATCCCTCACTCCGGCCAGAACTCGGGGTCGCAAGCCTGATCCATCGTCCACGGGCAGGATTCGGGCAGATCGTCGTCGGCGAGACCGGTCTCCTTGCGCGCTTGGGTTCGCGCGTCGAGCCAAGCGTCTTCCTGCCAATCCCGGTCGCGCATCACGGCCTTCAGGCTCGGCGTTTCCTTGATCGCCAGCGCGATGCGCCTGCGTTGGTCAACGATGGTCGCTCGCCAGCTCGCGGTCCGGTTCTGCGGTTGGCTCCGCCACTTCAGCAGATGCGCCAGCAGCACGCCCATGCGGTTGGCCAGTTCGCGCTTTTCACTTCTACCCACGTCTTCGACCTCGTCGGCCAGGTGTTCGATGTCGAGTTCGGAAAACCGCCGGGCGCGCAGCAGGCGGGCCTGCTCTTGCGACCAAAGGATCACGTCCGTCTCGTAAGCCGTGGAAGTTCTTCGTTCGCCGCCGCCGCGGGGTGGACCGACCGAAGCGGCGCCGGCCTTGCTTTCTCTCATCGTCTGACCTCCTGGCGCCGCGCGGCGCGTCGCCGCAATTCACGGCAAGAGGCGCGGCCGGCGACTGCATTTACAGCGAGCGCACTATGCCGCGGTTGCGCCCATCCCGCAAACCTGCTACTTCGCCGCCCTCCACCCGTGGGAGAACGCCCGGTCGCCAGCTGGGAGCCCGTTCGCACCACGAACCTGCAACCTGGCGCGGCCGTTCGGGGCGTTTCCCCGGCGGCGCGCGCCGCAAATGGAGCAGCATTCATGGCGAAGAAAATCGCCGGCTATGTCAAGCTGCAAGTGCCGGCGGGGGCGGCCAATCCGGCGCCCCCGATCGGTCCCGCGCTCGGCCAGCGCGGCCTCAACATCATGGAGTTCTGCAAGGCCTTCAACGCGCGCACCGCGCAGCTGGAGAAGGGCGCGCCGATCCCCGTGGTCATCACCGCCTACCAGGACCGCTCGTTCACCTTCGAGATGCGGCAGCCGCCGGTCACCTTCTTCCTCAAGAAGGCGGCGGGCCTCAAGCTCGGCAAGAAGCCCGCTTCCGGCTCGAAGACGCCGGGGCGCGGCCATGTCGGCACGGTGACGAAGGCGCAGGTGCGCGAGATCGCCGAGAAGAAGATCGTCGACCTCAACTGCGAGACGATCGAAGCGGCGATGAAGATGATCGAAGGCTCCGCCCGCGCGATGGGCCTCGAGGTGGTGGGGTAAGCCATGTCCGGACACGGCAAGCGAATTCGCAAGGCGCGCGAGGCGGTCGTGCGCACCAAGCTCTACAAGCTCGACGAGGCGGTCAAGCTGGTGAAGAGCAACGCCAGCGTCAAGTTCGACGAAACGGTCGAGATCGCCATCAACCTCGGCGTCGACCCCAAGCACGCCGACCAGATGGTGCGCGGCGTCGTCAACCTGCCCAACGGCACCGGCCGAACGCTGCGCGTGGCGGTGTTCGCGCGCGGCGCCAAGGCCGACGAAGCGCGCGCGGCGGGCGCCGACGTGGTCGGCGCCGAAGACCTGGTCGCGACCGTGCAGGGCGGAACCATCGAGTTCGACCGCTGCGTCGCCACCCCCGACCTGATGCCGCTGGTCGGCCGCCTCGGCAAGGTGCTCGGGCCCCGCGGCTTGATGCCCAACCCGAAGGTCGGCACGGTGACGATGGACGTCGCCGCGGCGGTGAAGGCCTCCAAGGGCGGCGCGGTCGAGTTCCGCGCCGAGAAGGCGGGCATCGTGCAAGGATCGGTCGGCAAGGCCTCGTTCGGCGAAGCGCAGCTCACGGAGAACATCCGCGCCTTCGTCGAGGCGGTCAACAAGGCCAAGCCCTCGGGCGCCAAGGGCGCCTACATGCAGAAGGCGGCGATCTCCTCGACCATGGGGCCGGGGGTCAGGCTCGACCTGACGACGCTTCCCATCGCGCCGCCGGTCGGCGGGTAAGCGGCCTGGCCATCGAACGAATGCCTCGACGGCGCCGGGAATCGTCCGGCGCCGTTTTCGTCTGTAGGCGCGGTCGGCGGGCGCGGCGAGGAAGAGGCGGGCCGGCGGGCCGCGTCAGTTGAACCAGACGAGATAGGTCAGGAAACTGCCGCCGAACACGCTCTGCAGGTCGTTCCATTCCTTCCGGCCGATCGTCGGGCCGGAGCGCAGATAGGGAGCGGCGCCGGGGCCCGTCAGCCAGTAGACAAGGTCGAAATCGCCGGGCTGTTCGAAAAAGGCGTTGAGATCAATGCCCCATTGGTAACGCCAATGCGGCAGCAGCTTCGTTCCGTCGAGCAGCGCGTCGAACAGTTCGACGGCGTCGCGCCAGGCCTTGACCTTCGCTTCCGTCACCTGCAGCGCCGGCACGGCCGCGTTCTTTTGCTGCGGCCCCGGGATCCAGTTCTTGTCGTCGTCGGCGCGGGCGAGGATGATCGGCCACATCTGGCGGTTGAGGGCGACGACCGCCTTGAAGTGCTCGCGCGCGCGCCGCATGCGGTCAGGCTCGACGCAGCGCCAGTGGATGGAATGGACGAAGCCGATCAGGTCGGCGATCTCCGTCTCCACCTCGGGCGCGCCGCCCGCCGGGCCGGGCCGCGTCCGTTCGTAGGGCTTGGGGCTGTTCGCCCCGGAATAGAAGAAGCCGGCGTAACGGTCGAAGCTGTCGCGCCAATCGTACGCCAGCGCGAACTCCAACCCGGCCGACAGGACATGCGCGTAGGCGCGCAGCCACAGCGCGTCGGCGCGGTCGAACGTCGCCTCGAACGGCTCGGCGGGCGTCGGAATAGCCGGCGCGGGGCGGAAGGCCGACGGCCTCGCCGCCTGCGCGAGGATCGCCCCGAGCGTCTGTTGCGGATCGGCCGGTCCGGGGCCGCTGAAATGAAACTGAATCCGGTTGAGATCGAGCGTGACCTTGGCCTTCGTCTCGCCCATCGGCGCGAGCGTCGTCTCGACCTGCGCGAGGTCGTCTAGAAAGGCCTGCAGGTTCGCGCGCTGCTGCTCGTAGGAGAGCGGCTGCGGCGCGGGGTTGACGGGCAGGACCTGAAAGGCGACGCCGATCGGCGCGCCGAGCCGCCCGATCCCCAATCCGTAACGGTATTGCGCCTGGCCGAAGCGCTCGATCGCTTCGGCGAAGCGGACCA
>Ga0326728_10017005_pt1 | contig 14686 bp, 14 predicted proteins | sample MB3enrmetagenome_FD_207602 | JGI IMG/M metagenome (GOLD analysis project Ga0326728, IMG submission 207602) | Lab enriched peat soil microbial communities from McLean, Ithaca, NY, United States - MB31MN | ecosystem: Environmental > Terrestrial > Soil > Wetlands > Peat | place: USA: New York...
CGCGGAGACGAGCTCGACCTCTTCCGAACCTGCGAGCCGGCGGGCGGCTCGGACGACGGGAAGCTTCTCGTCCCGCACCCGGTCGAACGGGAGCGGGAAGTTCTCCGGGTCGAAGAAGATCTGGAGCTCCCCCTGCGTGAACGTCCGCATCCGGAACAGGACCTGGCGGGGCGCGATCTCGTTGCGGTAGGCCTTTCCGAAGATCGCGATCCCGAGCGGCAGGGCCCGGCGACCGACGTCCCACATGCGGGGGAAGGAAAGGTAGCTGCTCTGCGCGGTCTCGGGTCGCAGGTAGGCCCGTTCGCGGCCGGTCACTCCGAAGTCGAGGCCGAACATCAGGTTGAACGGCGGGGGGACGCTAAGGGTGGTCGCCCCGCAGCTCGGGCATTTCACTCCCCGCGCCCGGACGATCTCCGCGATCTCCGCGGGCGTAAGCCCGTCCACCCCTTCGGGCCGGACCTTCTCGAGGACCGTGTCGGCCCGGAAGACGTTGTGGCAGGTCTCGCACGTGATCTCGGGGTCGGTGAAATTCTCGAGGTGACCGGACGCTCGCACGACCGCCTCGGGAAGGATCTCGGCGGGGTCGATCACGTAGTAATCGTGCGATAGACCGACGAACCAGGCCGTCCAGGCGTCCTCGATCCTCCGCTTGAGCGCCGCGCCGAGCGGGCCGTAGTCGTAGAGGCCCTGCGCGCCCCCGTAGATCTCCGCGGTCGGCCAGAGCACGCCCCGACGGCGCAGTAGTGCGAACAGCTCGTCGCTCTTCATCGTCCCGCGGCTCGCTGTCGGGCCCCGGGTCGGACCCGGACGATAAGGTGTTCGGTGGTCCGCGTGACGACCTGGTAGGCCGGGTCGTCCGGGGGCAAGCGAAGGACGACCGGCGTGCCGGGCATCCCCGGAGCGACCAGGGCGGACTCCGGCTCCCCGAGCCACTTCCAGGGTTCGACGAGCGCCGCCCGGGCGAGGAACGCGGCCGAGACCGGTCGCCGACGGAGCCGGGAGGCGACGTAGGCGAACTCCATCTCCCTCCACAGCGAGGGGGCGTGGAACATCGCGTTGTCGGTTCCGAGCAGGACAGAGAGTCCGAGCCGTTCCATCGAACCGAGGTCGGGCTGGCGGGCGAACAGCGCGTTCGACCGGGGGCAGACGGCGACCGGGACGCGCTCGTCCCGTACCATCGCGAGGTCGTCGGCGGTCGCTTTCGCGAGGTGGACGAGCAGGTCCGGTCGCGGGTCCAGGTACCGCTCGGGTCTCTCCCGGACAGCTTCGCTCGCGTGGAGCGCGAACCTCTTTCCCGCAGCTCGACAGGCCCGGGCGACGGTCCGCCGCGTCTCGTCGGTCTCGTCCCGCGCGCTCGAGAGGCCGACCCCGTCCGCCACCGCGAGGAGCCGGGCGAGCTCGGTCCGGTCGACCGGTCTAGCGAGGGGACGGCCCAACGCCACGACCCGCACCGAGCCCCCGCGGGCGGCCTCGCGGAGGAGCTCCACGCCCAGCCTACCCTCTTCCCGGAAATCGACGGTCACCGCGACCCCGTCCCGGTGCATGCGGTGGAGCGAGGCGCGCATCGCTGCCACCTTTTCCCGAGGAGACGCGTTCGCGAGGAGCCGGAACTTGTAGCCGTGCGGAGGCTGGATGAGCTGAGCGACTGGACCGGGAGGGGGTTCGCGGACCGAAACCGCGTCCCCGAGATGGGTGTGGGCATTGACCGGAGCTGGCACGACGATCCCTCGGATCGTCCGCTCGCCGCGACGTCGCCCTTCGGTACCTCGTGCTCCGACCTCCGTGACCCGACCGTGGCGGAGGCGAACGTAGGCCGGTCGCGCCCCCTCGAGGTCTAGAATGGCACCTACGACGAGCATGCCGCCGTCGCTGGGAACCTTCTGGCGGCTTAAGCGGCTTACCGGGTTCCCCCAAGCGATAAGGGAGCGGGGGGCTCACCGGATTCCGCGGACCATGGCAGGTACGGTCGCCGACCGGCCCCGGGACCTCCTCGTCTCGGGCCACGTGATCATCGACCGCTTCCTATCGGTCCGTTCGTTCCCTGCCGCGGACCGGACCGTCCCCGTCCTCGAGATGCGAGCGGAGCTCGGGGGGACGGCCACCAACATCGTGCGGGCCGCCTCGAGGCTCGGGGTGGCCACCGGGCTTGTGGCACGCGTGGGAGACGGGTTTCCCGACGAGTACGTCACGGAGTTCCGGAGAGCAGGGGTTGACGTCCGCGGTCTCAAGCGCATAGGCGGAAAGCCCACCCCGACCTGCTACATCATCGAGGATCGCTCCGGGGCCCAGCGGACGCTGATCGACCAGGGGGTGATGGGGGGGAAGCAGGAAGTGACCCCCCCGGCCCGTTGGCTCGGGGAGTACTCCTGGCTCCACCTGACGACCGCGGACCCGGCGTTCCAGTTGCGCCTCAAGAAGGCGGCGCGGGCCCGCGGTCTTCGGGTGGCGGCGGACCCTGCCCAAGAGATCCATTACCGCTGGGACCGTCGGTCGTTCCGCTCGCTCCTACGCGGGTCGGAGCTCCTCTTCGGCAACCGTTCCGAGATCGCCCGCGCGCTCGAGTTCGTCGGCGCTCATCGACCCGAGGGATTGCTCGAGTTCGTGCCGCTCGTCATTCGGACCGAGGGCCGGGCCGGAGCCACCGCCTTTTCCCGGGCCGGGACGGTCCACGTCGGCGCGACCCGTCCGGTTCGGGTCCGAACGCTGGTCGGTGCGGGAGACGCCTTCCGGGGCGGATTCTACGCGGCGTGGTTCGCCGGTCAGCCCCTCTACGCCTGTCTCACGGCCGGGACCCGTAGCTCTGCTCGGTGGATCGAGGGAACGCGGTAGCGTCACCGACCCGGAGACGCTCGCCCTCGGTCGCCGAGAACAACGGTTAAGCGGTCCGTCGCCTCGGTCGGTCGTGACGCGTCGTAACCTCGCGGTCGCGATCCTTTCCATCGAGGGAACGAACTGCGACGACGAGCTTCGGGAGGCGCTCGCGACCCTCGGCGCTCGCCCCGAGATCGTCCACCTGAAACAGCTCGAGGGACGCGACGTGCTCCCCGAGGCGCGCCGTCGCCTTTCCGACTATCAGGCCCTGTTCGTCCCCGGAGGGTTCTCCGCGGGCGACTACGTGCGCGCGGGAGCGATCTTCGCCGCGCGAGTGCGGGCCGCGATTGGCGCCGAGCTCGAGGAGTTCGTGCGCAGCGGTCGGATCGTCGCCGGCATCTGCAACGGGTTCCAGGTCCTCACCGAGCTCGGCCTCCTGCCCGGCCGGCCCGGTGGACATCTCGTGACCCCCGAGGCGGCTCTCATGACCAACGACTCCGGCCACTTCGAGTGCCGCCCCACGTTCGTGTCCTGGGAAGGCGGGAACTTCCCGCCGCTCCAAGGCGTCCCGAAGGGAACGCGGTTCCTCTTCCCGTCGGCCCACGCCGAGGGCAAGCTGGTCCTCGGGAGCGAGGAGCTCCGCCGCTCGGTCGAGGAGAACGGCCAGGTCCTCTTCCGGTGGGTCGCGTCGGACGGCTCGTCCGCGACGTACCCCTGGAACCCTAACGGCTCGGAAGGGAACATCGCGGGGCTGACGAATCCGGAAGGGAACGTCTTCGGCCTCATGCCGCATCCCGAGCGCTCGTTCTTCCGCGCGCAGGCGCCGGACTGGACCCGCACGGGGTCGGCCGAAGGGTTCGGGGACGGTCAGCGGTTCTTGGGCGCGGTGCTCGCGCACGCGGAACGTCACACCTAGCGCGGACCCCGCCGGAGCTGCCAGACGTCGAGCCGCTCGCCTTCGAGGGCGCGCGAGGCGACCACCTCCACGCTCCCACCGGCGGCCGACCAACCGTGGCGGACCCGTTCCAGAGCGTCGGCGTCCTGCCGCGAGGAGACCACGACGAACGCCGCCCCGTCGGTCTTCAGGTGTTGGTCGAGCTCCTTCACCAGACGGGCGGTGACTCGACAGCCGTCCGGTCCGCCGTCCAGCGCGAGGTTGTGCCAGCGGTCGGGGTCGCGCTCCTCGGGTCGGGTCGGCAGGTACGGTGGGTTGGCCAGGAGCCGGTCGAACCGCCCGAGACCGCGAGCGAGGTCGGTCCGCACGGGTGTAAGGTCCAGGCCCTCCGCTCGGGCCCGAGCCCGCAGACGGCGGAGCGCATGGGGGTTCACGTCGGTCGCCACGACCCGGGCCCCCCGCCGCGCGGCCGCGAGGGCCGCGAGGCCGGCCCCGCATCCCACCTCGAGGAGGAGGGCGCCCGACGCCACCTCTGCGAAGGGGAGCAATAGCATCGTGTCCTCGCGCGGCGGGTACACCGGGACCCCCGGGGAGGGAAGATCGGGTCCGGCGGGGGCCGACCCATACGTTGGTGAGCCCGCTCGACGTCTTCTTATTGGCTCCACGCGTACTATCCATCCCAGCGGTATACTTGGTAATGCCTCGTCGACTTTCTCCTCCGGTCAAGATCGGGATCACGGGTCTCCCGGGCTCGGGCAAGACGCAGACCCTGCTCCGCATCATCCAGCTCCTCGAGGAGGAGGGGGTGAAGGTCGGCGGCATGGTGACGGAGCCGATCGTCGAGAAGCAGCGGCGTGCGGGGTTCCAGATCGTCGACTGGACGACGAAGGAGCACGAGGTCTTCGCCCACGAGGGGCTGAAGTCCCGGGTGCGGTCGGGTCGCTACGGTGTCAACATCGCCGCGCTCGAGGGGCTCGGGACGCGGGCGCTCGCCGAGGCACGCGAGTCCGCGGACGTGATCGTGATCGACGAGGTGGGGAAGATGGAGGTCGAGAGCGAGGTGTTCACGAAGAGCGTGATCGACACGCTCGATGCCCGCAAGTCGATCGTCATGACCCTTCACAAGAAATCCCGGAACCCCTTGCTCCAGGACATCCGTCGGAGGGACGAACTACGCCTGCTCGAAGTGACCCCGGTGAACAAGAACCTTCTCGCGTTCAAGATCGTCCACCTCATCACCGGCCGGGCCCACTAGTCCTCGCCTCCGAGGGGAGGACCGAGCTCCTCCTCCCGCTCACCGCGCCGGGCCGGGGTCCGGGTCGGCGGTCGCCGGTCTTCTACAATCCGGCGATGGCCGGAGACCGGGACCTCGCGGTCGCCTTCGCACAAGCCCTCCCCCCACCGGCGCACGGTCTACGGGCCGGCTGGGAGATGACCGCCGCGACCGGGGTGCGGGGGCTTCGTCTCCTCCGGGAATCCGGGGCGTTCCAGGCGTTCACGTTCTCGGAGTCACACCCCGAGGCGTACCGGGTCCTCCGCGAGAATACGGCTCGCTTCCCGAGCGCGCGCGCGGTGGAAGGGGACGCCCGCCTCGGTCCCCCCGGAGGATCGTTCGACTACGTCGACCTCGACCCGTTCGCGCTGCCCTCGGTTCGGTCCGCCTCGGGGGGGTCGTCGCCGTCACCGCGACCGACATGATGGTGCTCGCGGGCGCCCAGCCCTCGGCCTGCGGGCGGCGTTACGGCGCCCGGCCGGTGCGCGGTCGGCTGGGACCGGAGGGCGGTCTTCGGATCCTCTTGGCCTATCTTACGCGCGCCGCGGAGGAACTCGACCGCTCGATCCGGCCGCTGCTCTCCTACGCGCGCGACCACTACGTCCGCGCTTACGTCGAGGTTAACGGGCGTTCGGACGCGACGGCCCCCGTCGGGTTGATCGACCCCGAGAACTGGCCCGGCCCGTGGGTCGGGGACCAGGGACCGTACGGCCCCCTCTGGCTCGGCCCGCTGTTCGACGCGGAGCTCGTCGCGCGCCTCAAGGTCCCCGAGGGCGCCGCCTGCGCTCGCGAGGTCGACCAGTTTCTCTCCCGCGTGCGAGAGGAGGTCGCCGTCGATCGACCGTTCTACTTCGAGGCGAACGTTCTCGCGTCCCGACTCGGGCTCGCGGCGCCGCCGAGCCTCCGGGCCGTCCAGGAAGGCCTCCGCTCGCTCGGGTTCCGGGTCGCGCGCACGCACGCCCGACCCGAGGGGTTCCGGACAGACGCCTCCCGGCAGGTCGTTGAGGAGCTGGTCCGGCGCCTCGCGGACAGCGCCTAGTCCCAGAATACCCGGGTTCGGGCGTACGCCCGTTCCGCTCGCAGGATCTCCGTGAAGAACGCGTTGTCGTCCCGGTAGAGACGCATCAGGAGGCGGCGGGCGGTCTCCGGTCCGATCCCCCGACCGGCGAGAGCGTACAGGGCTCGTTCCCCGTAGTGAGCGACCAGCTCGGCCGAGGTGTACCCGGCGCGCACGAGCGTCTCCGTCCCAGCGGGGAGCGTCCGCTCCCGACGAGCTCGACGGCCCGGGGCGGGTTTCTCCCGAGCCCGCTTCCGCTTCGCGTAGGCGGTCAACCGGTCGATCTCCTCGGTCCGCCGGGGGGAAAGCACCGCCGAGAGCGACCCGTGGCAGAGGAGGCAGCGGCTCCCTCCCTCGGCCTTGTAGCGCGAGGGGCTCGTCGTGCGGACGAACCCGCAGCGAAGACAGACCAGGGTGAGCGGCTCTTTCGCGAGGCGTTCCTGGACCGCTTTGAGGAGTGTGGGCGGAGGCGTGTCGAGTACAGTCCGCCATTCCAGCCGTTCGAGCGGCGCGTCCGTGAACGCGGAGGGCGGAGTGGCGACCACCTCGATCGCTCCGTCCCGGATTCGCTCGAGGACCGCGACCCCGTGATCGAGGTCGTAGCGGTCGTGGAGCGTCTTCTCGAGGGTCTCCTCCCCGAGGGGGTTCGTCCGGCTGGCCGATAGCAGCGGGTCCAAGGTCCGAAGGTCCCGGGGGTCCGCCGATGCCGAGATCACCCCGAGCTTTCGGGCGACAGCGAGGAAGACCCAGCGGTAGTCGAGGCCGGACGGGATGAGGCGCTCGACGAGCGGGCGGAGCGTCGACGGCTCGATCGAGAGCGCGTCGACGAGCGTGGGCGCGTCGACGGCGACCGGTAGCTCGAGGACGAACCAGGTCGGCTCGACCGAAGCGACCTCGACACGGGCGCCGAGGCGGGCGGTGAGGAGCCCGGCGGTCGCGAGCGAGAGCGTTTCGTTCGTCCGGGTGCCGAAGCAGGCGCCGTAGACCACCACGCGGCCGTGGGAGGTGACCGTGACGCGTCGGTCCGTCGGGATCGTGCCCGCGAGGGCGGGACCCTTGCGACGTTCGTCAAGATGCGCCCGGTCCTCGGGGGAGATGGGGTACTCTCCGAACGACCCCTCGCGTCGGAGCTTCCCGATCTCCTGGGCCACGTCGAACGGCACCGGGAGGTCCTCCCCGGCCCACCGGGGCTCGCGCCCGATCTCCTGGACGGTCTCCACCAGGAGCTCGCCCTCCCGGTACTCCACCACCTTCCACGTCCGCCCGTGGAGAAGGAAGATCTCCTCCGGCTGGGCCATGATCTGGGTGAGGACGAACCGTTCGTCCAGGGTGCCGATGAGCCGGCGGGTGCCGATGTCCCGGAGGCGGTAGGTTCGCTCGTCCGGGATGAGGGAAAGCGAGGCGTAGAACCGGTGCAGGGTCCCGCGTCCCGGGGCCACCCGGTCGCCGAACCGCTTCGCGAGGCCAAGGCCGACCAGATAGTCGATGAGCTCGATCCATTCGGTGTCGGAGAGGTCGGCCGTCGCCGGCGCGTGCCGCAGCGGTCGGAGCAGCTCCGAGAGCTCGAGGCTCCCTTCCGCGCGCAGCGAGGCGACCACCTGCTGCGCCCCCGCGAGGCGGTGGCGGGTGCGCCAAGAAACCGGTTCGATCAGCCCCGCGTCGGCCCTCCGGGCCAGCACCGCGGCCTCTTCGAGGTCGTCGTCGTCCAGCGAGAGGACCGTACCGTGGATCGTGCGGTCCAAGCGGTGGCCCGATCGGCCGACCCGTTGGACGAGGCGACCGACCTGGTGCGGCGAGCCGAACTGGACGACGTGGTCGACCCCACCGATGTCGATCCCGAGCTCGAGGGAGGAGGTCGCGACCAGCGCCCGGAGCTGGCCGTCCCGGAAGGCGCGCTCCGCCTCCTCGCGGACCTCTCGGGAGAGGGAGCCGTGGTGGACCGCGATCGGAAGGTCCGGCGCGAGTTTCTGGAGACGCGCCGCGAGACCCTCGGCCGTCGGACGCGTGTTGACGAAGACGAGGGTCGTCCGGTGCTCCCGGATCTCCTCTTCGACCGCCCGAAGACCGTCGAGCAGCTTCGCGTCGGCCTTGAGCTCGCGGACCAGGGATTCGTCCAGCGGCGGTCTCCCCCCACCGGGTCGACGCGCGGTGAGCTCGAGCGGCCGCCGTTCCTGAGCGACGCGGACCTGGACGACCCGCGGGACCGGAGAGAGGAAACGAGCCACCTCGTCCGGGTTCCCCACGGTCGCCGAGAGGCCGATCCGGCGGACCGCCCTTCCCGCGAGCTTGTCGAGCCGCTCGAGAGTGATCGAAAGTTGCGCCCCCCGGTCCGAGCCGACGAGCTCGTGGACCTCGTCGATCACTATCGTGCGGACGTTCCGGAGGGATTCCCGGAGGCGGACGCCCGTGAGCAGAAGCTGGAGGGTCTCGGGCGTCGTGAGCAGAAGGTCCGGCGGCCGGCGGGACTGGGCCAGACGGGCCGCGGTCGGCGTGTCCCCGTGTCGGACGGCCGCGCTCAAGCCGACCTGCTTCACGAGCGCGACGATGCGATGCTCGAGGTCCCGGTTCAGGGCCCTCAGCGGGGTGACGTAGAGGATGGAGATCGGCGGCGTCGGGTCGCCGAGACGGCGCGAGAGCAGCGGCAGGAGGACCGCTTCGGTCTTCCCCGTTCCCGTGGGAGAGAGGAGGAGGGCGTCCGCCTCCGTCGCGAGGAGCGGGAACGCGAGACGCTGGATCTCGGTAGGCTCGATGAGCCCCTGTTCTCGGATGGCGGCCTCGAGCCGAGGGTCAAGGGTCGTGAAGACGGAGGGCGGTCCGGCCATGGACAGACCGAACGAGCCCGGCGGAGCGGAAAGGGATGACGGGCGGCTAGGGCTCGTTCGGGGGGTCGAGGTCCAGCATCTTCAGGCCGTAGCTTTCGACGAGCGGGCGGCCGAACGTGCGGCCGGGGAAGGTCTCGACCAGGACCTCCTGGATCGTCCCCACCGTCGCCCGGAGAAGGTGGCCCCCGACGACCCGATGGTCCGGGCCGGCCAGGGCCACGTGGAGGTGGAGGGACGGAGCGCCGCCGGCGCGCGCGATCGTCCCATGAAGCGAAACCACCTCATGCGGCACCGTCAGCTCCTCCGTGCGGTACTGGGTTCCGTCCCAGTAACCGAAGGTCGTCCGACGGAGCATCCCGACCCCGAACACCACGGTCCCGGCGCGAACGTTCTCGCGCTGCGCGAACCCCGAGATCGCCTCGAAGAGGTCCTCGCCGTCCTCCAGTCGCAGCATCCATCGGCTCCCGTCGCGGACCGCCTGCATCGGCTTCCCCTACGGAGTCGACCGCTATGGAGATTGCACCTGCCCCGAACGGCCCCTATCACGCCACGAAACCGAATGCCGGGAGCTCAGGCCGTGGCCTTCCGACCCGTCCGCTACGCGGAGGATCCTCCTTGCGGCGGCGGGGGGGTTGAGTATTAATGGTTCTTTCCCGTCCCAACAAACCGGCACCGGGTCAGCATGGCGGAGCCAAGCCAGGTCGGTCCGAAACCCGCGGCGGCCGCCCCGACCGCTCGGTCGGGACCCGCCTATCCCTTCGGTGCCGTCGTGCTGAGCTTCGCGGGCGCGCTCTTGATCCTCCTCGAAGGGGTCTACCTGGTCTCGACCCGCGTGAACGCCCCGTTCAACGATTTCGTGCCCTCGGGCCCGCTGATTCCTTCGGTCCAGGTCTTGGGTTCCTTGGCTTGCATCGAAGGCGCCGCGATTCTGGCATTGGCCCTTTGGGTCTACACCCAGCCCGAGTTCCATACCGTCGTCGGGATCGGCTCCCTGACAATCGCCCTGTTAAGCCTCTACTCCGGCGGGGGCTTCCTCGCCGGGGCGACGCTCGCATGGGTCGGGGGCATCCTCGCCATCTACCATAGGGCGGGCTCGTCCGCCGCCGGAATGTTCACGCCAGAAGACCTCGAAGAGGACCCGGTCATCGAGGCCGACGTTCTCGCCGCCGAAGCGCACGCGACGAATCCCGGGCCCGACGGAAGGTGAACGGTCGACCACTGTTCGGCCCTCCGCTTGCCGCGGCGGGAGCCGGTCCCCGCGAATCGGTGTTCCATCACCTCTAGCAGAAGCGGTAATCCACCTCCCAGCTCCCGGGAACAACGGTGGATGGGACGATGGCAGAGGCTCGGGGCGGTTTCGAGGTGACGATGAAGGCAGACCCGCACGCCGATAGCGCCGAGGGCACGGTCCTCGGATCGATGGTCGTGAAGAAGCGGTTCCACGGGGACCTCGTGGCCTCCGGCCGGGGGCGGATGCTGACCGGAATGACCGCCGTGGAAGGTTCCGCGGGGTACGTGCTCCTCGAACGGGTGAAAGGAAGGCTGGACGGACGCGCCGGCAGCTTCCTCTTGCAGCATTTCGGGATCCTGGACCGTGGCGTGCCACGACAGACGATCGAGGTCGTCCCGGACTCCGGCACCGGCGAGCTCGAGGGATTGCGGGGACGCATGACCATTCGTGTCGTGGGGGGCGTGCACTCCTACAAGCTCGAGTATCGGCTCCCCGCCCCCTCGCGACGCGCCCGAAGACCCGCTTCGACGACGTACCGGCGAAGGAAAGGGTAATGCACCGAGGACGGTAGAACGGAGGAATGTCCTCTTCCCTCTCATCCCCCACTCCGCTTCGCACAGCCGACGAGGTCGTCGCGCGTATCCGCGACGGAGGTCGGGCGGTGGTCGCGCTCTCCGGCGGTGTGGATTCCTCTCTGGTCGCGGCGCTCGCGTTCTCGGCCCTGGGCCCGGAAGCGCTCGCGGTCACCCTCGCGGGGCCGGCGGTCTCCGGCAACGAGGTCTCTCGGGCGCAGCACGTCGCGTCATCGATCGGTGTGGAACACGTCCTGTTGACGGCAGACCCACTCGCCCGCGCCGAGTATCGGGAAAACCGACCGGACCGGTGCTACTTCTGCCGGACCGTAGAGACGTCCGTCCTTCGCGAGTTCGGGGCGACCCGGTCGGCTCGCCAGTACCTGGACGGGGTGCATCGGGACGACCTGACCGACGACCGACCCGGGCTCCGCGCGATGGACGAAGCCGGGTTCTCTCATCCGCTTCTGTGGGCGGGGTGGGGAAAAGTCGAGGTTCGGGCCGAGGCCCGTCGCCGAGGTCTCCCGAACTGGGACCAGCCGTCGGAGGCGTGCCTCGCCTCCCGCATCGCGCACGGCGACCCCGTTACGCGAGAGCTCCTGGCGCGCATCGAGTCGGCCGAAGCAGTGCTGCTCGGCCTCGGGTTCCGGCGGGTCCGGGTGCGCGTCCACGGCGGAACGGCCAGGGTCGAGGTCGACCCGTCGGAGGTCTCTCGCCTCCGCGCGGAACCGCTCGCGAGCGAGGTCGCTCGCCAGGTCTCGCGCCTGGGTTTCACGAACGTGACGATCGACCCACGAGGGTACCCGGGAACGTCTCGGGGTCTGCCCATCGTGCCATGACCCCGAAGCGCGACGTCCGCAAGGCCTCGGACCTCCTGCCCGGCCAGTTCCAGCTCGAAACCGACATGGTGCCCCAAGGCGACCAGCCGGAGGCGATCGACAGCATCGTACAGCGGGTCGAGCGGGGAGAGAAGTTCGTCACCCTGCTCGGAGTGACCGGCAGCGGCAAGACGTTCACGATGGCGCACGCGGTCGCGCGCCTCCAGCGCCCGACGCTGGTCATCAGTCCCAACAAGACGCTCGCCGCCCAGCTCGTGAGCGAGTTCCGGGCGCTCTTCCCGAAGAACGCGGTCGAGTACTTCGTCAGCTACTACGACTACTACCAGCCCGAAGCGTACGTCCCCCAGATCGACCTCTACATCGAGAAGGACGCCTCCATCAACGAGGAGATCGACCGCCTCCGACACCGAGCGACCCAGGCGCTCCTCACCCGACGGGACGTCCTGATCGTCGCCTCCGTGAGCTGCATCTACGGCCTCGGCTCTCCCGAGGACTACCGGGCCTCCGTCGTCGACCTCGCGGTCGGCCAGGAGATCTCGCGGCAGACGCTCCTCGAGCAGCTGGTCCGGATGAAGTACAACCGCAACGATGTCGAGCTGAAGCGGGGCCGGTTCCGCGTCCGCGGCGGGACGATCGACGTGATGGGGGCCGGCGAGACCGTCCACCGGGTGGTGCTCGACGGGAGCACGATCCGGGAGATCGTGGAGCTCGACCCCGTGACCCAGGAGGAACGCCGGGCGCTCTCCGACCTCGCGGTGTTCCCGGCGACCCACTTCCTCACCGTCGACGAACGTCTCCGCGGGATCCTGAACGAGATCGAGAAGGAACGGGACGCGCGGGTGAAGGAGCTGAAACAGGAGGAGCGGATCGTCGAGGCCCAGCGCCTCAAGGGGCGGGTCGACTACGACCTCGAGATGATCCGGGAGACCGGCTACTGCTCGGGGGTCGAGAACTACGCCCGCTACTTCGCCGGTCGCCGCGCGGGCGAGCCGCCGTACACGCTCCTCGACTTCTTCCCGGACGATTTCCTCACGTTCATCGACGAGTCCCACGTCACGATCCCACAGATCCAGGGGATGTACAAGGGCGACCGGAGCCGCAAGGACAACCTGGTCGAGTTCGGCTGGCGCCTTCCCTCCGCCCGCGACAACCGTCCCCTCAAGTTCCCCGAGTTCCTGACCCACGTCCCGCAAGCCGTGTTCGTTTCGGCGACGCCCGGACCGTTCGAACGGAAGGTATCGAAGGGTCTCGTCGAGCAGATCATCCGTCCGACCGGTCTCGTCGACCCCCCCATCGAGGTCCGGCCGCTGAAGGGGCACATCGCCGACCTCATGGCCGAGCTCAAGGCGTGCGTCGCGCGCGGGGACCGGGCGCTCGTGACCACCCTCACGAAGGCGACCAGCGAGGAGCTGGCGAACTACCTCGCGAACCAGGGGTTCCGGGTCCGCTACCTCCACTCCGAGGTCGAGACGATGAAGCGGGTCGAGATCCTCCGTGACCTTCGGCTCGGGGAGTTCGACGTGCTGGTCGGGATCAATCTGCTGCGCGAGGGGCTCGACCTGCCCGAGGTCAGTTTCGTCGCGATCCTGGACGCCGACAAGGAGGGGTACCTCCGCAGCGAGACGTCGATCGTCCAGACGTCGGGTCGCGCGAGCCGCAACGTCGAGGGGAAGGTCGTCCTGTACGCCGACCGGGTCACGGGGTCGATGCAGCGCGCGATGGCCGAGATGGCCCGTCGTCGTGAGACCCAGGTCGAGTACAACCGCGTCCACGGCATCGTGCCCGAATCCATTCGCAAGGAGGTACGTTCGCTCCTCGCCCCGGAGGCAGAGGCGCCGTCCGGCGAGCTCTCCACGAGCGGGCTCGGGCGGTACTGGAAGGACAAGCTCCCGCTGCTCCTCACGAACCTCGAGGAGGAGATGCGCCTCGCGGCGGAGCGTCTCGACTTCGAGGAGGCCGCGCGCATCCGAGACCGTCTGCGCGAGATACGACGCTCGAACCCGACGGCGCGTTCGTCCGCACGAAAGGCCGGGGCGCCCTCCTAGGCAAGACCGCTTTCCCACCGGGTAAAGACGGTTTTATTACGTGCCGGAGGCGTTCGCGCTTCGTGGTCGGCGTCCGCACTCCCGAAGCGACGGGGCTCGCGGGCCTTCGGCGAGGCGGCACGGTCACCGAGCTCCTCTTCCTCTACGAATGCGCCACCCTCGAGCCGACCCAGCTACGGCCGATCGCGGAGCGTCTCGGGCTCACGGTGCAGGCCGTCTCGCACTCCTTCCGACAGCTTCGGCGCCGCGGCCTCGTGACCGTCCGGGACGGCCGGTACCGGCCGACGGTCGAAGGGGTCGCTTGGCTCCATGAGACGCTCCGTCGCCTGGGGGACGACCTCCGGCAACGGATCGAGCGGGTCCACGTCATCCGGTCCACCCGCGCCCTCGCGCTCGACGACCTCGCGGAAGGGGCCGCCGTCTCCCTCGAACTCCACCACGGCCTGCTCTCGGCCCGCCCGGGCGGAGGCGGACCCTCCCGGGGTCGTGTGCAGAAGGGCGGTCGGAGGGGTTCGCTAGTCGAGGTCTCGGACCTTGAGGGGATCGTCCCCCTCACCCCGGCCCCGATCTCGGTGCGCACCCTCGCTTCGAGCGACCTCGCCGACCCTCGCCTGGCGACCCGAGTCCGGAACAGCCTGCCCTCCGACCCTCTCGCGCTCGTCGCCGCCGAGGGCCTCGAGGCGTTCCACGCCCTCTCGAGTGCGGGCTCGCGTTCGGTCCTCCGCTTCGCCGCCGGAACGGCCTGCCTCGAGGCCTCCCGGCTCGGCGTACCGAGCTACATCCTGGTCCTCGAGAGCGATCTTCCGTATCTCCTCGCCCAGTTCGCGGGTCCCTCTCCCCCTCCGCTCGAGGTCGCGCCCCTTCCCCGCGGGGGAAAGCCACGCCGGTCGGCTCACTGAGGGACGGGGACGGTCGGCCGGGCGGAAAGGGCCGCGAGCATCTCGGCTGTCCCGGACACGGTCCGGGCGCCCTTGTCCCGGAGCTCCGCTTCGAGGGCGCGGGCCCGTCCTCCGGTGAAATCCCACTCCTCTCCCGGCGCCCTCCGGACCAGGAAGATCGGCACGCGCCCGAGCGACCGCCGGACCTCCTCGAGGTTGGGCAGGTTGGACGGTCCGACGGGGAACGGCGCCACCACGATCGC
>Ga0326728_10017006_pt1 | contig 14686 bp, 11 predicted proteins | sample MB3enrmetagenome_FD_207602 | JGI IMG/M metagenome (GOLD analysis project Ga0326728, IMG submission 207602) | Lab enriched peat soil microbial communities from McLean, Ithaca, NY, United States - MB31MN | ecosystem: Environmental > Terrestrial > Soil > Wetlands > Peat | place: USA: New York...
CAGGTTTGATTTCGGAGTTACGTTGCTTGTCGGATCGCAAGGCGAGTTATTGACGGCGGCTGACACGATCTTGATCACGCCTGCATTCGACACGACTCCGGTCAGCGGATTGCTAGTCAGATTGGTGCGTACAGAAAGCCTCTGCAGGCCGTCATGTGTTTGCACGCAGCCACAGCACTCAGTCAATTGCTGGTCTTGGTCGAACACGTAGATCATCGCGCACAGGTTTCCGTAGGTCAGGCCGGGATTGTCGATGCGGATCCAGGCTGCGGGTGCAGCTGTCACGGTGTTGTTATCAAAGTAGTTGACTTTGTAAACATCGGTGGTTTGCGCAAGAGCGACGCTTGCGCCAATCGCCAGGGCGGCGGCTCCCAGAGCGAGAGTGAGGAATTTTCCCAGGGCAGCTTTCATTTAAGACCTCCTTCGCGCATCCTCAGCCTGCGACCTGCGTAAGCTGCCAGCGCTGCCCCAAATGTAGCGATGGACAAGAGTAATGCAATCGTCCACTTTAGCTAAGCCGCGCACCTATCCTCAGGACCTAATTCAGAAGAAGTAGTCTCGCCAGAAGCCGAAAGAGCCGCTGATTTGCGCGGGCAGGGATGCCCGCGCTACAGCCGGCGCTGCGAAATAGGCCGACGGTCCACCGGTATACCGGGCGCTAACTTTCCATCGAGGATAGAGGCAACCAGGCGGCCTGCTGGGTCCAGCGCGACGATGTTGGCGGAGCGGCCCACGGCGATGGACCCGAGTTGGCCGCTGAGGCCGGCGAGGGCTGCGGGGTTGGTGGTGAGGAGCGGGAGGGCCTGTTCGAGCGGCCAGCCGGTGAAGGCCAGGAAGTTTTCGAGGGCGCGGTCAAGGGTGAGCGTGCTGCCGGCGAGGACTCCGCGGGCGGTAGCGCGCCCTCCAGAGACCTGGACGGGGAAACCGCCGAGCGAGTACTCGCCGTCGGGCATTCCGGCGGCGCTGATCGAATCTGTCACGAGAATTCCGCGAGCCGGACCTTTCGCGCGCGCCCAGAGTCGGACGATTTCGGGAGCGACGTGGATGCCGTCGGAGATCAGTTCGGCGAAAACGGAATCGTCGGCAAGGACCGTGCCGGCGATGCCCGGCTCGCGATGATCGAGCGGGCGCATGGCATTAAAGGTGTGCGTGGCGCTGACGGCTCCGGTGGCTATGGCGGCGCGGGTTTCGGCGGCTGTGGCGTTCGAATGACCCAATGACACGCGGACGCCGCGCCGCGTGGCGTGGGCGATGAGTTCGAGCGCGCCCGGCAGCTCGGGAGCTAGGGTCATCAGGCGGATCTGGCCCTCGGCGGCCTCGAAGATGCGGTCGAAGAGGGCCGGGTCGGGGGCGAGGAGGTGCTCTTCTGGCTGGACGCCGCGCTTGAGATGCGAGAGGAACGGGCCTTCGAGATGGATTCCGACCGGAAGCGCGATGGGTTCGCCCGCAGCGCATTCGGCGATGAGGCGGGGATTGCGGATGAGGGCGGCGAGAGCGGAAACCGAGCGCAGGATTGCGTCGAGGGGCGCAGTGACGGTGGTGGGCAGAAAGGTGGCGGTTCCGTGGGCGGCGAGAAAGCGGCCGATGGAGGCAAGGGCCCCGGGAGTGGCTTCCATGGCATCGTGACCGCAAGCGCCGTGGATGTGCACGTCAAAGAAGGCCGAGGCGAGGGTGGCCGAGGGAAAGCGAAGGGCTTCGTTGGAGCTCTGCGCTGCGCTGCCGATAGAGACCATGCGGCCCCCCTCTATGTCGATGCGGGGTTTGGTGTGGAGGGTGGTGCCGTCCCAGAGCCGATCGGCGGTGACGCGGGTGTGCATGGGTCAAATTATTGCAGGCAAGAGGGCAGCGAGTCAGCGAGTTGGCGGGTCAGCGAGTTTGCGGGATGCGGTGGGGTTTCCCATCCATCGCGTCCGCCCCGGCGGACTGCGCGATGGACGGGCACGGGAGTGGAGTGGCAAGCTGGGGTCCGCTGCGCGGACATTGACAGGTTAGCGAGTTAGCGGGGACCGGTGTCGCAGCAAACCCCTAGCCGCTGGTATCCTATATGTGAGCCCGGAATCGGACCATAAAGCGTCATGCCGCACTGTGGGAACATGCGTCTCCGTGTGTTTTACATCACTGCGGGTGGAGATTCGCGGGAAGAGACTCAACCATGCGGCGGTGAAAATTTCCCCCTGCCGCTCCCACGAGGCATAGCGAATGAGTGAAGAACTGGCACTGAACAACGAAGAGAAAACTGTGATTATGGACGCGAACGAGGCGGCGGCCTCGGTTGCCTACCGTTTGTCGGAAGTGATCGCCATCTATCCCATCACCCCCTCGTCGCCGATGGCCGAGTGGGCCGATCAGTGGCGCTCGGAAGGCAAGGAGAACATCTGGGGCGCGATGCCCATTGTGGAAGAGATGCAGAGCGAAGGCGGCGCGGCGGGAGCGCTGCACGGGGCGCTGCAGGCTGGGGCCTTCGGGACCACGTTTACGGCCTCGCAGGGGCTGCTGCTGATGATCCCGAACATGTACAAGATCGCCGGTGAGCTGACCCCGGCCACGATGCACGTAACGGCGCGCACCATCGCCACGCATGCGCTGTCGATCTTCGGCGACCAGTCGGACGTGATGGCCTGCCGGTCGACGGGATGGGCGATGCTGGCGTCGAACTCGGTGCAGGAGGCGTGCGATCTGGCGCTGGTGGCGCAGATCGCGACGCTGGAGTCGCGGATCCCGTTCATGCATTTCTTCGACGGCTTCAGGACCTCGCACGAAGTGGGCAAGATTGTGCCCATCAGCGATGAGACGATCCGCGCGATGCTGGACGACAAATACCTGATCGCCTACCGCGAAAGCGCACTCTCGTCCGACCGGCCGCGCATCCGGGGAACGGCGCAGAATCCGGACGTGTTTTTCCAGGCGCGCGAGGCGTGCTCTCCTTACTACGCGGCGCTTCCGGGAATCGTGCAGTCGGTGATGGACCGCTTTGCAGCGCTCACCGGGCGGAAGTACAAGCTCTACGACTACTACGGCGCGCCGGACGCGGCGCGGGTGATGGTGATCATGGGCTCGGGCGCCGAGGCGGCCGAGGAAGTGGTGGATGCGCTGACCAAGCAGGGCGAAAAGGTGGGCCTGCTGAAAGTGCGGCTCTACCGGCCATTTGACGCGAAGGCGCTGCTGGCGGCGCTGCCCAGGACGGTGAAGGCGATTGCGGCGATGGACCGCTGCAAGGAACCGGGCGCGGCGGGCGAGCCGCTCTACCAGGACCTGGTGACGACCCTGTTAGAGAACAAGATGAACCTCGCGTATGCAGAAGTGCCGAAGATCATCGGCGGCCGCTACGGGCTGTCGTCGAAGGAGTTCACGCCGGCGATGGTGAAGGCGGTCTTCGACGAGCTGACGAAGAACGATGCGAAGAATCACTTCACGGTGGGAATCAACGACGATGTCAGCCACACCAGCCTGAGCGTAGACGCCTCGTATTCGACCGAAGATCCGAAGACGGTGCGTGCACTGTTCTACGGGCTGGGCTCCGACGGTACGGTGGGCGCCAACAAGAACTCGATCAAGATTATCGGCGACCAGACGGACAACTATGCGCAGGGCTACTTCGTGTACGACTCGAAGAAGTCGGGGTCGATGACGACCTCGCACCTGAGGTTCGGGCCGAACCCGATCCGCTCGACCTACCTGATTAGCCAGGCCAGCTTCGTGGCCTGCCACAACTTCAGCTTCCTGGAAAAGATGAACGTGATCGAGGCGGCGATGCCGGGAGCGGTGTTCCTGCTGAACTCTTCGTGGCCGGCCTCGGAAGTGTGGAACAAGCTGCCGAAGAGCATGCAGGAGGAGATGATCCGGAAGAAGATCGAGTTTTACGTGATCGACGGCTACAAGGTGGCGCGCGCAGCGGGGATGGGCACGCGCATCAACACGATTATGCAAACGTGCTTCTTCGCCATCAGCGGCGTGCTGGAGCGCGAGGACGCGATCAAGCAGATCAAGAAGGCGATTTACAAGACTTACGGCAAACGCGGCGAAGCGGTGGTCGAGAAGAACTACGCGGCCGTGGACGCGGCGCTGGCCCACCTGGAAAAAGTGGAGTTGCCGGCCGAGGCTTCGTCGAGCTTCGACCTGATTCCGGCGATCTCCGATAAGGCTCCGGAGTTTGTGCGCAACGTGCTGGGCGAGATGGCCGCGGGCCGGGGCGATCTGTTGCCGGTAAGTGCGCTGCCGGCCGGCGGGGCGTTCCCGGTGGCCACTTCGCAATGGGAGAAGCGGAATATCGCACAGTTCATTCCGGTGTGGGACGAGAGTCTGTGCATCCAGTGCGGCAAATGCGTAATGGTGTGCCCGCATGCGGTGATCCGCTCGAAGGTCTACCCGCCGGAACTGGCCGACCAGGCGCCGGCCACCTTCAAGTGGGCCAAGGCCAAGTGGAAGGGAATGGACGATCAGCGGTATACGCTGCAGGTGGCGCCGGAAGACTGCACGGGCTGCGCTCTGTGCGTGGAGGCTTGCCCGGCGAAGAGCAAGAGCGATTCCAGCAAGAAGGCCATTAACATGACGCCGCAGGAGCCGCTGCGCGAGCCGGAGCGGAACAACTGGGAGTTCTTCCTGGGATTGCCGGAAATGGACCGCGGCAAGCTTTCGCATACACAGGTGAAGGATCTGCAACTGATGCAGCCGCTGTTCGAATTTTCGGGCGCCTGCGCGGGTTGCGGCGAGACTCCGTACATCAAGCTGCTGACGCAGTTGTTCGGCGACCGGCTGTACATCGCCAACGCGACGGGCTGCTCATCGATCTACGGGGGCAACCTGCCGACGACGCCGTACGCCGTCAATGGCGAAGGGCGCGGGCCGACATGGGCCAATTCGCTGTTTGAGGATAACGCGGAGTTCGGATTTGGAATGCGCGCGGCGCTTGACCAGCAGAAGGCCTTTGCCGAGACGCTGGTGACGCGGTTGGCGCCCCAGATCGGGGCGTCTCTGGCGACAGAGCTGGCGGGCGCGACGCAAAAGACCGTGATGCGGCTGGCGACCCAGATCGGGGGGGCGCTGGCGGCAGAGCTGGTGGGTGCAAAGCAAAACACCGAGGCGGAGATCAACGCGCAGCGGGAACGGGTGAAGGAACTGCGCGCGAGACTGGCAGGCATCGAGGGCTCCGACGCCAGGAACCTGGAGGCAATTGCCGACGCGCTGGTGCGCAAGAGTGTGTGGATCCTGGGCGGGGACGGCTGGGCATTCGACATCGGCTTCGGCGGGCTGGACCACGTGCTGGGCTCGGGCAAGAACGTGAACGTGCTGGTCCTGGACACTGAGGTCTACTCGAACACCGGCGGCCAGGCGTCGAAGGCGACGCCGCGCGGCGCCGTGGCCAAGTTCGCGGCCAGCGGCAAGGGCAGCGGGCGGAAAGATCTGGCCATGGAAGCGCTGAGCTACGGTTCGGTTTACGTGGCGCAGGTCGCGCTGGGCGCCAACGACACGCACGTGATCAAGGCCTTCCAGGAGGCCGAGGCGCACGACGGGCCGTCGATCATTATTGCCTACTCCCATTGCATCGCGCACGGATACGACCTGGTGCATGGGCTGGAGCAGCAGAAGCTGGCAGTGCAGTCGGGCTACTGGCCGCTGATGCGTTACAATCCGTCTTTGCGCGAAGAGGGCAGGAATCCGTTCCTGCTGGACTCGAAGGCGCCCTCGATCCGGCTGAAGGATTACGCCTACCGCGAAGCGCGGTACACGATGCTGGCGCGCTCGAATCCCGAAGTGGCGGCAGAGCTGCTCAACGAGGCGCAGGACGACGTGGAGCGGCAGTGGCGCGTGTATTCGGCGCGCGCAGCCATGCCGGGCCGCGGCGAGACCCCGAACGTCGCTCCCGCGGAGAAACCGGGCGCAGCGCCGGCGGCAGCGGCCGCAGGAGGTGAGGAATGACAGATTTATCGGTACAGTATCTGGGCATGAAACTGAGCGGCCCGATCATGGTGGCATCGACGCCGCTGTCGGGGTCGGCAGACAATGTGCGGCGGATGGAGGACTCCGGCGCCGCAGCCATCGTGCTGACCTCGCTCTTCGAGGAGCAGCTGATTCTGGAGTCGAAGACGCTGGACGAGGACCTCTCCCGTGGCACCGAGTCGTTTGCCGAGTCGCTCGGCTACCTGCCGGACCTGGGCGATTACCGCATGACGCACGAGACGTACCTCGAACACCTGAGGCGCACCAAGGAAGCGGTGAAGATCCCGGTGCTGGCCAGCCTGAACGGCGTGACGCCCGGCGGATGGGTGCGGTATGCCAAAGACCTGGAGCAGGCCGGAGCGAACGCCATCGAGCTGAATACCTTTGCGCTGGCCACGGAGCCCGGCGAGGATTCGGAGGAGATCGAGAAGCGGCTGTTCGATCTTGTAGGAAGCGTCTGCTCGGTAGTGAAGGTTCCGGTGGCGGTGAAGATCTCGCAGTTGTACACGAGCATTCCCAACGTGGCGGCAAATCTGGAGAAGGCCGGGGCGCGCGCGCTGGTACTGTTCAACCGTTTCTACCAGCCGCAGTTCGACATCGAGGCTCTGGAAGTGAAGCCCACGCTGAACTTCTCCACCTCGTCGGAGCTGCTGACACGGCTGCACTGGGCGGCGATTCTTTACGGGCAAGTGGGAATCGACATGGCGATCACCGGGGGCGTGCACTCAGCCGAGGATGTGCTCAAGTCGATCATGGCCGGAGGCGCTGTGACCCAGATGGCTTCGGCGCTGCATATTCACGGCATCGAGCACATCAACCGCGTGCTGGCCGACCTGAGCTACTGGCTGGAAAAGCACGAGTACGCCTCGCTGAGCGAGACGCGGGGCTGCCTGAGCCGGCGCTCGGTGCCGGACACCTCGCCCTACGATCGCGGCAACTACATCAAGACGCTGAGCTCGTACAGCATGAAGCAAACGCTGGCGGCATTTTAGGGCGCTGAGGTTCCAGATGGCTGCATTCGGCCGCGCCGTTAGGCGCGGCCGTTGCTTTTGGGGCGGACAGAAAGCCGGGCTGACCGCCGCAGCACGTATCCGCAAACTCGATCCCGAAAGAGCGGAATCAGTCCTGTAAAACGCGCAGCAAGGTCTGTTCCAGCACTTTGCAGGCCTCCGGCAGAGCGGCCTCAACGGCAGCGCTGAAGGATTCGCCCAGTTCCGTCGAGCCGGCGCCCATGGTGAGAAGGAGCGCCTGGACGGGCTGGGAACCGTAGTAATCGCGAGCGAGAGCGAGCAGTTCGCCGGCCCCCAGGTGATGCGTCGATAGACCCTGGGAGGAGGGGACTGCCGCGACGGACGTAAGCGAGACCTCGCCCGGCACTGCCTCAATGGAGCAGTCGAGAAAGAGGACCGAAGAGGCGCGGGCGACCTCTTCGACGAGTTCGAGAGTCCATTGGTGGCGGCTGATGACGCGCAGGCCTTCGAGAGCGGCAAAGCGCTCCTCGGCCCACTCAGCCAGCCAGGGGCCAACGCCATCGTCACCGCGCAGCGTGTTGCCGCAGGCGAGCAGGAGGCAGCGGGTTGGTTCGGTCGAGGTCATCGTAAGAGCGAGGCAGCTAGTCAGCGAGTCAGCTAGTTAGCGGTGTTAGCGGAGTTAGCGATGTTAGCGATCTGTCTGGAAGCAGGTCGTAAGCAGGCACATTCTTTTCGAATGAAAAAGGGGACGGTTTTCGCACCGTCCCCTCTCATCGTACTTCTTACGGCCGGCTTACCGCGCGATGCGATCTACCTGCTTGCCTTCGGCGTCAACCAGTGTGAGCTCGAGCGGCATCTGGCCGGCGGCGTGGGTGGAGCAGCTGAGGCACGGGTCGAAGCAGCGGATCACCGCTTCGATGCGGTTCAGCGCGCCTGCGGTGAATTTGCCGTCCTTGACGTAGGCGCGGGCGGCCTGCAGAACGCCGCGGTTCATGGCGTTGTTGTTGTGGCCGGTGGCGACGACCATGCTGGCCCAGACCATCTTGCCGTCATCGTCGACCTTGTACTGATGGTGCAGCACGCCGCGCGGGGCCTCGATCATGCCTGCGCCGTAGTTGCGGTTGACGCCGGCCGTCGAGCGCACGTGCTTTTCGGTGATGCGCGGATCGGCGAGTAGTTCTTCGATGCGCTCGAGACCGTAGAGGGCCTCGACGAGGCGCGCGTGGTGGTAATAGAAGGAGCTGTGCACGGGGCCCTTGGCGAGCTGCTTGAACTCGGCCAGTTCCTTATCGGCCTTGGGCGTGCCCATCTTCTTGACCACGTTGAGCCGCGCCAGCGGGCCCACGCGGTAGCTGCCCTCGGGGTAGCCGAGGGGCTTGTAGTAGGTGAATTTGGTGTAGCTGTACGGCTCGACGGCCTCGCCGAAGACTTCGGCAAAGCGGGGAGCGTTCATGCCGTCCTCGATGATGTTCCCTTCGGGGTCGATGAGGCGCAGCTCACCGTCGGTGATCATGAACGATTCGTCCTCGCCGAGGAGGGCGAGGTAATTGGACGGGTAGTTGGCGAAGACCTCGGCCTCGGCCTTGAAGTTGGGCGCGATCTTCTTATAGGCCTCGAAGGCGGCATTGAGGAAGCCGTAGGCCTCGGGAAGCATGCCGAGGATCTGGTCGCGCTTGGCCTCGGAAAGAGGCTCGGTGACTCCGCCGGGGATGACCCAGCCGGTGTGAACGCGCTTGGAGCTGAGCAGCTCGATGACGGTCTGGCCGAAGCGGCGCAGGCCGATGCCGGCGAGGCCCAGGTCGGGCCGGGCGGCAGCTACGCCGAAAATATGGCGCTGCGCAGGGTCCGACTCCATGCCCAGCAGCAGGTCGGGCGAGGAGAGGTGGAAGAAGCTCAGTGCGTGCGACTGCACGATCTGGGCCAGGTTGAGCATGCGCCGCAACTGCAGAGCGGCGTGGGGGATGCGAACCGACATGATGGCTTCGCAAGCCTTGGCCGAGGCCAGCAGGTGCGAGACAGGACAAATGCCGCAGATGCGGGCCATGATGCTGGGCATTTCGTAGAAGGGCCGGCCTTCGACGAACTTTTCAAAGCCGCGCACCTGGGTAACGTGGAAGTGCGCGTCCTCCACCTCGCCCTGTCCGTTGAGCTGGATGGTGATCTTGCCGTGGCCTTCCAGGCGTGTAACGGGATCGATGGTAATGGTCTGGCTCATTGAAAGCTCCGAATTCTTTGATATGCGCGGGCGAAGACGCCCGCGCTACAGCCGGCCAGGAGGCCGGCGCTACAGTCAGGCTCCAAAACGGGTGATGGCGGAAACGTCCAGCGGCCCGCCCGTGACGAGGGCAACCAGCGCCTTGTAGAAAGTGTCGGCCGAAGGCGGACAACCGGGCAGATGCACATCCACCTTGACGAATTCGTGGATCGGCCGCACCACGCGGAGCAGCTTTGGCACCACCTGGGTGGGAATCTGCTGCTGGGCGCTGGCGTTCTCGATATAGGCGCGGTCGAGGATCTTCTCGGGCCCGAAGGGATTGCGCATGGAGGGGACGTTGCCGGTTACCGAGCAGTCGCCCATGGCCACGAGCACCTTGGTGTGGGCACGGATCTTCTTGATCTTCTTCTCGTCGTCTTCAGAAGCCACGGCGCCCTCGACCAGGGCGATATCGACCTGGTCCGGGTATTCCTTGGCGTCCACGATGGGACTGTAGACGATGTCGACCAGCGGGATCAGTTCGAGGATCCGCTCATCGATGTCGAGGAACGACATGTGACAGCCGGAGCAGCCGTCCAGCCATGCGGTAGCGAGCTTGAGTTTGCTCATAGCGCCTCCCTCATCAGGTTCAGATAGGGCAGAAACTCGGGATGCTTGGGGTGAGCCATGCCGATTCTGGATTTTTCAAAAAGCGCCCCGGTGGGACAGAGCTGGACACACTTGCCGCACTGCGTGCAGGTGCTCGACTTGCCCCAGTCCTCGTGCAGGTCCGTGATAACCACGGAGTTGATGCCGCGGCCCATCACGTCCCACACGTGGACGCCCTCGACCTCGCCGCAAACGCGCACGCAACGGAAGCAGAGCACGCAGCGGTTGTGATCGACGGTGAAGCGTTCGTGGGAGGCGTCGACTTTGAGAGCCGGATTGCGGTAGGGCATGCTGACATGGGTCATCCCCAACTGCTGAGCCAGAGACTGCAACTCGCAGCGGCCGTTGGAAACGCAGACCGCGCAGATGTGATTGCGCTCCGCGAAGAGCAGTTCCAGCAGCGTGCGGCGCAGACCCTGCAGGCGCTCGCTGTTCGTGCTCACTTCCATGCCTTCCTGCACAGTGGTCACGCAGGCGGGCGCCAGCTTGGGAGAGCCCCCGACCTCGACCAGGCACAAGCGGCAAGCCCCGATCTTGCGCAGGCCCTGGACATTGCAGAGGGTGGGAATGTTGATGTCGTTTTCACGCGCCACTTCGAGGATGGTCTGCCCAGCGCTGGCGCTGACCTGGCGGTCGTCGATGGTAAGAGTTTTGACTTCGAGATCGGCGCTCATGCCGTCACCTCCGCGAGCTCAGATTGCATGGTGCATACGCCGGCCGGGCAGCGCTTGTTCACAATGTGCTCGATGTATTCGTTGCGGAAGTACTTCAGGGTGCTGAGCACGGGGTTGGGCGCGGTCTGGCCGAGGCCGCACAGGCTGGCATCCTTGACCGTGGCGCAAAGCTGCTCCAGCAGTGCAAGGTCGTCCATAGCGGCTTCGCCTGTGGAGATGCGCGTGAGCAGGTTGAAGATCTGGGCGGTGCCTGCGCGGCACGGAATGCACTTGCCGCAGGACTCGCTCATGCAGAACTCCATGAAGAAGCGCGCCACGTTGACCATGCAGGAGGTGTCGTCCATGACGATCATGCCTCCTGAGCCCACGATGGAGCCTGCCTTCTGCAGGGCCTCGTAACTGACTTCCATGTCGAGCAACTCGGCGGGAATGCAGCCGCCGGAGGGCCCGCCGGTCTGCACAGCCTTGAAGGTACGCCCGGCGGGCACGCCGCCGCCGATGACTTCAATGATGTCGCGCAGCTTGATGCCCATGGGCACTTCCACCAGCCCGGTGGTAGTGATTTTGCCGGTGAGGGCGAAGACCTTGGTGCCCTTGCTGTTCTCCGAGCCCATGTCGTGGAACCAGCGTCCTCCCTTGCGGATGATGGGAGCGATGTTGGCAAAGGTTTCGACGTTATTGATGAGTGTGGGTTTTCCCCAGAGTCCGCTGACGGCCGGGTAAGGCGGCCTCGGCCTGGACATGCCGCGTCGGCCCTCGATGGAGGCCAGCAGAGAGGTTTCTTCACCGCAGACGAAGGCTCCGGCGCCGAGGCGGATTTCGATGTCGAAATCGAACTGGGTGTTGCAGATGCCGTTGCCCAGCAGGCTGCGGCGGCGCGCTTCACGCAGCGCCGTGGTGAGCCGGGAGACGGCGATCGGGTACTCGGCGCGGACGTAGATAAAGCCTTTGCTCGCGCCCACGGCGTAAGCCGCGATAGCCATGCCTTCGATGACGCGGTGCGGATCGCCTTCCATCACGCTGCGATCCATGAAGGCGCCTGGATCGCCCTCGTCGCCGTTGCAGACGATGTACTTGATGTCTCCAGTGGCCTTGGCTACGGTGCTCCATTTCAAGCCGGTAGGATAGCCGCCGCCGCCACGCCCTCGCAGTCCGCTCTCGGTAATGCGGTGCAGGACGCCGTTCGGCGTCATTTCCGTGAGCACGGTGAGCAGCGCCTTGTAGCCGTCGCGGGCGATATAGTCGTCGATCTTTTCCGGGTCGATGTGGCCGGCATTTTCCAGCACCACGCGCACCTGGCTGCCGAAGTGCTCGTTCAAATCGCACTGCAATTCGGCGACGGGCTTGCCATCCAGGCTGGCGGCGATGGCCTCGGCGTGCTCGGGGTGAACGTGCTCGTAAAGCGTGTTGTCGGGATCCACGCGGACCAGCGGCCCGTGCGAGCAGGGACCCATGCAGCCGGTACGGCGGACAAGGACTCTCTTGCCGCTGGTTTCGACGGTTTTGGCCAAGGCATCAGCGAGCTGTTGTGCGCCCTGGCTGGCGCAGGCCAGGTCCATGCACACGTTTACCTCGTAGTCGTACTTGGCATTTTCCTGGCGGACATTTTGCGCGATCTGTTCCAGTTCCTCAATCGTCATACTGCCCACCTTTCCAGTTGTTCGATCAGATGCTCGGGAGTCATTTCGCCCGAGACCTGGTTGTCAGCAAGCATGACAGGGGCGCGGCTGCAGGCGCCGACGCAGCGGGCGGTCATCAGGCTCACCTCGCCGTCCGGAGTGGTCTGGCCCTGTGCGACGCCCAGCTTGGATTCGGCCGCCGCAATCAGCTTGGCGGCGCCCTTGATGTAGCAGGCAGTGCCCGCGCAGACGGTGAGCGTGTGCTTGCCCGGTGGCTTCAGGCTGAAGTAGTGATAGAACGTCACCACCCCATACGCCTGGCTCAGGGGCACGCGCAGCGATTTCGCCACAAAGCGAATGGCGTCGTCGTCGAGGTAGCCGAAAGAGGATTGAACGGTGTGCAGGGTTTCAATCAGCGCATGGCGTGCATAGCCGTTTTTGCGCATGGCGCCGCTGACAAGCTTCCATCGCTTGTCGTCGCTGGGCAAAGGCGGAGGTGGTAACGTGGCCACGATTCCCTCCCGAAGTTAGACCGGCCGCTGCAAAGTGCTCTGCTTGCCTCGATCCGGTGTTTGCTATCTTGTACGCCCGGCCATGAACCAGTGGCCGTGATAGTGGTCACGTCAGTACAGGAAACCATTTCAGTTCCATGATTTGGGACGAATTGTGAGCGTAAGTGGCGGGTTCAGCAGAATAGGGACTCTCTACGGAAAATACGGGAGTTACCGGGCTCTGGATTTTGCGTTAGCCGAGGGAGGGCAAACGGCCGGAGATGCCTAACAGGAAAATGACGCCGATGACGCAGCTATAGGCAGCGCCGGTCCATGCAATGGCGTGGTAGAAGCGTGGATTGTGGCCGCTGGCCTTGAAGGCGCCGCCGAGCGAGGCTGTCATGAAACCGTTCATCGCCACCAGGCCAACGCAGAAGGCGGCCAGTCCCAGGACGCCATTGCCGACTCCGCCCAGGCTTTTGGCGATGAAGAAGAGGCCAAGCTGGCTGGGGGTCTCGGCGCCGATGCCGTGGAGCATGCCGATCAGAAAAACGGATTTGCCGGTATACATCCAGCGGAAGCGGTCGGGCTGAGGGAGTTCAGGGCTCCAGAGGCGTCGCGTGCGCCAGGTAGCCCAGAGCAGGCCGTTGATGGCCACGGCCAGGCGGCTCTCGACGCGCGCGTGTCTGTGGCCGTGGGCATCTCGGCGCAGAATGCCGGCCACCACGCCGATGCCCAGAGCGATAAGCGTGAGCCCGATGAGCCGCTCCGCCCAGTTGTCGAGCCCCTGGGGCAGACCGACGTGCAGTTCCAGAACGGCGATGCCGAGTGCGGCGACGGTGAAGGCGTGGCCCAGTGCATAGGTCAGCCCCAGGCGCAATCCGCCACGCCAGCTGCGCTCTACGGCCGTGATGTCGGAGATGGCGGCCAGGTGATCGTAGTCGAAGCCGTGCTGCAGCCCCAGCACCAGGCAGGAGCCCAGCGCGGCATCAAGCCGCCAGTCGCCGAAGGAGGGAATCATCGGAGACAGTATAGAGCAAGTGCGAAGTTTTTGAAAATCGTATGCGTCGGTGGCAAGCGAGTCAGCAGGTCAGTAAGTCAGGGAGTCAGCGGGCGGGTGCGATCTGAAGCTTGTAATCCGAGTAGTCGATGGTGACCACGGTGCGGCCGAAGAGGAAACTCGAGGATTCTGCGCGGGCGTGCGTGGCCATGGGAAAGCCGTCCATATTCATGTACTCGCGCATCATGTGCGTAGTTCCGGCAAAAGGCGAGGGGCTCTTTGAGGCGATGCCGTCGATTCTTGCGAGCTGGCCGTCGCTTGCGTCGACCCAAATGGTCCCGTCGATCATGTTGGGGGCCTTTCGGCGTGCGGTGATGTCGAGGACGTAGCAACTGCGCCCGTTGAGCGGCTGCGGGCCGCCGGGATGGAGCTTCATCTCGTAATTTGCCGAGCTGAACCACGAGCGCTCGACGTTGCCGGGCTCGTTGACGGTCTTCTCGTTGTCGAGCAGCGGCTGCAATCCGAAATGCATGACCAGCGTCGAGCCGCTCTGGGAGAGGATTTCGTAGCTTTTGCCCACTCCCTTGCGGTAGGTCGTCTTCACGGTCATCTCGGCGGCGGGGTGGGTCTGATCATGGCCGCGGAAAACCGAGTAATGTTCAATGTCCGTGAAGCCCAGGACACTGTTATACCGGTGCTGGACGGCGTCGTCGATGCGGGCGATGACGGCGGCCTGATCCGGCTGCTGGGCGGGGGCGGAGGCGGGCGCGATCAAGACGAAGATTGCCGCTAGTGCAGTCGGCGCCGTGGATCTCACTAAGGCCATCATTTCGCTTCCGCCTGTTATTGAGATTATTCTTTTCTGCGAGGCGTAGCGTGGCCCAGGAGAGCCAACCCGGAGCGAATGGGCACGGCCAGCCGGCGGTTTGCCGGGAAAAGCTGCGCGTGACCGGCGTGGTGCAGGGAGTGGGCTTCCGGCCGTTCGTCTACAGGCTGGCGCTGGAGGAGAGGCTTGCCGGCTCGATCGGCAACGACACGGACGGAGTGACGATCGAGGTTGAGGGGGCGCGGGAACGGATTGAGGCATTCCGGCTCCGATTGCGCGCCGAAGCGCCGTCCATGGCGCGGATT
>Ga0326728_10017007_pt1 | contig 14685 bp, 11 predicted proteins | sample MB3enrmetagenome_FD_207602 | JGI IMG/M metagenome (GOLD analysis project Ga0326728, IMG submission 207602) | Lab enriched peat soil microbial communities from McLean, Ithaca, NY, United States - MB31MN | ecosystem: Environmental > Terrestrial > Soil > Wetlands > Peat | place: USA: New York...
GGAAGGCCTCCTGGGCCGGGAGGCTGTCGCGGGCCAGGAAACGCATTTGGTTGGTGAGGCGGGTGACACGTCGGATGCCGTCGGCGAGGTCGCGCTCCATGGTTTGGAGGAAGTCGAGGTCCACGCTGCGGGCGGCCAGCTTCTCGCCGAGCATTTGCTGATGAACGGAGAGCGGGACCAGGGCATTGCCGATTTCGTGCGTGAGGCGGTCGGCCATGGTCTTGACCAGGCGCAGCTTGGCGGACTCGATTTCCAGGCGCTGCAACTGCTCGCTCTGGGTGACGTCCTCGACCATGAGCAGGGCGGCGGCAGGCAGGCCCGGCTGCTGGCGCTGGAAGGGGACGATGCTCGCAGTGAGCACGGCGCCGCGGTCGTCTTCGGGTTGGAACTTGAAACCGGAGATGGCCGCGCCGGTCCTGAGCACCTGATAGATTTTGGCGCCAAGGGGTTGGGGCAGGTCGCTGAATTCCAGGTCGCCTTTTTGCCGTTCGGCGCGGGCGAAGTGCTTGCGAGCCATCTTGTTGGCATGGAGGATGACGAGGTCGCGGCTGACCACCACGCAGGCGCTGCTCAGTTCGCGGAGGATGTCGGCCATCATCTCGTGGTTGCTGACCAATTGGTCGTGCAGCCAGATGTTCTTGAGGGCCAGGCCAAGCTGTTCGAGCAGATGGAAGATCAGCTCCAATTCCGAGTTCACCAACGGTTCGCCGGTGACGCGTTCGTCGAACACGGCCACGCCCAGGACATTTTCGCGGTCCAGGACGGGCACGGCCACCTGGACGCCGAGGAGCTCGAATTCCTTGAGCGTCGCGGGGTCGCTGCGCGCCTCCTGGCTCTGGCGGCGGAGGATTCGGCCCAGGCGGAGGAGATGGCCGCCGATGCCCTCATCAAAGGACAGCTCGAAATGCTGGAGCAGGCTGGCCGAGAGGCCCAGCGAGCAGGCGGCCCGCAATTGCCGGCACTCGCCAAAAACCTGGGGCCCGCCCAGAGCCGCGAAGGGCGGGCGCAGAAAGATGGCCGTCCGGTTGAGCCCCAGGATTTCCCGGAACAGGAGCAGGAATTGCTTGAGCATGCCCTCGGCGTTGAGGGACTGGGTGAGGATGCCGGAGAAATCGCGCAGCACTCCCAGGGTCTGGGCGGCGCTGGCAACCGGAAGGGGGGCCGGCTCGGGCGCTGGGAGCTGTCCGGGCGGGGGGGGCGACTGGGAGGCGAGCGGCGCCGGCAAGCCCGCCCCGGGCTCCGGCCAGAGGCGGGCGAGCAAAGCGGCCAGCAGGCGCGGGCGCACCGGCTTGGTCAGCACGTGGGTCGCCCCCAGGACGTAAGCCTCCTCCTCCCATTGGTTTTGCCCGGCTTCGGTGAAGAGGATGAGGGGGCACTTGGGGGCGCGCCGCCGCAGTTTCTCGATCACCCAGATTCCCTGCACGGAGGTCAGATCCAGGTCCAGGAGGCAAGCATCCATCAAGCCGTGGGCCAAAAACGGCTCGGCCTCCTGGAGGCTATAGCGAGCCAGGACGCGGTAGTCTTCGGAATTGAGTCCGGCCCGGAGCGCCTCGGCCAGGTCAGGATGCTGGGCCACTACCAATAGGGTCTTCACGGCGCCATCGCCCTTTCTATTCGGAGAACTGCCACTGGCACTATTTGAGGCATAGATCGGCCTGGGGTCAATACAATCTTGGCCCAGTTAACAACGCCCGGTTGGCGGCGGGCAATCCGGGGAATTCCTGGTTTGGGTCCAGGGGAATCCCCGGTTCGCGCGGACCGATCAGGAGCCGGCCGGATTGGGCGGTTCAGTCCGAGGAGATGAGCTTCTCCCAGAGGGCGTCATTGAGGAGGGCTTGCTGGAGGAACTCACGCTCCTGCTGCGGCGGGGTGGCCTGGGCCGGATGGGTGGGCAAACGCATGGTGAAGGTGGTGCCCTCGCCGGCCTGGCTGCGGGCCTGGATGCGGCCACCGTGATGGTGGACGATGAAATAGCAGGCCATGAGGTGGATGCCGTATTCCATCGGGCTGCCGCTGCGGACCAGGAAGGGGTCGAAGACCAGGCGCAGGGCCTCCTCGGGCAGGCCCGGGCCGTTGTCGCTCAACTGGACTTCGATTTCTTCCTGGTCGCCTGGACCGAGCTGAGGGCGGCTGGCCGAGAAGAGGATGCGGCTGCCCGGGGGCAGGTTGGCCAGCTCGTCCTTGAGGAGCAACTCAAAGAGGCGCAGAAACTTGGGTTTGTCCACTTGCAGGGCCGGGAGGGAATCGGGGACTTGATTCTCGACGGTGAGGTTCTTTGCCGCCAAGGGCTCGCGGAGGGCGGCTACGGTTTGGGCCACGACTTCGTGGAGGCGGACGATGTCGGCAAAGGCCAGGGCGGGTTTCTCGGAGGCGGTCCAGAGGTCTTTGAGCAGGTCGTTGATGCGGGCGATCTGGCCTTGGACGTTCTGGTAATAACCCTTCCAGAAGTCGGGGTTGCGCAGCCCATCCAGGTCCACTTTTTCCTCCTGCATCTTGGCGGGCGCCAAGTCCAGGAAGGTCTTCACGGCCACCATCGAGTTGCGGATATGATGGCTGAGGCCGGCGGCCAGCAGGCCCAGGCTCACGATCCGGTCGGCAATCATCATGTTGCGCAAGACCGAGAGTTTTTCCTGCAACAACTGGTCGCGCTCGCGCTGGACGATGAAGAATTCGAGGCCGCGTTTGAGCGTGCTTTCAAGCTGCGGGGGGTCCCAGGGTTTGGTGACGTATTTGTAGATGGCGCCGGCGTTGACGGCGGCGATGGCGGCGTCCATGTCCGCATAGGCGGTGACCAGGATGCGGATGATGCGGGGCCGGAGTTGGCGGGCGCGCTCCAGGAGCCAGACCCCTTTTTCGCCGGGCATCCGCTGGTCGGTCATGAGCAGGCCGATTTCGTCCTTGTGTTCCTCGAGCAGTTTGAGGCCGTCCTGGGCGTTGGTGGCGGTCAGCACGCGGAACTGGTCGCCGAAGGCCAGGGTGAAGTACTTCAGCGAGAGTTCTTCGTCGTCCACGTAAAGGATGAGGAACTTCCGATAATCATAAAGGTGTTCCATAAACGCTTATTCGTTGGCCGGGAATTCGAGCGCAAATTCGCAAAATTGGCCCGGCTCGGTGCGCACGGCGATTCGGCCCTCGCAATCTTGCACGATGCGATGGCAGATGGTCAATCCCAGGCCCATGCCCTTGCCCACGTCCTTGGTGGTGAAGAAAGGGTCGAACACCTTGTCCACGTGCTGGGGCTGGATGCCCGGACCATTGTCCCGGACGAGCAGGATGCTCTTGCCCGGCTCGCGGCGGCCCTCGATCCAAATGGTGGGTCCTTCCCCGGAGAAGGTCTTGCTCGCGAGAGCATCGAGGGAGTTTTGCAGGAGATTGACGAGCACGTGGATGAGCCGGTTCTTGTTGCCCAGGATCGTCAGGCCCGGGGGCAGGTCCTGCTGGATGCGGACCTTCTCCTTCCATTCGTTGCTCAAGAAGCGCAGCGCCGCCTCCACCACCTCCGCCGCCGGCACGTCGTCGCGAATCCCGGTGTCGGGATGGGTGAACATCCTCAAGTCCGAGATGATGTTCTTCACCCGCTTGAGCCCGTCTTCGACATCCACCAAAATGCCCTGGCACTCCTGCTGCATGGGGGGCGCCAGGGTGCTGGTGCGCTTGCGCAGGGCGAACAAGCCGGTGGTGGCGAAGTTGAGGGGATTGTTGATTTCGTGGATGATGCCGGCGCTCATGCGGCCCAGGGAGGCCAGCTTCTCGGACTGCACCAGTTGGGTCTCGGTCGCTTTGAGCTGCTCGATCGTGGTCTCGAGCACCTCGTTCTGCCGGGCCAGTCCGGCCTGGTATTGGTGCGACTGGACCAGGTTCCGGATGCGGACGTGCAATTCGGTGGTGGAAAACGGCTTGGTCAGAAAATCGCTCGCGCCGGCCGACAACGCGGCCAGCTTGGTTTCCTCATCGGCGCGGGCGGTGAGCAAGACGATGGGGATGGTCTGGGTGGAGGCCTGTTCCCGCAACTCGCGGCAGGCCTGCAATCCGTCCTTCTCGGGCATCATCATGTCCAGCAGGATCAGGTCCGGCAAGAACTGGACGGCCTTGTCGATGGCCTGCTGGCCGTCAACCGCCTCGAGCACCTGGTATTGCGCGCGCAGTTGCGCGCTCAAGAACCGCAACATGTCCGGCTCGTCGTCGGCCACCACCACCAAGGGCCGCTTCCCATTGCGCGGGGCAGCCTGGGGGCGGGGCGACGCCCGCAGCGGGGCCAGGGCGGGAAACAGCTCGGCGCGCCGGTACAAATCCGCCAGCCATTCGTTCGCGGAGACGCTGCCCTCGCCGCTTGGGACCGCCGGCGGGGTATCCGCCAGAAGCGCGGGCTCGGGCTTGGGTCCCGGCTCGGCCGCCTGGTAAGGCAGCCGGACGGTGAAGACGGCGCCCTTGCCTTCCTGGCTTTGGACGGCGACCTTGCCGCCCTGGGCTTCGACCAGTTCCTTGACCAGGGCCAGCCCGATGCCCGCGCCCTGGTACTTGCGCTTGGAGGAGTCGTCGGCCTGCCAGAATCGGTCGAAAACAAAGGGCAGGTTCTTTTCGGCTATGCCCATGCCGGTGTCCGAAACCGTTAACACCAGTTCGGCGTCCTGCTTTTCGGCGCGCAACTCGACGCGGCCCCCGGCGGGCGTGAACTTGATGGCGTTAAAGACCAGGTTGAGGACGATTTTTTCGAGCCGGTCCCGGTCGGCCAGCACCCGCCCCAGGTCGGGGGCCACGAAGGTCTCGAGCCGCAGCCGCTTGTCCTCGGCCACCTGGCGGGCGGCGCTGGCCAGGCCCTTGACGAAGTCCGCGATATCCAGCGGCTCGCGCTTGATCTCGAGGCGGCCGGACTCGAGGCGGACCAAGTCCAGCAGGTCGTTGATGAGCTTGAGCAGGCGCATGCTGTTGGCGTGCATGGTCTGCAGCAGCTCGCGCGTCTCCGCGTCGAGGGGGAAGCGGTGGAGCAGCGCCTCCAGGGGCGCGAGCAGGAGGGTCAGCGGCGTGCGCAGTTCGTGGCTGATGTTGGCAAAAAAGCGGCTCTTGGCCTGGTCCAGCTCGAGGAGCTTGCGGTTGGACTCCTCGAGGGCCTTGCGGTGGCGCTCGAGCTCGTAGCTGGCCTTGAACTCGCGAAAACGCAGCCGATTGAAGAAATAGTTGCCGGTGACGACAATGATGGCGGTTTCGACCAGGAAGTAAAAGTTGTTGAAGATGATCGAGTGCTTGCCGGGAAGGACCAGGCAGACGGCGGCGTACATGAGGAGGACCCCACACGCAGCGGCCAGGGACTCGAGCAGGTCCCAGCGGAGGACCACACTCACCGCCAGCACGATCAGGTTGAGCCCGGCATAGTAGGGCGAGGTGGAGACCCCGACGCGGTGGATCATCCACACGATGAAAAACGCGGGCAGCCAGACGATGGGCAGGCCGAGCGCGCGGTAGTACCTTTGCCCGAGGGGAACCGTGTGGAGAAACCAAATCACTCCCACCACCGCGGAGCAGAGGAGGCGTAGGACCAGGAAAGAACGCCAATACTCCGGGTAAACCGCCAGGTCCAGCACGACCCCCGCCGGCATGAGCGTGACCACCAGGGCCGAGCCCACTTTGCCCACATTGATACGTTCCTGCCGTTCGTTGGCCAGAAAGGCCGCCCGAAACTCGGCTCGGTTCAATGTTGGCTCTTCACGCATGCGCCGGCTTCCTGACCTCCAGAAACACGTTTACCCCCGTCTCATCGCACAGCACGGAAACCGAATCCGCGTCCGCCGCCCGGGGCTTGAGGGCGCGGAACTCGGCGCCCGTGCGGTAACCCAAGTGCCAATCCAGCACGTGCTCCATGACCTGCCGCATCGGGTTGGAGGGTTCGACATTGGTGGCGATCACCAAGCCGCCTGGGGCCAACCAGCCGTACATCACGTCCATCAGCCGCTGGCAGACCTGGTCGGACAAATAGTCGAACAGCCCGGCGCAATAGACCAGGTCGTATTGATCCTCGGGGCGCCGCTCGATACCCCTGCCGCTCTCCTTCAGAATCGAATGGACCGACTTCCTGAGGAACTGGAACTCCGTTGGGCGGCCGAAAGCGGACTTAATGCCGGCCAGCACGTTGCGCGCATACTGGATGGTTTCTTCGTTGAAATCGAGCAGCGTGAAACGTACCCGCGCGCTCAGGGGCTGCTCCCGCAGGAATTGCTGGACTTCCTGGGCCGGGCCGCAGGCGAGATTCTGCACGCGGGCCTCGCGGCCGAGGCCGGCCACGCGGGCCGTCTCGGCGAGCAATCGCCGGGCCAAGTACTGGATGCGGTTGCGATGGGCCTGGGCCGGGGCCTGGCTCAAGAACCAGGTGTTGACCGCTTTGGCAAAGAGCGAGCCCCCTTCTTGCGCGTTGCGGGCCATCATGTTGACTATCTCATAGTCTCCCGCATAGCCCAGCGGCTTGGCAAAGGCGCGGTGCACAAAGGGCGCGCACAGCACCCACGGGTGAAGCTGGCGCCGCGCGTAGCTCCGGTGCGCCGGCCGCAACTCCTCCTCAAGCCCCGCGGCGATGGCTTCGAACTTCTCGAACAGCGCATCCATCGAGGCAACGACCGGCTCGGCCACCTTTTCGGCCGCTGCCTGCTCCAAGGGGCCCCGCTCCTCCGCGGGAGCGGAGCGGACGCCCAGTTCCACCTGTTCGAGCCAGAGCCGCAGGTCCGCGAAGAACGTCTGCAGGTCCGCCACGATGAGCTTGAACTCCGGCGCCACCTTGTAAAGCTTCTGCCATTCGCCCAGGAACTGTCGAAACTGCTCCTGCAGACCCCCGTCGGCCAGCATGGCGGACGTGAACTGCACGTCCGCCCACGCGCCCTCCTCCAGCGCAACCTCGCACACCTGGGCCAGCCCGGTGCTCACCAGGTTCCGAACCACCGCCCGGCCGTGGTAAATGGCCCGGTCCTGGATGATGATTTGGAAATGGCTCAACACCTCCGAAAACCGCAAAACCGGGCTCGGATGATAAATCTCGAGGACCGCAAAGTGCCGCGCCAGCCTCGAAAGGCTGGCCCGTAGCTCCGTCCCTTGGTGGTCCTGGCAAACCACCGCGGTGTTCTTCAGTGCCAGGTCGGCCGTAGGCATCTTTTCCTGGTTCGCGCCCCAATGGGGCAAGTTCTTCACGGTTCCCTCCCCGCTTGACCCGGCAAGGCCCGATCCGCAGGGACTTTTTTTCCGCCCCACAGCATAGAACATTTTTCAGGCCAACCACCAGAGAAACCCGCATTGGGCACTCCCTTCTGCAAGCGCCCTCCCGCGCGCGTCCGCCTCGCGCGGGACGTCCCACTGGCACGAATTTTGCTTTGCAATCGTCGGTCCTGGGCTGCTCGCGTTGGCCCCTGTTCCCGCCGATGCGGCCAGGGAGGGGCCAGGCTCGTGAATGGGCTTTGTCTCCAATCGAGACACGTCCGGAGCCCGGATTTGTCCTTGACGCATGCCGCCTCCTTCCACAGGCTGGGACTGAGCAGTTGAAGTTGCGTGTATGAGAGACTTGCGTGGGCGGACCGCCATTCTGACCGGCGCTTCCGGCGGGCTGGGCAGTTTTATTGCCCCCGCCCTGGCGCGGGCCGGAATGAACCTCACCCTCGTGGCCTTCCACGGCATCGGGCTCGAAGACCTCCGCGCCGCCGCCGTCAAAGACGGGGTCAGGGCGATCAGCCTCGATCTCGACCTGCGGGACCCCGGGCTGCGGCGAGAGGTGATTGCCGCGACGTTGCGCGAGTTTGGCGGCATCGATGTGCTGGTCAACAATGCGGGGGTGGAGATTTCGGCCGCCTACCATGAGCTTTCCGAGGCGGACATTAGGAACATCCTGGCCGTGAACCTCGAGGCGCCGATGATGCTCACGCGGGCAGTCCTGCCCGAGATGCTGCGCCAGCGCCGGGGGCACATCGTGAACATGTCCTCGCTGGCGGGCAAGTTCGGGCCCGGCTTTCAAGAGGTGTACTCGGCCAGCAAAGCCGCCCTGACGGCCTTCACCTATTCGTTGCGCGGGACCTATCGGGGCACTGGGGTCAGCGCCTCGGTGGTCAGTCCGAGTTTTGCGGAGGCTGGCATCTACTCGCGCATCAAGGCGAGCATCGGGCGCCCGGCTCCAGGGCTGCTGGGGGCGAGCGTTTGTTCCCCGGAGCGGGTCGCCCGCGCCGTCGTCCGCGTCATTCGCCATGACTGGCCGGAGGTCTTCGTAAGCGGAATCCCGGTTCGACCCTTCCTTGCGCTCTTCCCTCTCTCGCCGTTCCTGGCCGCCTGGGTCACCGATAAGGTCTTCGGCGCGCACGACTTCTTCCGAAGTGTGGCCGAGACCCATCCCCCGCGGCCGGAGATCGGCAGCCGCGCCATGGAGAGCAGGCAACCATGAGTCTGCGCGTTTTCCTCACCGGCGCTGGCGGCTATGTTGGCGGGGTGCTGCTCGAGCACCTAGCTCGCTTGCCCGAGGTCGAAAGGGTGACTGGCATTGGTCTGATGCCCCCAAGTGACCCGCTCCCTCCCAAGGCCACCTTCAGGCCGATGGACGTGCGCTCGCCGGACCTGCCTGCAACGATGGCCGGCCACGACGTGGTGATCCACACCGCTTGCGTCGTGCTTTGGCGCGCGAGTATGCCAGCGAGAGAACGGGACGACATCAACCTGAACGGCGTGCGCAACGTGGCGATGGCCGCACGCGCCAACCACGTCCGGCGCTTCATCCATGCCAGCAGCATGGCCGCGTACGACCCCAGCCTGGCCCGAGGCCAGACCGGAGTCAGCGAGGACTTCCCCCTCGGCAAGGGTGATTCGCCCTTCTACTATTGGAACAGCAAGGCCGCCGCCGAAAAAACGCTCGCCGAGGTTCTCGGCCCGACAGGCACTTTGCTGACTCTCCTCCGCCCGATCTACATCATGGGGCCGCGCAACCGGGCGGTCACGCGCAGTTACCGCCGGATCGCGGCGAACCTGCTCGGGCACAACCCGCGCCGGCAGTTCGTTCATGAGGACGATGTGGCCGCGGCCTTCGTCCAAGCCCTGCGCACGGACATGCCGGGTCCGTATAACGTCGTGCCCGACGACTGGCTCCGCCTTGCCGATGTTTGGAGGATCGTCGGCGCCAAGGCGGTTCCTACCGTGCCATTATGGCTTGCGGCCTGGATCACTTACCTCCGATGGCGGTGGCTCGGCGCGCCTGTGCATCCCTCGTGGGTGCGGGACATGCTGGTGGACTTCACCGGGAGCAACGCCCGCCTCAAAGCGGCCGGCTGGGCGCCGCGCTTTGGTAGTGAGGCGGCTTTGCGCGCTGCGCTTTGACAGGAGGGTATCAAAAATGCTGTCCGACCTCAGCAAGAAATGAACTGCACCTACTCAGGAAAGAATTGCCTGTGCCTCGTTGCCCGGGCGGCCGTGCTGGTGTCGGCAGCGACTCAGGCCCTCGCTGGGGGCTTCGATCTGCCCGATCAGGACGCCTTCGCCATCGCCCGCGGCATGGCCTTTGTCGCCACGGCCGACAATCCCTCGGCCATCTATTACAACCCGGCCGGCATCACCCAGTCCCGAGGTCAGGACCTGCGTCTTGGTATCTACGGGCTCGATCTTCAGGACACCTACAGGTCCCGGGGCCGGACGTTCTACAGCGGCGACAACCTCCATGCGCTGCCTCAGGTCTATTATACCTATGGCCCGGACTCGCTCCCCTTGAGCTTCGGAATCGGCCTGTACTCCCCCTTTGGCCTGGGTTCCGACTGGCCCCAGGCCACGGGCTTCCGGACGGTGGCCATTGCCGGTGAGGTGGACTGCTTTGCGGTGAACCCCGTGGTCGCCTGGAGGGTTTGCACGAACCTGTCCGTGGCCGCGGGCTTGGTGGTCGATTACGCCGATGTTGATCTGAAGCAGGGCCTCACCCCCACCCCAAATAATGACTTGTTCCGGCTCAAGGCCGACGGCTGGGGCGTTAGCTACAACCTCGGCGTGCTCTACAAACCCCACGAACAGGTCTCCCTCGGCCTTGCTCTCCGCGGCCCGGCCACGCTGGATCTGAACGGGCAGACCGAAGCCCAGATGGCGCAAGTTCAGCCTACCGCAACCTATCGCTCCGCCCAGGCCCGCCTCCCGCTTCCGTTCAAGCTCATCTGCGGCCTCTCCTACCGGCCCACCCCGAAGTGGAACTTCGAGTTCGACGCCGATTACACCGACTGGAGCGCACTCGGGACCGTGACCATCCACCAAGGCGCCCCCGTGACCTCGCTGAGCATACCGCGGAACGTGCCTATGGTCTACGATTGGCAATCCAGTTGGTACTACGAGTTCGGGGCGACCCGTTACCTGCCCAAGGGGTGGTCTGTGAGCGCCGGCTTCATTCTCAGCCAAAACTCCCTGCCAGATAACCATTACAATCCGGTCGTGGGCGACATGGACCGGGAATTCGCCAGCGTCGGGGCCGGCTACAAGGTTGGGCGCTACCATTTCGACGTTGCCTATCAATACGGCTTTGCCCCGATCCACGTCGTCTCGGCCGGAACCCCGGCCGATGGCCGCTACACATTCTCGACTGACGCCATCGCGCTGTCAGTCACCACGCACTTCTGAGGTCCGCTTGCCGTCCCCTCCCAGACGCCGCGGAAATGGCAGCCTGGGATGGCCGGTTCGCGGAAGCCCAATATTGTCGTCACCCCAGCCGGGGTTGGGACCACCGAGCCCGGATGACACCAAGAACCGGGAAGGTGGCCGGTGCCAGGCAGCGGCTCGCGCCTGGCGCGCTCCCTACCCTGCAGAACGCATTCCAAAGCCCCGCTAATGCCCCTCGGCGGCCTCTCGCTGGGCGGCGCGCACCGGGATGGAGGCGATGCGGGCCAGCTCGCGATGGAGGCGGGCCACGCGCTCGACCTGGCCCTTGGCGGCGAACCGCTCGTAGAAGCCCTCGTTGCGGAAATCGCGCGTCCGCTCGGTCCAGGGGGACAATCGCTGCCGCCACCGCTCCTGGCGGCCCTCCTCGGGCTCGGCATCCTGGGCGCACAAATCGGCGCAGACGCGGACCATGGCCTTGAGGGTGACCGGCTTGGTGACCATGTAACTTTCATTGCCCCAGGCCTCCTCGAACACCTGCGAGGCGGCCCTCAGGAAATCCCGCACGCGGTTGTAATAGCGGGCCGCGGCCCGTTTGTCAGTCCCTTCGGACTTGATGCTCGCCCAGTCCTGTTTGACCCAGCGGTGGATTTCGTTGAACAGCTCGGCCTGGAGTATCCACTTATCCTGTTTGCTGCGCCCGCCCAGGCGGTTGACCCGGTAGCGCAGGGGGCTGTCCGCCTCGCCATAGAGCATTTCGGCGACGCGGGCGGCAAAGCGCCGGTCCGGCTCCGCCCAGGATACCCGCTCGTAGAGGTCAATCAGGTGGCTCTTGTTGATCCGGGTCGGCGTCGAGTTGATGATGACGAACATCTCGGTGGCGAAATCATCGCTCCGGCCGTCGAAGATCATGCACGGCACGTAAATGGACTTGGCCTCCTCCGGGTGCGTCCGCTCGTAAAAGTTCAGCGCCGCCAGCCGGTGCTGCCCGTCGATGATCAGGTACTTCTCCACCGGGTCGGGCAGGTTGCCCACGGTCTCGTTTCCCGCCAGCAGCTCGAAAGGCAGCTTTTCCGGCGTGAAGAGCAGCACCGTGCCCGGAATGGGCGGCTGGCTGATGGCCGTCTCGTAAAAATTGCGAATGGCGCGCACCTTCGAGCGGGAGAGGCTGCGCTGAAAGGCCTTCTCCTGGCGCTCCACGCGCGCGATGAACTGGGCCACGTCGTCCCCGGCCTCCGCCTCCTCCGGCTTGATCTCCTGGCCCTCGTCATAGAAGCGGCTGATGAACCGCACTTTCCTCAACAAGTCTTCCGAAGGGTAGGCCACAAAATAAAATAGCGCGTCCTTCTGCCGAATTTGCGTCGCAATCATAGCTGCACCTTTCGTTGAAATCGTCCGCCGCCCGAATCCCGCTTCCCGCAATACCATCCCATAAATAGTCCGATCCCCGGGCGATGGCAATAAAAAGTCCGACCATGGAGCCGGGATTTCGGCCGCGCCCCGGCGGCGGGGATGTCCCGTATGCGGTTTGAAGGCTTCGCCATTTTGACCCGGGGTCTCCGGCTCAGAAGGCTGCCATCGGAACACCGCTCCGCGGTGCCGAAATACGTCCGCCACCCGGCGCTGGCGTGCCGCGCATCGGGCGAGGGCCCGGCCGTTTCTGCGGCTGGTCTCCGGCGTTTGCGAAGTCCGCTCCGGGGCTCATCGCGGAGCGATGTCATGACGGTAGCCGTGCGGCTTCAGTCCACGGACTGACCGACGGATAGCGGTCGCGTCGCGTCAGCGACGCCTGCGCCGGCCCGCCCGCCCTTTCAATCCCACTATGCCGCCGACGAGCAGGGGAATCAGCTCGTTTTGCCGGGCGATGCCGCCCAGGTAAGCCCAAACCCGGTCCTGTATCTCCGGCCGGAGCCACGGCTCACGGCGTTTGGTGCTGAAGACCACATGGTAGTGCAAGCTCGTGAAGGTGTTGGCCATAGTGTGGGCTCCGTCGTTGTGGTGCTTAAACGGGCCGAGGCTATCATGCGTCGCTCCGCGACGCAAACTGCTCTTCCGAGCGCCTTCCCCGTGGGCTAAAGCCGCACGGCTACCATCGAAACACCGCTCCGCGGTGCCGAAATACGTCCGCCGCCCGGCGCCGGCGTGTCATGCCCCGGGCGAGGGCCCGGCCCTTTCTGCCGCTGGTCCCCAGGGTTGGCGGGGTTTGCCCCCGGGCTCATCGCGGAGCGACGTGATGATGGTAACCGTGCGGCCTCAGCCCACGGACTGACCGAGCGACAGCGGTCGCGTCGCGTCAGCGACGCCTGCGCCGGCCCGCCCGCCCTTTCAATCCCACAAATACCGCCGACGAGCAGGGGAATCAGCTCATTTTGCCGGGCGATGCCGCCCAGGTAAGCCCAAACCCGGTCCTGTATCTCCGGCCGGAGCCACGGCTCACGGCGTTTGGTGCTGAAGACCACATGGTAGTGCAAACTCGTGAAGGTGTTGGCCATAGTGTGGGCTCCGTCGTTGTGGTGCTTAAACGGGCCGAGGCTATCATGCGTCGCTCCGCGACGCAAATTGCTCTTCCCGCCAGCGGTCAAGAGGCATTGCCACGCCCCGGGGTTCCGATACCCGTCAAAAATATGCCCCGCAGTCGCTCCTGGCGGCGATATGGCGAACCCGGCGAGAGGGGAGAGGGTCAATATTGGCGCCAACCGCCACGCCCAGCGCGCCGGGTTGTGCCCACACAAACTTGCCCTGGGCCTGGCTCGGCATTACACTGTCCGGCCATGAAGTTGCCACTGGTTTTTCTTGCGATTTGGAGTCTTGCCGTTGTTCTCGAAGCACGGGGAGAGGAGAGCCACCCAACGTTGTCCCTCGGCAGCCAAGCCCCCGACTTCAACCTGCCGGCTGTTGACGGCCGCAACTGGTCGCTGGCGGATTTTGCCAAGGCCAAAATCCTGGCGGTCGTCTTCACCTGCAACCATTGCCCTACCGCCCAGTACTACGAGCCGCGCCTCAAACAAATCGCCGCCGATTACCAGGGCAAAGGGGTGGCGGTGGTCGCCATCATGCCCAACCACCCGCCATCCGTGCGTCTGGACGAATTGGGCTGGACCGACCTGGGCGATTCGTTCCCGGAGATGAAGCTCCGCGCCGCGGCGCGCGAATTCAATTTTCCTTACCTATATGACGGCGACACCGAGGCGGTGGCGCGCGCCTATGGGCCGGTGGCCACGCCCCATGCGTTCGTCTTCGACGCGGAGCGCAAGCTGCGTTACGTGGGGGCCATCGATGATTCGGAGCGGGTCGAGCACGTCACCAAGCCTTATCTGCGCCAGGCGCTCGAGGCGCTGCTGGCCGGCGGCCAGCCGCCCGTAACCCGCACCAAGGTGGTCGGCTGCTCGGTCAAGTGGGCGGGAAAGGCCGAAGGCGTAAAAGCGTATATGGAGAAGCTGGCCGCCGAGCCCGTGTCGCTGGCCCCGGCCGATGCGGAGGCGCTTCGGGCCTTGCGCAAAAACGAGTCCGGCAAGTTCCGCCTGGTGAATTTCTGGGCGACGTGGTGCGCTCCGTGCCTGGCCGAATTCCACGAATTGGTCACCATCAACCGGATGTACCGCCATCGCGACTTCGAGCTGGTCACCGTCTCGCTCAACCGCCCGGATGAGGACAAAACCGTGCTCGAATTCCTGAAGGCCAAAGCGGCCTCGTGCCGCAACCTGGCCTTTGCCTCGGCCGAGCGCGAGAAACTCATCGATGCCTTCGAGCCCGATTGGCAAGGCGTGGTGCCCTACACGGTGCTCATCGCCCCCGGCGGAAAGGTGCTACTCCGCCAAACGGGCAGCATCGACCCCCTGGCAATCCGGCGGGCCATCGTCAGCGCATTGAACGAAGCCAAGCCGTGGTAAGAGAGCGCAGCCCAAAATGGCTCGGCGGGAGCCTCGCCCTACCGGACACTCTGCAGGCGCTTCCAAGCAGGGCGCATCTTGCCCGTACCACCACGCCCACCCCCCTTCCCCCCTCCCATGCGCTCCGAGCGCATGGGAGGGGGGTATCTTTTGGGGGCCTACACCCAGGGCGGCAGCCCGTCCCACTGCAGCGGGACGGGCCTTGCCCTGGGCTATT